>Ga0105049_10006227_pt1 | contig 13912 bp, 8 predicted proteins | sample MAT06_FD_78087 | JGI IMG/M metagenome (GOLD analysis project Ga0105049, IMG submission 78087) | Freshwater microbial communities from Lake Fryxell liftoff mats and glacier meltwater in Antarctica - MAT-06 | ecosystem: Environmental > Aquatic > Freshwater > Ice > Liftoff microbial mat | place...
ACACCACGACGATGAGGACGAAAACGATCAATACGCCCAAAAATACCAGCCCGGGCACGCCAATATGCGACCAAATTGCGCTAAGTTGTGTGATCATCGATGGGAGGTTCATTTCGTCACAATAGCAATTGTGTGCTTTTTATGCAAGTATTATTTTAACTTGACGTTTATTCACCCTAAAAAATTTAGGAAACGCAAAGATTGATTGATTTTTATCTTGTTTTATCTGAATATAAGTGGTTCTCCAGATAATTAAGGATAAAAATGCATTTCGCCCGCCCCGCTTTAGCCCAAACTTTGACCAACGAGCTGCTGGGCACTACTCTGCTTTCTGATGCGAGCAATGGCTTGTTTCTGGCGGCTGCACGGCGCACCGGCAAAACTGAATTTCTTAAGCAGGATCTCAAGCCCGCGCTAGAAGCAGCGGGCGTGTTGGTGGTGTATGCCGATTTGTGGGCAGATAAAACGCGCTCGCCAATGGATCTGATTGCGCGGGCATTGGCACAAGCGCTGATGCAGAGTCTGGGCTTAGTCGCGAAGGCGGCCAAAAATGCGGGGTTGGATTCGATTAACCTCGCGGGCATCAAGATTGACACCAGCAAGATTGGCAAAACCGATGGCATGACGCTATACGAGGTGCTGGCGCTGGTGCGCGCGCAGTCAGGCAAACCTATCGCGCTCATCATTGACGAGGCGCAGCATGCGCTCACCACTGCCGAAGGCGATGCCACCATGAGCGCCCTGAAATCTGCACGCGATCAATTGCGCGATGGCAAGGGCGCAGGCTTGTTGCTAGTGATGTCGGGCTCGCACCGCGACAAACTGCTGCGCTTGCTCAACACCGCGGCGGCGCCATTCTGGGGTTCGCAGGTGCGCGCCTTGCCCACGTTAGGCAGGCCGTTTGTGGAGCAAGTGGCGAAAGAGTTACGGGTGCAAACCAATGCGCCGCTGGAGACAGAGAGCTTGGCCGAGGCGTTTACCTTATGCGGCGAGCGGCCGCAGTTTTTCTTTGAGGCTTTGCGCCGCGCCCAAGAAGAAACAACAGGCAGTCTGGAGCAACGCGTGTTGACGGTAGCCAAACAGCGCCGTCAGCAGGATCGCAACGGCATGAGCGACCTGTACACCAGCTTGCCAGCGCTAGAGCAGGCAATATTTTGCCGGCTGTTGGACAAGGGTGATGCGTTTCAACCATTTGATGCGGCATCACGGGCGTTTTATGCCAAGCAACTTGGCAAACCCGTCACCGCCAGCGCCGCGCAAAAAGCGATCGACCGACTGCGTGAGAATGATCCGCCATTGGTGTGGAAATCGCTGCGCGGGGAATACTCGCTCTACGATGTGGAGATGCTCGACTGGTTTAGCTATCTCTGCGCGCAGCACGCTTGGCCGCCACAGACTAAGACGAAAGACGACTAACGGTCGCGTTGCGACGCGTTCCGTTCAAAATGCCGAGTTTCGTTAATGTGTGACTAATGTTGGCTACTCGCAAACTAGGCTGCGCAATTTCCAACCATTTTCAACTAAACCTCAATCGGGTCTACATCAATTACCCACTTTATGTGGCGTGCGTCGCGTTGACGAATATCCGCTATCCATGCGGCTAAAAAGGGTTGTAATGCGCTGCGTTTATCGGACTGCACCATCAATTGTTTGCGGCTGTAGCCGGCCTTCCGCGCGAGGGTTGCGGCGACGGGGTCCCAAACGCGCACATCGAATTTTTTAGCGTAGTCGTTGGCAAGTTGCTGCGCGGTTTCGCAAAATTGATCGAGCTTCATTGCGTCTTTTGCTTCAACTTTTAATAACGCCAAATACGAATAGGGCGGCAGATGCATTACGCGTCGTTCGGCTAACGCGGCGGCAACAAATTCTGCGTATCGGTGTGAGGCGACGGCTTGGTACACCGGATGCTCGATAAAGCGGGTCTGGATCAACACGCGGCCCGGTAACGCGGCGCGGCCAGCACGGCCGGCGACTTGCATCAGTTGCTGCGCCATGCGTTCAGCAGCGCGAAAGTCGGCCGAGAATACCGCGCCATCGGCATTGACGACACCCACCAAGGTGAGCTTAGGAAAGTCGTGTCCCTTCGCCAACATTTGTGTGCCAACCAAAATATCGACGTCACCTTTCGCGGTATCGGCAAATATTTTTTCCGCACTGCCTTTGCGGCGGGTGGCATCACGATCCACTCGCGCAATACGCGCCCCTGGTATGGCGTCGTGCAGGGCGTCTTCAATGCGCTCGCTGCCATGACCTGCGGGATTAACCTCGGTAGAGCCACAATGGTCGCAAACCGTCGGTGCGCGCCGCTCCGCGCCACAGTGGTGGCACTTTAATTTACCAATGGCGCGGTGAAATACCATGCGGGCGCTGCACCGTTTGCATTCGGGCATCCATCCGCAGGTCGCACACACCAGCGCGGGCGCGTAGCCGCGACGGTTAATAAATACCATCGCTTGCTCGCCCTTGGCGATGGTGGCTTTAATGGCGTCAATCAACGAGCCAGTTAGGCCATGCGGCGCTTTCTCACTATCGAGGTGAATAAAATTTACCGTAGGCAACTGTGCGTTGGTAACCGCACGCGCGGTTAATTTGAGATGGGTGAAACGGCCACGTCGGACGTTGTCTAACGTTTCAATGGCCGGTGTGGCTGAGCCTAAAACAATCGGGCACTTTAATTCGCTGGCGCGAAATACCGCGACATCGCGTGCCGAGTAGCGCACGCCTTCTTGTTGTTTATACGATTGGTCGTGCTCTTCATCGACCACGATAAGTCGCAAACGCGGCATTGGCGTGAATACGCTCAGGCGCGTGCCGATAACAATATCGGCTTCCCCGGCTTGCGCGTCACGCCATGCGTTTAGGCGGGCGATGGCGGCCATGCCGCTGTGGGCAGGCGCAATGCGATGATTCGGAAAACGCGCGCTCACATGTTTCAAAAACGCCGGGGTTAAATTTATTTCAGGCACCAACACTAATGCCTGTTCGCCCCGCGCGAGGGTGGCGGCAATCGCCGATAAATAGACTTCCGTTTTGCCACTGCCCGTAATGCCTTCGAGTAAAAACGCGGCGAACTTAGCGTGCGCCTTGGTGATCGCCGCAACAGCGTGTTGCTGCTCATGATTTAAATTAGGGCCGATGGCAATCGCGCGGGGTGTCGCATCAACGGCGCGGCTCGGCCTCGGCTTTAAGGTGCGGGTGGGCGAACGTAATGCGGGCGGAATAACGTTAATCGCAATTTGCCCAAACGGCGCATGGTAGTAGGTTTCACAAAAACGAATAAGCGAAATAACATCCCGGCTTAGCGCGGGGATGTCGATAGTTATTGCGGCGATAGCACGCAATTTATCAGGCGCTACCTCACTTGTTTGGTTCACCGCAGTGACCAAGCCGACTAAGCTTTGGCTGCCAAACGGCACTACGACTATGCGACCAATGTCCGCGTCAGTTGCGGCGGGCCATTCGATAGGCCACGCAAAATCAAAATTTCGCGTGAGCGGCACGTCAAGTGCCACGCTGACAATGCAGGGTTTCATGATGAAATGCACAGGTTTAGCGGCAATAACCCCAAGCGGCTTACGGCTATAAAATGCTTGAAACGCGCCGCCAATAAACGATTTTCAGCGCGCTTTATAAAAACAATTTCGCTTGTGGATAACTTTGTGCATATGTCCATTTTTTACGATTTTTTTGGGACGATTAATCTGTTAAATTTATAAATGCTGCATCGCAAAAAAACAATATTTCCAATTATTTCAATGTGTTGCAGGTGGTTCCTCATTTTATACAATAGAAATCCGCCGGAAATTGCTGGAACAAGGTTTCTGTTGATAAGCAAGTCCCCAATCACGTTTTTTAAAAAATAAATTGCTTGACTTCGGGTTTTTAGCCGCCCCTAGCACTGGCGCGGTGTACGGCGTGAACAAGCGCTTCAACATGTGCCGGGTCCGCAAATTGGGAAATGCCGTGGCCTAAATTAAACACATGCCCATTGGCATTGCCGTCGTGGGCAAATTCACGCAACGTGCGGCGTACTTCCTGCTCAATCATGGTCGGTGGTGCAAATAATGTGGAGGGGTCAAGGTTTCCCTGCAACGCCACCTTGTGGCCGACGCGACGTTTCGCATCGGCGAGATTGACGGTCCAATCCAGCCCCAACGCATCCGCGCCACACTCGGCAATCGACTCTAACCATAGCCCGCCGCCCTTAGTAAAGAAAATACGCGGCACCACGCGGCCATTCGCCGTGCGCTTCAAGCCTGCCATGATCTCTTCTACATATTTGAGTGAAAATTCTTGGTAGGCGCTGTGCGAAAGCATCCCGCCCCACGTGTCAAACACCATCACCGCTTCGGCACCCGCATCAATTTGCGCGTTTAAGTAGGCGATGACGCTTTGGGTGTTCTTTTTCAAAATGGCGTGCAGCAAATCGGGACGCTGAAACAGCATGGTCTTAGTCAGACGAAAATCATCCGAGCCGCCGCCCTCAATCATGTAGCAGGCTAGCGTGAATGGGCTACCGGAAAAGCCAATTAAGGGCACGCGGCCATCGAGCGTTTTCTTAATTTGCGTGACCGCATCAAATACATATTGCAGCTGCTGCATATCGGCCACCGGCAAGCGTGCGACTTCATCCTCGGTGCGCACGGTGCGCTGAAATTTTGGCCCTTCGCCATCGGCAAAATATAAGCCCAATCCCATTGCATCGGGAATCGTCAAAATGTCAGAAAATAAAATCGCCGCATCCAGCGGAAAACGATCCAACGGCTGAATGGTGACCTCGGTGCAATAGTCAGGACTTTTAGCAAGACCTAAAAAACTCCCCGCGCGTGCGCGGGTGGCTTTGTACTCCGGCAAATAACGCCCCGCTTGGCGCATGATCCATATCGGCGTGTAGGGTGTTGGCTCACGCATGAGTGCGCGCAGAAAGTTATCGTTTTTAAGTGGGGACATAGACGGTGAGGTGACGGGTGGATAGGCTGGTGACGATTATCGCACTCGTAATTAAAATTACTAAAGCCCAATATCGGCGAGCACTTCCAAGCATTTATGCTTGAAAGTGCACGCTGAATGGCGAGTTTATATTTTTAGCTGTATTGTTAATTTTTTTGCTTAAAAATCTTGACGCACAATTTGCTTGGTCTGGTTTGTGCCTTGAAACGGGCCAGCGGTGAAGTTGTAGCGCATGGTGGCGGCGTTGGCATTGGCGAAGTCAAAACTCACTGTACCCACATTCGTTGCCACCACACTGTTGGCATTAAAGTTAGCGCCTAACCACTGTGCACCGGTGGTGGTGAATAAACTCCCGCTGTAGGTATTGCCATTCCATGCCCCGCCCGGCATGACCAGCCATGTTGCTTTGCCGTCGAACGCATAGGTGTACCAGACCGCAAAAATAGTGCCTTGCTGTTGCGCCAAGTTAATGCCCCAACCGTTTTGTGCAGCACCTGCCCACCACAAATCATTGACCACCATCGGTGCGGTGCCGCCTGCGAAACTTTGACGGCTAATTGATTTTGACCCGCTGATGCCGTTAATCGTAAAGCTCAGCGTGGCGGTATTTTGCCCGGTGAAATTAATTGACACCGTGCCCGGCGATGCACCGACCACGATGGACGCCGCGTTGTAATTATTGAGCGGCGCACCGGTAGGCTGAAAAATCGGGCCCGAGAAGGTAGTGAAATTATTGCTCCACGTGCCGCCCGGCATTACGTACCAAACGGGACGACCGGCATTATCGTAAACATAGAGCGCATTAAATTGCACGTTGTTGGCGTGCTGCTGAATCGACATGCCCCAGCCGCTTTCCATCTGCCCTGCCCACCACATATCGGAATAATTAAATGCTGGTTTGGTCGCCACCGGCGGTTGTTCGCCGCCACTTGCTAGCGGCATGACGAGCGCGTCTATCCAAGCGCTATCGGCGCCTGTGACGGTGTTTTGGTCTTTTTCATACGACCATACTAATGTGTGCTGTCCAGCGGTAATGGGCACGGATACAGTTCCCCACGGCACTTCACCGGATGCACCAATACCGCCGATGGCTGAGCACTGGCTGCCAATATTTTGTTGAACGCCATCAATTAAAAAGCGCAGACAGTCATACGTATCTTCGCTTGAGACGCGGCGCGCAAAGGTGACATTGCCAGCGATGAAGTTACCGGTGAATTGTATTTGCGCACGGCTCACGTTAGCTGCACCTGCGCCACCGTCAATGAGCGGTTGGTTTTTCAAACTACACTGCCCCTCAGAGGCGCTATCGGTTGCGACCTGCCAGCCGACGGTTGCGCCAACAGGGGTAGACCAGCCGGATGTGGGTGTGACGCAATTTGGCGGGAATACACCTGCTTCGTTATCAGTGATGCTCACGGTGGCGGTACTCGCGCCAATAGTGCTGCCGACTGCATTACGTAACGTCACGGTAAATGTTTCGGTTTGCTCGGCGAGGTTATCGTCGATGACGGGTATGGTGATAACTTTGCTCGAACCATCGCCAGCCGCCCAACTAAGTGTGCCGGATACGTTTGTAAAATCAGCCCCTGCCGTTGCCGCATTGCCGCCGATGCCGGATTCGGTGGTGTAGCTAACGGAAGCACTTTGGCTGATGCTGCCAATACGCTGCACCATCACCGTGGCATTACCTGCACCTTCGCCTGCTGTGTAGCTGATGGGCTGAAACGAGATTAAACCGGTATCGGGCAATGTTGTCGTTCGATAAAATCCACGCCCATAAGTAACCGCGACGAGGCTAAATTGGTCATACCAAAATAATTCGCGCACGCGCACGCTGTTGGGGCCATCGTTCGTTGACGTCCATGTCGCCCCTGAGTCTTGCGAGGTATAAACGCCGTTTGCCGCCGCCACATAAAGCCAATTCCGCTGGGTGGGGTGGCGTTTCATGTCATGCAGGGTCACGGCCGGTAAGCCCGCCGAAATGCTGCGCCAGCTAATGCCACCGTTGTCAGTCACCCAAAGCCGATTGGTTGAAAAACCCGAGTAAGCGACCCAAACACGGTCAGGATTATCTGGGTCAATAGTAATGCGGTTAATGGCGGAGGTGGACATACCTGTTTGCGTCATGTTGATCCAGGTTGGTGTCGCGGCTTGGCCATTCACTGTTTTGAAAATAGCGGTCGGTACGCCGGTGGTGTTGGAGGCATTGTGACCCACCCAAATGACATTCGAGTTGCCCCGTTGCACCGCTATCGCATTGATGAAATAGCGCGTTGTGCCGCTTACTGACGCTGGCGGTTTGATGCTGCGCCAGAGGGGTGCTATAACGGTACGCACATCATCACTGACCCACAGCGAATTCGCTCCCACCAGCATGCGATCACGCACATTTGGGTCAAGAATAAATGGCGAAATGAAATTTGTCTGCTCAGTCGCGTTAGGCCCACAATAGGCATTACCGCCTTCAGTTTTTTTGCCCTCTAAAATACCGTTGCAGATGTAGCCGCCACCTGCGCCGCCGTAGCGTCTAATCGACGCGTAGACGTATTCGCCATAGGCAGTATTGTCATCAATGGGGTCAACCGCCGCATAGCCGCCGTCACCGCCACCGATACGCGTCCACGTAGTGCCGCTGACATAGCGTAGATCACCATTGTCTTGCGTACCGCCAATCAGCTTACCGCCCGCCGCCACTGAGCCCGCGCCACCGTAAAATTGCGTCACCCCCAATTCATTATTTAAGTTTTGCCAAGTGGTTGTGCCATTAGGGCCTGCCGCAAAAATATTGGTAGAGCGATAAAGACCACCGTCGTTGCCAATATAGACCACTGGGTTGGAAGCACTGTAATTGGGCGGCGAAACAATCTGATGATGATCCGCGTGCGGCTGCGGTTGGCCCGGCGAGGCTGATTGCCAAGTGCTGATGCGGGAGAAATTTACGCCGCCATCCGTGGAGCGATAGAGGTCTAGCCCACCGGTGACAATATTTTGCTCGTTAGTAGGGTCTACCCAAATGGTATTGTCATAGTCGCCTTGCCGATTCAAATGTTTGGGCGAGGATAAAAAAGTCCACGTCTCGCCGCCATCCTCGGATTTATATATTTCACCGCGCGCACCGGTTGTTTGGTCCGAGTTATCCACAGATGCATATACAAGATTGGGTACAGATTTACTCCACGCAAATTCGCTGCGCGCGCTATTGCTGCGCCCTCGCGGCGCATTGCTAAAAAATTTTGGTGCATCTGTCCAGGTTAGACCGCCGTCAGTGGAAAAATAAGCAAAGCCGGCATTACCAGAGGCAACGATGCGCGATGGATTGTTAGGGTCTATTTGCAAATCTAGCGTGACACCCACGCGAACGCGCACCCATGATTGCCCACCATTTGTTGATCGGTAAATGCCGCCGTTATTGGCCGCCAAGACAGTGGCGGGATTAGTCGGGTGTACCTGAATACGATTGGTAAAAACCCAATCGGCGCCATTTGGGTTAAGCGTAGTGTCAGTGGAGGTTGAGGGCAATAAATTCCACGTCACCCCGCCATTGGTCGTTTTGAAAATACCCGCGCCGGTAAATCCACCAAAACTTTCGCCGGTGCCTGTATACAGCGTATCCGGGTTCAACGGGTCAATGGCCATCGAGCCAATCGCGATATTGCCGCTAAAGTCCACCACCGGGGTAATGGTTTGCCCAGCATTGTTGGTCACCCATACGCCACCAGTCGCAGCACCGATAAAAAACCGCTGGCTATTGCGCGGGTCAAATACGATCGCGCGTAGCCGTCCACCGACGTTGCCCGGCCCTAAAAAAGTCCATTGATTGGGCGAAATGCCAGCCGCTTTTGTGCCGTTTAGCGTGTTGTTTTTAGCGGCCATGGCACGGCGGAAATTGTCCGCAGCTACTTTTTGCGTGGACGTAGGTTGTTTACCGTTATCGTCTGCATCCCAAGTGGCAATATATTCTTTTGAAGCCGCACGTGTGGCGTGACGATTGGGATTTTTAATCGTTTTGCGGTATTCAAGCAATAAATCGTTACGCGCGTCCCAAGACATCGCGCAGATGCCCGCGTTATCCGTATTGCCAAACTGTTTAAGCGTGGTGAGCATGGCGACATTAATATCTAGGGCCTGCGCCACTTCTTTGTTGGTGCCGTTTTGATGTCCTGTGCACGATGCCGTGGAGCGTATGTGCCGCGATGCGGTGTTCGCGGTGGCGTACGCCGCCGCGCTAACATTGCCAGCGGGAAGTGCCGCCGGAGATGCCGTGCGAGATACCGCTGGCGGTGTCGCTTGAATTGCGCAACTGGTGATCTGTAACGCAACCACCACGATAACAATAGGCTTTAACAGCATGGCGGGCATCCGAAGGTAAAAGATTATGAATTCTATCTTGTTACGCTAAAAAGCCAAACGCGGATGCGGACGTGTTAGTGTGTTTATGCAAAGCCTAATGTCCGCTCGTCTCGAAAAGAGCTAATGCCTATTTTTTGCACTGCGATTGCTTCTAGAGTACGAGCCCCTCTTCGACTAACACCCGCGCGATCGCCTCCTCGAGCATTGTTCTTGCCAAACCCGAAACTTCATGTAGATGGCGATGCAGCGCCGCATCGTTTTGATTTTTCACGGCGCACTCGGTGCTGTAATTCTCGAAGGCAACCAGAAGCGTGACGATCTCGCCTAGGTGTCGCGGGCATTCGCAGGCAACCAGCGAGGGCATCTCGGTTAGGGTGACTAATTCGGCATCGTTGTAACGCCTTGGGTTCGCCTGCGTAACAGTCACGACTTGCGCCTCGATCAGAGGCGATGCAACAATTAAGCGCGCCAATTGCATACCGGAGATCGGCTCGCGACACACTTTCACGCCGATTGTGCGAAGCGCTTCGGCAATCGCTTCCGCCCCAAACGAATAAACCACGATGACATTTGGCACCGGTAGGTTGGTGCGAAGTGTCGCCACCTGTTCGGTCATCGAGGCGTGTAATGAAGCCACATGAATAACGATAACATCGGCAGCGCCGACGCGAATGCCTTCGCGTTCAACATGGCTTAAGTCGTCGAACACAAGCGCTGGCGCTGGTCGTAGCCGACCTTCGAGCTTACGGGCTGCGGTGTGGCCAACAACGAGAACCCGCTGCGCCGCCGCTGACGCTGCTTGATTGCCCGATAACAGCAATGCAAGCGCATTAGCATCGAGGTGTGCCACCGTGCCAATCGCGTGTCCTTGGAGCGTGAGCCGTTTGACAAGTCGCAGTCGCTCAATGTCTTTCATCGAATAGTTGCGTTGACCCGAGTCTGACTTGGGTGGCGTCACCACGCCGTAGCGGTGTTCCCAAATGCGAAGCGTTGACGGCGAGATGCCCGACAAACGTGCGGCGGTGCCGCTCCGCAGATGCGTTTTAGACGAGGGTTGGTTCGGCGCTATAGGCATGGTCATAGATTGGTCTTTGGATGGGATGATGAAGCGGCGAGATTTCGGCCTTGGCACTAAAATGAAACGATATTGAAACATAAATTTGATGTAAATACCAAGTTTTTTAGCACATAAGCGTTTCATTTAAGCGTTTCTGGACTATATTTTGCCCATGAAACCGAACGCAGCCTTTAAAATTTTCCCTGTCACACCGTCCGTAGTAACACGCGTCAGCGAAGTACCGCCCGCCCTTTGCGGCGCTGCCCACCTCGCTTATTTGTACAGAAGCGAACGTTCCTCTCCACGAGTAGGCGTCAAACAGCGTTGGCCGCGGACAGCGCACGGTAGCTTGGCTAGGCCGAACAGGCGTCTGGTTCAGTGTGGCAACAGATGCAATCTGGATATAAAGACGCCGACAAACACATCGGTTTCTTGCCTCCGGCCATTGGTTAGGCCAGATGCACTCAGCGTCTTATCGGTTTACTCCATCAGTTTTTGGTGTGGCAGACCGCTTCGTCGATGCGAGATAAAACATCTTGCATTGCATCTCGTTCAGCAATCGCTGAACGCAACTTCATCTCATCAGAAAGCAACAAATCATGCATGACATTATCGATACCGCCGTCGCCGCCGGAACATTCACAACCCTTGCCGCAGCGCTGACCGCCGCCAATCTTGTTGACACGCTCAAGAGCTCCGGTCCGTTCACCGTGTTTGCACCAACCGACGAGGCGTTTGCCAAGCTGCCTGCTGGGACAGTAGAGAGCCTGCTAAAAGACATCCCGAAGCTCACCGCGATCCTGACGTACCACGTTATTGCCGGCAAGGTGATGGCCGCCGACGTAATGACGATGGACGGCAAAACCGCCGCGACAGTCAACGGTGCCACACTCGCCATCAGCACCAACAACGGCGTCAAGCTCAACGGCACCATTACCGTTGTAGCGACTGACATTGCCGCAACCAATGGCGTTATCCATGTGATCGATTCGGTACTGTTGCCAGCCTAAATCAGTCAGCGCTGAGCCGCATCGCGCGCTCGACCCAAACCCTGACGGCAACGGTAATAGCCGTCAGGCATTTTTGAAAGCATCTACCGTGAAGAAACTCATTATCGTCACCGCCATCCTGCTGACATCCGTGTCAGCCCGAGCAGCAGACATCGTTGACACCGCTGTCGCTGGTGGCAGTTTTAAAACGCTAGCCACCGCGTTGCAGGCAGCTGGTCTCATCGACACCCTAAAAGGGAAGGGTCCGTTTACGGTTTTTGCGCCGACTGATGAAGCGTTCGCCAAAGTCCCCAAAGCCGAACTTGCGGCGCTACTGAAAGATAAGGCCAAGCTGATTGAGGTACTAACGTATCACGTCGTTGCGGGCAAGGTTTTGTCGAAGGACATCAAAGCCGGCAAGGTCAAGACCATGCAGGGCGATGAACTAACGACATCAACAAGTAGCAGCGGCATTAGTGGCATTCGCCTCGTCAGCATCGACGTCGCAAAGGTAGTCAAGGCGGACGTTCTTGCTGACAACGGCGTGATTCACGCCATTGATTCGGTATTGATCCCCAAGTGATCCGAGCTCATGTTAAAGCTTCTCAAACGACGAGCAGGGTGGCAAATTAATCAACCAAAAGATTTAGCCGCGATGGCCAAAGGCGGCACGCACCAACCACGCGTAAACATAGGCCATGCAGCGTAACGTAGCTTTTACATAGCAATTTAACCGAGCACTCGTGCTCACTCACTGAAAGAAAAAAATATGAACAACGTAACAACGCGTCCAGACCGTTTCTGGACCAAGACGCGGATGGCAGTGATGTCACTTCCCCTTGTAGGAGCCGCACTCACTGCGGCCTCGTACTCAGCTAACGCCGTCGCGGCAACCTCAAGCACGCCGTTAAATCAAAACGACTTCGTCGGGATTTCCTTTTGGATTATCTCTATGGCGCTAGTCGCGTCCACCGTGTTTTTCTTCCTTGAACGCGACCGCGTCTCCGCCAAGTGGAAAACCTCCCTCACCGTTTCAGGGCTGGTCACACTCATCGCCGCAGTGCACTACTTCTATATGCGTGATGTTTGGGTCAACACAGGTGAGTCACCCACGGTGTTTCGTTATATCGACTGGCTCATCACCGTGCCGTTGTTGATGATCGAGTTTTACCTGATCCTGTCGGCAATTACCAAGGTTCCTGTCGGCGTTTTCTGGCGTTTAATGATCGGCACGCTTGTTATGCTCATCGGTGGCTACTTGGGTGAAGCGGGCTACATGGCGGTCTGGCCAGCATTTATCATCGGCATGGCAGGTTGGGCTTACATTTTGTATGAAATTTTTCTGGGTGAAGCTGGAAAAATCAACGCTGCCAACTCCCCGCCTCAGGTGCAATCGGCGTTCAAGTGGATGCGCTTAATCGTCACCTTCGGCTGGGCAATTTATCCAGTCGGCTATTTCTTCGGCTACCTCATCGGTGGAACCCCTGCGGAAAGTGCGAATGCATTAAACATCATCTACAACCTGGCAGACTTTTTGAACAAGATTGCATTTGGTCTGATCATCTGGGCAGTTGCGGTCAGCATGACTGAGTCTGACAAGTTAGGAAAAGTTTAGTCAATTAGGCGGGGCTAGGTCAGACAGACCCGGCCCCGCTGTCTGGACACATATCATGAAAGCAATTGTTATTGGCGGCGGTTTTGGCGGTATTGCAGCAGCACTGCGGCTCTGCGCTAAAGGTTATGAAGTGTCACTTATTGATCGCTGTGCCGGTCTTGGTGGCCGCGCTCAAGTTTTTGAGCGCGATGGCTTTAAGCATGACGCAGGACCGACCGTAATTACCGCGCCTTTTTTATTTGAAGAATTATTCGCTTTATTCGGCGAAAAATTTGAAGATCATGTGAAGTTGGTACCACTCACACCCTGGTATCGATTCCACTTTTCAGACAACACCCAATTCGATTACGGTGGCACGCTCGACGAAACGCTGGCCGAGATCGCGCGCATCGAGCCGAGCGATTGCGATGGTTACCGCAAACTTCTGACGCATTCAGAGAAGATATTTAACGTCGGATTCGTGCAATTATCCGCCGTGCCTTTCCACCGCTTCGGTGCGATGGTCCGACAAATTCCATCGCTGCTTCGTTTGCGCAGTCAGGACACCGTTTGGCAACTCGTCTGTCGGCATTTAAAGAACCCAAAGCTCAGGCAGGCTTTTTCAATTCAACCGTTGTTGGTGGGCGGCAATCCGTTTGACACTACCAGCATCTACGGTTTGATCCATTACCTCGAACGTGCTCATGGCGTGCATTTTGCGATGGGCGGTACTGCGGCTATTACGTCTGCGCTCGGCGCGCTGATGGTCAGGCATGGAATTAAGGTGCAACTCAACACCACCGTGCGCAGTATAGATGTCGATGAAGGCGTCGCAACGGGCGTCACGCTGGCGGACGGATCGTCGGTCGAGGCAGATATTGTTGTATCGAACGCCGATCCAGCACATTTGTACGACTCCATGATTAGGCCCGAAGACAAGGCGCCCTCGGCACGGTTAAAACTCGCCACCGC
>Ga0105049_10006230_pt1 | contig 13906 bp, 10 predicted proteins | sample MAT06_FD_78087 | JGI IMG/M metagenome (GOLD analysis project Ga0105049, IMG submission 78087) | Freshwater microbial communities from Lake Fryxell liftoff mats and glacier meltwater in Antarctica - MAT-06 | ecosystem: Environmental > Aquatic > Freshwater > Ice > Liftoff microbial mat | place...
AGGGTAGAGGCAGGTGCGATGAAGCAGAAACCTAAATCGTGAGGTTTGGGAATCACCGTTCCTTTAGGTCGGTGAGGATGTCAGCTCGTCATTTTGCGTGGGATTCCGCTAATTACTTGTAAAGCTCCCTATTTTTTATCCCCTTCATTGTCTCAAAGCTTCGCCGCGTATGTCTTTGAACTTCCTTGTCACCCTGTAAGGTCAGAATTAGTCTGTAAAAATATTTAGTCTATGGGTATACAGAGGTTACACAGAGCCACATTGTTCAATTGAAATTGATTCTATAGCCGTAGCCAGTCTGGTTGAGACATTTTCCAAATGAACGTTAAAACGTTCAAACGTTTTAAGGGTTTCTCGATGTCCTAACCAATGTGACTATGGCTATATAACTCTCTGGAAGAGGATCAGTTTAAGCCTTAAAGAATTTAGGGGAATTCTGGGAATTTAAAAATCCTAGGATAAAATTTTCAAGCTATTTGGTTTTTGTTGATAAAGAAGAGAGCGTTCAGATGAGTACAGAGTATGGATTGGGGACGCAATGTCTCCATGCAGGCCAAGAGCCAGATCCCACGACCCTCTCTCGGGGGGTTCCGGTGTATCGCACTAGCTCCTATGTTTTTCGTGATACTGACCATGCCGCCAATTTATTTGCCCTCAAAGAATTGGGCAATATCTACACGCGGTTGATGAACCCCACCCATGATGTGCTCGAAAAGCGGGTAGCAGCCTTAGAAGGCGGGGTTGCAGCGTTAGCCTTGGCTTCGGGCACCAGTGCTATTTTCTATAGCATCATCAATATCTGTCAGACCGGAGATGAGATTGTTTCGGCCAATACTCTGTATGGCGGCACCTATACGATGTTCAAAGACATCCTGCCGCAGTTTGGCATCACGGTGCGGTTTGTCGATTCACGCAACTCTGACAATTTTCAGGGAGCGATTACTGACAAAACCAAGCTGGTGTTCTGCGAAACCGTGAGCAATCCGGGGTTAGAGGTATCAGATTTAGAAGCAATTGGGGCGATCGCCCATGCCAACGGCCTTCCCCTCGTCGTAGATAGCACCTTCACCACCCCTTACCTGATCCGCCCCATCGAGCATGGAGCCGATATCGTCGTGCATTCCCTCACCAAATGGTTAGGGGGGCATGGAGTCGGCATCGGCGGGATTGTGGTTGATGCCGGGAAATTCGACTGGACCTCTGGCAAATTTCCGCTCATGAGCGAACCCGACTCTGGCTACCACGGCCTCCGCTTTGCCCATGACCTCGGCGATCTCACCCCCCTCGCCTACATTTTGCGGATGCGCCTCGTGCCCCTCCGCAACCTAGGAGCCTGTATCTCCCCTGACAACGCTTGGATGTTTCTGCAAGGCATCGAAACCCTGCACCTGCGGATGCAACGCCATTGCGAAAACGCCTTCAAAGTTGCAGAATTTCTCACCCAACAAGGCTCAGTGCAATGGGTGCGCTACCCCGGCCTTGAAACCGACAAAGCCTACCCCGTAGCCCAAAAGTATCTCAAAAAAGGCTACGGCTCGATGGTCGTATTCGGCATCACAGGCGGCATGGAAGCCGGAAAGCGCTTTATCGAAAGCCTCAAGCTCTTCTCCCATCTAGCCAATGTAGGAGATGCCAAGAGCTTGGCCATTCACCCCGCCACCACCACCCATTCTCAATTAGCCGCAGCCGACCAACTAGAGGCAGGCATTACCCCCGAACTTGTGCGCCTTTCGGTTGGCATCGAAGACATTGATGACATTATCAATGACCTCAAACAAGCCCTAACCCTGGCTACCGCTTAGCATCCGGTTTTGGAACGAACGCCTGATCAAGGAATGGCTCAGGCCCCAATGGATGCCCTGCTAAAACAGGATGCCCTGCTAGAACAGTGAGCGGTTTGCTCGAAAAGCGGGCTACAGGCTGTTAGGGTAAGTTTTCAAGCCTGGCCAATGTCAAGGAAAAATCTGAGAAAGAGCATACCCCCATGGGTCTTGAGCAACCGACCCTCTGTTCAGATCTACCAGATATAGCGGTTTTCACGCTGGTGAAGTACGGGCAAGGGGCTTAAGCCCCTTGTTTCAGAGGGTGTCCCCAAGTTGAGCGCACCTCATACTTGAAGAAACCGCTATATCTGCGAGTATGCTCTTTCTTGGAAACCCTTTTTGGAAACCCTTCTTGGAAACCCTTTGACCAGTCGAGGGGTAACCCGTTGTCCGTTGCTAGTCCTAATCTGAAACGATTGATTGAATTAAAGATCCTCCGCTGCGAAAACGGAAATTTATGACCGAACTGATAGGCTTGTGAGGAACTTTCTTTTCTAGAAATTTGCTGAAATTTTGCCGGTGCAGTTCATGAGATCAGTGCAGATTTACGCCAGCCTCACTTGAGGGCATTGTTCTCTGTGCCAAGCGCAGCATTGTCTGAAAAAACAACCCCTGCCACATCCACAAATACCTTTTAGCGAATACCTTTCAGCGAATATCTGATAGCTTTATCCGTTGGCATGACACTATTTTTTATGACGATTGAGTATGACCATTGGCTCTGTTGAGACCCAGTTTTTCCGCCTTACCGCCGAAGTGCCCTTCCAACTAGAATCCGGGGATACCTTGGATGAGGTGATTCTGGCCTACGAAACCTACGGCACCCTCAACGCCGATGCCAGTAATGCTGTGCTGGTGTTCCATGCCTTGACCGGGAGCCACCATGCTGCGGGGATTAACCCTGCCGTCCCTGGGGTAGATTCCCTATGGACTGATGAATGCGTAGAGGGTTGGTGGAGTAACTTCATTGGGCCGGGGTTGGCGTTGGATAGCGATCGCCATTTCATCATCTGCGTCAACTACCTCGGCAGTTGTTACGGCTCCACCGGGCCATGTTCCATCAATCCACGCACAGGAAACCCCTATGGCAGCCAATTTCCGCAGGTGAGTACGGGGGATGTCGTTCGCAGCCAACTGCACTTATTAGATGCCCTTGGAATTGATTGCTTGCATGGGGCGATCGGTGCCTCCCTCGGAGGAATGTTAGCTATTTTGCTGGCCGTTCGCTATCCTCACCGAGTACGCCATATCATCCCCATCGCCACGGGCATGGAAACAACGGTGTTGCAGCGTGTCCATAACTTTGAACAGATTTTTGCGATCCGCAATGACCCCAACTTTCGCGATGGCGATTATTATGCCACCGAGCCGCCCCAGGAAGGGATGATGCTGGCTCGCATGATTGCCCACAAAACCTTTGTCTCGTTGACCGTGTTAGAGCAGCGGGCCCGCCAAGAAATTACTATGCGGGAGGCCATTGGGCAGTTTTATCAACTGTCGCACCCCATCGAGTCATACATGTACCATCAGGGGAGCAAATTTGCAGCCCGGTTTGATGCCAATAGTTATCTGCGAATTATGGATATGTGGCAACGATTCCATCTCGGCTCCTCAGAGACAGGCACCTTCAAACCCTGCACCCAGCATTCATTCTTGATATTTAGCATTGATTCGGATGTGTGCTTTTACCCTGAAGAACAACGGGCGATCGTGACAGCGCTCAAAACCGATGGTGTGCCCGTTACCTACATCACGGTGCATTCAGATAAAGGCCACGATGCCTTTTTGCTAGAACCTGAACTATTTGCGCCTTATATCCAGTTCATGCTGGGCTGAGGTCATGGCGTACAGATTGAGAAGGCTGCCTAGGTAGATGCCAAAATCCCCTGGGTTCCCTCATCCTTGAATCAACCGTGCCAGATCTGCCTTGGAAATCAAGTTGAGATCGTTGAGCCATCCAACTGGCCACACTCATTGCCTTTGCGCAAGTCCCTAAGCAGTCTCGCCAGGGGGTCTGTCAGTGCGCGCAGACACAGACAGAAAACCTCGTCTCAGGCTTAAAATGTGAGGGGAAATGCGAGCGGCGGGAAACACCGTTAGGATGCGCCCTAGGGTCTCCTCCCAAACTGGCTAGATTACCGCTGCTTTTCCATGGATTGTCTACGCCATTTGCACTTTCATTGGCACTCGCTATTTTGTCCTTTTCAGAGTATTTTTTCTATCCATGGCTCTGCTCAATCAATGCCCCTAATGCCCCTCCAGCAGGCATAAAAGCCAAATATCCCTCAGAGCCTAGCGGAGAGATCTACGAATCAAAAGTCGATGCACTCAATTGACTCAAAGGGGGCACAAAGCTGATAGATTAAGCGGAGTATCCGTTAAGAGTGGCTGAAGCAGATGAGAGTCCTAGTTATTGGTGGAGACGGTTATTGCGGTTGGGCGACTGCGCTATACCTGTCGAATCGTGGGCACGAAGTTGGGATTTTAGACAGCCTGGTTAGACGGCACTGGGATAACGAACTGTGCATCCAAACCCTCACCCCTATCGCCCCCATTCAACAACGATTGCAGCGATGGACGGATTTGACGGGCAAAAGTATTGACCTCTTTGTCGGTGATCTCTGTAACTATGCCTTTCTCGAAAAGGCAATGCTCCAGTTCCAGCCCGAGGCTATTGTGCATTTTGGCGAACAGCGCTCTGCCCCGTTCTCAATGATTGACCGAGAACATGCTGTGCTGACCCAAGCAAACAACGTCATCGGTAACCTCAATCTGCTCTATGCCATGCATGAGCATTTCCCCGATGCTCACCTCGTGAAGCTAGGGACGATGGGTGAATATGGCACGCCCAATATTGATATTGAAGAAGGCTACATCACCATCGAGCACAACGGGCGCAAAGATACCCTTCCGTATCCCAAGCAACCGGGGTCTTTTTATCACCTCAGTAAGGTGCATGATTCCCATAACATCCACTTTGCTTGCAAAATTTGGGGCTTGCGGGCAACCGACCTCAACCAAGGCATCGTCTATGGCGTGCTGACCGAAGAAACGGGCATGGATGAGTTGTTAATTAACCGCCTTGACTATGACGGTGTATTTGGTACTGCACTTAATCGGTTTTGCATTCAGTCAGCCATTGGCCACCCCTTAACGGTATATGGCAAAGGTGGGCAAACGCGGGGCTTCTTAGATATCCGAGACACTGTACGCTGTATTGAAATTGCCATCAAGAACCCTGCGAATCAGGGTGAGTTCCGAGTCTTCAACCAATTTACAGAGCTGTTTAGCATCAGCGATATTGCTACGATGGTGCAAAAGGCGGGTGCTTCTTTGGGTCTGAAGGTCGAAGTTAACCACCTCGACAACCCCCGCGTCGAGCTAGAAGAACATTACTTCAACGCGAAAAATACGAGTTTGATCGACTTGGGCTTAGACCCCCATTATCTGTCAGATTCTCTGCTCGATTCTCTACTCAACTTTGCGGTTAAGTACAAAGATCGAGTCGATGAAAAAGAGATCCTACCCCGCGTGAAGTGGAAGGCATAGCCTAAGAGTTTAGATTTCCAACGTTCTCTTGGACGTTGGAAATCTAAAGGGTTGAGCGGACGATTCAATGTTTTTCTTGTAGCGGTTTTGCGGTATGCGTATTGCCCTGTTCACCGAGACCTTTTCGCCCAAGGTAGATGGCATTGTGACCCGACTGAGTCACACCGTTGACCATCTACAACGACTGGGGGATCAAGTGTTAGTCTTTTCTCCCGATGGTGGCTTAAAAGAATATAAGGGTGCGAAGGTGAATGGGGTACCGGGGTTTCCGTTACCGCTTTATCCTGAATTAAAATTGGCGTTGCCACGCCCTTCGATTCGCAAAGAGTTAGAGGTGTTTAAGCCCGACCTCATCCATATTGTGAATCCGGCGGTGTTGGGTGTGGGCGGGCTGTATTATGCCAAGTCTCTAAATATCCCGCTGGTGGCGTCTTATCATACCCACTTGCCAAAATACCTAGAGCATTATGGCTTGGGGATGTTGGAGGGAGTGTTGTGGGAGTTGCTCAAGTTGATGCATAACCAGGCGGTAATTAACCTGGTGACTTCTAATGCCATGCAAGAGGCGCTGGAGACCCATGGCATTGAACGGGTGAATGTGTGGCAAAAGGGCGTAGATACTGAATTGTTTGAGCCAGAGCTGGCAAGTGCAGAGATGCGATCGCACCTTACCCAGGGCAACCCAGAGGCTCCGTTACTGCTCTATGTGGGTCGGCTTTCTGCAGAAAAGGAAATTGACCGCATCAAGCCGATTTTGCAGGCTATCCCTGGTTCTCGGCTGGCCTTGGTGGGCGATGGGCCTTATCGAGCGGAGCTAGAAAAGATTTTTGCCGACACGCCTACTTTTTTTGCAGGGTATATGGGCGGTAAAACCCTAGGGTCTGCCTTTGCCTCTGCCGATGCTTTTATCTTTCCGTCGCGTACCGAAACGTTGGGGTTGGTATTGCTCGAAGCGATGGCGGCGGGTTGCCCTGTTATTGCGGCCAATGCTGGCGGCATTCCTGACATTGTGACCGATGGGGTGAATGGCTATTTGTTTGATCCGCAGGGGGATGAAGGGGCGATCGCCGCTACCCGCCGGATGTTAGGCAACCGAGCCGAACGCGAGATCCTGCGCCACAATGCCCGCAAAGAAGCCGAAAAATGGGGATGGGCTGCCGCCACCCAGCAATTGCAAGGCTTTTACCAACGAGTATTGCAACAGGCTTTACCCTCTGCAGCCTAAGCTCAGGGTTCAGCGACCGTTCTGCGGGGCACTAATGGGTCAGAACTGGCTGAGGGGATCTGGCCAAGGGTTGCCACACAGACTACATAACAGATCCGGCTTCAAACACGCGGCTAATTACCTCTTCTACGGGAGGATCGGTAATCGTCAGATCGACCACATCGAGATCGGCCAAGATGCGAGAGATCATGGAGGGGAGATGGTCTTGGGGTACGATGAAATGAGCGATGCGGCCTTCTACAGATTGCAAGTTTCCGTAGGTGGCGAGGTCGGCGGGCGATCGCCCCACTCCTAGCTCCACCGTCACTTCTCGGCAAGGTGCAAACCGCTCTAGCAAATCCTCTAGGTTCCCGTCATAAATCAGCCGTCCTTGATGGATCATCAACACCCGCTGACACAGGGCGGTGATATCGGCCATGTAGTGACTGGTCAGCAAGACAGTGGCTTGGAAGCGTTGATTATATTCTCGCAAAAAGTCGCGGACGCTCATTTGGGCATTCACATCTAACCCCAGGGTCGGTTCATCCAAAAACAGAACCGTGGGATGGTGCAGCAGCGCGGCCAGTAATTCGGCCTTCATCCGTTCACCCAACGACAACTTCCGCACGGGCTGGGTTAATTGCCGCCCGAGTGAGAGCATTTCGGCCAACTCCCCTACCCGCTGCCGCAGTTCTGCGTCAGACAACCCATAGACCGCCGCATTGATGCGGAGCGAATCCATCGTTGGCAGATCCCACAGCAATTGCTGCTTTTGCCCCATCACCAGGGTGATGCTTCGCAAAAATGCCGCATCGCGCCGAAAGGGGATATGCCCCGCCACCCGAACTTGGCCACTAGAGGGATGGATCAGCCCGGTCATCATTTTGAGCGTGGTCGTTTTGCCCGCACCATTGGGGCCAAGAAACCCTACAATTTCTCCTGGCTCAATCTTAAAAGAAACTTCTTTGACGGCCACAATTGGGCGATATTGACGCTTAATCAGGTGCGCCAGCGTGCCTTTGAGGCCAGGTTCTTTGACGGCCACCGAGTAGATTTTGCTGAGGGTATCAACGGTAATCATAGAACCCAGAAAAAATCAGAGAATTTGGAAACGCGCGTCAGGCGGGGCGCTAGGCCACCGAGTAGGAAATTTTTTGGCCGATGCTGGGGTTGCCCAACCGCTCCCAGGCATTGCCACCCCGGAGGAATAGCTCCATCCAGCGCACGGGGGAATCTTGACCCACCTGCCAGCCCGAACTACCGGGAGCAAAGGCCAGGGTGCCTTCAGGAACTTTGAAGCTGCCATCGGAGTAGAGGGCCGTACACACCCGTTCACCAGATTTCACTAATACCTTGGTTTCGGGGGCCAAGGTAAGACTGTCAGCAGAGATTGTGGTTTTGATGTTGCCATAGCCATCGACCCAGGCAATGCGATCGCCCGGAATGTCTGGCAAATCAGCCGGGTTGAGGGAGGCTCCAAGGAGGCTGAAATCATCATGGGCGATCGCCCCCACCGCCTGCGGAAACACATCCCGCGACCGAAACTGCGACCCGCCGCGCGACACATTGATCACCTGCAATGCCGTGGCGTAATTTTTAATGAAGGCAAGAGTATACCCCGCGTTCACCCCCACCACCTTCACCCCATTGGGTAGACAGGCATAGGTCAGCCCTTCTCCCTCATTGTCTAGGCGGGCATCGGGGTCGTCTTGGCGCGGGGCGCAGTTGTGGTAAATCAGCCGTTGGGCTGGCCCCGGATTAAGCCCCAGTTGGGCAATCCAAAACCCCGTTGCCAGGGTATTGAAAGGAGGCACCGATAGCCAATGAATATGAGCCTGGGGCAGATCCATCCGAAGGCGCTGGGTCACTTCCGAGAACGCCGGATCACCAGTGCCATAGTCTGCAATCAGCGAGATCAAGAGGGATTCGGAGATCATGGGCAACACCCTCCAGGGAGAAACAACGAAACAACTGCGATCATTCTAGGCCGAGTTGTAAGCAAACCCTACGACGCATCCTGCAGTGATTCGGCTCAACGGTGCAGAGCCGCAAGCACCTATCTTTAGAGAAACAGGGCAAAGCCAACCTAGAAAAGGCCAACCTAGAAAAGGCTAACTCAGCCCTTCTCAAGGATAATGAACAAAGAGATTCGTTTGACGCGACCCAACTCTTCCAATCATGTCACGCATCGTGGCTCGGTGGCAGGATGACCCAATACTGGGGTGCATTCCACGTCTGTTGCCCTCACCCTAAAGCCCCCTCCTAGCGGGGGGAGCGCGCCTTTGAACCCGGATCCTCTTCTTTGGGAAAGCTGTAGCGCTATGCTCTTCCCGGAAGATGGGCGATCGCTCTGTACTCCAACGCTGTAAGTGTCTGCGTCCTAGGTCTTCGCTTGCGTCACGGCTTATTCCTCCGATTGTCCTATGGCTTCACTTTCCCGGCTTTCTAGCCTCCCTAGCCTTCTCCGCATTAGCCTGTTTGTCGTGGCACTACTAGCCACTTGGATTCCCTACGCCCTTATTGCCGCTACCCAACTGAGTGATCCCATCCCGCGCAATATAGCCTTAACCCTTGGCTTCTATGGCATGTTCTTAGGATGGCTTTGGTTTTGGGGGCGGCGAGTCTATCAGTTTCCTAGGGTTTTTTGGCACTATGGCCTGCGTGGTCAATGGCAAACCTGGCACGATATAGGCGTGGGTTTAGGGGTGGGGCTGGGGTTGATCGCCCTTTTATTTGGCGTGCAGCGCTTATTGGGGTGGGTGCAGTGGCATTCTTCTTCTGCTCCGGTGGCGACATTGCTCTGGCAAGGGGCGCTGTTGGGCATAGGAGTGGCGATCGCCGAAGAACTCCTATTTCGCGGCTGGCTACTCGACGAATTTCAGCGAGACTACGCCCTCACCCGAGCCATTTGGAGCCATGCCATTGTCTTTGCCATTCTCCACTTCCTCAAGCCCCTCTCAGAAATTTTACGCACCCTCCCTCAGCTTTTAGGGCTTGTGCTGTTGGGGGTAGTCTTGGCTCATGCTAAAAACCGCACCGGGCAATTGGGGCTATCCATCGGGCTACATGCGGGCTTGGTCTGGGGCTACTACCTCGCAGATGTTGGCGATTGGGTCGCTTACACAAACATGGTTCCCCAGTGGGTTACCGGAATTAACCAAAACCCCCTAGCTGGGGTCATCGGCCTCAGCTTTATGGTTGTGCTCTTAATCGGAATTCAGCGCATCGGGAAGTCAAAAATCAATCCCCAGGTTTAGAATAAGTTCAATCTTATGCAGACTTTTGGCAATTTTCTTGGCTATCGGCCTGAACTCATCCGGGTTTTAATAGCACACTATTTTGGCTAACATTGCACTCCACCCCACCCCCATACTATGTCCAGCCAGCTTGACTCCTACGCCGTTCCCCCAGCCGTCCGCCGTGTTGCGATCGCCTTTCGCCGCATCGGAGTGGTGAGCTTTTGGGCACAGGTTGTGCTGGGGGTTGTCTCCACCATCGTGCTGCTGTTTAGTGGTCTTTTTCTGACCAATCAACCCAGCGTCACCACCCTCCCCAATGCTACCCGGGTCGCGACATCTCAGGCTAACCCAGGCACTGGGTTTGGGCTATTTTTGACGGGCTGCGGTTTAGTGGTGATCTACCTCAGCATTTACTGGGCTTACTCCTACATTCGCCTTGCCAAAAAGTTGCAAGCGCCCGATACGCAACAACGCCCCAAACGCACCGATGTCTTCCGCCAATTGCGCATCGGGATCTTCATGAGCCTAGTGGGCATGTTACTCACCTTGCTCGGTGGGTTTGCCATTGTAGGAACCTTGGTCGGCAAATCATTTCAGGTGAGTGCTGTATCAGTGTTAGGTGGTCTCCCCGATCAATTAATTAAAGGGTCGGATATTTTTGCCGTTCAAGGGGTGTTTTTGGTTCTGCTGGCTCACTTTATTGCAATCCTCACCTCTCTTTGGTTGCTGCGGGCCATGAATCGACAGGCATAAGGGACTCGCCAGAAAATAACGTACCCGCTGATCGGACTTTCTCCCTACGGGAGACGCTGCGCGAACGACTTCAGCCCTCGATCTCGGAAGGTTGAGCGCAGCCGAAACCTGACCACTGGGTACACCATTAACCCGCAACTCCCTCACCTCTCGCCATCCCTCGATCAATTATGGAGAAATTTACTGAGGAGGGCCAGATCTTCCAAGGTAACGATTGATACAGTGGATTAAGATTCAACAGGTTTGTAAAGACTTAATCAAAAAAAGCTTAAATCCTCACTAAGGAAATATATCTGAATGGGTAAATGTGCGGAAGAATTAGTATATAGCGGTTCCTGGTTCAGTGAAGTACAGGTTGATTTTGAAAGCCTTATTCAGTAAGGGTTTTGTCGGGGTCTACTGTACCTCACCCGGCAAAGAACCGCTATAGAACAGACTCTTACAATTTAGAGAACACTACGGAGGCCAAATTACCCCTTAGCGTTTTCTAAATAACTATCAGGCATCTACTAACCACCCCTCGACCCTTTTGTCTTATGCCGTTTTCTGCGTTTGATACCCTCAGCCATTGTACGCTTCGCTACAAAATTACCCAGCAAGATGAAGGGCTGGTTCTCTATGTTTGGGAACCTGCAAACCTAACCGAAGCGCGTGTTCGTCCCTTTTTGTTTATGGCCAAACATCCCATTGGAGACAAGGACACGGCCATGGAAATTTTGAATCAGTATTTAACGACCTACGAAGGATGATGATTCTCTCTCGATTCTCTGGAGGAGTCGTTATCTGAGATGACCACCCACCCATGGTCTGAATTGATGATGACTGGCAGCAGGAGAGGATGGTTTGGCGCAATGAAGGAATAGACTCTCGAACCTATTCCTTTTAAGCTGCTAAGCCATCAAATTTCCCTTTAAATAAGGCTGTGGCTCAGGGTTAAACTCTGAAGCCACAGCCTTATTGTAGGTTAGGAAGATGATGGGGCTTAGACGGTGATCATGGCTCAATGCTGATGATTGTTAGACAGAGCCATCGTCTTAAACGACGGTGTGAAGGTCAGCGTTGCGCTGCAGTATGCCGTCTTCGAGGTAGAGAACGCGATCGGCAACATCCATGATGCGCGAGTCATGGGTGACCATTAATACGGTGCGTCCGCCTTCTTTGGCTAGCTTCCGCAAAAGCTCAATCACCGCATGGCCACTGTGAGAATCAAGGGCGGCGGTTGGTTCGTCGGCCATAATGAGCGGTGGGTTGCCTGCTAAGGAACGGGCGATCGCCACTCGTTGCTTCTGCCCCCCAGAAAGATTCTTTGGAAAGCTCTGGGCTTTGTTGGCTAACCCAACTTGGTCTAACAGATCCATAGAGTCTTGATGGGCTTGCCGCCGCCCAACGCCTCGCATTTTCAGGGCTAGCTCAATGTTTTCTACCGCCGTCAAGGCTGGAAACAGGTTGAAACCCTGAAAAATGAAGCCAATGTTTTGTAACCGAAACTGCGCGAGGCGCTGCCGGGAGAGCCGAGTAATGTCTTGACCCAGCAAATAGACATCACCCTGGGTAGGGGTGAGAATGCCTGCCAAAATCGACAGTAGGGTCGTTTTACCAGAACCCGATGGCCCCATCAAAAGTTGGATGCTGCCTTCAGGGATTTCTAAATTGATGTTAGAGAGAACTTTAAAGGCTTCGCCCCCGCTGTGGTAAACCATCTCAACCCCACGAGCCGCGATCGCCGGAGGCTGATCAATTTCGATCCGAGAAGAGCGGCGATCGCCCAAAGGCCGTAGCGTTGAAGAAATCCGTGGGTCTAGCTGAGATGCTGTCATTACCTTAATAAGCTTCAGTTAAGTTTCAAATCTTTCAGAACAAAAACAATTAATTACAGGCGAGTGAGGCGGCTACTCTATAACTTCAATCAATACGAACCTAATTCCATGCCCCCGCTCAGATAGTCAGATAGTTTGAGTGATCAACCTGGGTTTAGGGTTGCTTGAATCCCTGTTTCGCAGCCAACCCTTTTGGGAGCCAATTTTGTTAAATCTAGGTTTTTGAAAAATGGGAATTTTTGAAGAGCAGTATCATTTTTTTTACAGTCTTTACTTTAGCGGCAACAGACATAGAACTTCGTAACAAAACGAACTCAGGGTGAAAGCTTCATAGATTAAACATTGAAGAAAACTTAAACATCCTACGCCTTGAACACGATCGCCGGATCGACATGGGTGACTCGCTGAATCGCAATGAGCGCCGATCCGACACACATCAAAACGGTAATTCCCAGAACCCCTGCCGCAGAGACGGGTGTAATCAAAATGGCAACGCCTTGGCTGGCTAAGGTCCACATGCCAACGCCCCAGCACAGCCCCATACTAGGAACATACCCCAGCACGGCCATCCACATCGCTTGTTCCATGATGATTCGGTAGATCATCCAATCAGAAGCGCCCATGGCCTTGAGCGTGCCAAATTCTTTGATGTGGTCTGACACCGAAGAGTAAAGGATTTGGCCCACAACGACCATGCCCACAATTACCCCAACCGTAGCGCCTAAGCCTAAGATGAAGCCAATCCCCGTGCGTTGTACCCAATAATTACGGGTAAGGGTAGACATTTCCTCACGGGTGTAAGCCCGGATGGCGGGGAGTTGTTGCTCTAGCAACTGCTTCAGGGCTTGGATGTCTTGGCTCGGCTCGGCTTGGACTAACACATAGGTAATGGCATCGGTACCCGAAAGAGGCTTAGGTTCGGGGATCGTCACCGGATCATGCGTGCGCTGGAAGGCGTTGTCGCACACCAAGTTGTCATTTTCGAGGCGGCAATTAGTGGTGGAGTTGAAACCTGAGGTGAGATAGGCGTTGCCGTTGCGCAGGGAAGTAAAGACGTAGGTACTGGCGGGCAACGACTGGGTGCCTTCGGTGAAGCCGACTACATTGGCAGGCAGGGAGCTAATGGTCGCCATGTCGCCCACATTTTCAATTCCGAGGGCGCGCAGGTTCGAGGTATCGGGGATGATGGTGTGGGGTTCTTGTAGGGCGGCCAGGGAGCCAGCCGTCAGGTCTCCGGCGCGGAATAGGGTACTGGCAGGGTCGAAGGCAATAATTTGGACGGGTGCAATCTCTCCCTTCGGCCCTCGCCACATGGTCGTCCGCGTCAGCAGCCCTTCGGCATGGCGTACCCCAGCGACTTGCTCTGCTTCTGCTACTGTCGCCGCAGGGATAGGGAGGGTCAGTTGCAGGTTGACCATTTCTTCGGCGGTAAGCCAGATGTCGGCGCTAGAGTCGTCGATGATGGTGGTCGTTGAGCGGCTAAACCCTTGGATAATTCCGGTTTGAATGGTGACAAGGCTA
>Ga0105049_10006233_pt1 | contig 13900 bp, 15 predicted proteins | sample MAT06_FD_78087 | JGI IMG/M metagenome (GOLD analysis project Ga0105049, IMG submission 78087) | Freshwater microbial communities from Lake Fryxell liftoff mats and glacier meltwater in Antarctica - MAT-06 | ecosystem: Environmental > Aquatic > Freshwater > Ice > Liftoff microbial mat | place...
GCGACTACATGCACAACACCCAGCGCTCGCAGCACTTGGGCGGTTTCTCCCCCCGCGGCTGCCTCTGCCTCATCACCTCGATCTAAAACCTGCGGCACCTCGGAAATCAGCGTGACGCCCCCCGCAACCGCCCAATCCCCCCCCCACCCCCCGTACCTGTGTCCCTCATCACCCACAAACGATTCTCTGAATCTCCTCGCAGATCGAACGCAAGACTCCACCCTGCCCGAGACATGCGTCTCGTGCAGCAACAGCCCAACCCTCCGCCTCCGGGTTTTGCGCTTTTTCCTTGACCCTACGGCCCTCCCACGATGCGACCGCTTAGACCGAAGTGACCTATCCCGCGACCCATGACGATCAGCAGCTCCTCACTCGCCTCGCGAGCGGCGACGGTGCTGCGCTGGGCCAACTCTTCGATTCGCTTTCTCCCCGCATCTTCGGTCTCGCCATCACCATCGTCTCAAACCGTCAAGATGCCGAAGAGGTTCTTCAGGATACCTGGCTGCAAGTCTGGCGGAGCGCCAAGGACTACGACGCCAACCTGGGAAGCGTTTCAACTTGGGTGCTGCGAATCACCAGGTCGCGCGCCATCGACCGGCTGCGGTCGCGCATCCGCTCGCAGGCCCGCGAAACCCTCGTCGCCACCGAGGCCCTCTCCGGCGGCCAGCCCCGCACTGCGCTGGCGGCCGATAGCACCAATCTCAGCGCCGTGCTCGGCGGCGAACTTGTGCAGAACGAAGCAGGCGCCGGTGGCCCCACCGCCGTCGCGCAGGCCCTTGCCGCGTTGCCCGCCGAGCAGCGCGAAGCCATCGAGATGGCCTTCCTCCGCGGCCTCTCGCGCGAAGAAATCGCCTCCTCGCAGCGCGTCGCTGTTGGCACCGTGAAGACACGGATTTTCCTCGGCCTCAAGCGCCTGCGCGATGCGCTCGCGATGGTCAAAGCCGCGCGGGTCTGAATGCTCGTTGTGCAAGACCGCCCATCGCGCCGCGGCACAGCCGCCACAACCTACCGCTCGCCTACCGACACCCGCCCGTCTGAGTTCACGGCTCAAGCCTTCTTCGCTCCGTCGGCTTTGGCCCAACTGTCCTTGAGCGTCACCGTTCGGTTGAACACAAGCTTGCCGGGCGTCGAATCCTGATCGACACAGAAATAGCCCAGGCGCTCAAACTGATAACGCTCGCCCACCTTGGCGCTGGCCAGTGACGCGCCGGCGAATGCCGTCACGGTCTCCAGCGCGCCGGGGTTCAGATCATCCATCATCTCGCCCGTCCGCTTGCCCGGCTCTTCCGCGTTGAAGAGCCGATCAATCAGCCGCACCTCACAGGCGATGGCGTGGTCGGCACTCACCCAGTGAAGCGTGCCCTTCACCTTGCGGCCCGGCTCACCGTTGGGCCCGGCGGGTGAATCGCCGCCGCGGGTGGCCTCATCAACCGTGCAGCGCACGTGCAGAATGTTCCCCGCCGCGTCCTTTTCCACGCCCACGCATCTGATGAAGTACGCCCAGCGCAATCGCACCTCGGCCCCTGGTGCCAGGCGATGGAACTTCTTGGCCGGAACCTCCATGAAGTCTTCCTTCTCAATGTAGATCGTCCGGCTGAACGGCACCTTGCGTGTGCCTGCCGAAGCGTCCTCGGGGTTGATCAGGAAGTCGAGATCATCAACCTTGCCCTCCGGCCAGTTCTCGATCACCACCTTGAGCGGCCGCAGCACCACCATGGCCCGCGGCGCGACCTTGTTGAGATGATCGCGACACGCGTTCTCAAGCCGCGCAACGTCGATCACGCTCTCGGCACGCGTCACGCTGATGTCATCGCAGAACGCGCGGACCGCCTCGGGCGTGTAGCCGCGCCGGCGGATGCCGCGGATCGTCGGCAGGCGCGGGTCGTCCCAACCGCTCACGCGCCCTTCTTCAACCAGTTTGAGCAAAAACCGCTTGCTCATCACCGTGTACGTCAGGTTGAGCCGCGCGAACTCAATCTGCTGGCTGTGATGGATCCGTTTGCCCCACGGCCCCGAACCATCGGCCGTCCGCCCCTCATTGATCGAGTTGATAAACCAGTCATAGAGCGGACGGTGGTTCTCAAACTCAAGCGTGCAGATCGAGTGCGTGATCTCCTCGATCGAGTCCTCAATACCGTGCGCCCAGTCGTACATCGGATAGATACACCACTTGCTGCCCACGTGCGGGTGGCTCTCGTGCACGATGCGGTACATGATCGGGTCGCGCAGGTTGAAGTTCGGGCTCGTCAGATCAATCCGAGCACGAAGCGTCATGGCACCGTTGGGGTGCTTGCCGGCACGCATGTCATCAAAATACGCAAGCGATTCATCCACCGGGCGGTCGCGATGCGGGCTTGTCGCCGGCACTTGCGGTGTCCCGCGGCACTTCGACACCTCATCGGCCGTCAGCGTACACACATACGCCTTGCCTTTCTTGATGAGCTCGACCGCGAACGCGTACATCTGCTCAAAATAATCTGATGAATAGAAAAGGCCGCCGCCGAACGAGTTGCCCTCGTCAAACGCCGCGCCCAGCCAGCGAACGTCATCAATGATGGCGTCAACGTACTCCTGATCTTCTTTGGCCGGATTGGTGTCGTCAAAGCGCAGGTTGAAGAGCCCACCGTAGTGCTGGGCCAGGCCGTAGTTCACGCAGATGCTCTTGGAGTGACCAATGTGCAGGTAACCGTTAGGCTCCGGCGGGAAGCGCGTGTGCACCCGTCCGCCGAAGCGACCGCTGGCGTTGTCACCATCGAGAATGTCATGAAGGAAATGCCGCGCCGGGCCGGCCGGGATCGCGCTCGCAGGGTTGGAATGGTCGGCTGTAGACATGGGTCGTGATGGTAGATGGGCCCGGCCAGACAATCGGAGTTCCCATCGGCCTCCAATCCGGGCGGACCATCCGCCCACCATCCGTCCACGCCCGCCCCCTACCGTCTGCCCATGTCACGCTACGAGCAGTTCCACGAGTTCCGCACCCGCCTCAACCAGCGCATCCTCGGCGCGGGTGATCCCGCCCGGTCTAAGACCGGCGCGACCCTCAACACGAAGCGTTTCTTCAACCTCGACACCAACTGCTACAAGGCCGGTGCCCTCGACGTCAAGACCAAGGAACTCCTCGGCCTCGTCGCTTCCATGGTCCTCCGCTGCGACGACTGCATCGCCTACCACATCGATCGCTGCGCCGAGGAAGGCTGCACCGACCAGGAACTTTGGGAGTGCTTCGACGTCGCGCTCATCGTCGGCGGCTCGATTGTGATCCCCCACCTCCGCCGTGCCGTCGATTTCCTCGACGAAACCCGCGCTCACAAGCCCGCGTAACCTCGCCTGCTCCTTCCGCCTCATTACCACGTCGTCCGCCGGGAGTTCTCCATGCGCATCGCCGTCCTTGGCTTCTTCCTCGCTTCGCTCCTTGCCTCACCCGTCATCGCTCAGGAAAAACCGGCCAAAGACCCGCTCCCGCTTCTGCCCCCCTCGCCAAAGCAAAAAGCTACGCCGGCCGTCGTTCCCCCGCCCCAGGTCAAAGCGGCCGATGTCGAAGCCGCGCAAGCCAAGTGCATCGAACTCCTCCTCTCCATGCAGGAAGGCGGCCTCGCCGGCAAGCCCGAAGCCACACCAGCCGAGTGGCCGTATGAGGGCGTTTATCGCGTCGGCGGGCAGATCCCCGTCGGCTACCGCATCGGCGGCACCTCCATCGTCGCCCTCGCCCTCGTTGATGCCCCGGGCTATGACCAAGACCCCAAGCGCCAGGAAGCCATAGCCCGCGCCATCCGCTTCGTCTGCGCCGGCATCGAGCATCCCCTCATGAGCGAGGCCGACTACGACGGCACTTACGACGTCCGCGGCTGGGGATACATCTACGGCCTGCGTTTTCTGGCCAACTTGAAGGAACGCAATCTGGTCCCTGTCGATCTCGCCGAAGTAACCGACAAGTCCGCCGCGTGGTACCTCAACGCGCTGCAAAAAACCGAGATGCCACAAACCGGCGGCTGGAACTACGCCCGCCCCAGCGGCCGCGACACCGTCGGCAGCCCCTCGCCCTTCATGACCCCCGCCGCGCTCCAAGCGCTCTTTGAGGCCAAGCGCGCCGGCATGACCATCGACGATGCCGTCGTCACCCGCGGCCTCGATTTCCTCGATAAAGCTCGCTCGGCCGTTGGCTCATTTACTTATTCCGGTGAACTCAAGGACAAGAGCAAGGGCGACCCGATCCCCGGCGCCGTCGGCCGCATGCTCGCCAGCGAGTCCGCTCTCTCCCTGGGCGGCCGGTCCTCGCCCGATCGCGTCCGCGGAGCCCTCGACGCGTTCTTCGTCCATTGGGACTGGCTCGACAAACGCCGCGCCCAGGAAGGCACCCATGTGCCGCCCTATTCGGTCGCCCCCTACTACTTCATGTTCGCCCACCACTACGCCGCCGTCGCCATCGAACTGCTCCCCAAGCCCGAGCGCGCCGAGTACCGCCGCCGCCTCTACAACCAACTCTTCTCCGTCCGCCTTGAAGATGGTTCGTGGGACGACCGCGTCTTCCGCCGCACCGCCAACTACGGCACCGCCATCGCCCTCAACGTCATCACCATGCCCAAGCACGGTCCAGAAGCGACATGGGCCCCGGCCAACGCGCCCGCCGAGAACCCGACCACAAAATAAGTTCCAAAAACAAGCCCGCGGCGTTCAATCGAACGCCGCGGGCCGTTATTTCTATACTCTTTCCGCAACTCAGCGCCGGCGGCGACGCATCGCCACCAGGCCGCCCAGCGCCAGCATCGAAGCGCCGGCGGGTGTCGGCGTGGTGATGATGTCCTGCGAGTCCGCGCCGTTCTCACCACCGTTGTTGGTCGAGAGAAGCACGAGCGGGACCGAGACGCCCCCGCCGCTGCGGATGACCGAGAGATACGACTCAGCAAGATCAGTCACGCCCAACTGGAACTGCGCACCGCTGACAAACAGTGTGCCCGTCACCAGCGTTTGATCGTTATCGAACGCGAGTTCCCAGATCGCCAGTTGGAACGCAGCCGACGAGCCAATCGAGTTCACCGAAGCCTCGAACGTGCCCCAGAGCCGCTGCAAGCGGTCGGTCCGAATGGCATCGAACGTGACCGGTCCGCTCAGGCCGCCACTGCTCGTGGTGCCGCCCAGCAGGTCGTAAGCCGTGTAGCTGACCGTGGGGTTGAACAAGTCGATCCCGAGTTCAACGCAGTACGCGGTGTACCGATCGGGAATCGTGGTGTTCGTGCCGGGGTTGGCATCGATGCGGTCGCCACGGAACGTCGCCGTCGGCTCCGTCAGCGCTGTCGCGCCGAGCGTGAACTGCACGCCGCCGGGCGGGCCGAACTGATGGTCAATTCCAAAGCCAGAGTTGACCGTGCCGCTTGTGGCAAGCGCGGTGCCGGCGCAGATCGCAAGACCCGCAGCAGCCAAGACTGTTTGTTTCATCATGTTCTCTCTCCAATCCTTCTACGTGGGGCTTCTCTCACGGCCAGGCAACCCGGCCGCACGCAAATATCGACACGGAGTCGATACTGTGGCATATTCACCCGCCGAAGCGCGGCTCTCACCATAGAGATACGACGCGTGCGGTTTCTGGTTTCAAGAACCGAAAACGGTTCACGAAACGTCAGCAGCGAGGGTCGCCCGGTTCAACGACGGACGCATTAAGAAGATGCTTTACTCTCTCCACTGACTGATAGAGTGTACATGAATAACCGCGTCCGAGCCAGCGCCCGCCGGCGCTTTAGGCAATTTGGCACGCAACCCCATCACTTCTCCACAATTATCTGACCAACACCCCAACCCCGTTTGCCGTACAACCAAGACCGTGTTAAGATAGATGAGACTGAGTCTCAGTTGTTTGGAGGTCGTATGTCATATCCCGCCGCCGCTCCCGATGCCCCGCCAGTCACGCCATCACCGACTTCCTCGCGATTCAAGCGCCTGGCTGCCAAGTTGGGCGTGGGCTACTTGGTGTTTTGCACCCTGAAGGGTCTGGTGTACATAGCACTTGCGTCCGGCGGTGCTGCGGCCATTTGGCGGTGACCACGCTCACCGCCGCAACCACCTGCGGACCTACCCCCCGACCATGTTCACCGGCTTCCGCCCGCCGCCGCTCCCCGACCGAATTCTCGCAGCCCCCTCCGCACCTTCAACCAAGGTACCAAATGACCCACATCAACCCAACCACGCCACCCGCCCCCGTCAAATCGGGCGGCTGCCCCTTCGCCGCGATGGCTCGCTCCGCCTCCGGCGAGGCCGCCAAACCGCTCGCCGTTGATCTCAAAGAATCGACCGCCGCGCTCCACGCCCAAGCCGAGAAGCATCCCGTGCAGGCACGGCTTGTCGGTGGCACCGCCAACCGCGAGCAATACGCCGACTACCTCGCGCAGATGGTCCACCTGCACGCGCCCCTCGACGCGACACTCGCCCGCGTCATCGCCGAGCCCGCCCGCTGGCCCGCCCTCGGCACCCTCGCTCGCTCCCACCATCAGCGAGCCGTCAACGCCGAGCGCGACCTTGCCGCCTTGACCCTCCCGGCCGCCTCAACCGTTCCCGCCGCTCCGTCGGTCACTCGATTCGTCGCAGGGCTCAACCTAGGCGACACCACCGGCAACTCCCCGGCTTCCCTCCGCACCCTCGGCGTGCTCTATGTCCTCGAAGGCAGCACCAACGGTGGCCGCTTCATCGCCGCCGCCGTCCGCAAGGCTTTGGGCCTGCAGACCGGCACCGGCGACACGTTTCTTGACCCCCACGGCACCAGTCAGCGCGAGCGCTGGACCGAGTTTAAGACACTCCTCGACACCGTGACCCTCACGTCCGCCGAGCGCGCCGACGTGATGGCCGGTGCCGCCAGCACCTTCCAGATCATGATCGACCTCTGCGACGAGCTGCCAACCCACGCCGCCGCGACCGCGCCGTAAACCGCCGACGCCCGCCCTTATCGCACCGATCCATGAGAACACGCGCCAGCAACTCGCGTGCGCTGTGGCGCTGGGTTTGGGTATCTTCGCGCGTTCGCGGCATGAAGGTGTCGCCGAGCCCATAATTCGCGGGGTTCAGTGGCTGAATCCACCCCTGCGGCCACTTCGCCGCTGTCGCCCCCCCTCCGCCTTCGGCCCCCACGGGCCCGGTCCGCACACCGTCTTCATGCCCGCCAATCCGCAATACTCTCGCCGATTCGAGACGTTCAAGTTGCCGCCCGCATCTCCCGCGGCCTTTACTTGCCCCGCGTGAACCCTGTCGCTGCACTCATCGAGCCCGAAGTGATCGAACTGCTCGAAGCAGGTCGATACGGGGAGCTGCGCGAAGCCCTCCACACCGTCCCCTCGGCCGACGTTGCCGACATCCTCAGCGGCCTTTCGCCCGAGAAAGCAGCCATCGCGTTCCGCTTCCTGCCGCGCGATGACGCCGCCGAGTGCTTCGCCTATCTCCCTCCGGAGTTTCAAGAAGAACTCATCCGCCGATTGGGTGAAGCGGGCGCCCTCCGCATCGTCGAAGCCATGGACCCCGACGACCGCGTCCGCCTGCTCGACGAACTCCCCGGCGAGGTCGCCGCCCGCCTCGTCGCATCGCTCCCCCCCGAAGACCGGCGTGTGACTCAGGCTATTCTCGGCTATCCCCCCCGCAGCGTCGGGCGCATCATGACGCCCGACTACATCCGCATCCGCCCGGACTGGACGGTCGCGCGGACCATCGAGCACGTCCGCAAGGCCGGCCGCGATGCCGAGACCATCAACGTGCTCTATGTGGTCGATGAGCAGGGCGTGCTCGTCGACGATCTCCGCCTCCGCCAACTCATCATCGCCGAGCCCGATGCGCCCATCACCTCCCTCCTCAACCGCCAGTTCATCACCCTCCGCGCCGACCAGCCCCAGGACGATGCCGTCCAGGCCCTCCAAAAATACGACCGCGTCGCCCTCCCCGTCGTAGACTCCCGCGGCGCCCTCCTCGGCATCGTCACCCACGACGACGTCGCCGACATCGCCCAGCAGGAAGCCACCGAAGATTTCCAGAAAATCGGCGGCCTCGAAGCCCTCGAAGATCCCTACATGAACACGCCGCTCCTCTCACTCGTCCGCAAGCGCGGCCTGGTGCTGGCGGTCCTCTTCGTCGGCGAGATGCTCACCGCCTCCGCCATGGGCACCTTTGAGCATCAAATCGAGCGCGCCGTCGTGCTCGCACTCTTCATCCCTCTCATCATCTCATCGGGCGGCAACAGCGGCTCCCAGGCCAGCACCCTGATCATCCGCGCCCTGGCGCTCCGCGAAATCGGCCTCAAGGACTGGTTCCGTGTCCTCAAACGCGAGGTCGCCTGCGGGGCCATGCTCGGCGCTGCCCTCGGCCTGCTGGGTATGTTCCGCGTCACCCTCTGGGGCTCGCTCGGTTGGTATGACGCACAAGCCCAGGAGCACTATCACCTCCTCGCTTTTACCATCCTTTGTTCGGTCCTGTGCATCGTCCTCTGGGGCTGTGTCGTCGGCGCCATGCTCCCCTTTGCCCTCAAGAAGGTGAAGCTCGATCCCGCCACCAGTTCGGCGCCCTTCGTCGCCACGCTCGTCGATGTCACCGGCATCGTCATCTACTTCACCTGCGCCATACTCATCTTGCGCACCACACTCCTCGCGGAACGTCGCCCAGAGCCCGTCGGCCGCGTCCGTATCGGCGATTCTTCCTATCTCATCTTTGAGAACTCGCAGCGCAAGCCCGACCGACTCGTCAGCGAGCAGGACGCGTCCCTCGTCATCAAAGTCGATCCCGCCGAGCGCACCGAGCCGGTGCCCGCCGCCGAACCCACGCTCCAGCCCGATCGCCAGCAGCCATGACGTCCGAGCGTTGCCATGTCGTCGTGATCGAATGGCCCCCCGGCGCCGACCGCCAGCAACGTGCCGAGATCATCGCCGCGGCTACCGGCAAAATGCCCACTATCTGCCTGGGCCTCGCGAGCAAATCACTCCCCTGTGTCCTCGCCACCGCCCAGCGCGACGAAGCCCGCGCCGCCACGAAGATTCTCCGCGAACGGGGCGTCCTCGCGGTCTACCCCAGCACCGCCGATATTGAATCCGTCGGCAACCCCTTCATGTGTAAGCGACTCGCCCCGGCCCTCGGCGCGCCCGAACCGATGTACCTCTGCGATCCGCAGATGACCCGCCTTGATCCCCGCCCGCTCAAAATGAGCGACGTGACCCTCCTCATCAAAGGCCGCATCCAGCGCGTTGATTCCAAGACCGACGTCAGCGACACCTCCTCGGTTTCGTCCTACGGATATGGCGGTGGCGTTGGACCCTTCGGACCCTTCGGCGGCCCGCTCGGCCCCTTCTACAACGATTCTCTCGACACCCTCAGCACCGGCAAAGTCACGACCCGTAACACCTCTTCATACGAAGTCATTGACCTCTACACCGCCACCGACCCCGCCGTCCGCATCGATGCCCGCCGCTTCAACTACGAACTCCTCGGCAAACGCTCGCTCACCGATTCCGAGAACATGAACCGTCTCGCCGTCCTTCTCGCCGAGCAGGCAACGAACGCGTTCCTCGACCTCGACTTCAACCCCGCCAGCAGCTTCGCTCACCTCAGCACCCGCCGCACCAACGTCCAGACCGGCACCTCCGTCGATGATCGTGGCCCCGCCTTCGACTTCTACTCGCGCCTCCAGTGCATCATCGACCGCGCCCTCCGCAAAGCCGGCCGCCGCTGAGGTGCCCGGCACGCCGCGTCCTTCTCCACCTCAAACCAAACAGCCCGCGCCGGACTGATCCGGCGCGGGCTGGTCTTTCGATCTTTCAACGGCCTTCAAGCGGCCGCCGCCGTCACCTCTTGTCGGCCGGTTTCGTCGCCGGCGTCGTGGGCGCCGCAGGTTTCACGGCCGGCGCCGCATCCTTCACGCGCGTGCAGGCAATCTTGAACTGCGATATCTCCTTGCCATCGGGGCCGGGGCCCATCATCTCAAACACATGCTCATCGTTGCTCACGATGGTCAGGATCTCGGTGCCCGTCTCCGCCTTGCCCGTTACCGGGTTCATCTTCGATGTCTCAATCGCCCACGTTTTCTTCGCCGTCTTCCGACGAACGCTCTACCACAATCGCTGAATTCAGACAAGTTCCAAGCCGCACCCCTTGACATTCTGGGTATTAAGTAGACAATCTATGCATCTGCATTCGTTGCTTCTCTCCGCTCTGCCGTCTCCCCCACCATGTCATCCCACCTTCCCGTCCCCGAACTCCTCCGCGGCACGCTCGATGCCATGATCCTCCGCACCCTCGATCGTGGCCCCTCCCACGGCTACGCCATCGCTCGCGCCATCGAACGCGCCTCCCGCGGCGATCTACTCATCGAAGAAGGCTCGCTCTACCCCGCGCTCCACCGACTCCTCAAACGGGGCGATCTCTCCGCCGAGTGGCGCATCACCGAGACCGGCCGCCGCGCCCGCTACTACTCACTGTCGGCCCAGGGCATCTCCCACCTTGCCGACGAACTCCGTCTCTGGGCCAAGGTCTCCGCCGCCGTCTCGCGCGTGCTCGCCCCCGGCCCCGCCCGCACCGACGGCCCCGCTCCCGGCGGCCTCGCCGAGATCTACGGCGCGTTCACCAAGGCCACGCTCGCCGCCGCCGGCTCCGAAGCCCCGCGCGAGGTGCCGGCATGATCGCCTCCCTGCGCCAAAAGTTCGCCCCGCTCCTCCCTCTCCGTTCCGAAGAGCGCAGTGCCATCGACTGCGAGATCGCCCTCGAACTCGCCCATCACCTTGAATCCCTCAAATCCGACCTCATTTCACAGGGCCATTCACCCACCGACGCCGCGGCCGAAGCCGCCCGCCGCTTCGGCCCCGCCGATGCACACGCCGGCGCGTGCCGCGATATCGCCCTCAAGGAGCACCGCATGTGGCAGAAGATCCAGATCGCACTCATTCTCATCCTCTCCCTCGCACTCGCCGCCTCACTGACAGTCTCTTTGAGCATGTCGCGCCAGCAGAGTGCCCTCGCCGAGGCGCTTCAAGCCCAGGCCGATATCTTCCGCGCCCAGGCCCAAACCAGCGCCCGCCGCACAGAAGATGCCGCCGCCAGCGCCGCGATAAAGAGCTCGCTTGATGGCGGAGTTCCCGGGGCCGATCGCCAGCTCCAAGGACTCGTCTACATCACCGGCCTCGTGGCCCGCCCCGGTCCTTATTCTCTTCCCACCACCAACCTCACCCTGTGGCGCGCCGTCATCAGCGCCGGCGGCGTGAGCGCTGAAGGCAAACTCCGCGTCACACTCACCCGCGCTGACGCCAAACCCGGCGAATCGCCCGCCGCCTTCACGATCGAAGGCGCGAGCGCCCCCGCCGAAGACCCCATCCTGCGGCCGGGCGACGTGGTTTCTGTCATGCGTGAGTGAACTTGCGGCGACTTGGGACAAGTTTTCGGGCCTTCGCCCCGCCACCTCGCCCCCGTGCCTCGGCGTTTCTCAGCACACCCGCGCTAACATTGCTCTTGACCTACCGCGTCTGCAAAGCCTTCGAAGTCGAGAGCGGCCACATGCTCTCCAAGCACCCCGGCCTGTGCCGGTTCCCCCACGGCCACACCCGCCGCGTTGAGGTCGTCCTCGCCAGCGAATCGCTCGACGCCTGCGACATGGTCTGCGACTTCAAAGCCGTCAAGCTCGCCGTCAAGAGCTACATCGACCGCCTCGACCACGCCATGGCCATGAACGAGCGCGATCCCCTCCTCGCCAAGCTCGACGCCACCACCCGCGAGCGCGTCGTTACCTTCGCAGCCGACCCCACTACCGAGGTCCTCGCCAAAGACATCTTCGACTTCCTCGCCGCCGAACTCCGCGCCCAGAAGGCCTATCGCGACGACCGCGAGATCGAGTACCGCTTCCCACCCGGCGTACGACTCGAGCGCGTGCGAGTAAGCGAGACGAGCTCGTCGTGGGCCGAGTTCGGTATCGGCTGATGCACTGATCCGGCACCGCCATACCCCGCAAAACCGACGACCCGCCTCATTCAAACCGCAGGTGCTTCACGCTCTCGCCGCTGTCGCGCAGGTCGATCAGAGCGTCGATCCCGATATCCAGGTGCCGCCGCACAAAGTGCTCCGTCACCCTCGCATCACTCGCCACCGTCTTCACGCCCTCGGGCGTCATCGGGCTGTCGCTCACCAGCAGCAACGCGCCCTTGGGAATCTGATTGACAAAGCCCACCACAAACACCGTCGCGGTCTCCATATCGATTCCCGCCGCGCGGATCTTCCGCAGATACTCCTTGAACGTCTCGTCATGCTCCCACACACGTCGATTCGTCGTGTACACCGTCCCCGTCCAATAGTCGCACTCATGCTCGATGATCGCCGCCGACACCGCCCGCTGCAAGCGAAAGCTCGGCAGCGCGGGCACCTCCGGCGGCAGATAGTCATTGCTGGTGCCCTCACCGCGAATCGCCGCAATTGGCAGAATGAAGTCCCCAACCTTGGCCTTCTTCAGCCCGCCGCACTTGCCCAGAAAGAGCACCGCCTTCGGCTCCGCCGCGGCCAGCAGGTCCATGCACGTCGCCGCCATCGCGCTCCCCATGCCAAAGTTCAGCACCGTGATGTCGTTGGCCGTCGCCGACTGCATGGGCTTATCGCGCCCCACCACCGGCACGCCAAACCGCTCGGCAAACATCTCCACGTAGTTCGTAAAGTTCGAGAGCAGAATGTACTTGCCAAACTCGTCGGCGCGCCTACCGGTATAGCGCGGCAGCCACTCGGCAACGATCTCTTCTTTGGTTCGCATACCAAGGGTATCGGACCGCCGGGTTCCAACGGGTATCAAACACGTTTGCCTATTTTAACACTTTCGCCAGCGCGGCCGTCCACATAAGCGCCCGGCCCGCCCAAGCAGACTTTTTGGACCAGAGACCGCCGAAAAAGAAGCTCGGACGAAGCCCATCTCGATTCTGTATCGCATTTTTCATCTGCTGAGCCGCGCCTTTGCGTGCTCAATGCGAACCCGGCAATCGTTGCTTGCTTCGCCCCGAGAGAGTGCCCAAGAGTCCGAGTAGAGAGAGCCCCCATGAAAAACCCCACTGCTGTCGTCGTCTCATTTCTGAGTCTTGCCATGCTCAGCCCGGTCGCGGCCATGGCCAACACCACCTTTAGCGCCATCGGCGGCAACCGCGCAGGTACCGCCAACTTCACCGTCTCTGGCGATGTGCTGACCATCACGCTCACCAACAGCGCCGCGGCCGACGTCCTTGTGCCCGCTGATGTGATGACCGCCCTCTTCTTCCGCACCAGCGGAGGAAGCCCCGTATTCGCCCCCATGAGCGCGACCCTTGGCGCCGGGGCATCGGTGGTGTACGGCACCACGCCGGCAGACCAGATCGTCGGCGGCGAGTGGGGCTACTCAAGCACCCTCGCGAGCGGCGGCGAAATCGCCGGTTTCAACTACGGCATCAGCTCCAGCGGCCTCGGCGGCACCTTTGGACAGCCCTCCTTCCCCGGCAGCAACCTCAGCGGCCCCACCGGCCTCGGCGGACTTCAGTTCGGCATCACCTCGGTCGGTGACAACCTCGCCACCGGCAACGGCGGCGTCACCGGCTCCGGCGGTCTGATCAAGAGCTCCGTCGTCTTCACGTTCTCCGGTGCCACCGGCTTTGACCCCACGCGCGTGCAGGATGTCCTCTTCGTCTACGGCACCGCCTTGGGTGAGGCCTCGCTCCGCGGGCTGGGTGACGGCTCGCCCCGCGTGCCGACCCCCGGCGCCGCCGCCCTCATCGGCCTCGCCGGCCTGGCCGCCGCCCGCCGTCGCCGCGCCAAGTGATGTTTCACCGCCGGGCGTCCCCACCACATTGCTGACAACCTCCAAACGATTGATCGACCGCGACCGCACATTGGTGCCGTCGCGGTCGTATCATTTGGCCGCGCGACACCCCCGCGCTGCATTCACCTGTCC
>Ga0105049_10006234_pt1 | contig 13900 bp, 9 predicted proteins | sample MAT06_FD_78087 | JGI IMG/M metagenome (GOLD analysis project Ga0105049, IMG submission 78087) | Freshwater microbial communities from Lake Fryxell liftoff mats and glacier meltwater in Antarctica - MAT-06 | ecosystem: Environmental > Aquatic > Freshwater > Ice > Liftoff microbial mat | place...
TCGGCGAGGATGTTGTAGTTGTTGCTCGGGCTTACGAGCGAGCCGGAGGACGCCTGATCAGAGAGCGTGACCTCAACCTCGCCCGTCAGCGTGAAGGCATTGCTCCTGGGCGAGACGTAGTAGTTGCCGCCAACCACCACCGAGTAGAAGTCGTCTGATCCGCCCGAGCGGTCGCTGTCGGGGAAGATGGCCTGGAAGCGCGCGAAGGGCTCGACCTGCTCTGTGACAAAGACGCCGCCCTGGACCATGGCTCCGAAGTCATCAAAGGAGGTGCCGCTGGCCGGGTCCGTGTTGCGCCCGACGCCCATGCCAAAGACGTTCCAGCCGCTGCCCTTGAAGTTCACATCGGCGGTGTAGAGGAGGGTGCTGGAGTCGGTGGTGCCGCCGGTCTCGCCGCCGTCTTGGTAGTGGATCGCCGCACCGGCGAGTCCGCCGGACTTGTTCCCCTGCCACGACGTGCTCTTGTCGTACCCCTTCCAGTCAAGCTCACCCCAGCGCACGTCCGCGCGCCCGGAGAGGGCGTAGTCCGCCTCCGCGCTCGAGGTGAAGGGCGTGTTCTGCGTCTTGCCCCCGTCGGAGAAGGCACCGATGACGCGGAAGTTCTCGGTCCGGTGCGTGAGCGTGATGCCCTGCCCCGTCGCGACTGTGAAGATCGAGTTGACCAGTGAGCGATCCGTCAGTAGCTGCGCCGTCGAGCTGATGAGCTCCTCGCGAAGCACGGGCAGCCGTAGCTGGCCGACGCGCAGGCTGGTGGCCTGCGAGAACGCGTAGTCGAAGTAGCCCTCGTAGAACGCTAGCTCACCCCCGTTCTTCTGCGTCTCGATCTCGAGCTTGTACGTCAGCTCCTTGGCCCAGAGCGTGCCCTGCGTCCAGAGGCGCATGCGCCGGAACTCGAACCCTTGCGTGAAGTCCTCCTGCCCAGCGGGGGGCTCTTCTCGGATGTTCGCGGCATAGCGGAACTGGACCGAACCGCCCAGCTGCAGCGTCATGGCGTCGCCATCGCTCAGGAAGAAGCCGCGAGAGTTCATCCCTGCCGTCGCGCCTTCCGAGGCCATACTCACCCGCCTCGCGGCGTCCGTCAGCAGCTCGCGCTCGTACGCGCGCCCCTGATCGACACTTCGCTCCGCCGCGAACGCAGTGCCGTCATCCGTCGCCTGAATTGTTGCTTGACCTGCCACCTGACCTGTCACCTGACCTGTCACCTCATCCGTCACTTGCCCCCGCGCCAGCCCTGCCGAGAGCACCAGCGCACACCCCGCTGCGACGAAGGCGAAGCGGACACAACTGCAGGACACGACCGAACCCGACGCCACAATGATGTTTGTGTTAATTTTCATGTTCGCCCAAGAATACCAGAGCGCGTCCCGCCGTGCTCCGCAACCGCCACTCCCCGCACTCCCATTCACGTGCCCGCCGGGTTCTGGGCGAGCCACTCCGGCAGCACCTGCACCCGCCCCTCGCGGTCCACGCATGCCAGCGTCGTGGAGGCCGCGGCCACGGGCTCATCACGCATCGCGCCACCGCGTTCCACAACCACGATGTCGTAGTCGTGCTCGATCTTGACCTTGCTCGAACCAGGCTGGACGCGCGTCCTCACCTCCAACATGTCGTCATAGAGAATCGGCCTGCGATACCGCACCTCCAGCTTGACGATCACGAGGAAGACGCCCGCACCCTCCAGCTGCACGTACGAAACGCCACTCTCTCGCAGCATCTCGGTGCGGCCGATCTCAAGCCACGGGATGTACGCCGCGTGGTGTGCAACCCCCATCGGATCGCACTCGCAATAGCGAACCCGCACGCGCGTGACGCCACTGCTGGGAGGCCTTCGCACTCCCATCGCGGCAAAGTCTGCCCCTCCCACCGCCAGGCGCTGTGCGTGTCCCTTCATCGGGCCGCAGTCTACGCTTTCGTCTTGATGTCCATCCAGAAGCCGACACAGTCCCAGCCCATGCACAACTCGCCCGCCGCGAGCCCGATCATCGTCCGCCCGATTCGCCCGGAGGATCAGGTTTCTGCGATCACCTCGCTCCTTCATCGCGCGTATGCGAAGCAAGTCGCGATGGGACTCCAGCCGCTGGCCGGAAGGCAGGACGACTCCATCACTCGCGAACGCGCGGCCAACAGCGAGTGCTATCTCGCCCTCAGGCAAGGTCCGTCGTATTCTGCCGAGCGCGTTGTCGGCGTCATCCTCTTTGAGGAGCACGAGAAGGTCACCTTCCCGTCATTCTTCCTGAGGCCAGAAGTCGCCCACTTCGCACAGTTCGGCGTGGATCCAGACGTGCAAGGCTGCGGCATTGGCCGCTTGCTCCTGGAGCAGGTCGAACGCCGCGCACGCGAGAACAAGGCGGTCGAGCTCGCCTGCTCCATGGCCGAGCCCGATACCGAGCTCTTTGATTTTTACATCAAGCGTGGCTACCGCCTCGTGGACCACTGGCAGTGGCCCTACACCAACTATCGCAGTTGCATCCTGAGCAAGCCGCTGTCGTGACGTAACCGTCGCTTCGCACGTCATCACGCACGATCACGCCTCATCACGCCGCGATATCGGTGTCCCATGCGTCGGCGGGCTTGTGCCGCGTGCTGGTCTTGACGACGCGCGACAACTGTCGCCCGAACAACGCCGAGATGACGCGCACGGTCGCCTGGTCGATCTCGCTGAACCCCTGTCGCACGTCCCTGAAGAAGACGACCACGCCCAGGCACTCCCCATCCGGCTTGCAAACGCACGAGCACACCGCAGAATCATCCAGCCAGGCGCACCGGCTTCCCACCACCTCGCGCACGTCTTCATTGCGAGCAAGCAACACCACCCCATCGCGCTGCGCCAGGCACGGCGCGAGCGAGCCAGCCATCTCTTCGAGCAACTCCTCGGCGGTGTCGCGCGGGCAGTCATAGTTCACGTACGCGCCAAGGCCAAAGTCTCCCGCGTGCTCGGTCAGGAAGATCGCGGCGTTCGCGCTCCCGATCCGGCGTGCGGCAAACTCCAGCGTTGTTCGCAGCAGCCCCTCAAGCTCCAGCTCCTGCCTCAGCAGCGTGTTGAGCTCGCTCGCCATCGCAACGTCACGAACCTGGAGCGAGAGCGAGCCGGGAGCTCTCGACAGATCCGCACAGATCCGGTCCATCTGCCGATCAAGCTCCGTCTGCGCCCGATCAAGCTCCAACGCACCGCGCCGAAGGTCGGCCGTGCGGCGGCGATCCGCGCTCGCGCGAGCTGCCCGCGAGCGAGCCACATCGCACGCGCCGACAAGCCGCTCCAGAAGCGCACTCCCGGTCAGAGCCTGATCAACAACATCATTCGCGCCCGCGCGCATCGCGGCCCGAAGTTCCATCGCTTCCTGCCCACGCCCCACCACCACGAGCGCCGTCCCCGCAGGCACCAGCAGCGTTGAGCCACTGTGCTCAGCGAGCGCGGCAACATCGATCAGCACAACATCAAAGTGGCCACACGCATCGGGCCCCGGCAAATCCGCCACACCAGAGACCGCCGCGACCAGACCCGCGAGCGCGGCCTCGACATCTCGGCGCCGGGCGGGCTCGTGCGAGACCACCAGCACCTGGATGTCTGCTCCATGTAGAGTTCGATGTGAATCGTGTGTATCGGTTTGAGTGTGGCGCATCGTGGTCCTCATGGCTTGGGGCCGTCGAGAGATCGGCGTCTCGACGGGACGGGTTGAGGCCAACCGTTGGTTTGTACTGATTCTGCGGAAGTTGCGGCCTGAAGCGGGTGGATTGCTTGGGCGGCCTGGCCGCCCTATGCGGCCTTGGCCACAGGGACCGCCGCGTTAAGCGTGCTTGGCTGAGGCACGACCGGCGCGGTCGCAATGTGGCTCGCGGGCTGGCTCGCGGGCTGGCTTGCCGCGTGGCTGCTTGCGATGATCGCTGCGGCTGCGAGAATCGCCTCCACCGACGCGGCATCCGCCGCCTCCAGCCGGCGCGACCGAAGCATCGCCGCATGGCCCACAATCACCGGCATTCGGTCCGCCACTGCGCGAGCCAGCGTCTGCGATCGCGCGACAGACTCGGGCGACCCGGCCTTCTCCGCCAACGCTCGCTGCATCTGCTCCAGGACCCGCCCCGACTCTTGGAGCCGCTCGGCGCGGCGCCGAGAAAGCTCGCGATCACGAGCCGCCGCGATCAGCATGCCCCACGCCTCCGCCAGCGGGCGCAGCGTCCGATCGTCGCCCATGGCGCCCGGCTCGCGCTCGCCCACCATGCACGTCCCGTGCCCGAGCAGGATCACGATCGAGTTGCTCGGGTCAATGTCCATTCCGCCCGAACGCGCAACCCCACCGACAAGCACAATGCGGCTGGACGTCGAGATCTCTCCCGCTACAAGCTCCTGCGCGAGCGACGCCGGCGCCATCAGCGCCCGCGTCGAGGTATCGCTGGCGCACCACAGCGCCACGCCATCGGGACGGCTGACCACAATCCCGCCGCGTTTGAGCCCCGCGGCACGCCGCGCCGATCCGAGCACGAAGTTCGCTGCCGCTCCCTCAGTCGCGCACGTCGAGGCCTCGGCCACGATCCCGCGGATCGCGCCGAGCATAATTCCCAGAGCCTGGCTCGCGAGCGAGCGCTGCCGCATCGCCGCGTTCACCAGCGCAAGCTGCCGGTTCGCATTCGTCAGACTCTCGAGCAGCAGCGCGGGCGGTGTGGTCTCATCAAGCCCCAGCACCCGCAGCCGATCCGAAACCGCGGCGTGCAGCGGACCAACGACCGCGTCCAGGGCGCCGCGCCGGATCGACATTGAGTCCGCCAGAGGCGTCACAACATCGGGAACGCCATAGTCGCCGCTGCTGCCAAGGTGCAGGTGGCGGCACAGCGCCCGCGCCAGCGCCACCAGCTTGACCATGCCGGGGCCCTCACCTGCGGCTGGCCACAGATCCGGCTGCGCGTGCAGCCAAATCACGCGCTGCACATGCTCCGGCAGGCCCCAGTGCTCCGCAAGACGCCGGCCCGCGGTGTGATGGTCGATCCCGAGCAGCTCTCGCTCAACTGCTGGCGCATCAATTGCTCGCATTTGCGCCAGCCGCAGCACCTGGCCATACGCCCGGGGCAGCACGTGGGCCAGCGCAAGCTTCCCCACGCCGTGCATCAGCCCGGCGAGGAAGGCCTCCTCGGGAACGATCCGCAGCCGGGCATTCTCGCCCGCGATCAGCTCCGCGGCACACGCCACCGCGATCGAGTACTTCCAGAATCCATTGCGATCAAACGCAACTCCCTCGCCGTTGCCCGCCTTCGCGGCGCTCGCCTCATCGATCTGTCGACGCTCTTCCTCGACATCCTTCCCGAGCGTGTCATAGACACACACCGAGAGCGCCGCGGCACGCACCGACTCAAGCCCGAGCATCACCACCGCACGCTTCACGGTCGTGACGCGATCGCCAAGCCCGCGGTCCGAGCGTCTGCAAAGGCCCAGGATCCGCGCTGTCAGCGCCGGATCTGTCTCGATGATCTTCGCGATCTCATCAATCTCGGCCTTATCAGTCGAGCCCGCGCTGAGCAGGCGCGTCGCTACCGACGGAAGCGTCGGCAGCTCGCCAAGCTTGGTGAGAATCGCCTCAACTGTGCCGGGCTTGATTGCCATCAGCCGTGTCCCCGTGTCTGAGTAGCCATGGCCCCACTCCGCATGCTCGCCATCGACTGCTCAACCCAACGGCGAATCAGCGCCGCATCACCCTCACGAATCGAGCCGTCCGCCATCGCGACGGGCTCGCTCCGTACCACCAGCAAAAGAGTCCCGCGGCTTGCATCGCCCTCGCGGCACGCGCGGCACGCGTGCGCGAGCCGATCACCAAGCACCGACGCATCAAGGATCACACACGCCGGACGCGGCCGCTCTACCAGCAGCCCGCCCTCAAACCCATCCTCGCACACTCGCAGATCGATCCCATCGACACCATCAAACGCGCGGCGCAGCTCCGCGCCAAGCCCCGCCTCGCAGACGCACAACACCCGCGCGGACCGAGCAGAAATCACTTCCAGCGGCATGCCGTTGGACCGCATGAACCTCACCAGTTCCTCACGCGGAATCCGCCGGAACTTGCTCCCCGGCACCTTGAACCCAGAGAGCCGCCCGGCATCAAAGCTCCGGATGATCGTCTGCTGACTCACGTTGCAGACCTCGGCCGCCTCACCAGTCGTGAAGACAGTCTTGCGCGACCAGTCCAGACCGTTGGCGGTCGTGGCGGTCTCTTCCTTGAGTTTGTCGTCTCGACGCTTGGCCATCTGGTTCCCGCGAGCGAAGTTTCTGAGGCGGATCGCCCAGACCGCCGACCTCAACATCGACGCCCAGACCGCCCAACTTCACGGCGTGTCCCCGTCTGGATGTCGCTTGCGTCGAAGTCCTTGCTCCAATCCCAACGCGCGATGATCGCCTCGCCGCATCGCCAAGCGAAGGGGCGGCAATCCCAGTGTGTTCAAAGCCGAAATCGCGCGACTAGGGCCTGCAGCTTCTCGGACTGTTCACCAAGGACCATCGCCGCGTGCGCCCGCTCCGAGCCCGCATCGCTGCCACGCTCGTCGGTGATGATCTCTGCAAGACTCCTCGCGAGACTCTCTGCCATCTCGCCGCGCGCCTCAACCTCGCTGGTGATCGACCCTACCACGCCCGTGGCGGCTTGCGAGATGCTCGCCATCCGTGTCAGGGCCTCGCTCGCTTCAACGAGCACCGCCGCGCCGCGATCAAGCCGATCACGGTCAGCCTCGATGCCCTGCGCGACACCCAGCGCCTCGCGCTGCAGCTCCTTGATCGCCAGCGTCACCTCTTCGCTCGCGCGTGCTGTGAGTTCGGCCTGCTTGCGAACCTCTTCGGCGACCATCGCAAAGCCGCGGCCATCATCGCCCCCACGCGTTGCCTCAATCGCGGCGTTGAGCGCCAGCAGATTCGTCTCGTCCGCGAGCTCGCTGATCAGCGCAGCAAGCTGCACGATGCAATCACCCCGCGCGCCAATGGCCGCGACCGAAACAGCCGATGGACCCGCCTCCTGCCCCACTTCCACGATCGCGACGCTTGCTCGCTGAAGCACCTCGGCACTCTCGGCTCCCGCCGCGGCAGACTCGCTCGCCGCAACGCAGGCCTCCTGCCCAGACCTCGCAAGCGTCGCCAGCCCCGACGACATCTCGCTGATCGCCGCCGCAAGCCGCGCACGATCCAGGCTGGCGTGTCCGTGCGCCGCATCCGTCGCTGGCTCCAGCGACGCAAGTCGTGCGGAGACCGCCGCGACCTCACGCGTCACGCCCGCAACCTCCGCGACTGAAGCTCTCAGACGCATCGCGATCACGCGAATGGCCCTGCCGATCCGCCCAATCTGATCGCTCCCGTTAACCGAGTCGCGCCGCGTGAGCTCGCCCCGCTCCAGCGATTCGACCATCTCGACAAGCACGCGCAGCCGTGCGTCCAGCGTCCGGCGCAGCACGAACGCGAGGAGGCCAACGCCAGCACCCGCAGCAACCAGCGCCCACACCACACCGCCGAGTGCGAGAGCCGCGCTCTGATCATCAATTCCCGCCAGTGGCATGACCACCTCGAGCGCACCATCGATCTCGCCCTCGCGCAGCCCACGGCCCGCGCGGGCCGCGAGCATCACGCGTTGCGCACTCGTCGCGACGCTCGCGTGCGACTCGCCGTGACACTCGATGCACGACCGCTGCGTGCGAACCGCGCGCATGAAGTAGAGCGAGTTCGTCGCGTGATCAACCCGCGTGAGCGTGCCGCTGCCGCCAGTCCGCGTAGCGTCCCGAAGTTCCGAAAGCATCCGCCCTCGGAATCCAATGGCACTGGTCTCATCGCGCGGCTCGCGCGACGCGAATCCCACAACGCCGATCCGAAGTCCATCACGCTCGACCACCGTGCGTGCATCAAGCCACGCCTTTACGCCGCACGCGGACAACTCACCGTCTGCTCCCTGCGCATCATGCCGCGCGTTGAACTCACCGATGTGCTCGGCAACCGCCGTGATCGCCGCCGCCTCGCGCTCAATAGCACGAATCGAAGCCGCGCGAGCACCATCGGCGATCACCCAGGTGTTCAGCATCACCGCCCCGACGACGAGGATCGCCACCATCCCAATGATCTTGCTCGAGATGGTCCAACGATGTATCGGGCCCATGCTCGAACCCCTTTTTCATGTGTCCGCTCGGACACTGCCATCAATCAGGTGTTCGAGCCGCAGCGCACTAGCGCTAAGCACCACACCCTCCGTCGCTCGACATCGGCCCGGCACCGAGCCCACTTCAGCCGCACCGAGCGCCGCGGCCACAATTCTCGGCCCCTCTAGCCGTTCATGGCAATCGCGAGCCGAAATGCAACGCCTCGTGAGCTGCTCGCGGAGTTGAGACAGCCCGCCTGGAGGCTGGCTTAACGCCAGCTTCCCACCTCAAACGGCCGCGGTAGAGTCATGCGTGCCCGACGACCCGATCCCAGCACCCACCGACGCCGAGGGCTTCCTCGACAAGAACGCGCCGCCCCCCTGGGGCACGGAGTCGCGCGAGCTGCGACTCGCGCGACTGCTGGGCAAGTCGCGCCAGCTCGCAAGAGTCCCCGGTGTGTATCTCATGAAAGACTCCACCGGCGTGGTTCTCTACGTCGGCAAGGCCGCGGCACTCCCCGAGCGCGTCTCGAGCTACTTCGTCCCCTCCGCAGACCTGGGCGGCAAGAAGCAGGAACTTCTTGATCACGTGCACGACTTCGAGTTCCTCCTCTGCGAGAGCGAGTGGGAAGCGCTCCTGACCGAGAATCGCCTCATCAAGGACATCCGCCCTCGCTTCAACGTGCGGCTCACGGACGACAAGACGTTCCCCTACCTCGTTGTGACGACCCGCGAGGACTTCCCGCGCATCTTCGTCACGCGCAACCCGGCGGGCGTGCGCGATGATGGCACGATCGCTCCCGAGATGAAGAGCGCGAAGATCTATGGCCCGTTTGCCTCTGCCAGCGCGCTGCGCGAGGCGGTTGCGATGCTGCAGCGCGTCTTCAAGTTCCGAACCTGCAAGCTCGACATCATCGCCAACGCGCCGGGCAACGCGCGCTTCAGGCCGTGCCTGCTCTATTCGATCAACCAGTGCACCGCGCCGTGCGCCGACAAGATCGGCAAGGAGCCATACCGCGAGGACGTCGAGCGCTTCACGCGCTTCCTGACGAGCAAGCGCAGCCAGATGCTGCGCGAGCTGAGCGAGGAGATGAACGCCGCGGCGGGCCAGCGAAAGTACGAGAAGGCCGCTGCGCTGCGCGACCAGCTCCGCGCCATCGAGAAGCTCGGCGACCGGGCCGAGATGTCCGACGGCTGGCAGCCCGAGGCCGAGAGCATGATCTTCGAGCCCGACAAAGCCCTGCGCGCCCTGCAGAAAGTCCTCGGCCTCGACGAGGCCATCCGCTGCGTCGAGTGCATCGACATCGCGCACCTCAAGGGCGGCGAGACCGTGGGCAGCAAAGTCAGCTTCATTGACGGCCGCCCATTCAAGAGCGAGTACCGGCGGTATCGCATCAAGACCGTGGAGGGGGGCAACGACGACTATGCGAGCATCCGCGAGGTTGTCTGCCGCAGATACCGCGAGGCTGGCGACGGCCAGGAGCTCTACCCCGACGTCATCATCATCGACGGCGGCCTCGGCCAGCTCCACGCGGCCCTCGAAGCCTTCGCACTCCTGATGCGCAAGCCCCCGATGGTGATCTCGCTCGCGAAGAAGGAAGAACTGATCTACGTGCAGGAACGCACCGAGCCGATCCGACTCCCTCGCACCAACATCGCCCTCAAGCTCTGCCAGGCCATCCGCGACGAGGCACACAGGTTCGCCCAGCACTACCACCACGTGCTGCGGCGGAAGAAGACGCTGGAGGAGTGATCTCAACCAGCGCGGCGCATGGTCCGGTGCTGCGCGAATGCTCGCGCAAACCCACGAAGGTCCAGCGCCTTCACGGACTTCTTCGCGGCGCGCGTCACGTCTGGCGTTCCTGCGAGCATCTCGCTCACCGAGAGGTCGAGGTCAAGGCCGGGCCATCGCACTCCGCGGCCGCCCGCGATCAGCTCCCAACGCCAGCGCGTCGCGGGCGACGCCAAGAGAAGCGTCGGATACAGCCAGAGCGCGAGCCCAAGCGCGCGTCCATCGCGAAGGAGCACCAGAAGCAGCGGCTCGCCCCCGAAACGTGTCACAAGAGCGTCGACCACCCGAGCAACCGACGCTGCAAGACCGACCGAATTGCTTGTTCCACGCATCACGCAACTCCTGGTGACGCTCTCGCACAATGGACTCTATTCGGGTTCGCTCACGGGCAATGAAGCCCTCCGAAAAGACCTTCCCGACCGGCTCAAGCCGACACTTCCCAGCCGCATCCGAGTCGCTCGACCCGCGTCTGACATGGATGTGCGGAGGCTCGTTCCCCTCGTTCGAGTAAAAGAAGATAGAGGCCAGTGATCCGACGCGAAAGACCTCTGGCATGCCGATCCCCGGCGCTCCGTCGGAACCTACACCCCCACCTCATCCGCCAGCGCCTCCAGGCTCATGCTCTCTTCGGACTCGCCGCCCACCGGCCTTGCGTCTGGCAGCGGCTTGCCCTTCGCGTCCGTCAGCGCCTTGCCGGACATCGTCCGGATGATCGGGATCGGGTTCTCTGCCTCGTGCTTCGCGAGGGCCAGTTCCAGCGCCTCGCGCTGCGCATCGGGAATCTCCGCCCACTTCCCGCGTCCGCGGCACTTTGGGAACCGCGAGCAGGAGAGCCAGGGGCCGCGCACGCCAGTTCGGAGATAGAGCGCCGCCTCGCAGATCGCGCACGGCAACTCCGTCGTTAGCGGCTTCACGCTCGGCGCTTCCACGCGCCCCTTCTTGTCAAGGTTCAGCAGCCCGTCGCAGGGCTTGTCCTTATCCGCGTACATCGAGCAGCCAAGGAACGGGCCGAAGCGCCCGACGCGCTTGGTCATCGCGCTCCCGCACTTGTGGCACGCGACGTCCACAGTCGCCGCCGCGGGGCGCGGCTTGCCGTCGCGATCCACCGGGCTCGCATACTTGCACACGCCCTCGTTGAACCGCGAGCACGACAGGAACCGCCCATTCTTTCCGAAGCGATAGACCAGCGGGCTCTTGCCGCGCCCTTCCTTCTCGCAGGTTGGGCATGTGTACTCCGCCGGAGCTGGAGTCTGCTCGGCCTTGGCGTGGACCAGCGCGGTCTCCGCGATCGCGAGCTGCTTTTTGAAGGGGCCGTAGAACTTCCGGAGCATCTCGACCCAGTCGAGGTGATCGTCCTCGACCTTGTCGAGCTGCTCCTCCATCTCGCGCGTGTACCCCACGTTCAGAATCTCGGGGAACGCCTCGATGAGCTTGTCTGTCACGACCTCGCCAAGGTCGGTCGCGTAGAACGGTCCCCCTAGCTTCTCCACGTAGTTGCGGTCCTGGATGACCGAGATGATCGAGGCGTATGTGCTGGGCCGCCCGATCCCCTCCTGCTCCAGAATCTTGATCAGGCTCGCCTCGGTAAACCGCGCGGGCGGGCTCGTGAACTTCTGAAGCGCGTCCGCGTGCACCGGCGCCAGCGCCTGCTTCTCACTCACCCGGGGCAGCGTCTGTTCGTCGGCGCTCTGCGGCACGCCCGCTACCTTGTAGAAGCCATCGAACACCAGCACCCGCCCGGTCGCCCTGAACGAGCACGGTCTCGCCGCGTCCGTGCCGCCCTTGATCGTGATCGCGGTCGAGTCCCACTGCGCGGGCGTCATCTGGCACGCCACCGCCCGCTCCCAGATCAGCGTGTACAACCTCAACTGGTCCGGGTTCAGCGCCCGCGCGACCTTCTGAGGAGTCAGCTCCACGTTCGTCGGACGGATCGCCTCGTGGGCCTCCTGCGAGTCCTTGTTCGAGCTGCTGAAGAAGTTGGGCTTCTCGGGCAGGTACTTGTCGCCAAACCGCTTCCCGATGTACGATCGCAGCGCGTCCAGCGCTTCGCCAGAGATGTTCGTCGAGTCCGTACGCATGTACGTGATGAGACCGACCGGACCCTCGCCGGGAATGTCCACACCCTCGTACAACTGCTGCGCCGCCCGCATCGTCCGCTGCGACGCGAAGCCAAGCCTATTCGCACCAGCCTGCTGCAGCGTGCTCGTGATGTAGGGCGGAGCCGGGCGGCTGCTCGTGCGCTTGGTCTCGATCGACTCGATCGCGTACTTCGTCGAGGGATCAATCTCTCCCGAGATCGTCCGCACGTACCGGGCCGGACCCTTCCCGCTCGCATCCTCGCGTACGTCCAGGCGGATGTTCCGCATGCCCACGGCCTTGGCGACCACGGCGCAGCGCTCGGCGATCTGCTCCGCCGCGCTCTTGATGCTGGTCGCCGTTGACAGCACACCAAGATCAAACTTCTCGCCGCCAACCTCGACAAGCTCGGCGCGGAACGAGCCGTTCTCACCGAGCCAGATGTTCTGAGATTTCTGCGTCGCCTTGCCCATCGGCCCGACCGAGCCGTCCTTCATCGCGCGCCCCGGCACCGGCGTCGCAATGAACTTCGCAAACGCCGCGGCCACGCCCGGTGCCTTCTCGAGCGCATCCGTGAACGCCGCCGAGACGGCCCAGTACTCATCGGGGACGAACGCCCTGATCTCTCGCTCGCGCTCCACCACCACACGCACCGCCACGCTCTGCACGCGCCCCGCAGACAGCCCCCGCGCCACCTTCTTCCACAGCAGCGGCGAGACCTGGTACCCCACGATGCGGTCCAGGATTCGGCGCGCCTGCTGCGCGTTCACGCGGTCCTCGTTGATCGGGTGCGGATTCTTGAAGGCCTTCTCGATCTCCGCCTTCGTGATCGCGGGGAAGACCACCCGCTTTGCGACCGACGACGCGATCCCAAGTTCCTGCGCCAGGTGCCACGCGATCGCCTCACCCTCGCGATCCAAGTCCGTCGCGAACCAGACCTCATGCCCCGTGCTCGTCGCTTCCTTCGCCGCACGCTTGAGGTCGGCGATCACCCGCTCCTTCCCCTCGCTGACCACGTACGTCGGCTCAAACCTCTTCTCAAGGTCCACGCCCGGCACCGGGCTCTTCACGCCCTTTGGATTCCGGCTCGGAAGGTCACGCACGTGCCCGACACTCGCAAGGACAAGATACTCGCGCCCCAGATACTTATTGATGGTCTTGGCCTTGCTCGGCGATTCCACGATCACCAGGTGCCGGTCCTTGCCCGACCCCGGCACATACGCGCTCTTGTACGAGCGGGCCGTCCGCTTCCCCCCCACGCCAGCCTTCGGCGGCGACTTCGCCGCGGGCTTCGCCATGCTGGAACCACCGTCCGTTTGACCCGCCTCGAACGGCGCGGCTTCGGCCTTGGTCACTCCCGCCTTCCCAGTAGACTTAGAACCCCGGCTGCGGGGCTTGGCGGCGGACTTGGCAGCGGTTTTCTTGGCCATGTGAAGTCGCAACGACGCGGAGCACGCCCTTAAGACGCCCATACCAGCCGGACTCGTTGGGATTCGTCCCGTCCGCCCGCCCGCCGCGACAAGCAAGGAAAGCACGGGTCAGGGGGCGAAGTCAAGCCCGAGCCGCGAAGAAATACCAAACAAAATTCGTACTGTCGGACAACCGCATCAGTCGCCGCCGCTCGCCCTCCCACTCTCCAACCACCCCTTATAGCTCTCTCCCATGCCTCGCGCAGGCTCGTCGGCGAGTACCCCAACGCGCACTCTGGGCACTTGCCGAACTCGGGCAGTCGATGTAGATCGTATCGACAACCGGAGCAATGCTTGAATCGCTCCGCACGCAGCCGCTCTAGGGACGCACGAAGACGCGCCCGCATCAACTCTGAACAGACAACGGCGAAAGCGAAGAAGAACAACGACGTTGCGACCAACCACCCGCGTGTCTGCCCTCACAGACTGGCGACGACCGCGGCCAACAGAGCGAGCGGGAAGCCCGGAAA
>Ga0105049_10006239_pt1 | contig 13894 bp, 13 predicted proteins | sample MAT06_FD_78087 | JGI IMG/M metagenome (GOLD analysis project Ga0105049, IMG submission 78087) | Freshwater microbial communities from Lake Fryxell liftoff mats and glacier meltwater in Antarctica - MAT-06 | ecosystem: Environmental > Aquatic > Freshwater > Ice > Liftoff microbial mat | place...
GCAGGATGTGATCGATGACGCCGAGCTTGGAGACTTCCTTGCTCTTGAACGACTCGGGATCGTCGAGCACTTCGCCATCGCGATTGCCGAGGATGTTGGTCGAGTACCAGCCATCGAGGCCGAGCATGCGCGCCTTGAAGCCGGGCGCGAGGATCGTCTTCATCAGCGTCTGACCGGTCTTGAAGTCCTTGCCGGTGATCGGCAGGCCCTTCTGACGCGCGAGCTCGAGCAAAGCGGGGGTATCGACCGAAAGATTGGGCGCGCCGTTGGCGTACGGGACACCCATCTTGAGGCACGCGTACGCGTAGATCTGCGACGGCGCGATGTCGTCGTGCGACGCGCGGAGGGCATCTTCGAACTTCGCGAGCGACGAGTGGACCTCGGTCGGCGTCCGGTAGACCTCGGTCGAACCGCACCACACGGCGATCAGGCGATCGCAGCCGTTCGTGGTCTTGAAGTTCGTGATGTCCTCCATCAGCTGCTCTGCGAGGTTCATCTTCGAGGTGCCCTTCTTGACGTTGGGCCCGGTGAGCTTCTTGACGTACGCCTGCTCGAACACGGCGGTCATCGGCTTGATCGCCTCGAGCTCCGCCTTGAGCGGCTCGAGGTGCTTCGCTTCGAGGACGCCGGCCTTGACCGCCGCCTGGTACGCGTTCTCCGGGAAGATGTCCCAGCCGCCGAACACGAGGTCGTCGAGGTTCGCGAGCGACACGTACTCTTTGATCGAGGGCGAGTTGCCGTCCGTGCGCTTACCGAGACGGATGTGCCCCATCTGTGTCAGCGAACCGATCGGCTTGCCAATGCCTTTGCGAATCGCATACACGCCCGCGATGAACGTGGTCGCGACTGCACCCATGCCGGGAAGCAGGATGCCGAGCTTGCCGGAGGCCGGCTTGACGTTGACGCCTTTCTTGAGTGCCATCGACTTCTCCTCGAAACCGGGAACTTGCACCAAGGGGTGGGGCCCCGCAAGAGGTACCTCCGCGGTTCGCCGCTCTCCCCAGGACTCCGCCGCGAATTGCCGTCGGGATCACACGGACGCGGGATGAACTACGGGGCGGATCGCCGCAGGGTCGTTGGTCATGATTCCGTCGGCGCCGAGGGCGATCAGACGCGCAGCTTCTGCGGGGTCGTCGATCGTCCAAAAATCGACGCGGAGTCCGAGGCTGTGGCACTTCGCGATGAACGTCGGGCGGTCGAACCGGATCGCCTTGTGATGCGTCGGCAGCTGTGCCGCGGTGCCGGTGAACGGCAGCTGGCGCCACAGCACTGCGGGTAGCGAGATCAGCGAGATCACCTCGCCCTGCGAGAGCGCGGTCTCGCCGCCGTAGCCCTGGCGCCGGACGCGCACCGCGGCTGCAGTGTCGAAGCTCGCGAGGGTGACACGCTCCTCGGCCTGCTTCGCACGCACGAGTGCGAGCACGGTCTCGACCGGCGCGGCCTTGATGTCGACGTTGATCTGGACGCCGGGAAACGCGTCGAGGATCTCGGCGAACGTCGAGACGCGGAAACCCTTGCCCGCGAACGGTCGCGTGCCGTCGCCCGCGATGAAGCCCCAGCCGACGTCAAGTGTGCGTGCATCGTCGAGATCGAGCTGCGCCCACGAGGTCCGCGCACCGGCCATCCGCGCGCAGGTCTCGTCGTGGACGACGATCAGCTGGTCATCCCGCGTGATCTGGAGATCCATCTCGAGTGCGTCGACGCCGATCTCGATCGCACGTTCGAACGCGGGAAGCGTGTTCTCCGGTAGCTCCGCGGAAGCGCCGCGATGGGCGTACAGCCGCTTCGGATGCACGATCGACGACCTATGGCTCTTCTTCGAGATCGAGCGCCGCGACCGGCACCGGCGGCGGCCGCGGATCGCGCACGGCGACGACCTCGAGGAGGTACTTGAGGTCCTTCTCGGCGAGCGCGTGGACGTAGCGGACGTCGACCTCGTCGTCGGTGACCTTGTCGATGAGCAGGATCACGTTCATGCCGTCGCCGGCCTTGCCTGCGAACTTCTCGCCGACGACGAGCTTCGCGTCCTTGGGAAACTCGGAGCGCTTGAGCTTCTTGGTTGGTTGCTGCGCGCCGAAGGCGTCCTTGGCCTTGAGCACGCCTTCTCGCTTGGCACCTTTTTCGAGTCCAGCAAGCACTGCTTCGAGACCCGGCAACATGCCGCTGCCGCCACCCTGGATGTACTCCACGGTGGACTTCTCGAGCGAGTCACCGCCGACGACGGAGAGGTCGACCTTCACGGTGACCCGATAGCCCTTCTCGATCTTCACGGCTCGACGTTACACGTGGAGAGAGCACGACACTACCGTCTGGGATCGTGAACGCGAGGTGTCGGGTTTGACGGCAGTCGCGTGTGCTTGCAATAAGTTGCGCCCTGGCATGGCGCCCGCATAATCGCTTGCTCGGTCCGCCATGATTGCTCGTCTCAGTCTCCTCACTTTGATCGGTCTTGCCACCGCGTGTGCCGGTACGAAGTCGCCCGAGCTCCGGGTGATCGGCGTTCACGATGCGCCTCGTCACGAGGTGGTCTTCGTTCAGGTGACCAACCCAGCGCCACGCCCCATGCGGCTGACCAAACTCGAGTACACGTTCGCCGCCGCCGGCAACACGGTCTCCACCGGTCACATCTTTCTCGAGCGCGACGTGCCGCCGAACGCGGCGATCGTTGTCGAAGTTCCACTCGAAGGCACGTCGGAAGTCCCGCTAACTCTGACCGGAAAGCTGACAACCGAGCTCGACCAGATCGTCCGGGTCTTCAAGGTCTCGGCGGCCATCGATCCGCAGACGGTCAAGTAACTAGCTGAGATCAAGCGAGACCCACCGCGCGGCTTGAACCCCCACATCCGTCCGGGGGACGGTCGTGATCATGCGGAAGACAATGATCTTGGTCGCGATGCTCGGCACCAGTGCCAGGGCGTTTGCAGATGCAAAGCAGCAGGTCAGCTACATCGGGATCCACCCGGTCGCGAAGAGTGATGGTGGCGGGATTTGCTACATCGAAGGCCCGCACGTTCACATGTACGAGGCCGACAAGCTCCAGTACCGCGACCACCGCGGCGCCCAGTTCTTCGTGGGTGACCCGGTCGCGTACGGCTACGACGGCCCGAAGAAGGCATACAAGGGCCATCATCCAATCCACGTCGAGCTGGTCGTCGGGACGCCGGAGCCGGACGTCGAGTTCTGCTATCTCGACGGTGCGCACTTCCACTCGTTCGCGCCGCCACCTGGCGCCGAGTTCGAGCTCGCGGGCGACGCGTATTTCTACGTCGCCGAACCACCACCGATCTATCTCGACACGAGACCGGCGTTCGTCGGCATCAACGCGATCTACACGCCGCTCGTGTACCCCCGTCCGTCGATCACCGTGGTCGCACCAATCGGCTGGATCGGCGTGCGCGCCGGATTCGGAGTCGGCGGTGGCGTCGCCGTTCGCGGACCCGCGATCGGCGTGGTCGTGCCGGGTTTTGTCGTGCGCGGACCGAAGGTGAAGATCAGAGCGGGCATCGACGTGCGCGTCATCGTGCCGCCACCACCGAGCGTTCGGATCAACGTCGGGGTCGGCATCGGCATCGGCGGCGGCGTCAAGGTCAAGAGCAAGCGAGGTCGTCGATGAAGACCGCGATCATCTGTCTCGTCGTTGCCGCGTGCGGCAAGGACGACGGCTCGACGTCCGAGGCCAAACCAGCCGAGCCGGCGACCAAGCAGGACGAACCGAAGAAGGCCGAGCTCTCGGCTGCGCGAACCGCGGTGGTCGACGCGTGGAAGAAGGCCGGGTTGTCGGCCACGTTGACGTCGTCGGCGGGGTTTGGAAAAGCTTGTTCTGCGGGCACGATCGACAAGCTCGACGTCGTGATCTGCGAGTACGGCAGCGCCGACGAGGCGAAGCAAGCGGAGCAGCCCGGCCTCGCGTGGGTGGGCTCGACCACCGGCGCGGCGTGGGCCGAAGGCAAGCTGGTGATCGCCGTCGCGGATCGGAAGAAGTCCGACCCGCACGGCAAGACGATCAATCAGCTGATGAAGTCGACACCGAAGTAGCAGCGCACGAAGGGAACACCCGGGCCAGACGCTGCGGCAACTTGGCACCCAACGGAGGGCCGAGTCATGGCATCCATCGAGCACTCATGACGCGGATGCGCCGGTGGCTCAAAGGGTTCGGGATCTCCTTCGGGATCGTCGCGGGCCTGTTCGGGTTGATGCAGCTGGTGCCGTGCGGCCGCACGCACTCGAACCCGGCACGCCGGGTCGAGCCAGCGTGGGACTCGCCGCGCACCCGGGAGCTCGTCGTTCGCGCGTGCTTCGACTGCCACAGCAACGAGACGAGGTGGCCGTGGTACGCGAACGTCGCGCCGATGTCGTGGGTCGTCGAGCTCGACGTCGAGAAGGCGCGCGAGATCGTCAACTTCTCGGAGTGGCAGCGCGCGCAACCGCTGGCCCCATACTCCCCCCACTCGGTCGCCACGCGCGGCATGCCTCCCGCCAAGTACAAGGTGGCCCACCCCGAAGCGGACCTGACCGATCGGGAGACGCTGGATCTGATCCACGGACTCGAGGCGACACTCGGCCGTCCGAAGTGACGACCGCTGGCATCGCGGCGGCGGTTCCGCTAGCGTGCGCGACATGTCGCCCTCTCGTTGGCCTTCGCTCGCCGACCAAGCCCTCGCCGGCCAGTTGATCGCGCGCGAGGACGCGCGTGCGGTGCTGCACGCAAATCCCGACGACACGCTGACGTTGCTCGACGCAGCGTTCCGCGTTCGCAAGCATCACTGGGGTCGCCGGGTCTCGCTGCACGTGCTCGAGAACGCGAAGCTCGGTGCCTGCCCCGAGGACTGCGGGTTCTGCTCGCAGTCGAGCAAGCACTCGTCGCCGGCTTCGCCAGCAACCGGGTCTCCGTCGGGCTCCGCGCCGATCAAGAGCGCTGACGAGCTGGTCGAGGCCGCGCGCCGCGCGTATGCCACGCGTGCGAAGCGGTACTGCATGGTCACCGCCACGCGCGGCCCGTCGCAGCGCGATCTCGACGTGATCTGCGAGGCCGCGTCGCGGATCAAGGCCGAGATGGACATCGAGCTGTGCGCGTCGCTCGGGCTGCTCACCGAGGCGAAGGCCAAGCGGCTCGTCGACTCCGGCGTCGATCGGTTCAATCACAACCTCGAGACCAGCGAGCGGCACTACGACAAGATCGTGTCGACGCACTCGTGGAAGGATCGCGTCGAGACCGTCCAGATCGCGAAGCGCGCGGGCATGGATACGTGCTGCGGCGGCATCGTCGGCCTCGGCGAGTCCGACGAAGATCTGCTCGATCTCGCGTACGCGCTGCGCGACCTCGATGTCGATTCGGTGCCGGTGAACTTCCTCGACGCGCGTCCCGGCACGCCGCTGGCGGGCTATCCGCTGGTCGAGCCCGCGTTCGCGTTGCGCGCGCTGTGCATGTTCCGGCTGGTCCATCCGCGCACGGATCTCCGGGTCGCCGGTGGTCGCGAGATCACCCTGCGCGCGCTGCAGGCGTTCGCGCTGTATCCGGCGAACTCGATCTTCACGCACGGCTACCTGACGACGGGCGGCGCCACCGCGCACTCCGATCACCAGATGATCCGCGATGCTGGCTTCGAGCTCGAGCTCGCCTCGGGCGAGGCGATCCCGGCGGATCCGGATGCGATGAAGCAGATCTCGGCTCGTCGTCCTTCGCTACCGCTTGCACATTGAAGTACGTCGCGCCGCTTCGCGGCATCGATGTCGGTGGCAAGCACCTGGCACGGCGTTCGAGACCGCGGCTGCGACAAGCTCGCCACCGGTGCGACGACGCGCAACGTGCTCCAGCATCGCAGATGCTCGCCAGGCGTGATCGGCGATGATCGCCTCGTGATCAAGGACGAGGTCGCGGCACTCGAGGCGCTGTCAGGCGTTCGACGCCGCGACGCGCGTGCTCGGTGTCGCGCGTGCTCGGTGTCGCGCTGACGCCGGATCTCCGGCACTGGCTCGTCATTGGCCGTCGCGCTGAGACGTGTCGTCGAGCGGCGACTTCAAGTCGCACGCCGGCTTGTAGCCGAGCGTGCAGGCGCGCTTCCACGCGGTGGTCGCCTCGGGCTTGTTCAACGCGGTGCCCTTGCCGGCATCGTGCATGTTGCCGAGCATCACGCAGCCGAACACGTCGCCACCGGCGCATGCGATCCGCGCGAGCTCGAACGCGCGCTCGAAGTTGCGGCGGCCGGCGGTGCCGGTCTGGTAGGCGAGGGCGCGGTTGGAGCAGTGCGGGACGTCGCTGGTCTTGCAGTTGTCCTCGTCGACCTTGGTGAGGCGAGGCTGGGGCTTGCGTGGCTGCTCCACGTCGCGCTTCTGCCAGAAGCTGATCTCGACGAGGTCGAGGTGCTTGCCGCTGTGCTCCTCGATCGTGAACACGTGGAAGTCTTCGCGGTCGAACACGATCGAGGCCTTGGTGTACGGCTGCGTCGCGCCCGGCCAGCCGAGCACGGTGGTCAGCGACAGCGCCCGCGAGAACAGCTTGCCATCGAGCTCGATCGTGCCGCCGAAGTTCGTCGAGGGCGTGAACGAGGTCGACATCGGCTTGAACGTGAACGTCGCCGAAATGCAGCGACCATCGCCGCCGCTGCCGTCGGCATCGTACGGCTCGTAGACCAGCAGGCCGAGCTTGTCCCAGGTGTGGATCTTGTTCGCGCCGCCGGTGTCCCACGTGCGATCGGGCTTGCCGAAGATCGCTTCGATGTCGGTGACCTTGGGCTTGCCGCCGAGCTCGACGCCGTTGATCAGGATCGCCTTCGCCGCGATCACGACGTGAACCTCGATGGTCTGCTGCGGGATCCGATGCGGTGCCTTCGCCGTGCCGCCGGATCCGCCTCCGGTGGGGACGGCGGTCGGTTTCCCTGGACCGCCACAGGCGACCACGATCACGCACGCGACCACGATCGGCAACCGCATCGGCGCCAGCATAACGCGGAGGTATGCTCGATCCCATGCGAGTGCGGTGCAACTCGGGCAAACGATTCTCCGGCAATGCGCAGGAGTCGACCGTCGGGAGCCCGGCAAGGGTGTCCCCTGCGAAGGGCCGTGTTGGCGATCGAGCCGCCGACGACGCGCGCCGAGGCGGAGCCGAAGTCTCGTTCGCACACGCGATCGTGCAGCCGGAGGATCGGTCCGGCTTCGCGCATCTGCTGAAGGATGCGTTGCTGTGCCGCTTGATGACCGGCAAGCCAGCGTCTCGCGAGTGCCCGGTCCATCGGGTCCAAACGACTGATCCATCGCACGTCGCACGTCGCACCATTCCGCGCGGTCCTCGACGGAACGTCAGGCGTCGCGGCGCTTCAGCGCTCACCAGAAGTGGCCATCCTGATCTCTAGAATCGACGCGCTCTGTGCCGCAGAGATCGAGGAGACGACCAAGCCACGCGAGGCCACATAACCCTGATCTCGCCGGTGAGCTTGGCGTACAGTGGCAGGGATGTCCACGAGGTTCCTGGTCCTCGCGTTGACCGCTTGCGGTCGGCTCGGATTCGGGACCGTGGGAGACGCACCACTGTCGGACGACTCGCCGACCGACGGTGTTCCGGTCGATGGCGCAGGTCGGGCGCTGGTTGCCGGTATGACCACGTGTCAGCCGAGCCCGACCACGCTGACACTCGATCGTGACGCCCAGGCAGGAGACACCCTGCTCGTCGCATTCTTCATGCGCGAGCCGGCAACCACGACCCTCCCGACGATCAGCGGCGGCAACGTTGGCTGGGTGAGTGACGCCGCGTTCTCGAGTGCGCTGTCGACCAACCGACGTCACCTGTCGCTGTTCCGGACCGCGGTGGTGAGCCTCATCGTCGCGGGCACCCAGCTCGCGATCACCCATCCCGGCGTCGAGTCGAGCGGTGCAGTCGCGTTCGTCGTGCCGGCCACGGTGACCATGCCACCGCAGGAGCTCCCCGCGGTTTCCGAAGGCGGCAACAACGGCATGTTCTCCGGCACCACGGGGACCACCGCCGCAACCACGCTGTGCGGTGTGGTGCACCACAACAACACCTCGGCGCAGTTCGGGCTCGAGTGGACGCCGCTCTTCGATCTGCCCGCGAGCTGTGGTGAGGGTGCGCGTCAGAGTGCGGGGCTGCACCTCGCGCTCGGCCCCGGCGGGAACACCGTCGATTGCAACGGCATGCTCGGGAACAGCTTCACGTGGATCACGGTGCTGGTCGGCTACAACGGCCTGCGCTGAGGCAAAACACGCCGTTCGGAGTGAGGTTTCCCGACGACGAACGCGCCCGTTGTACTGTTGCAACGACGTTTCCAGCTGGATCAGAAATCGTCGCTACACTCGCGCCCATGGCAAACCTCGCAGGGGCGGTGACCGTCGTGTTGGCAGTGGCATCGTGCGGACATCCATCACCGCACACGCAGGTTGCCACCTCTCCGGAGACGTACGACGGGATCACACGGTGTGGTCCGATCGCGCCGCCGGCTCCGAGTCGGGACGTCAAGCCGGAGCGCGAGCCGGTCGACGGAACCGCCGGATTCCCGGCGAAGACCGCGGAACCGATCAACGATGTCATGCGAACCCACACCGCGATTCAGCTACGCAGTTGTTACCAGTCCACGTTGAAGCGCGCTCCCGACAGCGGCGGCAAGGTCATGCTCGAGTTCCAGATCGAGCGCGACGGCTCGACGAGCAACATCGCCGTCCATGGCTACGATCGCGTGCTAGATGCGTGTTTGTGCGAACAGGTCACGACGCTGAAGGTCACCACTGAATCGATCGTAGTAGTCCACTATCCGCTGACCTTCACGAACAGGCAGTAGCGACCAGTCTTCGGCACGCCCGTGGCGATTTCTTTGGTCGCGTTCAGGCAGCCAGCCGCATCGACGCGGAGCTCGCCATCTGCGCTGCCTGATCGCGCGGCGTGACGCGTCGAACATCGCTGCCGCGAGCACCCGGATCGATCAGGGATCAGGTCACGGCTGGGCGTCGAGCACGCTCTGCAGCACGACGGCTCGGAACTCGAGCTCGCTGCGCACGAAGAACGACAGGTTGCTCGACTGGTTCTCGGTGCGCTCGGCGACGTGGACGAAGCCCGTCCCCGTCTCGGTCAGGTGGCAGCCCGAGCAGGTCATGATGTTGAAGTTCGCGGTCAGGCCCGGCATCGACGGGATCAGGTTGCCGAACTCGAACCGCTGGCCACCGGCGTTGCTGGCGGCGCCGAGCAGCTCGAGGGGGATGATGCCGCCCTCGCGCGCGCCGACGTTGAACCGCGGGGCGTTCTGGATCACGAACTGGCGGAACTCGGGATCTTCCTGCAGTGCGAACGGCGGCGTGTCGGCCACCGGTTGCGGCACGAGCTGGCCCGCCACCAGGTGGAACTCGCGGAGCTCCCAGAACGGCGCCTGGATGAAGTCGTTGGTGCGGAACTGGTTGAGGTTCGCCGGCTGCGTGCGCTCGAGCATCAGCGCGACCGCGGCCGCGCGAAGCACTTCACCCTCGAGTCCGCGCAGCGCGTTCCAGCGCTCGCTGATCGTCCGGCAGTTGCTGCCGTCGTCGGGGACGTTGAACTCGAAGATCATCGTCATCCGATTGCCGCCGTCGAACACGCCCGTTTCCTTGGTGTAGACGACGCGGTTCTCGCCGCAGGTGCCCGGCTTCTTGAGATCGATGCGGTTGACGAACGCCGAGGCGCGGAAGCCTGCCTGCTCGAGATCGATCAGGTTGTCCCCGGGGCGGCGCGGCACCGACGCGACGAAGTTGGTGAAGCCAAAGCGCTCCGCCACGACCTCGTTGTTGAGGCCGAGCGGCACTGCGAGGGTGCTTGCCCACTGCTCGAACAGCGCCGAGCCGTTGCCGTCGGCGGCGAGCCGATCGTGCATCGCCTGCAACGAGAACGCGGCGTCGTTGAGCGCGATCGGGTCGAGCACGATGAGCGCCTGATCCGGCCGCGGCAGCGGCGCGGCGATGCAGCTGCCGGCCTGGCAGCTATCGATCGTCGATGGGTCACCGTCAATCTCGCAGGGCGTGCCGTCGGCGAGCGGGCTGAACTCGCATGCGCCGTTCGTCGGATCGGTGCAGACGTCGACCGTGCAGACGTTGCCGTCGTTGCACGACAGGCCACCACACAGCTCGACTCGACACTTCGAATCGCAGCCGTCGTTCGGGTCGATGTTGCCGTCGTCGCACTCCTCTCCGAGCTCGGTGATGAAGTTGCCGCACGTCGCGATGCTCACCTGGCACAGGCCGTCGAAGCAAACGCCTGCGTCGCCACCGGAGAGGGTGCACGTGCTGCCGAACTCCGCGAACGCGAAGCAGCGGCCGCTGAAACGATCGCACGCGCCGTTGAAGCAGTCGTTCGGATCGGGGTTGCACTCGAACGCGCAGTCGAGGCAGCCAGACTTGCCGGTGCACTCGTCGTCGGCGCAGTCGAACAGCCCGTCGTTATCGTCGTCGATGCCGTTGTTGCACTCCTCGGGGAGCGCCGTGCCGATCGACAGCGTGAACTCGCCGCGATCGAAGCGGAACAGGCCGTCGACCACGATGTAGTAGGTGCCTGGCGCGGCGTTCTCGAACAGCATGCCGCTCGGGAACTCGAAGTTCTGTTTGCAGCCAAGCTCGGTACCTGCGCAGTCGTCCTGGCGGATGTAGGCCACGGCGTTGAACGCCGAGCCGGCCGTCGACACGGAGAACGTCGTCGTCTCGGTGAGCTCGAGCTTGAAGACGCGCTCGGGAGCTTCGGACGGAACCTGATCCGCCGGCGCGGGGGCCGGCTCGCCCGGGATCGGGCGCGGGCCGCCAAGGTTACAGAGGGTGGGGTGAAGCACGCTCTCGCCGCCCATCGTCAAGCCGCGAACGCGCTCGCCGAGCTTGATCGGCGACGGCTCGGCACAGGTCGCCGCACCGGTGATCCCCTTCTCGACCTCGACGACGACGGACGCCTTCGTGATTCCGCCGCGGCCGTCGGCCACCGTCACGGTCAACGTGTTGGCCGCACCGAACGGGCCGGCGATCCAGGCAGTGGCTGGGTTGGTTTTTGAGGTGAATCCGAAACCGGGGACGGTCTCGGACCAGCGATAGGTCAACGGATCACCATCCGCGTCGGTGGCGACCACGGCAACCGCGACGCTCTCGCGAAACTGCGCGAGCGACCGCGACGCGAACAGCGTCGAGATCACGGGTGCTTTGTTCTTCTTCTTCTTCTTGCGGTCTCCGATCGTCGTCGACGACTCGATCCCGCACTGCGGGAACATCACGATCTGCGCCGATCGACCTTCATCGATCGCGATCATGGTCGCCTTCACCGTGCAGACCGTCTTGCCGTCGGCGATCAGGTCGAGCTCGACCGCGCGCTCCGTCCCGGCTGGGACCTGGGTGATCACCGCATCGATCACGCCGTCCTTGAGATCAACAACACCGGTCATCGCCTCGAAGTCCGGACCCGAGATCCGGTACGCGGCGCGCTCGGCGCCGAGCTCGCCATCCGTGAGATGGAGGTTGAGGGCGCCGACTCGCGCGGAGTCGGTCGACGAAACCGAAGAGTCACCACATGCAGCCAGCAGCAACGCCGCGACCGCCATTCTCGACAAACGCATCAGAACACCACCAAGGTTGGTTAGTTAGTTAGTTGGTTAGTGAGTTAGTAGTTAGTTGTTAGTAGTTAGTTGTTAGTTGTGCGCTGCGTCAGCAAGAGTCAATCCGATGACATCGCCCACTAACCCGGCGAAATCACCAGCTCTCCGGAATACAAACGAGTGGCCAGGCGAGTTGCCAGGCCACTCGTCTAGCCGCCGATAGCCGCCGATAGCCGCCGATAGCCGCCGATGAATCGCGCGCACCTGGCTCACGCTGACAGCGGCAACAGGGCGTCGTCGAACTCGTCGAGCTCGCACAAAAGCGACACAGCGTCGCTTAGCCAGTCCGAGCAGGTACCGCACCGCCGCACGTCACAAGACGTCGAGCAGGGACCGGATGCCGACCACACTCGAATGATGACGAAGGTGGTGCTCCTGGCCGCGGTCGCGGTTGTCACGAGCGGTTGCTGGGGAAGCACGCAGCGCGCGGTGATGGCGTCGGCGCAGCCCATCCAGGCCACCGTCGAACGCGCGTCTACCGAGCTGTCTGGGAAGCGTGTCACCATCGAGCACGAGTTTCTGATCAAACCGATCTCCGTGCAGAGCGAGGCCGAGCTCGACGTGAACACCGCAACCAACTCGATCATGCTGACCACCGTCGTCGTCAACCGCGGCGACGGAGCGATCATGATGCTGACCGCCGATGGAAAGCCGAACGACGGAACGATCTCCGCGCTGGGCATCGGACAGACGCTCGTGCGCCAGGGCAGGGACGAGCGGATCGCGTGGCGGATCGAGCGCACTGCCGATGGCGCACTCGGAGTTTTCGCCGATAGCCTCGAGACCGGCGTCTACTGCTTCCTCTCCGAGCCTGACGAACCGACCGCGGACCAGATCGATGCTGCGATCGAGCACTGTCGCGACATTCGGCTCGCGAGAGCGAGCGAGATGGTTCCTGAAATACCCGCGCGGAAGTTCCGCAGGCGTTAGAGGCGTGTCGTTTGAGCGGCGACCGAGAACTTGACACGGCTGCAAACACGCGGTGGGAACACGATCAAGCGCACGGCCTGCAGTCGGTTTCTCGCCTCGATGATCGAGGGTCGAACGGCCTCTCGCAACCGAGCGCGGGCACGTGGGTACGCATCCGCGGAATGTCGACTGGCGCACATCTCGCGAGCCGTCGTCGGGTCAGGCGAGCACCGAGGCGAGCACGAGAGCGCGTGTCCGCGGCTCGCCGCCGACATAGAACGGCTGCCGCGAGTGCCCCTCGACGAAGTCGATGTCGTGGAGGTCGGCGCGGCTGCGCACAGCGCGCATCGTCAGCTCTACGAGCTCGAGCGCTCCGGCCCGGCGCTCGAAGTGCGCCACCGTACGCCCGCGACCGGCGCCGCAGTGGCAGCCAAATTGATGCAGCTGGCCGAGCACGCGCAGGCGCTCGCCGACCGGATGCCGCACCCGAAAATACCTGCCGCGGTCGACATCGTCGGCGAGCCAGCCGTCGTCGAACGGGATACGATCGCCGAGGAAGATCACGTTCTTGGTCCAACCCGGACCGAAGAACGACACCGGATGATCGGTATCCGTCAGCAGCGTGTGCGCGCACCGCTCGCGGACGTCACCGCACGCCTCGCACTGGGTCGGCCCGACCAGCGTGCTCCACGTGGTCTCGCGGGGCTCGTCGTCGGTGAATGCGAAGCGGTCATCGAGCCGCTCGCGGAGCCAGGCTGCACGCTCGGTGAACGACCGCGCATTGGCGGCGGCGATCGCGATCTGGTAGGCATCGAGATCGCCGGCCCACAGGCCGATGGCCTCGGCGAAATCGACGCGGTCGGCGAGATCCTGGTGCTCGAGCAGCTCGATCTGCTGCATCGTCACCGTTCCGGGTGCCAGCTCGAAGTGCAGGAGCACGATGAACCCCATCCCGCAGTCGCATCCGCAGAGATCGTCGAAGTCCGCGAGCAACGTGAAGCACCTGTCCTCACCCGTGCGCGCGCGGATCCGGATCCATCCGTCCGCTGCGAAGCTGGCGATCGAGTCGTTCGCGAAGTCCGCCTGTTGAGGCTCGCCCGGCTCGAACGTACGCTGATCGTCGTAGTCAGGGTCGAAGAACTTGGTCTGGCCACTGACCCAGTGCAGATCGCCGCAGGACGGACACGGGACCGTAGCGTGGTACGAGTCGAAGGCACCCACGGCGTGGGTGCAGCATCGCACAGGCGGCGGTCAGGAGCCGGTCTTCGCGAGATCCAGCGCGAGTTCCTCGGTGCCGTTGGGATGCTCCTTCCACACACCGTCGGGAATCAGGGTGTGGAAGTGGGGGGTTGCGTTGACGAACGAGCCGAGCCGTTGGACCGCAGTTA
>Ga0105049_10006240_pt1 | contig 13892 bp, 13 predicted proteins | sample MAT06_FD_78087 | JGI IMG/M metagenome (GOLD analysis project Ga0105049, IMG submission 78087) | Freshwater microbial communities from Lake Fryxell liftoff mats and glacier meltwater in Antarctica - MAT-06 | ecosystem: Environmental > Aquatic > Freshwater > Ice > Liftoff microbial mat | place...
GGTCCGCACAACGCGGCGGACCGAGTAGCTATGGTCGACCCAAGCCCGCGCCTGCACCTGCATCGCGTTGAGCAGGAGGGAAAGCGCCAGCGTCAGGATCAGCGCGATCAGCGGCAGCGCGATCACGGCAAGGCCCTTGTGCCGAACCGAAAGCCGCTCTCCGAGTCCCGACGGGGTGATCATTGAATTCGCGCCCTTTCCCAAAAAACCAATCTCCATTGGAGACATTAAATGATGCATATACGCCCGATTGACGCAAGTGCATTATGGGAAAGCGCGACGCCGAAAACCTAAAACAGCGCGTACAGGAACGGGCTGACCGCGGGATTCGACGACGCGAAGATCAGCATGCCCACCAGCACCAGCAGCACGATGATCGGCGCCAGGTGCCACGCGCGGCGCGCGGGGATGAACTCCAGCGTCATGCGCAGGATGCGCACGTGGCTCGCGAAGAAGTAGTAGATACGCGCGCGGATCGGAAGCTTTCCCGGAGTTGCCATGTCAATCGGGCGCGAAGTCGCGCCGCTTCCTTTCCACCGTCAATCGGTCCCCGGGCACGTCGCGCTTCTCCGCGATATACGGCCCCAGCTTCAGCACGTCGATGTGCGTGCCCAGAAAGCACGACACCGCGTCGCGCGGAGAGCACACGATCGGCTCCCCACGGACGTTGAAGCTGGTGTTGATCAGGACCGGCGTCCCCGCGCGCTTCTGGAAGGCGCGATGCAGGTCGTAGTACAGCGGGCTCGACGCGCGCGTCACCGTTTGGATGCGCGCCGAGGCGTCCACATGGGCGATCGCCGGGAGCCTTTCCGGCTCGCGCGTCGGCGCAGTGAACAGCATGAACCGCGACGGTCGGTCCCACGCGAACCAGTCGTTCACGGCGTCCTCCGGCACCGAAGGGGCGAAGGGGCGGAACGACTCGCGAAACTTGATCGCCAGATTCACGCGGTCGCGGTTCTCCGCCCGGCGCGCGTCGGCGATGATCGACCGGGCCCCCAGCGCCCGCGGGCCAAACTCCATCCGCCCGTGGAACCACCCCACGATGGCCTGCTCCTCCAGGCGTCCCGCCAGGTACTCGATCAGCGCGTCGTCCTCCAGGCGCGTATAGACAAGGCCCGCCTCCTCCATCGCCGCGCGCATTTCGTCCTCTGGAAACGCGGGACCGAGATAGACATCCTCCATCGTGACGCGCTCGAACGACGGGTCCAGATCGCGCGACGCGATCAGCGCCGCCCCCAGCGCGCCGCCCGCGTCACCGGCGGCCGGCTGCACCCACACGTTCTCGAAGGGACCGTGCTCCAGCAGGTAGCTATTCGACACGCAGTTCAGCGCCACGCCCCCCGCCATGCAGAGGTTTTTCGACGGGAACGCCGCGTGGGCGCGTCGCGCCAGGCGCAGCATCGCCTCGTTCACGAACTCCTGCAGCGACCGCGCGCAGTCCTTGTGGAACTGCGTCAGCGGCTCGTCCTCGTTGCGCCTGATGGGATGGCCAAAAAGCCGCTCCATCGCGCGCGTCGGCATGTGCAGCGACCGGTGATAGCGGAAGTACTTCATCCTCATGCGGAAGGAGCCGTCCTCGCGCAAGTCCACCAACTCGTGGAACTTGTCCACCATCGTCGGCTCGCCATAGGGCGCCAGACCCATCACCTTGTACTCCGCGCTGTTCACGCGAAAACCAAGGTACGCCGTCATCGTGCTATACAGCAGCCCCAGCGAGTGCGGAAAGCGCAGCTCCTGCGTCAGCGCGAAATCCTTCCCGCGCCCGTGGCCGATCGTCGTCGTGGACCACTCCCCCACGCCGTCCGCCGTCAGGATCGCCGACTCCTCGAAGGGGCTTGGCAGAAACGCCGACGCCGCATGGGCCTCGTGATGCGTCGCATAGCGCACCGGCACGCGGAAGTTCCCGATCTTCTCGATCTCGTAGGGCGCCCAGTACTTCACCGCCATCCACTGCGGGATCGCCTCCAGAAACGGAGCCAGCGACCACGGCCACGTCGCCAGGCTCGTCGTCAGGATGCGGTCCAGGAACTTGTACATCGGCTTCTCGTAGAACGCGATCGCCGCCAGCTCCTCCGCCGCGATCCCCGCCTCGCGCAGGCAATACTCCACCGCCTGCAACGGCATCGCCGCATCATGCCTCACCCGCGTGAACCGCTCCTCCTGAGCCCCCGCCAACACCCGCCCCCCGCGCACCAGGACGGCGGCGGAGTCGTGATACAGGGCTGAGATACCGAGCACATTCATGGCCCGCGCATCGTGGGGCGCTGGCGGATTGGGGCAAAGGGAGAAAAGGGAGGGTGAGGCGCCGCGCGACATCCGCCGCCATTCACCGCCCCCCCTTTCCCCGTTGCCCGCCCGTCCACCCGCGGGTCCATGCTCGCACACATGGAACCGAGCGAGACCATCGGCGTCTTTGGCGGCAGCTTTGACCCGCCCCACATCGCCCACGCGATGTGCATCGTGTGGGCGCTGGAGTCCGGCGCCGTGGACCGCGTGGCAATGGTCCCCGCGGCGCGCCACGCCTTTCACAAGGCGCGCCACGCCCCCTATGAACACTGCCTTGCGATGTGCCGCCTGGCGGTGGCCGGCCTGGGCGACCGCGTGCTTGTGTCGGACGCGGAGGGTCTCCGCCCGGGGTTCAGCTATATGATCGACACGCTGGCGACGCTCATCGCCGGGCACCCCGCCGCCCGGTTCCGCCTGATCGTGGGGAGCGATGTGGCCGCGGAAGTCGCCACCTGGCGAGAGGGCCCCCGCGTCAAGGAACTGGCCCCGCCCCTGGAGATTCCCCGCGGCCGCACCGGCGAGCGCGTCGGCGACCGCCCCTTCTTCCTACCCAATATCAGCAGCACCGCCGCCAGAGAAGCGTTGCGTTCCGGCGGCGATTGCCACATGATGCTTTGCAAACCAGTTCGCGAGTACATTCGCCGGCATGGCCTCTATGGCCTCCCGGCGGAACCGACCCCATCGGAGGCAGCAACCCCATGAAGCAGCATTCGCCCGCCTTGCTCAAGATCGTCGAGGACGCCATGAAGAGCGTCACGGAGGTCACCGTGGCCCAGACCATGAAGGCCCTCACCAGCAACCCCAACGCCGCCCTGATCGACGTCCGCGAGGAATCCGAATACGCCAAGGGCCACGTCACCGGCGCCGAGCACATCGGCAAGGGCGTGATCGAGCGCGACATCGAGCTGCTCCACCCCGACCCCGAGGAAGAACTCTTCCTCTACTGCGGCGGCGGCTTCCGCTCCGCCCTCGCCGGCGAGGCCCTCGCCCGCATGGGCTACAAGAAGGTGTTCAGCGTCGCCGGCGGCTGGCGCGCCTTCGTGGACGCAGGGGTGGAAGTGCCGCAGTAGCAGGCGGGCGCAAGCGAGCGGCGTGGAACCATGAGCCACCGAATCGAATTAAGCCCCGGCAGGTTGCGCCGGGCCCGCGGGCGCGCAAGGTTCGTTCTTGGTGGCGGCGTATAGACAGGAACACCCCGGGCAGGCGTCGGGCCCGAATCCCAGTACCCATCCAGTTCACGACCACTCGCCGCTATTTCCCAAACACCATCCGGTTCGCGCCAAATGTACGGTTGCGGACCTTTGGCCCGTTGCCCCAGGAATAATAGTCCGTCTCTATGTGTAGTTGGCATATCATTCAGGAAGCCACCATGATCGATAAAACCAGAATCTTCGCCATCGAGCGCCCCCACCCCAAGCTGATGAAGCTGTATATACTGCGCTCCATCATGTCGGGGCCGTTCATTGTGGTGTCGCTGCCGCTGCTCTATTTCCGGTATCACACACTGAGATACCGGTTCGACGAGGAGGGGATCGGGATGAGTTGGGGGATCCTGTTTCGGCGGGAGGTGAATCTGGCGTATGCGCGGATTCAGGACATCCACCTGACGTCGGGGCCGGTGCAGCGGTGGCTGGGGCTGGCGGAGGTTCACATCCAGACGGCCTCCGGCAGCGCGGCGGCGGAGATGACCATCGAGGGCGTGCTGGAGTTCGAGGAAGTCCGCGACTATCTTTATACACGGATGCGCGGATTCAGGGATTCCGCCACGGCGGCGCGGGCGGATCAGCCGACCGCCGCGGCGCCGGTCGCAGGAGAGGGCGAGCTGGTGGCCTTGCTGGAGGAGATCCGCGGAGAGTTGCGCGGGACGCGCGAGGCGATGGAGCGCCTCGCGGCGGAGGGGCGCCATGAGTAATCCACTGCGCGCGCTGATCATCAGGGTGCTTCGCGTTCCTCCGGAGCCCGACAATCCCCTGGGCGAGCACGGGAGCCTGCGCGTATTCCGCGCGGCGCCCAACTTCTTCAAGTACAATCTGATCATGTGGGGCATTGGCCAGGCGATTGCCATCATTGGCTCGATCATCGGCCTGGTCCTCTTTCACTTCCTTGTAATTCGCAGCGTGGATCACGGCGGGCTGAAGGCCCTCCTTGTGGCGATCGAACTCGGCGGCTTCGTATTCGTCCTCGCTCAGACGGCGGTTTCGTTCATGCTGCTGCGTCTGGATTTCGAGATGCGCTGGTACAAGATCACCGACCGCAGCCTGCGCATCCGCGAGGGGATCTGGTCCGTCCGGGAAATGACGATGACCTTCGCGAATATACAGAACGTTTCGATCTCCCAGGGGCCGGTGCAGCGGCTGCTGGGCATCGCCGACTTGAAGGTCGAGACGGCGGGCGGCGGTGGCGGCGGGGCAGACCCCAACCAGAAGAGCGCCCTCGCCTTGAACATGCACACGGGGTTCTTTCGCGGCGTGAACAACGCCCCGGAAATCCGCGACCTGATGCGCGAGCGGCTCAAGGCCCTCCGCGACACGGGACTCGGCGATCTGGACGAGCGACACGACGGCCCCGCGGCGGAGGCAACGCCGCGAGGCGGCGCACCGGGCGCGGCGTTCTCGGCGGCGGCGCTTGGGGCGCTGCGGGAACTCCGCGCAGAGGCAGGGGCGCTGCGCGCCGCGGCGGAGGAGTTGCAGGCGCGGCGGGCGTAGCGGCAGGTGGAACACCCCTCGCTCCCTTGGTCCCGTAACAGCCCACAAGACCGGATTCCAGAGGAAAAACCCGGTTTTGGCGTTCCAAAAGGTGCGAAGTGCGGAACATCGGGCTCCATCGGGTACACGGAGAGAGTCTATGACGATCGCGAAGAGGACGGTGGCAGGAATCGTTGTGGGGCTGAGCGTCGGAGTCGCACTGGCCCAGGATCCCCGGCTGGGTTCGTGGGAGACGGCGAACTCCGCACAGCGGGCGGAGGTCATCGAGTTCGTGGGCGGGTCGCCAGTGACGACGTGGCCCGGCTCGGGGTTGCCCAACATGGGCGGGGGACAGGCCACGCCGGCCTACTCCGACATCCAGATGATCCGCTATTCGGCGACATCGGTGTATATCAACGCGACGGGTCTTGCCAGTCACTCGATGGGCCCGTGGTACATCAGCCCGGGTAATATCTTCGGCAACTGGCCCAGCGCGCAAACCTATCAACTCCGCATCCCGCGCACTCCCGTCGTCCCCGGCACCAAGGACCCCATAGGGCTCGGCAACATCGGCATCTGGGTCAACGGCGTGGGATTCTACAGCGGGCTCGATGCGTTTTCCTATGACACCAGCGGCGCCAGCGACAAGCCGGGCGCCGGCGGGGACGGCATCTGGAACCGCTCCGCCATCGCGGCGGAGGTCGCGACCTTCGATCCCGCCTATGCCCATCAGCCCACCAGCGGGCAGTATCACTATCACGCGAATCCCAAGGGCCTCCGCGCACAGCTTGGCGACAACCTGACCTACAACTCCGGGTCCGACACCTACACGGAGGCCTCCTCCGGCTTCACGCACTCGCCGATCCTCGGATGGGCCTTCGATGGGTATCCGGTGTACGGCCCCTATGGCTACTCGTCGGCGCTGAACTCGTCGAGCGCCATCGCGCGGATGCGGTCTGGATATACGCTTCGCAACGGCACCCTCGGCACGACGAACCTGACATCGGCGGGGCGCCACTCGCTCGGCGCGTGGGCCGCCGCGCTGCATGGGGTTACCACAACGCTCGGCGCCGCGCAGTATGGCCCCAACGTCACGGTGGGGCGGCCAATCGGCTGGTATGCGGAGGACCACGACTACCTCGGCGATCTGGGTTTCACGCAGGGGACGGACTTCGACCTGGACAAGTACAACGGCCGCTTCTGCCACACGCCGGAGTACCCCGCGGGAACCTATGCCTACTTCACCACCGTTGACTCGGGCGGCAACCCCGTCTATCCATTCGCCCTCGCCAGCGAGTACAATGGCGACAAGACCGGCGGCAACGCGCCCACCATCTCGGAGTCCGTCACGCTGCTCTTCGAGAACACCGGAGTCGCGTCGGTCAACACCTGGACGGATCGTTAGTGGTAAACGCTGGTTCCCGCATCGCTTTCTGCGCCTTCGCCCTGCTCGCGCCGGTTTGTTCCGGCGCGGCGGGGTCGGTGACGGGAATCCCCGTGAAGCACCGCTTCGCCGGCGCGCCGCTCGCGCTGCATTCGCCGGTGGTTCGCGAGGGGAAGACGATCGCGGTGACGCGGCTGGAGTACCTCGTCAGCGGCCTGCGCGTGGAGGCCGCCGACGGCGCGTGGCATCGCGCGACGGAAACGGTGGCGCTGCTGAATCCCGCGGAGGATCGCGTGACGCTGCCGACCGCCGGCCTTCCTCCGCGCCCGTGGCGGCGCATCGCCTTTGACATCGGCGTGCAGCCCGGGCCCAACCACGGCGATACGGCCCAGTGGCCGCCGGATCACCCGCTCCATCCGCTCTCCAGCAACCTCCACTGGGACTGGCGCCAGGGCTACGTCTTCATCGCCATCGAGGGGACCATCCGCGACGCGGCCACCCCGCGCGCCCCGTTTCTGTATCACGTGGGCGGAGGCGATCTGCTGCGCGAGGTGTCGATGGAGATTCCCCCGCCGCTGGCCGATCAGCCGCTCGCCATCGCATTCGACCTTGATCGCATTTGGTCCGGCGCGGCGGCGATCGATCCGCTGGAGGACGGCGGATTCACGCACTCGCGCGAGGGCGATCCGCTGGCGCGGCGGCTGGCCGACAATCTGGCGGGGTGCTTCTCGGTGGTCGCCAATGCGCAGTAGAATCGCCTTCCTCCTTGCGCTGCTGATGCCATTCGCGGTGGTGCTGGCTGCCCTTCCCGGCGGGGGCGCCACGGGGACAACGCCGTATCGCTTCTCCATCCGCACGTCGATGCCGCGCCCCAGTTTTCCCGCCGACAATCCCCTGACAGAAGAGGGTGTCGCGCTCGGGCGGATGATCTTCTTCGAGCGCAAGCTCTCCATCGACAACACGATCTCCTGCGCCAAGTGCCACGATCCGTTCTTCGCATTCGCGGAGCCACTGCCCGTGACCGAGGGGCTGAAGGGGAAGGAGCTGCGGCGCAACTCGATGCCGCTCTTCAACCTCGCATGGAGGAAGAATTTCTTCTGGGACGGGCGCGTGACGACGCTCCGCGAGCAGGTGCTCCACCCGGTCATCGACCCCGGCGAGATGGGCGAGACAATCGGCAACGTGCTGGAGGAGTTGCAGGCCAGCGATGTCTATACAGCGGGATTCCGCGCGGCATTCGGCGACGCGGGAATCACGACCGACACCCTGGCGCTGGCGCTGGAGCAATACCTGCTCGTCCACATTTCCCAGGACTCGAAGTTCGACAAGGCCCAGCGCGGCGAGGCGAAGCTGACGCCGGAGGAGGCAAAGGGATTCCAGCTCTTCATGACGGAGTTCGACCCCGCGCGCGGCCTTCGCGGGGGCGACTGCTTTCACTGCCACGGCAACGCGCTGTTCACCAACGAGCGCTTTGCCAACAACGGGCTCGACGCGGAGTTCACAGTGGACCGGGGCCGCCACGAAGCCACCGGCGCCGCCCACGAGATGGGTCAGTTCAAGGTGCCCACGCTCCGCAATGTCGCCATGACCGCGCCGTATATGCACGATGGGCGCCTGGCCCGGCTAAAGGACGTGGTCGATCACTACAACCACGGCGTGAAGGAATCGGAGACGCTGGACCCCAACCTGATGAAGCACGGCGGCGACATGGGGCTCCCCGAGGAGGACCGCGCCGCCATCGTGGCGTTCCTCCACACGTTGACTGACGAGGACTTCCGCGAGCGCATCCGAGGCGAGGCCGGCCTGGCGCGCGAGACGGCGAAGAAACTGCAAAACCAGTAGCGCGGAAGTGCCTTGGCGGGATGGCGGCGCCACGCGCCGCAACTACCTGTTGAACCGGTCCAACTCCTGTGCCACCTTGAAGAATGCCCGAACGGAAAAAGGCATCACCGGGGGTGACTCGCGATGGCAAGAGCGCGTTGGTGGTTGATGGCGGCGGTTGTGGCGGCGATGGCGTGGTCCGGGGGCGCCGCGGCTCAAACGATCCAGTGGATCGAGTCGCCGGCCCAGGCCCAGGCCGCGTGGCAGGCCGACAAGAAACCCGTGGTCCTCTTCTTCTACACCCACCAGACGCGCCCCTCCAACCAGCTTCGCGTGGAGACGCTGGAGAATCCCGAGGTAAAGGCCCGCCTCGCCAACTTCGTGTGCGTGGCGCTTGACCAGCGCATGTACGGCGATCTGGGCAAGAAGTTCAACCTGGTGCGCGTGCCCACGGTGATCTTCCTGGACGAGTACGGCCGGGAACTAGACCGCGCCGCGGGCTTCAAGTCTCCAGAGGATTTCGCGATCTACCTCGACCGCATCACGCACGCCTATACGGCGATGCACGCGGGACCATCGGGGGGGAGGGTGGCAGCCTTCCGCAACGCCGCCATCGACATCGGCAAGCCGGGACCAAAGACCCAGCCCATTTCTTTTTCCTACACGGGGACGCGCATCGGCCGCGTCAACGTGGTCGGCGATTTCAATGACTGGAGGACGGATGCGAATCCACTCGTCCGCGGCCAGGGGAACGACTGGACAATGACGGCCCACCTGCCGCCCGGCGTTTACGAATACCTGTTTCTGGTGGATGGCGCAACGTATCTTCCCGATCCGCGCAACCCCCTCAAGAAGACCAACCCCTACGGCGGCACAAATTCCGTGATGCTGGTGGGTAACCCGGTCACGTCTCCGGTGATCATGGGCAACTCGGTGTACTTCTTCCTCTACGATGCCACGGCCAAGGAGATCAAGGTGGCCGGGTCGTTCAAGAACTGGGAGGAATTCACGATGTACCGTAAGCCCAACGAACCTGGCATGTGGGGCGTCCGCTATGACAACATGCCCAAGGGCACTCACCAGTACAAATACGTGATCGACGGCAATTGGGTCGTGGACGCGGAGAACTACATTCTGGTGACGGATGCCGAGGGGAACACGAACAGCTCGTTCACGATCAAGTAGCATCCCGCGATGCAGGATAAGCCCGATGGACGACATAGACAAAATGGACATCCATCGTGTCCACAAAGTCAACAAGGTCCATCAACTCCATCGCGTGCAACAGCCACTCGAATCCGCGATTCGCCTCAGCCCGCGCCCTCCGCCAGATTCTTGATGTCCAGCGTCGGGATGGCCTCGTTGGACATCTCGGAGACTTCGCCCTCGAAGACCTGGGCCGAGAGGCCCGGATCGTCTTCCGATTCGGGCAGGCGCTGGATGCAGGCGCCGAGGCCGCGGAGTTTTTTCTCGATGTCCTCGTAGCCACGTTCCACGTGATAGATGCGGCGGACCTGGCTGGTGCCGTGGGCGGCGAGGGCGGCAAGGATCAGGGCGGCGCCGGCGCGAAGGTCGCTCGCCATCACGGCGGCGCCCTCCAGCGCGGGAACGCCCATGATCTCGATACGGCCCTTCTCCGGCGCCTTGATCTTCGCGCCCAGGCGGTTCAGTTCCGCCGCGTGCATGAAGCGCTCGGGATAGATCGTCTCGCGCACAACCGATGTGCCGGGCGTGATCGCCAGCAACGCCGTCAGCGGGGCTTGGATATCCGTCGGCAGGCCGGGATAGGGCTCCGTGGTAATTTGCAGCGGGCGCTTCTTGATGCGGTCGCGGCGCACGCGCAGCGTGGTGGCGTCGGACCAGTCCAGCTTGGCGCCCCATGTTTCCAGCGCCTGCAGGGTGCTTTCCATCGCCTCCTTGGTGGGGGCGTTCTCAAGCGTCACGTCGCCGTGGGTGATCAGGCTCGCGATGGCATAGGTGGCCGCCTCGATGCGGTCGGCCTGGACGGACCAGGTGACGCCGTGGAGCCGGGCAACGCCCTCGATGCGGATCGTGTTGGTTCCTTGGCCCTCCACGCGGGCGCCCATGGCGTTCAGGAAATTGGCCAGCTCGATGACCTCGGGCTCGCGCGCCGCGTCGTCGATCACGGTGGTTCCCATCGCGCGGACGGCCACCATCATCACGTTGCAGGTGGCCCCGACGCTGGTGCCCATCGGCCCCATCAGGGAGAACCGCGCCCCCGTCAGGCCGTTGTGGCGGGCGTGGATGTATCCGGCGCTCTTGCCGAGCTGCACGCCCAGCGCCTTGAACCCGCGCAGGTGGATGTCCACCGGGCGGTCGCCGATGTTGCAGCCGCCGGGGAGCGAGACCTTGGCCCGCCCCAGGCGCGAGATCATCGGCCCGATGGCGTAGAACGACGCCCTCATGCGGCTCATGATGCGGTAGGGAACGTTATCCACCGAGAGACCGGAGGGGTCGATCTTCATGACCCCCTCGGAAAATTCGACCTTCGCCCCCAGGTGCTCGATCAGCTTGATCATCTCCTGGATGTCGCGCAGGCGGGGCACATTCTCCAGATAGGTGGTCTCCTCGCTGAGGAGCGCCGCCATGACCAGCGGAAGGCAGGCGTTCTTGGAGCCGCTGATACGGACCGTTCCCTTCAGGGGACGGGTCCCTTCGATCTGAAACATATCCATGTGACTGAGGCTCCTGGTCGGCGGGTCTCGGGGGCGGTTGCCCGGTGGGGCGCGCCGTTGCCGACTACGATGACGATGGCCTCCAGACCGATCATCGGGGGGCGAACACTGTCAAGATTGAAGAGGGGGAAAAGTGGGAACAAAACATCGCCCGGGCGAAGGAACCACGCGGGCTCCCACCTCGCGGAGTCGCGGGTGTCGGGCAATCAGGGGCAAACGCCACAGGCGGCAACCCCGTATCCCGAAGCGATGCGCCGTCGGCCCGCCGCAGGGGCCCCTCCCCGGGATATTCACGATGCATCGAAATATTCGGGATGCGGCTCAACTTGCAACCCGCGCGGGTGCATCATTCTGGGGCGGATCGGCCCCGCCGGTGGAGCGCCCCGGCCATGGCCCCCGTTTTTCCCTTGCCGCTAACCAAGGGGGACCACTATCCAACCCCTCTTGCGCGGGCACGGAATTGGTCGGCCCGCCATGGCCCCGGTTTTTCCGGGGGTTGTATCCAAACCAGCCCGAATTAAGCCCGCCCAGGAGGCTCCGATCAAAATGGCCAGTGTCGAAGAAAAGGTCAAGGAATGCATCGTTACCCAGCTTGGGGTTAACGAGGACGAGGTCACCAAGGAGGCTTCCTTCTTCGACGATCTGGGGGCCGATTCCCTCGATATCGTGGAGCTCGTCATGGCGTTCGAGGAGAAGTTCGGCATCGAGATCCCCGACGAGGACACGGAGAAGATCCGCACCGTGGGCGACGCGGTGAAGTACATCACGGAGAAGGGCGCCGAGTAACGCCCTTTCGCGGCCCCGCGCGCCCCCGACACACCCGGGGCCGCCGCGCGGGGCCGCCCTTCCCCCTCCGCCGCCCACCGCGCGGATCGGTGGGAACCCCCTCCCCCCCGAACATAGGATCACATGTCATCTCATCGCGTCGTCGTTACCGGCCTTGGCGCCATCACACCCATCGGGCACAGCGTTCCCGCGTTCTGGGACGGCCTGCTGACGGGCAAGACCGGCGGCGACTTGATCCGGCGCTGGGATACGTCGGGCCATAAGATCAAGCTGGCCTGCGAGGTGAAGGACTACGATCCCGGGAACTACTTCGACCGCAAGGAAAGCCGCCGGTACGAACGCTATGTGCAGTTCGCGCTGATCGCCGCGCGCGAGGCCATGGCGCAGTCGGGCATCGCCGTGTCCGACGTTGGCGCGGAGGAGTTTGGCGCGATGATCGGCTCGGGCATCGGCGGCATCGAATCCCTCGAGGATAATATGCGCGTCATGGTGGAGAAAGGGGCCGACCGCGTGGCGGCGACCCTGGTTCCGCGCATGATCTGCAACATGGCCACGGGTCAGGTCTCGATCATCCACGGGCTCAAGGGGCCCAGCACGTGCGTCGTTACCGCGTGCGCGTCGGCCACCCACTCGATCGGCGACGCCTTCAAGGTGATCCAGCGCGGCCAGGCCATCGCCATGCTCGCCGGCGGGGCCGAGGCGGGCATCACGCCGCTGGGCATCGCCGGCTTCCAGAACATGACGGCCCTCAGCAGCCGCAACGATTCGCCGGCCACCGCCAGCCGCCCCTTCAGCCACGACCGCGATGGCTTCGTGATGGGCGAGGGCGCCGGCATCATGGTGCTTGAGCAGTACGACTTTGCCAAGGCCCGCGGCGCGAAAATCCTGGCGGAGATCGTCGGATATGGCCTGACGTGCGACGCCTATCACATCACCGGCGTCGCGCAGGATCACGAGGGCCTTCAACGCGCCATGCGCATGGCCATGAAGGACGCCGGCGTTGGGCCCAACGACATCGACTACATCAACGCCCACGGCACCAGCACCCCGCTGAACGACAAGATGGAGTCGCTGGGCGTGAAGGCGCTCTTTGGCGAGCACGCCCGCAAGCTGGCCGTGGTCTCCAACAAGGGGAACACCGGGCACCTGCTGGGCGCCGCCGGCGGCATCGAGTCCGTCGCCGCCATCATGTCCATCGTGGAGGGCCGCATCCCCGCCACCGCAAACCACACTGGTCCCGACGACGACTGCGATCTGGACTACGTGACCCACGGCCCGCGCCAGAAGGAAGTTGTCCACGTCCTCAAGAACAACGCCGGCTTTGGCGGGCATAACGCCGCGCTGCTCTTCCGCAAGGCAGAGTAGCGTCAGCACGGTGCGTCTAGCCCGTGCAGCCGCACCCGTAGGCACTGCTGATAGCCGAAGGCTGGTCGGGCATGCGCCCCTCCTTTGCCTGAGGCTACGGCAGTCAGCAGCCCCAGCGCCCCTTCAGCCAATCCCGCATCCACAGGTTCACCGTCCAGTTATCGGCCACGGGCTGGCCGGTGTGGGGGATCGTCTGCATGTAGCCCGGCGGGCCGAATTCTGGTGTGACGGTCATCATCGCGGCGCCCTCGGCCAGATGGCGCGCGCGGACAGCGTTCCACCACTGGGCGTGGCGCTCAAGGTGGCGGCGATACTCCGGCGCCGACGGGTCCGAAACCTGGGGCCCCTCCTCGTGGCCGACGCGGGCGTGGACGTGGACGGCGCGCTCGATGGCGAGGCTGGTGAAGTCCTCCATGTCGTCCAGCAGCGACTCGCACACCACGCACCAGTGGCTCAGATCCAGCGTCACGCGCAGCTCCGGCACCGCGCGCAGTAGCTCCGCCGTGGCCCACGGCGCATAGAACAGGCGATAGCGATGGGTCTCGTGGCCGACGGGAATGCCGAATTCGCGCTCGATGGCGAGGGCCTCGCGGAGGAAGGCGATGCCCTCCGCCAGCGGCCAGCGGTCCCGCCCCGAGTGCGACACGGCCTTCATGGCGCCCGCCTCGCGCGCCTTGGCCAGCGCCGAGCGTAGCTCCGACGGGGTCAGCGGAAACACCTGGGCAATCAGCCGCAGCCCGTGGCGCGACGTTGTCTCGCGCAGTTCCACTGGATCGAAGGAATCCACCGCCGCCTCGATCCCATCGTAGCCAGCCTCCCGCGCGATGGCGCACTTCTCCTCAAGGTTCCTTCCCTCGGTCATGCCCCACA
>Ga0105049_10006250_pt1 | contig 13882 bp, 9 predicted proteins | sample MAT06_FD_78087 | JGI IMG/M metagenome (GOLD analysis project Ga0105049, IMG submission 78087) | Freshwater microbial communities from Lake Fryxell liftoff mats and glacier meltwater in Antarctica - MAT-06 | ecosystem: Environmental > Aquatic > Freshwater > Ice > Liftoff microbial mat | place...
AACAGGTTCAATCTTGGTGGCCCAACCTACAATGCGGCCTACCTTTCGAGATACATGCCGCCCGAATTCGAAACGATGCTTGTGGGAGGCGAAAAAGATGAATCGGAAGACAGCTCCGAATTTATTGTCAAAGACCTTGGACTTTCCCCTGTAATTATCCCTGAGATGAAAAGGGAAATCGACCTTAAAAACGATTTCGAGGCTTATCGTAAAATGCTTAGCATCATCAAGGATTTCAAGCCCGATATTGTTCATACGCATGCATCAAAGGCCGGCACGATAGGCCGTCTTGCTGCTTCAAATGCCAACGTTCCAGTAATCATCCATACCTTTCATGGGCATGTCTTCCACTCTTATTTCGGTAAGGCAAAAACAGTAATGTACAAAAACATTGAGCGTAATCTTGCCAGAAAAAGCTCGGCCATCATTGCGATCAGCGAAAAACAAAAAACTGAGCTCTGCCTCACCCATAGGATATGCAAGCCCGAAAAAATCAGAGTCGTTCCGCTGGGATTCGACCTATCGCGATTTACTGTAAACATGGACGACAAACGCAATGAATTTCGTAAAACCTACAGACTTGCAGACGATGAAATTGCAATAGGAATAATAGGGAGGATTGTTCCGGTAAAAAACCATCGTCTCTTTCTGGAAGCAACACGGATAACTCTCGACAAAACAAGCAAAAAGTTACGATTCTTTATTATCGGTGACGGAGAAGATCGTCTGCGTGTCGAAGGCTATGCGAGAGAGCTTCAGATTCCATTTACAGATGCTACGAAGGGGAACGAAAATGCGTCGCTGACATTTACATCATGGATAAAAAATATCGATGTGGCTTGTGCCGGGCTTGACATCATTGCCCTCACGTCATTGAATGAAGGAACACCAGTGAGCCTGATAGAAGCCCAGGCTGCAAATACACCAATAGTAACGACCAATGTTGGAGGCATCGAAAACGTTGTGATTGAAGGTGTTACCGCCTTATTAAGTCATTCAAAGACCGATGCGGGACAGTTTGCAGAAATGATCCTGCAGCTTACAGAAAATCCGGCTTTGCTCTACGATATGGGTCGTGTAGGCTGGGATCATGTAAGAAATAAATTTCATTATACAAGGCTTATCCGGGATATGACCGAATTATACACTGAGCTGCTTGAGAATCCGCTGCCACGTATTTAACCAACTTGTTCGCTCGTTTTTGTTAAATTTGCGGCTTATGTGCAATCGTACGCCGCTGCGAATCTTTTCTTTTTTACTCATCGTGAGCGTATTACTTGTTTCATCATGTGATAACCGCTCAATAATGTTTCGCTCGAAAAGGAACTACCCGTACAAGGACCCTTCCGAAATTCCACAGGAAAGAGAGTATAAAATCGGACTAAATGATAGGGTTCAGATTAACGTAACCCCCAACAGCGGCGCAATTCTTCTGGAAAATGCTCTAGGCCAAATCGGCGGTTCATCAACGTTAATCGTTGTAGTTGAATTTGATGGGACTGTAAAGCTTCCGGTCCTTGGCCGTGTACTTTTGAAGGAACTCACAACGCGTGAGGCAGAATTGCTGCTTGAGGAACGGTACAAACAGGTTTTCATTGATCCGTTTGTAAATCTGACGATTCTCAACAAAAGGGTAATCCTTTTCTTGGGTGAAGGCGGTTCTGCAAGGGTCGTGACTTTAACCAATCAGAATACAACACTTACTGAGGTGTTAGCATTTTCGGGTGGTATCTCTGCAAACGGAAAGGCGCACCGGATAAAACTAATCCGTGGAGATCCAAAAAAACCCGAGGTTTACCTTATTGATCTCTCAAGTATTGACGGCATGACCAGAGGTGATGTTGTTTTGCAGGGGAATGACATCGTTTACGTGGAACCAAGAAATGACGTAATCCTCAATTTTTCGGCAAGGGTATCAGCTTATACGTTCCTCGTATCTCTTATATTATTTTATGTTTCGCTTGTAAAATAATGGTAGAACGGAAAATTTCTACAATTAACGATGAGTTTGATTTCAGACTCTTTCTTAAAGTAGCGCGAAAGAATGCAGCATGGATCGTCTTGTTTTTCATCATCGCCTTTTTCATGGCGTTCCTCTACCTTCGTTATACCTACCCCATTTACGAAAGTAAATCGGTGATTCAGATTGCGCTTGCCGACCAGAATTCTAAAATGCTGCTCGATAAAAGCTTTACAGCAGCGAGTGACCTTTCTTCCAAAATAGAACTTATTCGTTCCCCCAATTTCCTTAACCGGGTATTTAACAAGTTACCGCTGGACATCAGCTATTTTCAAATTGGGAATGTGCTCAACTATGAGATGTATCAGACCTCTCCTTTTGAGATCGAATATCGAAATCCGATCAATGAGATATACGGAATTCCGATTTATCTTTCATTTACTGATGAAAAAAACGTTTCCATTTCGGTTAATATCAATAATAAGGAAAAAACGTATCCTCTAAAGGCAAATACATGGATAAGAACTCCGATTCTTGACTCTGTAATGTTAAGGGTTAAGAACTATAATAAGGTTAAAAATGATATGAAGGGGCTCAACGAGAATCCTTATTATTTCGTTCTTACAAAAAGAGAAAACCTGGTAAGGAACTACACTTCCAACCTGAAAGTAGAACCAGAAAATGTTGCTGCAGGAACGATCAAAATTACCTATCACGAACGGAATCCTGCCAAAGCATCCGATATCTGTCAGACAATTGCCGAAGAGTTCCAGGCTTATGATATTGAAAAACAGGCTGAAGGTGCGAATAACACCGTCAAATTCATTGACGATCAGCTCAAGCAGGTGTATGACAGACTTTACGACAGCGAAGTTGATCTGCAGAATTTCAAAACGGCTAACCGACTTAATGATGCAACGCCCTTACCCAACTGGGGCAGCAGGATTGATGACCTGGAAAATGAACGGAACCAGCTGGAACTTCAGGAGGCCTCATTCAACACAATAGAAGCGGCACTGAGCGACAATAAAGACATTGACGTATATAAACTTGTTCCGCTGCTTATTGGAACCAACTCAGACGAAAAGCTCGCTAGCCTGCTCGATAATCTAAAGATACTCATGTCGCAGAAGGAAGTAATATTGTATTCAAAAACGATAAATTCATCTGACGTTGCGCGCCTGGATTACCAGATCGGGATCCAGAGGAAGCTTATCATAGAAACTTTATACGCGCTGAAGACAAATCTCTACAATCAGAAACGTGAAATAGAAACGCGCATAGAGGATTATGAAGGAGAAATAAGAGAAACAGGACTAAATTTCGACCGCCTTGAATTTATCCGCTTATCAAAGCTGAATGAGATCAATTCAGGATACTATAACAGGTTGGTTGAAATAAAATCGGAACTGGCTATTTCAACTGCTGGAATCACATCGGTAAATACGGTTTTAGAATCTTCATCAACACCGGCAGCACCTTATTTTCCAAGCCGAAGGATTGTAGCGTTAAGTGCTTTAATTGGCTGGGTGCTTGTAACTTTGGGACTAGTCATCGTTCGTTATTTGTTCCACAACGAGATTACTTCGTTGAATGAGATCATGAAATACCTGGAGCTTCCAATGCTGGGGATAGTTCCCAACTACAAAGACACTATTCCGATTTCTCAGCTCCTCGTTGATAAGAAACCAAAATCGATTATCGCAGAATCGCTGCGTTCAATACGCTCCAACCTGGAGTTCCTGTCTAATAAAGAAGGATCAAAGGTGTTGGCCATTACCAGCACTATCTCCGGCGAGGGAAAGACATTTGTAGCCTTGAATCTTGCCGGTATTATCGCTTTTTCTGAAAAGAAAGTCATCATTCTCGATCTCGACATGCGGAAGCCAAAAATACACGTTGGATTTGGTGTGCCTAATGACAAAGGGATGAGCACCATTCTGATAAACAGGAATACTGTTGAGGATTGTATCTTCAAATCCAGCCTTAATAACCTGGATTTTATCACTGCCGGGCCGGTGCCTCCAAATCCATCAGAACTGATTATCAGCAACAGGATGTCTGAGGTGCTCGATGAACTTCGTAAAAAATACGACGTCATAGTTATTGATAACCCGCCTGTTGGACTAGTTACTGATGGAATCCGCATCATAAAAATGGCAGATTACCCGATTTACGTTTTCCGGGAAAATTTCTCAAAACGGAACTTTGTGCAGAACGTTAAAAAGCTCGTACGAGACAACAACGTTCAAAACCTTTCGATCATCCTGAATTCAGTTGATATCAAACGGTCAGGATATGGTTACAGTGGTGTTTACGACTACGATTACGGATATGGATACGGCTATGGCTTTGGCTATTATGATGAAGATATACGCCGTGAGAAATTCAATCTGAAAGAGTTCTTCAGAAGACTTATCAGCAAACAATAATATGCGCATTGAATATTTAAGCATTTCTGGTTTAGCGATCATTCGTCCGTCCGTTTTTGAAGATTCCAGGGGATATTTCTTTGAATCTTATAATAAACAGAACTTTCTGGATGCCGGAATTGTGGAAGAGTTTATTCAGAGCAACCAGAGTCTCTCCCAGAAAGGTGTTCTCCGTGGACTTCATTTCCAGGTTCCTCCCTTTGCCCAATCAAAGCTGGTAAGGGTAATCAAAGGCTCAGTTCTGGATGTTGCAGTTGATATCCGTAAAAATTCCCCTACATACGGGCAGCATTACTCCACAGTGCTTTCCGAACAGAACAAGGCTATCTTTTATGTGCCTGTTGGTTTTGCCCATGGCTTTCTTACTTTGGAAAATGATACCATCTTTTCATACAAATGCGGAAACATTTATAACAAAACATCCGAACAAGGAATTATGTGGAACGATCCGGAACTTGGCATTGAATGGGGAATAGAAAATCCTTTGATTTCTGCCAAAGACGATCTTAACCCTTCACTTAAAGAATTTGATTCACCATTCAATTTCAGCAAGAAATCTCTATGATGAATTCAGGAACCTTTCCACTTCCAGCTCTTTACATTGTGTTTTTCACAGGAATGCTCCTTGTGTCAGTTCTTATCAATGGACTGCTCCTGAAATTTTCATTAAACCTTGGCTCAAAAAATGAATTCAGCCAGGTTCGCTGGGCCTCTACAACCAAACCCGCTTTCGGAGGTGTTTCTTTCTACCTTCTGTTCCTGCTTGCAATTGTATTTTATTCCCTGTTTTTTGACGGAGGACAATTACTGAGAAACCTGAAATTCCTCGGGATGCTCATTTCAGTATCTCTGGGTTTCGTGATGGGCCTTGCCGATGATGCTTACAATACCAGACCGTTCCTGAAATTTGCAGTACAATTTGCATGTGGCCTTACCTTTATCTTTTGCGGACTTACTATTAAAGTTTTTCCATGGGATTGGCTTAATTATACCACCACAGTGTTTTGGGTAGTTGGGATGATGAATTCCATTAATATGCTCGATAATATGGATGGAATAACTTCAAGCGTATCATCGGTGATATGCATGGGCGCAGTCATAATCCTCATTCTGGCAGGCAATTACGGCAACCTGAACCTGGTCGTTCTCGTTGGAGTTATTGCTGGTATTTTTGGCTTCCTGTACTACAATTGGCATCCTTCAAGAATGTACATGGGCGACAGTGGCTCCCAGTTTCTTGGCGTTTTTCTTGCCGCCACCGGCGTCGACTATTTTTGGAATGCACCAGATGCTTACCTCCAGGTTATCCAGTCGAAACAAATTATCGTTGCCCTGCTCATATTTGTGGTTCCTATTGCAGATACAACAACAGTCTCTATAAACCGTTTACTAAAAGGCCACAGTCCTTTTGTCGGAGGAAGAGATCATACCACTCATCACCTTGCTTACCTCGGCTTTAGCGACAGGCAGATAGCGATGATAATGATCGGAATTTCTTTGTTTACGATGATGGTCAGTATTTTTGTAATTAATTATATTCACGACTGGCAGGTCTGGCATGCATGCGTCTTTGGAGGACTTTTCCTTGGTATTGTGGCTGCTCTTTATTCAACCTCCCAATTAAGTAAATCAAAAATTCCCGGATGAATTTTTTTAATAAAGTACCATCATCCTTTTACAAACTTCTGGCATCGATCACTTTCTTGTTGGTGCTGATCGGAGTGATCAGGATATTTAGTTATTCCACTACTCCTGTTACCGACGATGAAAAATACGGCGAATATTTCAGGGAGAAGTATAAGATCTTTTCGGTAAACATCCCTAATGACCTCAACTTTTCGGGTGAACAGGTTCCCTTGCAGGATTTTGAAGTTAGGGAAAGGATCGACAGGGAGTTTCTGATCAATACATACTGGCAGTCGCAAACTCTGTTACTGGCCAAACGTGCGAACAGGTGGTTTCCAGTAATTACTCCTATCCTGAAACGTAACGGTATTCCAGAGGATTTCAAGTATCTGATGGCCGTTGAAAGCGGATTCACCCACGGTGTTTCGACAAAAGGGGCAGCTGGTTTCTGGCAGTTTATTCCCTCGACTGCAGAAGCTTACGGACTGTTAATTAACGATGAGATTGATGAACGGTACCATGTCGAGAAATCGACACAAGCGGCCTGCAGATTTTTGAACGAATCCTTTAAGCAGTTTAAGAATTGGACAATCGTGGCGGCTTCTTATAATCTTGGAACAAACGGAATGCAGCGGCAGCTTGATAAACAGAAAGTTTCATCGTATTATGACCTTCTTTTAAATGAAGAAACAGGTCGATATATTTTCAGAGTTTTGGCGTTAAAAGAAATACTGTCGAGACCAGATCATTATGGTTTTGTTGTCCGTAAGAAAGATCTTTATCCTTCGGTTCCTTCTACTGAAATCACTGTCGACTCAACCATATCCGACCTTACGCTTTTCGCTGAACAGCAAGGGCTAAACTACAAATTGCTTAAGTATTTCAATCCGTGGTTAAGGTCAGATAAATTAACAAATCCGGATGCTAAAAAGTTCCGCATCAGAATACCGCACAAGAGCGTAAAGAATTACGACGCACTGATGAAGCTCGCCGATGAAGAGGTTAAAGCTCCCGCATTAATCGAAGCTGACACGACTTCAACGGTAAAATAAGATTGAATTGTTTTTTTTCTAGTGTGATTTTAGCTCTAAGTTCCAAATAAACTCCCGCGGCTGTTGCTGATAAGCAAAGATTATGTGCGAATAACAGCGAAATCTCCGGGCAATATTATCTGACTATTCACGGTAGAATGACACAAATTGTTTCGATCCGTTAAGGGTTAAACAGCGGAAGACTATCGCACAATAAGCGTGAATATATTCGCAGATTAAAGGAAACAGAGCGTTTCAGGCAATTCAATTGTCCTTTCCGCCGAAAGTCGCACCGATCCAGAGCACCGAATTTCCACTTCCATGCTCGTTCTCTTCCCAGGTCTTATTTCCGGGATCCAGTATCCAGTTACCGTCGACAATGAACTTATAAGTATGTTTCCCTGGTTCAAGGAAAGTGGTCAATTCCCAGGATTCGCCATTTTTTTTCATCATGTAGCCGTGCTCTTCCCAGTTGTTGAAAGATCCCGCTATTGCGATTTCCTTTGCGTCTTCAAATCCTTGCAGACTAAATGTGTAATTGCCTTTTATAACGAGGAGCGAGTTCTGAATGCCCGATCTGTCGTCAATAATCATTGGGTTGGCAGGATCTGTCATCCATTTACCGTCGACAATAAATTTATATGTGTAAACTCCTGGTCCTAAAACATAAGGTAGTTCCCAGCCGTCTGCAGTTTTTATCATTTTCAGATCATAGGGATTCCATTCATTGAAATTGCCCGCAAGCATTACATTTTCCGCTTCCAAAAAGCCCCTAAGTCTGAACGAAAACGCATCACCGATTGCGAGCATCGAGTTGAGATTATCACGACCATCAGGAACTTGCAAAGCATTACCCGGATCTGCAATCCACTGCCCATCAACAATGTACTTATAGGTGTAGGTTCCTTCTTTTAAAAATACCGGCAGTTCCCACCCTGCGGATTTCTTATGCAGTCTGGCAATGTTTTCAGCCCAACCGTTAAAGCTGCCGGCAAGAAATACTTTCTGCGCCTGCGTGGTTCCGTTTAACCGGAATACTTGATTTGTCTGGTAATAGACCGAATTGCTGCCATAATAACCATCTTCCTCTGATTTATTGTTCTGAGGGTCGCTCATCCAGTTTCCATCAACAATAAACTTGTACAGGTATTTTCCTGGCGGAAGAATAATAGATACAACCCAGCCGCTGTCAGCCCTTTGCATCGGTGTTGCAAGTGTGCTCCAATTATTAAACGATCCGGAAAGAAAAACATTACCAGACAAAACCGGACCTTTCAGGAAGAATTCGGCAGTGGTATCGCTGGTTTTTCTAACCGAAGCAGTTTTAAAATCATTCACCCCATAAGGTTCAAAAAGCTGAGGGACGCCTCGCTGAAATCCGCCCCCCCGATCCGAGTTCCGGAACAACATACTAATCAGGTTGCCAAAATCCTGCTGCTCCCAGCCTTCTGTCGGCTTTGAAAGCACAATTGCCTTCCTGTTTTTCCTGATATCCCAACCTTCTTTCCGGGCCTTTTCCCAGTCACCGGATTTGAACGCTGATTGAAGACCAAGCTCCTGGAGACCATACTGTACGACAAGACTGTCGAGATGTGCTACACTGATATCGTACGGTATCGTTACACGCATTAGCCCGTTTTCGAATGTACAGATAGGATCTTCAGTTTGGGCCGAAAGTGTAGCTGCAGCAAAGGTTACGAGCAAGAAAACTATCAAGCAGGCGCCAGCTTTCATAATACTTCTAGACGGATAAACTTTAGCTACCATAAATAAACCTCCCCTTTGCATAGATTAATCCCGACGGTATGCTGAGATAAAAAATCAATTCCAAGCATTCCATCAATGGGGCACTCATAAATAGCACTCATCTGGCTGAGATTTACTAGAGTAGCTGGAGTGAAGCCATACTCTTTACCGCCGATCGTAAGCGAATTGATCCTCCCGTAAAGGACTTCTTTCTGCCCTGCGGCGGAACCACTAAGCTTAATCCTTCTTTCGAGCACAAATTCACCAAGCACTTTTTTAGACAAACCGCTGCTTAACACATTTGTTTCTGCACCAGTATCAATGCAGAACTTAAGGTGCTTCCCACCTATAAGTCCGGAAACAAGCATTATTCTTGGATGGCTGGAAAGCTTTAGAATTGTAGCATTTGAGAGTGCTGGCCCCGCTGTGTCGGTTCCGGTGCGCTGACCGCCACGATTACAGCGGAAAAGAAGGAGCCGCCCTTGCTTGAAATCGATGATCACTTCCAGGCGCTTAAGAAGGTTAAGTCCAAGCAGCCCGAGGATCTTAACACCTTTTTTCGATTCCAGATGACCCAGTGGAATCATATCTGCATCCACTTTCGAAAAATAAAGGTCGTTTCCGAAATCCAGTTTTTTCACAACGGTCTGCATTCCCGACCCGGCTGAACCTGTAATTCCTCCCGCCAATATTTCACCATATCCGGGGTAATGTCGGAAATAGGTTTTATTCAAAACAAGATGTGGGGCGCCGGTGTCAAGAATAAGGTTTCCAACCATCGTGTCAATCTTAACCTCGACCAACAAAAGATTTCCTGCACGTTTGATAGGCAGTGTGATCATCGAAGAATTGCCTTGTGGAAATGGATCAGGGAAATTGGAGAACTTGATTTTCTTCCTGCCTCCTTTCTCATAATACCCTGCGGAATTCACCGGAAACATTATGACAAGGAAGAAAGCAAAGTATAATAACTGACTTATTTTCACCGTAAGCGAAGATAGTGTTCTATTCCCGATTACGAATCAATCTTGTTTACTTAGTGTCTGTCCACAGAGTCAGGAGTCTGAACTATAGTGGCTTCTGATTAGGCGCACGACGGCTGAAAAAGCGCAGTCCCACTTTAGGACGGGATGAGCATTTTTCGGACTAGTGCAACGACATCAGTAGACTCTATAGACAGACTCTACTTAGTGTCTGTCCACAGAGTCAGGAGTCTGAACTATAGTGGCTTCTGATTAGGCGCACGACGGCCGAAAAAGCGCAGTTTACTTTTGTAAAAGAGCATTTTTCGGACTAATGCAACGACATCAGGAGACTCTATAGACAGACTCTAATTACCAGCAAACAATTGCCTAATTTTGCGGTTTATTCCGCAATGAAACCAGTTGATTCCGTAGGAGAAGATAAAATAGAGGTATTTGGCGCCCGCGAGCATAATCTTAAAAACATAGATGTTATAATTCCGAGAAACCAACTGGTAGTAATTACTGGTCTTAGCGGAAGCGGGAAATCATCGCTGGCATTTGATACTATTTATGCCGAAGGACAACGTCGCTACATTGAAAGCTTTTCGGCTTACGCGAGGCAGTTTCTTGGAAGCATGGAACGGCCTGATGTTGACAAGATTACAGGGTTAAGTCCTGTTATTTCGATCGAACAAAAAACAACTGGCAAAAACCCTCGTTCAACGGTTGGAACCATTACCGAGATCTATGACTTCATGAGGCTGCTGTTTGCACGCGCGGGCGATGCTTTCTCTTATGTAACCGGCGAAAAGATGATCCGGTATTCGGAACAACAGATCCTCGAGCTTATTATTGATTCTTTTGCAGATAAAAGAATCGCGCTGCTGGCCCCGGTCATAAAAGGAAGAAAAGGACATTACCGCGAACTTTTCGAACAGATCCGTAAACAGGGATTTTTAAAAGTTAGGGTTGATGGTAAGGTTCAGGACATTTCTTTCGGAATGAGGCTTGACCGCTACAAAATCCACGACATTGAGATTGTAATTGACCGCATCGAAGTGGGCGATGATTCACGTCAACGTATTGCCGATTCGCTCAAACTGGCGATGAAGCATGGAAAAGGAAGTATGATGGTGTTGGACATGGAAGCTGAGACGGTTAGACATTTCAGTCGTTTCCTGATGTGTCCTACATCTGGTATTTCCTACGATGAACCTGCCCCTAACCTATTCTCTTTCAACTCGCCTTACGGAGCTTGCCAGCGTTGTCACGGCCTCGGAGAAATAACTCAGGTAGACATCGAAAAAATTATCCCTGATGACCGTAAATCTCTGAAAAAAGGAGGCATTGTGCCGCTTGGTGAACATAAAAACAACTGGATCTGGAGCCAGATAGAAGCAATTGCAGACAAATACGGATTCAGCCTGGATGACAAGATCCAGGATATAGAGGAAAACTCCCTGAATGCTATTCTATACGGAACGGAAGAAATTCTAAAGATCAAAAATCCTTCGTACAACAGCAGCGGGTACGCCACGCAGTTTAATGGGATAGTTAATTTTATTGCCGACCAGCATGAAGAAAGCACTTCGGAATCAACGCGAAACTGGGCCGAGGAATACATGAACGCGGCTGAATGTCCGCAGTGTAATGGAGACCGTCTAAAAAAGGAAGCTTTATGGTTTAAGATCGACGGAGAAAATATCGCAGGCCTCGCCAGAAAAGATATCAGCCACCTGCAGGAATGGTTTAGCGGCCTGGAAAAGCGAATCGATAAAAAGCAGTTGGCGATAGGCCAGGAAGTGATAAAGGAAATTAGAACCAGGATCGGTTTCCTGATGGATGTCGGGCTTGATTATCTGATTCTTAACCGAAGCGCCGGAACCCTCTCAGGAGGTGAATCGCAGCGAATCAGGCTTGCAACACAAATTGGATCAAAACTCGTTGGGGTTCTCTACATCCTGGATGAGCCAAGTATCGGGTTGCATCAACGTGATAATGTTCGTCTGATCAAAGCCTTGCAGGAACTGCGTGACGCAGGAAACTCTGTGATTGTGGTGGAACACGACAAGGACATGATCGAAGCTGCAGACTATGTGATTGATGTTGGCCCGGGGGCAGGCATTCACGGCGGAAGGGTTGTGGCTGAAGGAACAGCCAAAAATTTCATAAACGGAGATTCGCTCACGGCAAAATACCTGCGCAACGAAATGTCGATCAGCATTCCTGATGCACGTAGACCAGGAAATGGACAAAAACTCAGGATACTGCAGGCTTCGGGAAACAACCTTAAAAAGGTAACGGTTGATATTCCTCTTGGAATGCTTGTCTGCGTCACTGGAGTTTCGGGAAGCGGAAAATCCACGCTTATCAATGAAACGTTATATCCTATTCTCAACCAGTTTTTCTATCGTTCCAACCGGAAGCCCTTGCCTTACAAAAAGTTTGAAGGACTGGAACACCTCGATAAAGTGATCGAGATCGATCAGAGCCCAATCGGAAGAACTCCGCGTTCTAATCCGGCCACATACACCGGCGTTTTTACGGATATCAGAAATCTTTTTGCTTCTCTTCCTGAATCTGCAATACGAGGTTATAAACCCGGACGCTTTTCGTTTAACGTCAAAGGTGGTCGTTGCGAAACATGCAGTGGCGGAGGCATGCAGGTAATCGAGATGAATTTCCTGCCTGATGTTTATGTGCAGTGTCCGGCGTGCCAGGGCAAACGCTACAACCGGGAAACGCTCGAGGTACGGTACAAAGGGAAATCAATTTCCGATGTGCTGAATTTGAAGATAGAACAGGCAGTTGAATTCTTTGCAAATATTCCTTCGATCCTTCAAAAAATACGGACGCTTAACGATGTTGGTTTGGGCTATATCGCACTTGGTCAATCCTCTACAACACTTTCAGGAGGAGAGGCGCAGCGGGTAAAACTGGCGACAGAACTTTCGAAACGAGATACAGGGAGAACGTTTTACATCCTTGACGAACCAACTACCGGGTTGCATTTCGAAGACATCAGGATTTTACTGGATGTGCTTCAAAAGCTCGTAGACAGAGGAAATACGGTACTTGTGATTGAACATAATCTGGACATCATTAAAGTTGCGGATTACATTATTGATATGGGGCCTGAAGGAGGCGAACGCGGTGGTGAAATCCTGGCTACCGGAACGCCTGAGAATGTTGCAATGAACAAGAAAAGTTATACTGCTCATTTTCTAAAAAAGGAGTTGGACTCTGCCAGGGCAATGAAGCTAGTGTAATGCAGAATTTTCTTATCAGGATGATCTTTGGCTTTTCGGGCAACGATAGTTATCAACCGGGCTGTTAATTACTATCCGTTTATAAACGTTTAACGGTCTTTGTATACTTCAGCTACGAATTATTTTAGCTGCTTATTATCCCTATTTAACATGGAGAAATTGCAGCTAAACGCCATTCCGGATGAAATCATCATGAGGAAAATTCACCTGATCAGGGGGCAAAAAGTGATGTTGGACAGCGACCTCGCCGAACTCTACGGGGTTGAAACAAAAAGATTGAAAGAGCAGGTAAGGCGAAATGAAGAACGTTTCCCTAAACAGTATGTGTTTGAATTGTCTACAGATGAAGTTCTGGTTTTAGGTTCAAGGTCGCATTTTGCGACCTTGAACCTAAAACGCGGAGAAAACATAAAGTATCTACCTTATGCATTTACCGAACATGGCGTCCTTATGTTATCCAACGTGCTGAAAAGTAAACGGGCAATTGAAGTCAGCCTGAAAATAATCGATGTCTTTGTGGCCTTGAGAGAACATCTGACAAATCACTCGGAACTTCGCAAAGATATAGATGAAATAAAGCAGCGATTAGGCAACCAGAGTAAGAATATAGAATTAGTCTTTCAATACCTTGATGAGTTGCTGGAAAAAAAGGAACGCCCTGTTGAAAGGGTTTTAATCGGTTACAAAACCCCAAAGAAATAAAATACGCCTGCCCGGCGAAGCGAAAAGCCAAAGGGACTTGAACCATGCCCAACACAAAAGGAAAGTATAATTAGTGTCTGTCCACAGAGTCAGGAGTCTGAACTATAGGGGCTTCTGATTAGGCGCACGACGGCTGAAAAAGCGCAGTCCC
>Ga0105049_10006252_pt1 | contig 13881 bp, 13 predicted proteins | sample MAT06_FD_78087 | JGI IMG/M metagenome (GOLD analysis project Ga0105049, IMG submission 78087) | Freshwater microbial communities from Lake Fryxell liftoff mats and glacier meltwater in Antarctica - MAT-06 | ecosystem: Environmental > Aquatic > Freshwater > Ice > Liftoff microbial mat | place...
ATCCAGCGTGGTAGCTGAGGGGCATGAGCAAACCCACACCCCCGACCTACAAGACCCGGAACTGGCCGGCCTACAATGAAGTGCTGAAGCGCCGCAGCGCGCTGACGATCTGGTTTGATCCTGAGATGATTTCGGAGGCCAGACCGACCGGCAAGCGCGGTCGGCAGCCCAGCTACAGCGACGCCGCGCACCTGCTGATCGACAGCATCGGGATCGAGGTCGAGGGCGAAGGCGAGTGGCGTGCGCGCCAGCACGGCGGCACGAAGCGCCGCGTTTGGCGCAAGATCCACCTTGGGGTCGACGAGAAAACACTGGCAATCAGGGCCGTCGAGTTCACCGGCAACGACATCGGCGACGCGCCAATGTTGCCTGAGCTGCTCGACCAGATCCCGCCCGACCAGGACCCCGACCAGGACCCCGACCAGGACCCCGACCAGGACCCCGACCAGGACCCCGACCAGGACCCCGACCAGGACATTGCCAGTGTCACCGCAGACGGCGCCTGCGACACCCGCAAGTGCCATGACGCCAACCACTGCCCGTCATTGCATGTTTACATGCACGAGAGGGGCCGAGCGCGGTGCTCATGCCGTCATCCCGCCCCGCAAGAACGCCAAACCCTGGAAAGCCGACAGCGCCGGGGCGCTCACCAGAAACGACGCCCTGCGCGCATCAAGGCGCTTTGGCCGCTCCATCTGGCGACGATGGAACGGCTACCACCGCCGAAGCCGCGCAGAGACGAGAATGCACTGCGTCGAACTTCTGGGTCAACGCCTGGCCGCAAGGGACTTCGGCCGTCAGGTCGCCGAGTTCCGAATCCGTGTCGCCATCTCAAATGGCTTCACAGCGCTCGGCATCCCCTTGACCGAGCTCGCAGGATAGGTCTGTCAAGGGAAAGGCGAACTCCGACGCTCAAGCCATTTGTGCACCAGAGCCAATTTCGATACTGAATCGTTTCAAGATCAATTTGTCGTGCCGCACACTCCGTGCATCCTTGCCAAGACTTGCCAACGAGGTGCCTTTCTCTTGCCGCTGATCCTGATCGCCGCCCTGCCGTTTCTGGGCGCTCTGCTGCCCGGTCTGATGATCCGGGCAGGGCGCAATGCCTGTGCATGGACCGCCATCGTGGTGACAGGGACGGCGCTTTTGGGCCTGATGGTCCACGCGCCTGCGGTGATCGCGGGCGAGGTAATCCTTTACAAGCTGGACTGGCTGCCGCTGCTGGGGCTGAACGCCAATTTCATGCTCGACGGGCTTGGCCTGCTTTTTGCCGGGCTGATCCTGGGCATCGGCTTGCTCATCATCATCTACGCCCGGTTCTATCTGCGCCGTGAGGACCCGATGGGGCAGTTCTATACCTATCTGCTGCTGTTTCAGGGCGCGATGGTGGGGATTGTCCTGTCGGATAACATCCTGCTCTTGCTTATCTTCTGGGAGCTGACATCGCTGTCGTCATACCTGCTGATCGGGTATTGGAACCATCTGCCCGCAGGCCGCCAAGGTGCCCGCATGGCGCTGGCCGTCACCGGCATGGGGGGCCTTGCCCTGATCGGGGGCATGTTGATCCTGGGTCAGATCGCGGGCAGCTATGATCTGTCGGTCATTCTGACGCAGAAGGAGGTGGTGCAGGCGAGCCCGCTTTACCTGCCGGCGCTGATCCTGATCCTGCTGGGCGCATTTACCAAATCGGCGCAGTTTCCGTTCCATTTCTGGCTGCCGCACGCGATGGCCGCGCCCACCCCGGTGTCCGCCTACCTGCATTCAGCGACGATGGTCAAAGCCGGTCTGTTCCTGATGGCGCGTCTCTGGCCCGTCCTTTCGGGCACCCCGGAGTGGTTTTATATCGTGGCCACGACTGGCCTGATCACCATGGTGCTGGGCGCGGTGATTGCGCTCTTCAAGCACGATCTGAAGGCGATGCTGGCGTTTTCGACGGTCAGCCATCTGGGCCTGATCACCATGCTCCTAGGATTTGGCACGCCTTTTGCCGCTGTTGCGGCGGTGTTTCACATCATCAATCATGCGACCTTCAAGGCGGCGCTGTTCATGACCGCCGGGATCATCGATCACGCGGCGCATACCCGCGACATCCGCCGATTGGGCGGGCTGCGTCATCTGATGCCGGTAACATTCGTGATCGGCACGCTCGCGGCGCTGTCGATGGCGGGGGTTCCGCTGCTCAACGGGTTTTTGTCCAAGGAGATGATGCTCGAGGAGGCCGGGCGAACCCCGTGGCTGAGCAACCCGTGGCTGGTGCCGGGGCTGGCTACGCTGGGGGCGCTGTTGTCGGCTGCCTATTCGTTCCGCTTTGTGATCCATGTATTCTATGGTCCGAAACGGACGGATTACCCGAGCACGCCGCATGATCCGGGGTTTGGTCTGTGGGCTGCACCTGCGCTGTTGGTGGTGTTGGTGGTGATCATCGGGATCATCCCGGCGGCGATTGCGGGCGGGCTGGTCGCTGCGGCGTCTGGCGCGGTGATCGGGGGCGAATTGCCCTATTATACACTGAAAATCTGGCATGGCGTGACCCCGGCTTTTTATATGTCCGGTATTGCAGTGCTGGGCGGGGCGCTGTTGCTGGCGCTGCACAAGCCGCTGTCACGGATCTGGGATCGCGCGCCGAGGCCCGACGCCAAGGTGATTTTCGATGCGCTGATGCGGCTGTGCAGCACTGGCGCGCGCCGGTTCACGGACGGTGTGCATGACGGGTCGATGGCGCGCTATGGCGCGGTCTTTGCGCTGGCGGTGGTGGTGGCCGGGGGGTGGGCATGGCTCGGCGGGACGCCGGGGCCGCAGTCGCGCGATCTGTTGCCGGTGGAAGCGGTGCCGGCGATCGGCTGGCTTTTGGTCGTCGTGGCGGCCCTGAGCATCGTGGTGCTGCATCACAACCGCCTGCTGGCGTTGGTCCTGATCGCAATCATCGGGCTGATGGTATCGGTGGCCTTCGTGTATTTCTCGGCCCCTGATCTTGCGCTGACGCAGGCCACGGTCGAGGTGGTAACGGTGATCCTGATGCTGCTCGCCCTCAACTTTCTGCCCAAGACGACCGAGCGGGAGAGCACGGCTGCCCGCAGTTGGCGTGATGGCGGGGTTGCGGCACTGGTCGGGCTAGGGGCCGGAATGCTGACCTATGCGATTCAGGTGACCGGGTTTGCGCAAGAGAGCATCTCGGCCTTTCATCTGGCCAATTCCAAGCCGGGGGGCGGGGGCACCAATGTCGTCAACGTGATCCTCGTCGATTTCCGGGGCTTCGATACCTTTGGCGAGATCATCGTGCTCGGGATTGCGGCGCTGGTGATTTATGCGCTGACCGAGGCGCTGCTGGCCGGGCCGGTGGGCAAATGGCTGGCCAATCGTCCGGTGGACTCGACCCTTGCCGGGGATCCCCATCCCCTGATGATGGTGGTGGCGACGCGGGTGATGATGCCGATTGCCCTGATGGTGGGTGTGTTCATCTTTTTGCGCGGCCACAATGACCCGGGTGGCGGGTTTATTGCCGGGCTGATCGTCGCGATTGCGCTGGTCATGCAATATATGGCGAGCGGGTTTGACTGGGCCGCTGCGCGCCAGCGGTTTCCTTATCACGGGATTATCGCTGCCGGTATTTTTGCCGCAGCGCTGACCGGGATCGGGTCATTCTTTGCCGGGCGTCCGTTCCTGACCAGCAACTACGGCTATTTCAAGCTGCCCTTTCTGGATGAGTTCGAACTGGCCACCGCCATGGCCTTTGATGTGGGTGTGTTCCTCTGTGTCGTGGGCGCGGTGATGCTGGCGCTGGAAAGCCTGTCGCGGCTGGCGCATCGCCGGGGCGAGCGCACAAGTCCTTATCCGATGGATGTGGACCCCTCGCGCGAGGCAGAGCCGGCAACGGCCGAGGGAAAGGCGTAACATGGAATATCTGTTTTCGAGCGCTGTGGGCGTGCTTGCGGCGGCGGGCGTGTATCTGGTGCTGCGCCGCCGAACCTTTCCGGTCATTCTGGGCCTGTCGCTGTTGTCCTATGCGGCGAACCTGTTTCTGTTTGCCTCGGGCCGCCTTGCCCTTAACCTGCCACCCGTCTGGGTGAGTGCCGAGACCGCCTATACCGATCCGCTGCCGCAGGCGCTTGTCCTCACCGCGATCGTGATTTCCTTTGGGATGACGGCGGTGATCGTCATGCTGGCGCTGGGATCTTTCCTGTCGTCGCGGACCGACCGAATCGACATGGACGAGACCGGCACGCCGCCAAGCGATGACGAGGGTCGGGCATGATCGGGTTTCTGACCGGGCCGGGGCTCGATCACTGGGTCATCGCGCCGCTGGTGATCACGCCGCTGATGGGGGCCGTGATGATCCTCGCCATGCGCAACCACCTTGATCTGGCACGGATATTCTCTGTTGCGACCGTCTCGGTCCTGTTGCTGGTCGCGTTGGGTTTGCTCTGGAGCAGCGCGGGCGATACGATTGTGGCTTATGAGCTGGGCAACTGGCCTGCGCCCTTTGGCATCGTGCTGGTATTGGACCGGCTATCGGCGCTGATGGTGACGCTGACCGCGCTGTTGGCGCTGGCCGTGGTGCTTTATGCCATCGGGTCGGGCTGGGACGCGCGGGGGCGGCACTTTCATGCGCTGTTGCAGTTTCAATTGCTGGGCATTTTCGGTGCGTTTCTGACCGGGGATATCTTCAACCTTTTTGTATTTTTCGAGGTGCTGCTGATCGCGTCTTACGGTCTGATGATCCATGGCGGCGGCGCCCGCCGGTTGCAGGCGGGGGTGCAATATGTGGTCTATAACCTGCTCGGCTCGACCCTGTTCCTGTTCGCGCTGGGCACGATATATGCGGTGACCGGCACGCTCAACATGGCCGATCTGGCAGAACGGGTGGCCACGATGCCTCCCGAGAGCAGCAGTCTGATCCGGGTGGCCGCTGTGCTGGTGCTGGGCGTTTTCGCGATCAAGGCGGCACTGGTGCCGCTGCATTTCTGGCTGCCAGCAACCTATGCAGAGGCGCCGGGCGTGGTGGCCGCCCTGTTTGCGATCATGACCAAAGTCGGGGCCTATGCGATATTGCGGGTGCATACCCTGATTTTTGGCCCCGATGTGCCGGTGATGGCCGGGTTGATCGGTCCGGGGCTTTTGTGGCTTGCCATGCTGACGCTGGTGGTGGGCAGCCTTGGGATTTTGGGCGCGCGCAATCTGGGACGGATGGCGGCCTTTGCCGCCATCGCCTCGATGGGGACGGTCCTGATCGGGATTGGCCTGTTTACCCCGCAGGCGACGGCGGCGACGCTCTATTACATGATCCATTCCACGCTGGCGGGGGCGGCGCTGTTTCTGGTGGTCGATCTGGTCCGGGCGCGGCGTGCGGGAGAGGATGACCGGCTGATCCCGCAGAGGCCGATGCCGCAGAACGGGCTGATCGCAGCGCTGTTCTTTGCAAGTGCCATTGCCATGGCCGGGATGCCGCCTTTGTCGGGGTTTCTGGGCAAGCTCTTGGTCATGGATGCGGCGCGCGCCGATGCTCTGGTCTGGGTGATCTGGGCGGTGATCCTGATCACCTCGCTGATCGCCGTGGTCGGATTTGCCCGCGCAGGCAGCCTGATGTTCTGGAAGCGGCCAGAGACGCCACAAGAGGCGCCGCTGGCCGGGACGGGGGCCGGGACCGTAGACGGGACGGTGGCCAAGCCGGTGGCCAAGACAAGGGCAACGCCGGCGGCCGGGCCGAGGCAGCCGGCGTTGCCCCTGGCGGCTACCTGCGGATTGCTGGCGGCGATCGTCGCCATGACCATCTTTGCCGGGCCGGTGAGCGGGTTTCTAAGCGCGACAGCGACGCAACTGCATGACACGGAGGCCTATATCGGCGCGGTGCTGACCCGTGAAGGAGACGCACCATGATCCGCCGCATCCTGCCGCACCCGCTGCTGACACTTCTGCTGGTTCTGGTCTGGCAGATGCTGGTGAACAAGGTGACGTCGGGCAGTCTGGTGCTGGGTCTGATCCTGGGCATCATCATCCCGCTATTGACCGCGCCTTATTGGCCCGCCCGGCCGAGGCTGCGTAACCCGATGATGATCATCGAATATTTCCTGATCGTTCTGTGGGATATCTGCAAGGCCAATGTGATCGTCGCGCTGATCATCCTGTTTCGCCGCAATGAAAATCTGAAATCAACCTGGATCGTGATCCCGCTCGATCTGACCTCGCCCGAGGCGATTACCGTGCTGGCGGGCACGATCACGATGACCCCGGGGACGGTGTCGAGCGATCTGTCGCGCTGTGGCCGTGCCCTTCTGGTGCATTGTCTGGACGCGCCGGACCCGGATGCAGTGCGTGACGAAATCAAGAGCCGCTATGAGCGCCGGTTAAAGGAGATCTTTGAATGATGGTTGCAGCACTTTATCTCGCAATTGGCAGTTTTGCGCTGGGTCTGTTGATGAACCTGTGGCGCGTGGTGCAGGGACCAGATGTGGGCGACCGCGTCTTGGCGGTGGATACAATGGTCATCAATGCCATTGCGCTGCTGGTGCTTTACGGCGTGTTGAACGGGACGGCGGTTTACTTCGAGGTGTCGCTGATCGTTGCCATGGTAGGGTTCATCTCGACAGTGGCCTTTGCGCGCTTCATGCTGCGCAGCAATATCATCGAGTGAGGGCGTGATGGAAATCTGGCAAGAGGCCATCGTGGCGTTTTTTCTGGTGGTGGCGGGGCTGTTCGGACTGGTGGGGTCGATCGGGTTGATCAAGCTGCCCGATCCGATGACCCGCCTGCATGGCCCGACCAAGGCCACCACGCTGGGGGTGGGCGGTGTTCTGATCGCCTCGGTGCTGGCGACGCTGTTTTCCGAGGGGCGGTTGTCGTTTCACGAATTGCTGATCTCACTTTTTCTGTTTCTGACCGCGCCGATCACCGCCAATTTCATCGCCAAGGCCCATATCCACCGCCATGTCGCGCCGGACGACCTGCCACCGACCGGGACCGGGGCGCCATGGGCAGTGCAGAGTGATGCCAAAATCGCAAAGGCGGGCGACAAGACCGCCTAAACGCCTTGCGCCTCTGCCTGACGCGCCAGCAGATCGGCGACGATGCCGGAATCCGGCTGGTCGATACCGACGGCGACATCCTTTTTTCCGCGCCGGGGTGTTCCATCGCGGCGACCTGCAAGTGAAGCGGCGAGAGCGGCATGTAATGCCCTGACGCGCGGCCATGCGGCCCTGACGGTTTCAGCCTCCGCCTTCCAGTTCCAGGATAGCAGCTCACGCAGGCGCGAGACGGTTATGTCGGGCAGTCGAGCCGGGACATCGGCCATCCGGGCTTGCGGGTCGATACCATTCATCTTTGCCATGACGATCGGGTATACATGACGGCAGCGCGGTCCCCGCCGCGTTCCGAACCAGCGAAGAGCCACGATTTTCGTCCCAATGCGATTCCTCTCGGTGCGCGCTCGGCCGCGGGGTTGGTCAGGCAGATGCGCCCGTCTTCCGGGAACGCGGTGAAGGCCGCCCACAGTCCCTGTCTGGCGACCGTGTCCGGAGGTAATGATGTAATCGATGGCCTTGGCCGCACCGTTGTGTTTCGAGAGCTTTGCGCGTTCCTCCAGCAACCAGTCGCGCAGGCCTTCGACCCGCGGGCGGGATCGTTCCAGCCGAACGATCAGGCGGGTGCCCGCGTCCTTGCCGTTGATGTCGCGCCCGATGTCGAAGATGGCATCGCTCCGCTTCACGGCCTCCGGCGCGATGGGCGGGATATCATGCGCCGGTTTGCCATCACGAACATTTCCGGAGATGTCGGCCAGCCCGACGAATTTCCGCCGCGCATGGCTCCGGCATGACGCGCCGCGGACAGGCCCCGGGCTGCGATCCGCCGGACAGAGATCGTTATGGCCGCCGCAGACGTCAGATCGCAGGATCCCCTGCCACCCGGCGAGATGCTTGTCCGGGTGGATCATCCGGCGATCGCGCGAGAACCTGAAGAAAGCGGCAGGTGGCGCGCCGCCGTCGAACGGCGCTCGCCCCTGGGCTTGAACCAATGGCGCCTCGAAGGCTCACCATCGCGCATGCAGGTCCACAGCCGGGCTGTCCTGGTGCCCGGCAACGCCCCCGCGCGCCGGAAGCGGCACGGTGGTATCATCCCCGAGGACCCGGGCTCCTGCCAGCACATGACGTTCGATCGCTGCGTGGATCGGGATGAGTGCCACACAGGCATGGCCGATCAGATCGGCAAGAGTGGACAGACTGATATCCACGCCTTCGCGCACAAACCGCCCGGATTGACGGTTCAGCGGCGGGTGGTGACCGCCCGCCATTGTTCCCGGACCAATGGCGCACGATGGCCCGCTCTCGGAGGCCGCCATCGCGATCGGATGCGGCCCGGCCCGGCCACGGGGAATCGTATGGAACGGCGCCGTTCGTCGGGACGATCTTCCACCGGAAGAGCGTCTGACCCTCCTCACCCGGCTGATCTTCCCGCAAGCCCGGCAGGTGAACTTCCCGCGCCCGATTCTGACCTGAGGGGGGCTGGATCACCTTCCACCGGCGCGGGATGACCTCCAGGGTTTCTGCAATGTCCTCGCCCATCTTCACGATGCGGTCCGGCCCGCAGCACGAACAGATGCCCGGCGCCTCGATCACCACCCGCTCGCGCGGCAGATGCCCGGGGAAGGGTTTGCGCACGGGCCTGCGGCGTGCGCGCGCCTGCACCGTGGTATCCGTTTCAGCGGCGGCCTGTTCGGCCGCCGGCGCGTCCCCGGTTGCCGCCGCCTCCGGGTCCTCAAGCTGCAGTTCCGGCTGATCGATCAGGCGAGCCCGGCGTTCTCAGAAGAGATGCCATACCTGTCGCGGCGCAACCTGGCGATCTGCGGCTTCAACTCCCGGATCATCGCCTCCGCGCATGAAGCCAAGGCGCGGGCCTGCACCAGTTCGCGTTCCGCAGCCTGCGCAAGGGGCCGTTTCTGCGGCCAGCGCGGCGCGCAATCCGGCAATGTCAAAGGCGGCGTCCGGCAGGGCGCAAGGCTGCCACATACCCCTCGGAAAGCCGGTAGATACAGGCGCCCGATGCTCGATTATCCAGCCTTTGCAGGGCGCTTTCGTCCAGCGTGGGTTGCGCCGGTCCATGCCCTCCGGAAGGTAGCCAAGCTGCGCTGCAGAGATCGCAACAGCGGTCCGGTCCTGGCTGACAGGCCAGATGAACCGGCCCCGCCTCAAGCCGCCTGATATACCGCGACATGCCCACCCCGTCATGCCGGAGACGTTTCACCAGATCGCCCTTGCGGGCCGCGAAAGCAGCAGACTTCGCCCGCATGCGGGTCGCGCCCGGGGCCGTGCCGGACGGCCGGTGCCAAGGTATTCATGCCCCGTCGCATGTCCGTCACGCCGCCCGCGATCCATACCTTCGCGCCCGCAGGAACCGCGATCATGACAGGTCCGGTGCGTGCAGCAGGCGCGCCGGCATCACCGGGTCAATCGTGGTGGGCACAGACAGGCGACGGCCGTTCACCAGGGCAATGTCTGCCACCCGGGTCCGGGCGGCCGGTGGCTCCGGCGTGAATGGCACGCCGGGAACCTCTGGTTCGTCAGGCGCAGCGATGGTCAGTTGCGTGAACCCTGGCCGCACGCCGTCCCGCGTCAGCCGACCGTCACGGTATTGGCGCCGCCGGCGCACCGGCGACGTGCGACCGACGTCGTGCCCGCGCGCTGTTTCGGCCACAAGGCCGCGACCGCCAAGGCTCTCTTCGACGATGCGCACGCTCGCAGCATCCGTCCAGCGCCGACGGCGGCCGGTGTCGATGACAGAAAGGACCTCAAGTTCAGGTCTGAATCTATCGTCGGACGTAACGCCGGAACTTATCCGAAGACGATCAACTCAAAAAGACGCCCCTCGGCGCAGGCTTACCCAATAGCGTTCCTGGTACAGGCGACAACTTCATCCCGGCCCTCGAAGACATTTGCCGCCTGACCCTCCCACGAGGAATCTCCGACGCGGTGGCTGATGTTCGACTTGATCGCCGGAAAGCAGGGCTTGGACGTGCACCAGGTCCGCATCTGACCGGCGGGTCCCGACCGGCAGTATTCCGGGCTGTGACAGCTACTCGTTGTTCAGGCCAAGGCCCGCAGTGACGAAGGCTGTCATCTCCCGCACGACAAGGTCGATGTCCAGATCGTCGGGCGAAGGCAGGTCGAGCATGAACTGCACTTCGCTTTGCCGCAGGGCATAATGTTCGGTCATGGCCCATATGTGGAACTGCAACAGAACCGGATCGACGCGCCGAATCAATCCTGCATCGGCCCAACTGTTGATCAGCATGGAGGCCTTTTGCATCGTTTGCCGTGACCCCGCAAAACGGTCAAGCAGCATCGGGGCCCCACGCATCACCTCTTTGGCAAAAAGTCGCACCGCATCAGGGTTCTTCAGACAGAAGCGTACCTTGCGCTCGATATAGGAGGCGATGAACACGCGCGGATTCTCGGTCTTCGAGATCCCGTCGAAAAGTTCGACCCATGCTTTGGTGACATGCTCCAATGCGTCTTCGTAAAGCTCTTCCTTGCTGGAAATGTAGTAATGCAGGCGCGTCTTGGTGATGCCCGCGCGATCAGCGATCCGCTGGGTCGAAGCCCCGATCAAACCATTGGCCGCAAACTCGACAATGGCCGCAGCGCGGATGAGATCGCGTATCTCTTCGCGCCGTTCTGCAAGATCCGTTCGTCCCATCATCATCATATTTCCAATATTTACATCGGGTTGTTATTGCCCTTCGCAAGAAGAGCGAGCCGGTGAAGAAGGTCATACAAGCAGTCGGATGCCTTTTCCACCCTCTCGCAGGTCTGGTCGCAATCACCTTGGCCCGCACAGGCAATGAGCAACAGCGCCAGGTATACGGCCCTGTTCGGTGCCAATGCGTTGACACGGTACCTGTCCCGGTGCCGACAGGGGTCACGGAACGGATGACAATGATCGTCGTCAGTCCAGCCGCGACCCCGTTTCCGCATCGAACAGGTGGGCATGGGCAAGGTCGAGCGTCAGCGTCACCTCTTCGCCGGGGGCAAGGTCGGCCCGCCCGCGCAGAATGGCAACGACGTCGCCATGGGCCGTGGCGACGATCAGATGAGTGTCGATGCCCGTCGATTCGACCAGCGCCACAGTGCCGGAAAACGCGCCCGGCCCGTTGGGACTGCCCGCCCCGCGCGCCACGGTCACATGCTCTGGCCGGAACCCCAGCAGGCAGGCGTGGCCCTCCGCCAATCCCTGAACGGCCCGGGGCAGATCGCCCAGACCGATCCGCACGCCTTCAGCATTCTGCAGCACCCGCAAACCGGCGATGTCGCGAATCTCGCCCCGGACAAGCGACATCGGCGGGGCCCCGATAAAAGTCGCGACAAAAGCATTCGCGGGACGATCATACAGGTCAAGCGGGGAGCCGACCTGCTCGATCCGTCCGGCCCGCATGACAACCACCAGATCGGCCATTGTCATGGCCTCGACCTGATCATGTGTCACAAAAATCACCGTCGCCCCCAGCGTGCGGTGCAGACGCTTGATCTCGGCCCGCATCTGCAGCCGCAACTGTGCATCCAGGTTCGACAAGGGCTCGTCGAACAGGAACACATCAGGATCGCGCACGATGGCGCGGCCCATGGCGACCCGCTGACGCTGGCCGCCCGAAAGTTGACGCGGATAGCGGTCGAGCAACTCTTCCAGCCCAAGGATACGGGCGGCTTCGGCGATGCGTTGCTGTGCATCCTGCGGGGCCAGACGTGCCATCCGCAGCGAGAAACCCAGATTTTCGCGCACTGTCATGTGGGGATAAAGCGCGTAATTCTGGAACACCATGGCCACGCCACGATTCTTGGGCGCGGTATCGTTGATGACGCGGTCCCCGATGCTGATCTCGCCAAAGTCGATGTGTTCCAGCCCCGCCACCATCCGCAACAGCGTCGACTTGCCACAGCCTGACGGCCCGATCAGCGCGACAAACGCGCCATCTGGCACGGTCAGGTCGATATCGCGCAAGGTCGCCATGGTGCCGTAGTCCTTGCCCACGGCGCGAAAATCCACCTTCACGTTCTTGCTCCCGTTCCGGCGTCTGCCGGGCCTTGCCACAGGTCAGGGTCAAGCGCGCCAAGCGGCGCGGTGCCTGCAGGTATGATCCCCGCCCGCACATAAGCCGCGACGTTGGAGGACCAGTGCTCGGGGTCAATCACGCCAAGGCCGCGCGCCATGTCCGCCGATCCGCCGCGCACCAACCGCGAGACGCTGGCCAGCGCATCCTGTTCGCGTTCCGCATCGGCCATCGGCATGCCGACCGCGCGAATCGCTGCGGCGGCCCCCTTTAAATCCCGAATCGCTGCGTCCCAGCCCTGGAAGGTTGCCGCCAGCGCGGTCCGGTAAAGGTCAGGCGCAGCCGCAACCGCCCCATCCATCGCAAAGATGACCTGCGCATAGGGATGCAGGACTGGGCTGCGCAGCGTCAGCGTGTTGACCGTCACCCCCCGCGTGCCAAGTTCCAGCGGTTCGGATACGGCATAGCCCTGCACCGCATCCCAGCGGCCCGACGTCAGGTTGCCCAGATCATGCGTGACCTCGCCGATTTCAAGCGCATCCCGGTCGATCCCGGCTGCTTTAAGCATGGATTCCAGGATCCGGATGCCATCGCAGTGCATCGCCACGCGCTTGCCGCGCAGATCGCCGAGGGTCGCAATCCCCGTCTGCGGCAGGCTCATGACCACCAGAGGCGTCGTCAGGAACATGGCGGCAAGGCCACGCACTTGAGCCTCGCCGCGCGCGCGGGCCCCGATGACCAGATTGTCCTCGGACGATCCGGCCGCAGGGACGTCGCGGGCCAAGGTCTTGTCGATGATCGTGCGGCCATCCTCCTGCCAGGGAACCAGCCGCAGATCGATGCCTGAGTCGCGGTAGATGCCATTGGCCAGCGCCCAGCAGGGCCCGGCAAACTGCACGTTGGGCACCCAGTCGAGCACAAGGTCAAAACGCTGCATGTCGGTCTCCGCTAGGCCCGGGTCAAGCAAAATGGTCGGGGTCGACCGAGTCAATATAGCTGACCGGCAGATCGGGGAACTGCGCGGTCATCCAGTCGCAGCACGCCTCCATTCCGGGGGTTTCGGTGGCGCAATGTCCCCCGGTGATCAGGGCAAGCCCGCTGTCGCGTGCATATTCCACATCACGCCATTCCAGGCACTCGCCGGTAAGCGCGGCCTGACAGCCGTTGCGTTGCGCGCGCGCGACGATGTCGATGGCCCCGGGGCTGCCCCAGTCCAGCGATATGCGCTGCACTTCAAGGTCGGGGTCGCCGATATAACGGATGCCGGTCTTGCCCAGCTTGGCCGCGATCTCGGCGGCCAGCAGTTTCAGGGGCTTGGGATCGGTGCCATAGATGTATTCCGGCGCCAGCTTGCGGTCCTCCCACCCCAGACGGCGGGCAAGGGCATGGCCCATGCCGTAATGGGGAAACTGGTCCCAGCCATCGTGCAGGCGGTAAACGACCAGGCCGTATTCGTCGATCAGTCGTTGCTTGACCTGCGCGGCAGGTGTCGCCTGCTTTTCCGGCAGGTCGAGCGCGGGGTAATGGCGGTCATCGCCATAGGGGTAGAAATAGGGGTGATAGTAAAAGACAGGCTCATGCGCGACGATAAAGTTCAGGCCCGACTCGGCGGCTTTCTTCAGAACATGCAGATTTGGCAGCCAGGTCACCGCGATGCCCTTGATCACCGTATCGGGATCGCCCGCCATGATGCCGTCCACCTCGTCCTGCGGGGTGTGTGGTGGTGCTTCGCGGGCAATCCATTCATGAAATTCCGATGCGCGCATGTCAGTCTCCGGGTTGGGGTTTTCAGTCATAGCCGCCTGCGGCAAAGCCCTTGACCAGGTACTTTTGCAGGAAGAGGAAGATGA
>Ga0105049_10006254_pt1 | contig 13880 bp, 9 predicted proteins | sample MAT06_FD_78087 | JGI IMG/M metagenome (GOLD analysis project Ga0105049, IMG submission 78087) | Freshwater microbial communities from Lake Fryxell liftoff mats and glacier meltwater in Antarctica - MAT-06 | ecosystem: Environmental > Aquatic > Freshwater > Ice > Liftoff microbial mat | place...
CCATCACTTCAGTGGCTTGTTGTGCAGGTAATGGGCCGGACTTCTTGGCGTAATCGGCGAGACTCCCACCGGGGAGAAATTCCATTGCCAAGAACGGGTGGCCGCCGTGTTCCCCGAACGCAAACACCTTCACGATGTTCGGGTGTTCCATCCCCGCGACCGATTCCGCTTCCAAGAAGAAGCGGGCACGGGTACTCGGGTCGGCATACGCGCCGGCAATCACCATCTTGAGCGCAACCACGCGGTTCAACCCGACTTGCTTGGCCTTGTAAACGACACCCATGCCACCCCGTCCCAGTTCACCCAGAATCTCGTAGCCAGGAACAGCCACGCTCGCCGAGGTCGGAGCCGTCACCGAAGCGGCGGCGGCTTGCACCGCGTCTTCCGGTGATTGGGCGATGGTGCCATCAACCGGCGGTATCGCTGAGTCGCTCATGGTGGGCATTCCGAATTGGTATGAGGAGTGTGAAGTCGTGCAGCCCAAGCATTTGATGTGTGACGCAGTTGGCAAATCGAAGCTCTCGGGGGCTTTCGCCCAATGCCTGTAAGTTAAGGCGAGGTAGCATCAAGAGTGGTGTTGAACGTCGCTGTCGTGCGAAGCTCACCCGTGTGATGCCGTGAACCACCGCTCTTGTTGCTCACAGCTCCTTAAGGACTACCGGACAGAACCCTGGGACCGCGGGCGTCCCGCCCGCTGTTTGCCAGTCCAAAAGCGGGCGGGACGCCCGCGGTCCCAGGTATCGTCCAGTAGTCCTAAGTTACAGGCATTGGGCTTACGCCGCCCCGCTCGCCAGGTGATTTGATTTATTGAACACAACCATTTCTCGAGCGTCACAAAGGCGAATACCACCTGGCGAGCGGGGTTCGTGAGACCTGGGTGAACCTCAATACACGATGGCTGTGTCTCCCATCAATCGCGTCACGTCATCAATCGTGGCGGAGCGCTTCGATGGGGTCGAGGCGCGAGGCTCGCCACGCGGGGTAGAGGCCGAACACCACACCGACGACAACGGAGAAAACGAGCGAAATGGCAATGCTCAAGCGGTGAATCTTCGCGGGCAGTGGCGTCGGGGCGAACCACTCCCACACGATGGGGACCGTGAAGACCATCGCGATTCCGAAGACCACGCCGCACAGCCCGCCGATGGTGGTCTGCACGACCGCCTCGATGAGGAACTGAAGCGTGATGTCCTTCTGCTTGGCCCCCAACGCCCGGCGAATGCCGATCTCGCGGGTCCGCTCCGTCACCGTGGCGAGCATGATGTTCATGATGCCGATGCCGCCGACGAGCAGCGAAATGGACGCGATCATCGCCATCAGCGTGGTGAACCGCGTCTTGGCCCGCTCCGCTTCTTCAAGGCGGTCGAGCGGAATCGTCACAACCCAGTCGTTCTTCCCGCCGTGTTCCTGCTTCAGTAACGATTTGATCGCCTCGCCAACTGGCCGCACTTTGTCGATGTTCGAGACGGTAATCGTAATCTGGTTGTACTGCACCTTCTCGTTGACGCGGGAGCCTGAAGTGCGAACGGAGATTACTTCGCCGAAGAAGTCCACGCTGGTGTTCAACGCGATGTAGATGTCGCGGTTGAACTCCTCGGCGGCCTGACTGCCACCACTGCCGCCGGTCGGCATTCGCTCGCGGATCACCCCGACCACAATGAACTCGGCACCACGCACTTCGATGCCGCGGTCGAGGGGGTTCTCGAATGGGAACAGCTTGTCCGCGATTTCGGAACCGAGAATGCACACGTTCTTCCGGTCGCGGTCGTCGGCTTCGGTGAGGAACCGGCCGCTGGCAAGCTCGAACTTCTGGACATCGGCGTAGTCGGGAACAGTTCCGATGACGCGGGCGTTCACCTGCCGTTCGCGGAACCGAGCCTCGGAGGGGAACACCCGCAGCGGAACAATGCGAACGATGGCGTCGCCAAAGGTGCTGATCCGTTCGAGGTCGCGTTTCGTCAATCCGTAAGCCGTGACCCACGACTTCTGCGAGGTGAGCGAATCGTCGGACGGCTTCACGCTGCGGACCATGATGTTCGTGGCACCCTGGCGTTTGATGTCCTCCAGCGCGTCCTGCATCGACCCTTCGCCGAACGCCATCAGCGCGATCACGGAACTCGTGCCGATGATGATGCCCAGCACCGAAAGGAACGACCGCAGTTTGTGCAGCCAAAGGCTCTTGATGGCCAGGCTCAGGCTCCGTTGCAGCTTGGCGAACGTCGCCGCTCGCGCGGTCCGCACGCCACCGGCCACCCGGCGACCGACCGTGATGAGCCAGAGAACGCGGGCAGCAACGACAATCGCCACCAGCGCCACGCCAACGATGAGCCAGAGTGATTCGGATGCGTTCTGGAGCACGGATGGCATGGCGATATTCTGGGGTGGGAGGAACGTGAATCGCGGATGGAGAAGGAGGCAATTATCCGACTCGTCCCCGCGTGTCATTGCGGATGTCGGATTCGACGCGGCCATCGCGGAGACGGACGACCCGGCGTGCCCACTCCGCGATGTCGTTCTCGTGGGTCACCATGATGATCGTCTTGCCGGCTTGGTTCAAGTTGCGGAGCATCTGCATGATCTCAACGCTCGTTTTGCTGTCGAGGTTGCCGGTGGGTTCGTCGCCGAGGATCAAGTGCGGGTCGTTCACCAAACTGCGTGCGATGGCCACCCGCTGTTGTTGCCCGCCGGAGAGTTGCAGTGGGCGGTGGTCGAGGCGGTCGCCGAGGCCGACCATCTCGGCGAGGTCGATGCAGCGATCTTTGGTCTTCTGGTCGAGTGTGATTCCCTGGTAAAGCAGCGGCAGTTCGATGTTCTCGACGACGGTGTATTGCGGTAACAAGTTGTACGACTGGAAGATGAACCCGAGGTAGGTGCAGCGGACTTCAGAGAGTTGGTCGTCGTCCATCTTGGCGACGTTGACCTCACCGAGGAAGTAGGCTCCGGATGTCGGCCGGTCGAGGCATCCCAGGACGTTGAGAAGCGTGGACTTGCCGGACCCGGATGGCCCCATGAGCGCGATGAAGTCGCCCTCTTCAAACGACAGGTTCAACCCCTTGAGGACGTGAACCGTCTGCGTCCCCATGTGATAGTCTTTGACCAAGTCGATGACGCGGACGATGGAGGCCATTGGCGTTGGCTTTTTCATATAGCCCCCGGCTTGCCGGGGGGCTTGGGTTTTGAAGAACCTCCGGTAAACCGGGGGCTATATGAAGGTGAAGTTGACCGTCAGTTCCCCTTGGGGAAACCGCCACCACCTGGACCGCCTGCGCCGGGGCCGCCCGGTCCACCGCCGGGCTTCTTGCCGTCGCCCTTCTTGCTGGGGTCGCCGCCCTTCATGGCGTCTTTCTCGCCGCCCTTGCTGTCGGGGTTGCCCTTGCTGTCGCTGGTGTCGCGGGTCTTGGTCTTGTCCTTGTCGCCGAGCAGCACCTTCGGATTCGAGACGATCTCGTCGCCCTCATTCAGCCCGGAGCGGATTTCGACCATCGTTTCGTTGTAAAGGCCGAGTGTGATAGGCCTGCGCTCGTAGCCGGTGGCGGTCTTCACGAAGACTTCGCGGCTCGCTCCCATTTCGGCCCCGCCGATGATCGCCTGGATCGGCGCGGTGAGAACTGGCCCCTTGGCCGCGTCCACGCTGATGGTCACTTCGGCCGTAAGGTCGGGCTTGAGCAACTCCGGTTCGAGGGGAATCTCGGTCTGGACGCCGTTCTGGGTGACGAGTTCGCTATCGATGCGGACGTAAGCTTGGTACAGCTTAACATCGGACATAAACATGTCGGCCTGGCTGGCGACGGCGGCAACGGTCTTGACGTGGCCGACGAACTGCCGCAGTGCGATGGAGTTCAGCCGAATCGTGGCCCGTTGCCCCTCGGCGACTTTGCGGTATTCGTACACCCGGTACCGCTCGCGGAGGTCTTCGAGGATTGGCGGGCGTGTGGCGAGCATGCGCCCGAGCGGGTCCAGATTGTTGAGCAGGGCGAATTGCATCCCCTCGGCGATTTTCGTGGGAACACGAACCTCGCCACGCACGCGGGACACCATCGCTTCGTGAATCTTGGTGTTCACCTGCATCTTGGAGAGATTCGGAATGCGGAGCATCTTCTGCCCTTCCTTGACCTGCGCACCCTGTTCGATCAACCCTTGCGACGACGAGCTACCGAATCGGTTGCCGTCGGGCTTGAAGTATACCACCATCGACCCATCTTCGATGTCGTCGGGGGCGTGGACTTTGCACTCGGCCCGCTGAAAGCGAATGTCGTCGAGGTTTTCGGATTGCTGTTCAAAGATGGATGTTTTGGTCTGCCTGTCGATGCGGAATTGAATCTCCTGCGCTTCAGCCTTGAGTTTGGCAGCCTTCCACTTGCTCGTGAGGTCGGTGAGCAGTTTGTTGCGGTCGTGGGAAATGAGCAGCGACTTCTTGGCTTGCAGGCTGCGGAGGCTCTCGACGGAGCCGTCGTACCTGGCCCGTTCGGCCTGTGCCTGGGCGCTGCTCATGTACTTTTGGGCGACCATGCGGTCGGCCCATTTGGACCGATCACCGTTCTGGTCCACATCGGACTGCGCTTTGGAAATTTGCCCCGTGATGTCGTCGAGGTCCTGGCGGTACGAGCCGTTTTCCAGGAGGCAGCCTGGGATGCCGACGACGGCGGCCAACGGCATCCGGTTCGGGCCGGGAACCAAGCCGGTGAGTTTGTCGAGATCGATCTCGGCAAGGGCGATGACATTGGCGTTTTCGTTGATGGCAATCTCGTAATCCTTCTCGGCCTTCACCTTGGCCGCCATCGCCTGCTTGACGAGGACATTCTGGTTTTCTTCCTGGTCCCTCAGTGTGGAATCTTCGAGGAGCATGATGAGTTGCCCAGGCTTCACGCGGGTGCCGTCCTCAATGACCCAGGTGATGGTGGTCGCGTAGCCCTTGGAGCCGGCGCGGACCTTGCACACGATGTCGCGGTTATCGGCGCTTTCGAGTTGCCCTTTTTCCGTTACGGTAACGTTGAGTATCTGCTTCTTGACGATGTGCGTTATCACGTCGGGCCGCTCGCCGGCACCGGGGCCGAAAACGTACTTGGCGACGAGGCTTTGGCCGAAAATGAGGTGCGCCGCGACATCCCCGCCGATGGGCAGAAGCACGGCGAGGGCGGCCAGCCAATACATGCGATAAGACTTGGCCACTCCCCGCGAGGGCATCGCCCGAGGGCCGGCGGCCGGTTTATTTCCGGTCGTCGGGAGCCACGGGTCGGGGGACGGCGAGGCGCTCGGCGGGCTGGCGCTCAGGTCCGGGTCTTGGAAGGTCGCTTGTTCCGGTGATTTGCTCATCGATCCACACCCCGCGGTCGTCGAGTTGGAGTAACTCAAGGTCGAGGTAAAGGGACATTCTGGAAGTGATGTAACTCACCCAGAGGGTATACAACTGGTTTTGGGCGTTCAGCAAGTTGCTTTGGGCTTGAAGCAGTTGTTGTGTTAAAGCAGCGGAGGCTGCGGCGTCCTGCGTCACGTTCGCGGCAAGCGGCTGGAACTGAGTTTCCCGCGCGTTATCCACTTGCGAGTAACCGAGTTCAACCACCCTCTGTTGGATTCGGTACAGCGCCGCGAGGGTTCTCGCTTCCCGAATATCGTTCCGCACATCGTTGACGATGTTGTCCTCAAACGCCATCAGTGTGCGCCGCTGCCGCTGGTAGCCAATCAGCGATGCCCTATAGTTGTTGCGTTCGGCCCGGCGGACCAAGGGCAGTTCGGCGTTGATCGTCAAGCGGTTCGTCGAGCGGTTTCCGGAGAAGGCGAACGGCGTGTTTCCACCGGCGGGGGTCGAGCCTGTGTTATCATACCCGATCGTGAACACACCTTGCAAGGAATTCGCCTGGACCGCGATTTGGCGGTACGCATCGACGACTTGCCCGCGGGCATTCATCAGGTCGAGGCGAGCATTGAGCGCGGCCTGGATGCCACTGGTGTAAGCGTCATCAAGGTTGGCTTCGAGCAGATCGACTCCGTTCACCGGAAGGCCAGGGAGTTTCGGCCACTGTTTCTCGGTGCCGCTGAGCCGTTCGCTCCGGGCGTCGAGAACCAGTTTGAAGTAGGAATACGACACTTCGCGGTAGGTGCTGGCCTGTCCGGCGATGCGTGCTGGCCCGATTAACTTGTCCCACGGCTTGGCTTCGTAAGTCCGCACGGCTCGCTCGAAGGCCGCGAGGTCGAGTTCCGCATCGAGTCCCATCAGTTTGCGGGCTTCGGCTTCCGGCTCCGGGGCGTTGGCCTTTTTGCGATCCGCTTTCTGGTCGAGCAGTTTGTTCCGCTCGGCCTTGATGGCAGTCACGCGGGCCGTCAGCCCGTCGTCAGTCAGTTTCGCCCACACATCCCATCTTGCCACAATACCTTTGGCGAACGCGGTGCCGCGCGACAATTCCGAGTCGGTGAGTAACGACTTCCAACGGGCGCGGAACTGTTCAGGCGGCTCTTGCGGGTTGTACTGGTTGGCCGCCTCCTCGGTCACGCGAGCGTCGGCGTACACATCTTCAAAGTTAGCGAGTTGCGTCCGAATCGGCTTGAGCGGCGTGTTATCCAGGTCCAACCCGACAGTCACGGGCAGACCGAGTTGGAGTTTGTAGTTGTCCAGTGCGTCGAGGAATGCCCGCAGACCCGTTCCGCCGCCACCGTTGAGTAAGGCGGCGCGGCTGTTGAGGAGTTGCACTTCGACTTGCCCCGTCTGAAGCGGCGCGATCTGCCCGGCTTCCTCGAACGCCTGGTAAAGGCGGAGAATCTGTTCCAGAGCCGTGACGTTCTTCCGCTGGTTGGTGACGATGGCCGACTGTTGGAGCAGTGGGAGGAAGCCAACGCTCGGAGCCGTCAGGTTGCCACCGATGCCACGGCCGAGGTTCGCGGACAGCCCTTGCAGGCCATACGGGTTGTTCGTGATGTTCCCCCCGGCGGTGACGGCGACGTAGAACACCTTGCGGAATCGTGCATAGGAACGCATGCCGTAAAGCAGGTTGCGCTCGACCGCGGTGAGCGCTTCGAGATTCACGGCGAAGCCGCCACCGCGGAGGAACGGTTGCAGGAAACTGAGCGAGAAGTTCGACACCGCGATATCCGGCCGGTTGGAACTGAGGTCGATCACGACCTGATTCGCCAATTGCACGAACAGCGAGCCGCCGCTGGCGAATCTCCTACTGAAACCGCCCGTGGTGTTCAGCGTCCACATCCGGCCGGCGTCCGAAAGTTGGCTGCCGGTGGACTGGAGAATCGCTTGCTCGGTGAAGAATGCCTGCGCGGCGAAGTTGTAGCGTTCCAGGGTCACGGGCAGCGCCGCGAGGTACAAGTCTTCGCGTCGATCCTGGAATTCGCGGCTGTTGATGAGGCCCAGTTCGATGGCTTGATCGAGTTTGATGCGGTAGCCCTGTTGGTTGCCGGCAAGCGCTTGCAGGTAGTCCGAGGCGGTGCCGCCCGTGCTAGTCGGTGTTTCAAGACTCGGAAGTTCGCCAGGTGTCTTGACGGCGTTCGGCACGGCCGGCCGTTCCGACGGCGTTTTGGGTTCGACTGCCTTGGGAACGGGCGTGGGTTCTGGGAGTATCTCGGGGGGCTGCGGGGCTGGAATCGGGATCGACGGCAACGCGGGCAGCACGGGCAGCGGGTTCGCGCTGGGCGGGTCCGGGAGCACGACCGGCGGTTGAAGAACCGGGATGGCCGGCATGACAATCGCTGGCGCAGGCTCCGGTTTCTCGCCTGTTGAACTTCCCACGAGGCTAATCACCGGGGTTCGCATCTCCGTCACTGCTGGCGCGGGTGGCCCGACAACGGCGGGGTCGAGTATCACTATTGGTTTAACGCCAACCCACTCCGCGTTCTCGGTCGCAACGGGTTTTGTTGTCGCGGGGGGAACGACCGGCGTGCCAGCCACGGCAGCGCCCGCGGGAACGACGGCGTTCGCGGGCTTCTTCGCATCCATGTAGGGTGGGCGCGGCAAGATCACGCGGTCGGAAGCGCCGGGCGGCGCTCCGCGTGCGGCGGGCGCATCTTCGGCGCGGTTGGCGGCGTCCCACTGTTCGAGGATCGGGAAATAGCCGTCGCCGTCCCACCGCCCGGTGCCCGTCTTCTTGGTCGGGTGTTGCGGGTTTGGTGAAAGCAGGCGGGCTGCGGCGTCGTCGGGCGGGTAAGGCGGGCGATCGGGGTTGTAGGGATCGGCGAACCGCGAGCGCGGGTCTGGGTAAACGTGCCAGTTCTTGACGGCCCAATCCGGGAACTGGTTCTTCTGCGTGATAATGCCGGCCACGTCCTGGTCGGCGCGGTTGCGGAAGAACTTGCGCGAACACCCGGCCCCGGCGGCAAGCAGGAGTGCGACAACGGCGTATGCTCCGAGGCGGCGGGCCGATCCGTGCATGGCATACCCTGCATATTCCACATAAGCCGGAAAACCGGACGATCCGGTATGCAAGGTATCGGCAACCCAGATTACGCGAGTTGAGCGAAGTCGGCCTCTGTCTTTGCAGCCCTGGAAGGGCGACCGATGGTAGCCAGGGGTGAAGGCGAAGCCGCAACCCCTGGTGTGGGGCGATTGGAGAACGTCCAAACGCCACCGGCGCGACTCGTGACGCCTCACACCAGGGGTTGCGCTACGTTACACTGCGCTACACCCCTGGCGCGTATCGGTCGTCGCATCCGCGACTGCAAGAGGCTGATAAATGTTGGGTTTCAGCCCCTGACGGGAGGCAGTTCCCTACAACTGCCCAAACAATTCATCAATGTGCGCTTCCGTCACGTCGCCCATCACGGCGACTTGCACCAGACCGCGTTCGGCCAGGTAGCCACTTTGTCCCGCGATGAGGAACCCGGCACGGCCACACCGGGCGACGAACTCGGCCGCGAGTTCACCGGCAGGCGGTGCGAAGGTCACTATCGCCGGGCTTGCACAGGAATCTGGAGCCAGCGGGGTTAAGCCTATTTCACGAACACGAGTGCGGAGGGAGTTCCCCAACTGCTGAACCTGGGCGAACCGCCGGGTGCAGGCTTCCGGGGTGGCGAACACACTCAGGGCGGCATCGAGCGCCGTCACCAACGGCGATGGCACCGTGAAGCGCGGCCCGCTTGCAGCGAGCGTCGCGGGGACATCCAAGTAAGTCGGCACGGCTTCCGCCGGCAAGTGTGCCAGTTCCCTCGGGTCGGCGAACACGAAGGCCAGCCCCGCGTATGACCCCAGAGCCTTGCCCGAAGCCGCCGACGCCAGATAAACGCCGTTCAAATCGAGTGGGACCGTGCCGATGCTGCTCACGCAGTCCAAACAGACGCGGTGACCGTACTGCTTCGCCAGCGAGACGAGACCGGGCAAGTCGTTTAGTACACCTGTGCTGGTTTCGTGGTGAACGCCCCACACCCAACCGCCGGGCGAAGCGTTGCCGAATGCCTCCGCAATCACCGCCAAATCCCAGGGCTTGCCCCAGTCCCATTCCAACACTTGCGGCCGAAGCCCGAACCGCCGGGCTTGCTTCAGAAGTCGCCCACCGAATTCGCCATTGACCAGCGAGAAGCCGGTGCCCGCTCGCGGGTCGGATGCCAGCGTCGCGGCAACCATGTCGTTCGCCAGCGTTCCACTTCCCACCGCAACCGCCACGGGCTTCCCGCCGATGAGAGCCGACAGCCGCGTTTGGACTTTCTCGAACAACGACAAGAACTCGTCACCCCGATGGTAGACCAAAGGCAAGTGGAAAGCGGTTCGCACGGCCTCCGAGATCGCAACCGGACCAGGAAGCAGACACACGGGCGCGCTGCGGGATGTCACTGTGGAGCCGCTCGAACTCGGTTCTGGCGTGTCCCATTTCGCGCGATTGTGCAGCAATCGGATGAGTCGGCCCATTGTCTCGGCGATCTTGGGTACGGGAACCCACATGGGGATGAAGGTCGCGTTCCCACTGCCGACGGCCGGGCCAAGTGGCTCGAAGCCGATCCGCTTGTAGAGCGTTTGTTGATCCATGACGCCGGAGATGAACAAGTGCGTGTAGCCCGCTTCCTGGGCGTGAAGATACATGCTCCACACAATCGCAAGCGAAACCGGTCCCGTGCGTTCGGCAGGATCAACGGCCAGCAACCGCACCTCGAGCGGCTTGACCCCGGGGCTTTCCAACACCGACGGGTCCGGCATTCGACTGGCGACCGAGAACGGCGGTTCGTCGTGAATGCAGACCATCCCGACAACGCGACCGGCTTTCACGCCGATGATATAGCGGTTCTTGTGGTGGAACTTATCGACGAGTTGGCCGGCCCCAGTATCGTGGTGTTGGGGTATCTCACGGACGAACGTGCGGTAGTTCAGCGCGTGTACCTGCTCGAACTCGGAATCGGTTTCCGCGAACTTGAACAGGTATGGCCCGAGCCGAAACATGCAGCGCCTCCGGTGATGTTTTATAATACCACCGACGCCAAATCCCCGAGTGCGACTGCGTGGTTCTGGCAATCTGGGAGAACGATAAGGGGTGCCTGACGAGTGGACAAGTCCCGATCGGAGTGTTCCCACCGGGCGCACTCCCCGGCACCCGCACAACCCGTTCCGCCGGCACTAATAGGAACGTGGTGAAGTCAACCGCGGGAAAGTTTTGCACAGGGCTTCCGTCCTGTGCAAAACGATAGCCTCTCATTACCACAAGAGTCGCGGAGCTAGAATTCGGAGTCGTCCGGGCACGGCAATTGCGGGACACCTGTGGTTTTCCCAAGCGTGGTCCGTTAACATGGCTTCAAGGAGATAGACATGACAGATAAGAACAACGACACCTGGGCAGAAGCGCTCGGGCGAATCCCCAGCGGTCTGTTCATCATCACGGCACGTTCCGGCGAGCGAGAAACCGGCATGCTGGCGAGTTGGGTTCAGCAATGCTCATTCGACCCGCCGCGGATATCGGTTGCCGTCCACAAGGGGCGATACATCCTCGATTGGCTCACGCCAGGGACAGCCTTCGTCGTGAACGTGATTCCCGAAGGCGGGAAAGCGCTGATCGCCCACTTCGGAACGGGCTTTGAACCGGGCGAACCCGCGTTCGAGTCCATCGAAGTTCGACGCGAAGGCGAAGCCCCGCCGATCCTCGCGGCGGCGCACGCCTACCTCGAATGCCACGTCGCGGCCCACTTCGACGCGGGCGACCATGTGCTCGTCCTGGGGAACGTCGTTGCCGGCTCACTGCTCGCTGAAGGCAAACCGATCACGCATGTGCGGAAAAATGGGCTGAAGTATTGAGGCGAAGGCGGCGGACGACTCTGATCCGCGTGCCGGTCGGGGGTTACACATGGACGATCCCATCATCAGCCCGGATACACACCGGGAGACCCGCATTCCGCCACGGCAAGCGCAGACACGCAAGTGGCCCGTGCTGCACGCGGGATCGGTGCCGCCATTCGACGCCGCAAAGTGGGACTTCAACATCTACCCCGTGCCGCTTGTGGACGCGGTGGCGCGGTTCACCTGGGGCGAATTCCTCGCGCTGCCGCGTATCCGCGTGTTCGCCGATATGCACTGCGTCACCCGTTGGAGTCTGTTGGATAATCTTTGGGAAGGCGTGGCGACCCGCGAACTCCTGAAGCACGTCACAATTGCACCAAGCGCCAAGTTCGTGATGGTTCACTGCGAGTACGGGTTCAGCACGAACCTGCCCATCGACGACTTTTTCGGCGATGACTGCCTGTTCGCCCTCAAGCACAACGGGCAAGACCTGACTCCCGACCACGGCTACCCGCTACGGCTCGTGGTCCCGAAACTCTATGCGTGGAAGAGCGCGAAGTGGGTGCGTGGCGTGGAGTTCATGACCGCCGACCGCCCCGGCTTTTGGGAACGCTGGGAGAACGGCGGCTACCACATGCGAGGCGACCCGTGGACCGGCGGCCCTAACGGCGATGGCGAACGCATGCGCCCCGACAGCGAATACACCGGCCACTCGCTGTGATACCGCGACGTTCCCCCGATGCTGCAAACGGCAAAGTCGGAGCCATTCCCGCGATGCCGCAAGCGGCCGGAGATGTTGCCGGTTGCGGCATCGCGGGAAAGAGCGATCAAACCAATTTATACTCCGCGCGGCCAGGATTGAGTCGCTTCGTTTAGCGGTTGCCCCAGCGGGGCACCGCGCCTGGACCGCGAAGTGACACTGCGGTGCCCCGCTGGGGCGACCGCTAAACGATTCGGTACGCAGCAAATGCCTCATTCCTAACCGCGCGGAGTATAGTATCACGGAAGCGGGTTGCCGGTCGATGCGTCGATGCGTGTGCGGGTGATGTGAGTCGGGGAAAGGTGATCGAAGTCGCCGTCGCTGGTGATCAGAGTCGATCCCGAAACCTTCGCGGTGGCGGCAATCCACACATCATTCTTGCCCATCGTGTGACCGACTGTGTGGTTGATCTCTTCGGGTGCGCCGTAGGCTTCCAAAATATCCGGGTGGTTGATGTCTATCCATACAATCTGACCAAGCAGTTGTTGCAGCTCCCCGACCTTTTTTGGTCCCCATTTCCAGTTGCGAACGAGGGCAAGCATCTCACCGACAGTCACCACGGAGATAACGCAGCGGTGGAGACCCGCGCGAAGGTTGAAATGGCTGTCGATAGCCAAGCCAATCGCTTGCCCCCGGATAAGATAAACCAGGATATTCGTGTCGAGCAAATACATTGTGGGCGAAGGTCTCTAATGGAGTTCCTTGAGAGCGGTTTCGACCTGTGCGTCGGTTTCGTCCCCAGGCCATTTCCCGAAAATGGCAGCGATCCCGAGTTTGTGCTGTTGGTCCCGGATCGTCTCGCGCAGGTCGAACTTCTTACGAATGGGTTTTGGCACCGTCGAGAAGAACGAATTCGTGTCGTCGGTCGCGGTTACTTCCTCAGCGTCCAAGCGGAGCAACTTTCCCGACGGCCGGTAGATGGCTTTCCCCAACACCAATACCCGTTGGTTCAATGCGGGCATTGATCCGATTTCGCCTTCAGACAAGACCCCGCGGACTTCGACACCCCCATCAAGAATGACTGCGAACGACGAAGTGCTGGCGCGAACCATGTCGAGTTTGCCGACGATTCGCACTCGCTGAGGTTGTGGTGTGTTCGTGAATAGGGTTCGCGCGGTTTCGGCTATCGATGGCGTCAGCGACACGGGGTTACTGGTGTCGTTGCGGCGTGTCCACGTCATTCCCGTGAATGTGCCGTTGAGAACCTTGCGAAAGCCGGCGATGACATCCAGAAGCGGACGGTCGAAGCGGTCGCTATCTGTGTTCTGGGCGGCCACGTCGGTCAGCACGTCCCCGAGGATGTCGAATCCCGTGTCTTCGGCTGCCGGGCGAGTCGGCCAGAGTTCGCGTTGCTTGTACAGCTTGGGCGCGGCATCCCCAAGTGAGGGAATCTCGAAATGGAGGTTGGTTTGATCCGTGCCGTCGTGTCCGAGAAAGCGGATATCGGTTGCCGCACGCAGCCAGTCCGGCCGTTTCCGCCGACTCCGACTCCGGCCCTCGAAGGCCATTCGCACGGACTGCCGGATTGCGTCCGGGAGTGCTTTTAGCACACTCCCGAATGCCTTTGATGGAAGGTAACGGCCGTAATTGGTCGTATTGGTAAGAGTAATTGTTTTACTGATCATGGTGACTCCTCAAGCCAACTCGGTGTGTTTTTGAGCGGACCGGGCCTCCCTGTTCCGGCTGTGCTACTTGTGTCAAGTATGGCAGATTTGTGCAAGCCACGCCAGCAACGCTGTGGTCGAACTTCACCCAATCTGTGCACCTGTGGAGACTCGGGCGACGCGGACACTCACGCGGCGGCCATCCGGGCTAAAAGAGTGTGAATGAGCCTTGTCTTTGCAGCCCGCAGGGCGACCGGCGTGTAGCCAGGGGTGAAGTGAAGCGCAGCGTAACGAAACCCCTGGCGGGCGAACGGAGAACCTC
>Ga0105049_10006255_pt1 | contig 13879 bp, 8 predicted proteins | sample MAT06_FD_78087 | JGI IMG/M metagenome (GOLD analysis project Ga0105049, IMG submission 78087) | Freshwater microbial communities from Lake Fryxell liftoff mats and glacier meltwater in Antarctica - MAT-06 | ecosystem: Environmental > Aquatic > Freshwater > Ice > Liftoff microbial mat | place...
TATATCTAGAGTCGGCGATCCGCGGCGTCGCGCCCGGGGCCGAGGTCAAGCCCGACGGGACGACGGCCCTGCCGGACGACCTATTGACCCCCGAGCGGCATGACCAAATGTTGAAGCTGGCGGCGGAGCAGTATCAGTTGGTCTTGAAGCTGACGACCGGCGATCCCGCCAGGTCGATCCTCGCGATCGGTGCACACTTCGGCATGGCGGCGGTAGACGAGAGCCGCGGGCAGTGGGACGCGGCCAAGTCGTCGTACGAACTGGCCAAGGCGGCCGCGACCGGAGCCGACCTGCCCGACCTGGTGAAAGTGGCGACGGCGCGACTGGAGAGCCTTGACCAGATCAAGACGGTGGCTGCTTTGCCGACCGAGGCTTCGATCAAGACCAAGCCGCCCGCGCCGCCGGCCCCCCCCGACCCTCCAGCAACGGTCCTCGATGGGATGACCCTGCCCGCGCTGGCCCCGCTGCAGTTGCAGCCTATGTCCCCGCCGACGGTTGTTCCGGCGCCGGCCCCCGCGGCCCCTGCTGCTGCCCCGCCTGATGCTGCCCCGCCTGCTGCCCCGCCCTCACCTGCTCCGGTCGATCCCAAAGGCGGCGGATGATCGCGTCGGCCCCGGCCCGCCGCGGTCCACTGCTGGCGAATCGAACGTGAAGTCGCGCAAGGCCAAATCCGGGGCGGACACGTCAAACACCAAAGGGCCGGCCGGTGAGCCGCTGATCAAGCCCGGCGGCAAGATCAACCCGGCGGCGATCTTCCGCGCAGCGCGAACAGGCAGCCTAAGCGCAGGCAGCCCGACCGTGAGGGAGGGCTTGGCCGCCCCAGTGCCGCCCACCACTGCTCCAGAAGCCGACCCCGATTCAGTCAGCGATGGCGACGACGATCTGGCGGTTATGTCGCCCCCCACTGCTTCTGATTCGCCCGCCGCGCAGCCGACGGGCCAGCCGGTGACGTTTGTGTTGCAGCGCGACCTCGTGAAGCGGCTCGACAAGTATCTCACCGACCGCATCACCTTCATGAGCCGCACGAAGCTGCAACAGCTCATCGAGGCTGGTGGTGTGACGGTGAACGGGCGGGTGGCCAAGTCGTCTGCGGTGCTGCGCGAGGGGGACACGGTGGTGGTGGATGTGCCGGCCCCGCCGTCGGAGGACTTTGAGCCTCAGGACATCCCGCTGGATGTGGTGTTCGAGGACGAGCACCTGATCGTGCTCAACAAGCAGGCCGACATCATCGTCCACCCGGCCCGCACGCACTCGCACGGCACACTCATCAACGCGCTGGCGTTTCACTTTCGGCACCGCTCGCCGACGGGCGGGTCCTTGTCGGGCGTGGGCAAGGAGTTCGCCCGCCCGGGCGTGGTCCATCGGCTCGATCGGCACACCAGCGGCTTGATCGTCTTCGCCAAGAGCGACCAGGCGCACTGGCAGATCGCCAACCAGTTCATGAGCCGGACGGTGGACAAGCGTTACGTGGCGGTGGTCGAGGGTGTGGTGGAGCCGGCGGTGGACGTGATCGATCTGCCACTGGGGCCGCACCTTTCGCGCGAGCGCGGCTATCGCGAAAAGCAGGTCATACGTCATGACCACCTCGGCAAGCCGGCGGTGACGGTGTATCGGGTGCTGGGGGTGTTTGGCGATGGGGCGGAGGCGGCGCGGGAGAAGGCGAACGTGGTGCCCACGGCGAAGACGGTGTTGGGGTGGGGCGGTGGGGAGACGGCGAAGGGGCGAGGCAAAAGGGCGGGGGGATGGAAGGGAGAGAAGGTAGAAGCCCTTCCTGACGGACGGGCTGCTGGCGGTCGGGCTGCGTGCTACTCGCTGGTGGAAGTTGAGCTCAAGACGGGGCGGACGCATCAGATCCGGGTGCATTTTTCACACTTGGGCTGGCCGCTGGCGGGGGACGACCTCTACGGCGGGAAGCCCGTAACACTGGCGGACGGGACGGCGTTTGCGCGGCAGGCGTTGCACGCGGCGGCGCTGTCGTTTCGCCATCCGATCACCCACAAACCGCTGTCATTCCTGGCGCCGTTCCCGGCGGATTTGGCGGAGCTGGTTCGCGATCTGAGGGGCCGAGGAGCTTGGACGCCCCCGACGCCGCCAGGCGCGACGCTGGGGCTGGATGGCGTGGACGGCCTGTTGGGCTGATGCCGAGCACAGGGCGGCCGGGTGGTTTGGCACGGGGAGGGGCTTGGTGATACCCTACGGCCCACGTTTCGCTGGTCGCTAGCCGGTCTGTTGTCTTTACGGAGCTGCCCCGTCATGTCCCACCTCGCCTGCCGCTCGTCATTCCGTCCGGCCCTCCTGGCTTCGCCCGCGTTGGCGCTGGCCATCCTTGCCGGTTGCAGCATGGAGCGGGCGGATACGTCGCCCCTGGTTCCGGCCAGCGTGACCGGCAAGTACATCGCGGTGCTGTGCGACGCCGACATGACCGGGACGGCCTTCGCCGACAACCTCCTCGGCCCGCGGAGCGCTGGCTTGTCGGACAGCCTGACGGTCGTGGGCCTGCCGATCGCCGACCCGACCGATCCCAACGCCAACAACTGGAACACGCAGGTCTCGCAGGTGGCGGTTTCGAACTCGGTCATGGGGCCCCCGGTGTCGCTGGCCGTGAGCGCCGACGGAACGCGCGGCTATGTGGTCGAGACCCGCGGGCCCGCGCCGGCCAACGCCACGACGGTCGCCGACCTGCCCATCGGCCGCAAGCTGACGGCGGTGGATCTCTCGAACCCCGCCTTGCCCGTGGTCATCGGGATGGTGGACATCGGGACCGAGCCGACGGGCGTGGATGTTCACCCCAATGGCGGGCTGGTGGCGTGCGTGACGAAGAACCCCGGCGCGCAGCTGGTGATCGTGCCGGTGTCGAGCGGGGAGCCGCTGGGTCAGCCGATGTCGTTCGCCTTGCCGGGGATTGCCGACATGAACGCCCGGCCTTCGAGCGTGAAGTGGCATCCCTCGGGGCGGTATCTCGCCATTACGCTTCCTGAGACCAACCAGGTCCTGATGCTCGAGTTCGCGATGGACAAAGGCGATGGCCTGCCGGGCGTGGCCCCATGGGGCAGCCCCGTGACCGTGGGCAAGTTCCCGTTCTCGGGTCAGTTCACACCCAGCGGCAAGCACTTCATCACCACCGATGTGCAGTGGGGTCCTGATGTCGAAGGGTTCCTGACGGGCGCGCCCGAGGGGCAGTTGAGCGTGATCCGCCTGTCGGATGTGGCCACGAGCATCGTGGAGGGTGGCGAGGAGCGTGATAGCGCGGGCATGGTGGTGTCGGAGTCCTCCAGCCGTCTCGACCTGGAAGCGGTGCAGCACGTGGTGGTCTCGACGGCAACCGTCGGCATCAGCCCCGAGTCGCTGGCCATCAGCCCCGACGGGAAGTATGTCGTCACGGGCAACATCAAGCGTTCGCACCTGCCCGATGGCGACAGCCGACAGACCCGCGGCGGGTCGCTCACGCTGCTCACGCTCAATAAGAGAGGCGAGCTGGCTGTCCAGGGCGAGTATGACTTGAACGCGATGCCCGAAGGGATCTCTTTCGATGCGTCGGGCAACCATGTGGTTGTAAGCCAGTTCCGCAGCTTCGACCCGAACTCCGTGGGCGGCGAGCTGGCGTTCTTCCGGCTGCTCCGCGGGTCGTCGCCCAGCCTCAAAGCCGGTGACTTCTTCGTGGGCGTCGGCACGGGCCCGCACGGCGTGCTGATCGTCCGCTGAAACCAGCCCGACCGGCCCGGGGCGAATAGCATCTGTTTCGACGCGGTTTCGGCCAGGCGTTCATCTGGTTCACGCCCGATCGCTCGGGTGCTGGGCGAGCGGCCTGCGGCTGACCGCGGCGTCGGACAGGATGCCCGAATCCCTACCACCCAGTTCGCCAGATCCTTCGCCGGGTGCCGCCAGCCCCGTGGTGGCCATTGATCAGTTGGCCGCGCGGCGGCCGGGAAGGCGGAGAGTCGCCCGGCACGTGGTGGGGCTGGTGATCCTTGGCGGCGCGTTGGGCGCGGTCGTCATGACGCAGGGGCCCGTGGCGGAGATGGTCATCGGGAGCGCCATCAGCTCCGCGACCGGTGCACAGTTCTCGGCCCACTGGACGTCGATCCATCCCAACGGCCGGGTGGTCGCGACGGGCGTCGAGCTACGCGTGCCGGGGATCGACGGGCCCGGCGGGCAGCTGGTGAGCATCGAGCGGCTCGAAATCGAACTCGACTGGTCCGATGTGCTGCTGGGCGCCATCGCCCCCACAGGCGTGCGGATGATCAATCCGGTGATCCGCCTGAGCCAGAGCGCCGGCGGGCGGCTCAACGTCTTGGACCTGCCGCTGAGCAACGCGCCGGGAGCCAGCACCGCGCTGCTCCCGCGGATCGAGGCGATCGGCGGGCGGGTCGAGATCGGCGAGCACAAAGGCACCGATTATCGCGAGCTGGCCCGCATGGACATCAACGGCTGGATCGCGCCCACCGATCAGCAAGACCAGTACACCCTGGAACTCCGCGAGCGGCTGGGCCCGCGTGAGGTGCCCGGGGCCGGCGTGGTGCTCTCGGGCTCGCTCGACATGCGGGCGGGCGAAGGTCGGGCGTCGCTGAATCGGCTCGACCTCTCTCAGTGGACACCCGAGCGCGTCCCCGAGGTGCTGCGGTCGTTCTGGCGGCAGCTCAATATCCGCGGCCGGATCACGTCGACGACGTTCTCGTTCACGCGGGCCGAGGGGATCGCGGCCGCGATCGAGTTGAAAGGTGTGTCGATCGACCTTCCGATGCCGGCCGATCGCCCGGAGTTCGTCCCCGCGCCGCGGCCCTTGAGCATGACGGACGTCACGGGCAAGATCACGTTTCGGCAGGCGGGCAAGCGGTCGCCGCAGGGCGGGATCGACGCGGAGCTATCGGGGCGGGTGGAGGATCTGCCGGCGCGGGTGATCCTCAACACCGATGGGCTCGATCCGCTGGACGCGGGGATTGAGTGCCAGATCATCAGCGAGCAGTTCCAGATTGCCAAGCAGCCGAGGCTGCTCCCGTTCATGCCGGAGTTGATGCGCAAGCGTCTGGCGGCGTTCTCTGGGCCGACGGCGATGGTGGACGCGCAGGCGAGCATCAAGCGGGCCCCCGCCCCGCCCGCCGACCAGGGCCCCCCACCGCCGGACCGCTGGACGGCCGAGGGGTCAATCCGATTCAGCAAGGGGCGGGCGGCGTTCGCGCAGTTCCCGTATCCGTTCTTCGACATCGAGGGCTATGTTCGCTTCGATGACGAGCGGGTGCGCATCGTCAGCCTCACGGGGCGCTCGGCGTCCGGGGCGGCGGTGCTGGCGACGGGCGAGATCTGGCCTCCAGACGAGGGCGAATACACCAAGCTCAAGATCGTCGTCACCGACGCGCCGATGGACGACACGCTGGCCGGGGCGGTGGGCCGACGCCTCGACCTGGCCCAAGCGGCGCTCGTAGCGGCCACACCCGAGGGGCTCCGGGCGACCCGAGCGATGGCCAAGTCGTCTCCGGGTGCCGAGATCTATCCGATGCTCCTGGGGGCGGAAGCGATGGGGGCGGTCGGAGCGGCGGCGAAGCCGGGCTGGAGCGGGCTCTACCAGGCCCTGTTCAGCCGCTCGCAGTACGACCGAATCCTGGCCCGCGGGCTGGTGCTCGATGCGACGCGACGGCGGGCGTTCGAGGAGTCGCTGGCGTCGCTGCGGCAACGCCGCGCGGCGTTAACGACGGATCAGGCGGAGCCGAGCGCTGATTCGGCCGCACTGGCCAGCGCGATCGACGACTCGATCAAGTCCATCGAAGAGCGGCTGGCCGCGCCGGACTTTGCGTTGGGCGGGCGGATCCGGACGATGACCATCGACGTCGACCGAGCGCCCGATCGCAACAACGGGCACTACGACACCGACGTGCGGATCGACTTCGAGCGGGCGGGGCTGTTGCCGGAGGCGTTCCCGCTGCCGCTGAACGCCGACCGCGTTGATCTGCGGATCCGCGACGAGGCGATGTACTTCGAGGCCCAGGTGGGGCGGGGCATCCGCGGCGGGCGCGCAACGGTGACGGGCAAGATCGCGATGGACACGCCGGAGGGGTCCAACGACACGCCCGAGCTGCACATCAAGGCCCGCGACTTGGGCGTTGATGACCTGCTTATCAACGCCATCCCCGAGCGCATGGCCCGCGGCGACCAGACCGGCCCGCCCGACGCGCGGGGGCAGCGTTCAGCGCCGGAGCTCCTGCGCTCGCTCAATCTCCGCGGCCGCGTCGACTGCGACGCCGACGTGTTTCCATTGGAGACCGGCGGGATCAAGCTCGACGTGCGGGTGGACCTCGATGGGCTGACGAGCTTCCCCGAGCCGCGCGACCCCGATCGGCCGGGGCTGGCGGTCACCGGACTCAGCGGGAAGATCTTCATCGGGGGCGAGCAGCTCCGGATCGAGAGCCTCACCGGCGAGCTGCGCTCGGCATCCGACCCGATGGTGGCCGACCTGCTCGATGAGTCGTTCGTAGGCCCGCCCTGGTTCGAGCACGAGCCGTGGCCGGCGCGGGGCCGCGTGCGGCTCGATGCGCAAGTCGCCCTCGGGCTGGTCGAAGCGGGTGCTGGCACCAGCTCGGCGCGCATCGCGTTCGAGGATCTTGACCTGGCGCAGCCGCTGCAGGACCTGGTTGACGTGGTTTCGGGCAACGGTGCCACGCAGATCGAGATGCTGCGATCGGCGTACAACCCCGAGGGCTTCATCGGCGGTGAGGCCAGCATCGAACTCAAGAGCCTCGACGGGGCCGGCAACGAACGAACCGACCTGATCGTCGCGCTCAAGAACGCGGACTCGCTGGCCGTGAACGCCTTGGGCGGCAGGCTGTCCCTCGACGCGATTTTGGGCGAGGGCGAGGTGCGGCTGGCGATCGAACCGAACACCCCGGTGCAGGGGTCGATCCGCTTCGACCGCGTCGATCTCGAGGCTCGGCTTGACGACGACGAGGCAAGCCGGCTGCGGCTCGGGGGCGGCCTGAGCTTCCGGACCGACCCCGCGGGCCCGAGCGAGAGCTCGAAGATGATCTGGCGGACGACCGTGCCGCTGGGCTTTGCCGTGGAGAGCGGGCTGTTGGAGTCGCGCTTGTTCCGCGCGGCGCTCGGGGTAATGGCACCCGAAGCAAGAGCTGGAATCGCCGAGGTCGACCTGCGCGGACGCTTCGACGCGGATCTATCTGTCTCGCGTGAGGCCCCGGCCGCTGACGCCCCGTGGTCGATCAAGGGCACCGTCACGCCACGAAGCCTCGGGCTGACGCGGCGCGGGCGGGTGCTCGACTTTGATCAGGTCGAGGGCACGCTGTCGTTCTCCGGGCCGGGCGGGGCGATCAACAACGTCCGAATGACCCGCGGCGACTGGTGGCTGGGCCTGAACGGCGGCTTCTCGCTCGGGTCGTCGAGCGATCTGGGCTGGACGCTGGACGCATCGCTGAGCGCGAGCGGACGCAGGCTGGATTCAGATTTTCTGGCGCTGTTGCCGATGGCCGTCGCGGAGGCTTCGCAGGCGATTGAGCTGAAAGTGGAGAACGGCTTCGAGATGCGGGACGCGCGCTTGCGGCTCGCGGGTGGGACGGGGACTTCGGGCCCATCGCTCAAGATCGACGGCGCAGTGAAGTTTGCCGGAGTCGCGGCCCAGTTGGGAGTGCCGCTGGCCGAGGGCAACGGTTCGGTCGGCATCGAGGTCGATCGGCCCGCGGAAGAGACGGCCCGGGCCAGCACGCGGCTCGATGTGGTGTTCGACTCGGTCGTGGCGGCGGGGCTGAGCCTGCGCAACGCCCGCGCCGAGATCGCCAGCGGTGCGACCCCCGACACGCTCTTGGCCCCGAGCATCTACGCCGAGTGCTACGGCGGGCGTCTGACGGGCTCGGCGGTGGTGCGGCCCGTGGGCTCGGGCGCGAGCGGCAGGAGCTACGACGCGCGGATCACCCTGGCGGGGGCACGCTTCGCCGACATGGTGGACGAGATCCAGGCCCGGGCCAAGGAGGCGGCGGCGCGGGAGTTCATCGGCCCGCTCGCCGAACGCACCGAGCCGGAGGAAGCGACCGAGCCACCCAGCGCCGCGCTGCCGGGCGATGTTCGCCGCGGGTGGTTCGACGCCGAGTTGACACTCAGCGGGGTGGTGGGCGACCTTCCCTCGCGCCGCGGGCGCGGGTCGCTACGCATCGGCGGGGGCAACGTCATCGACTTGCCGCTGGTCTTTCCGCTGATGCAGCTGAGCAACTTCCAGCTTCCTTCCAACGAGCGGCTCGACTTCGTGCACGGGTCGTTCTATCTCCGCGGCGATCGGCTGGTGTTCGACGAGTTCGCGGTGCTGGCCGAGTCGCTGTCGGTGCTCGGGTGGGGCGAGATGCGGCTGCGCGATTTGGGGCTCAACCTCCGCTTCAACAGCCGCGGCACGCTGCAGATACCCCTCTGGTCGACCATCGTCGACGGCGTGCGGAACGAGCTGATCACCACCAAGGTGAGCGGCACCCTGGCCGAGCCGCGCTTCCAGGGCGAGCAGTTCTCCGGAACGCGCCGGCTCATCGACAGCATCTTCGGCGGAACCGAGCGCATCCCCGTCCCCGACCTGGATCAAGCCGAGGCCCGGGCCCGGGCCGAGCGGCGGCACTTCCGACGCGAGTGAGCTAGGCTCTCGCCTATGGCTAACAACCGTCAGGAACTCGACCCCGCCGGAAGCACAGACCCCATCGGCAAGCCGCCCGACAGCAAACCCGTCAAGCGGGCCGACGATCCTGACATCGCCGCTCGCCTGAGCGCCATGATCGAAGAAGTCGGCGGCAAGGGCGACTCCTTCAACTCCAAGCTGGTCCACGACCTGCTGACCACCGCGCTCAAGCTCATTCCCGACGGGCGGCACACCGGCGAGCTCAAGCTCATCACCGGCGCCGTGAAGGAACTGCGCTACGCCTACCGCGTCTTTGGGGAATATCCAGACCCGCACAAGGTCACGATCTTCGGCTCCGCCCGCACGCCCAAAGACCACCCCGACTACGCCGCCACGGTGGAGTTCTCGCGGCTCATGGCCGAGGCGGGCTGGATGATCATCACCGGCGCGGGCGGGGGGATCATGGAAGCCGGGCATGTCGGGCCGGGCCGCGAAAAGTCGTTCGGCGTGGCCATCCGCCTGCCCTTCGAGACCACCGCCAACGAGGTGATCGCCGGCGACACCAAGCTGATCCACTTTCGATACTTCTTCACGCGGAAGCTGATGTTCCTGTCACAGGCCGAGGCCGTGGCGTTGTTCCCGGGCGGCTTCGGCACGCTCGACGAGGCCTTCGAGACGCTCACGCTGGTGCAGACCGGCAAGGCCTCGATGATCCCGATCGTGTGTGTTGAAGGCGCCGGGCAGACCTACTGGGAAGAGTTCCATCACTTCATCTTGAAGGGCTTGCTGGAGCGGAATCTCGTCAGCGCCGACGACCCCGGGCTGTACAAGCTCTGCAAGACGCCCGCCGAGGCCGCCGAGCACATCGTGGCGTTCTATCGCAACTACCACTCCTCCCGCTATGTGCGCGATGACCTGATCATCCGCATGCAGCGGCGGCTCACCGACAACGCTGTGGACACACTCAACACCGAGTTCGCTCGCCTGGTCAAGAGTGGCAAGATGGTCCAATCCGGCCCGCAGCCCATAGAAGAGGATCACCGACACCTGCCGCGGCTGATCTTCACGCACACGCGCCGCGACTTCGGGCACGTCCGCCGGCTCATCGACCGGATCAACGAACTGGACGCGATTGGCTGACCCCGGCGCGGGGGACAACATGGATGGTGGGGTGGATGGTGGGGTGGATGGTGGGGCGGATATTGGGCACAACGGCCCCGATCCGCAGGCCCGAGCGGAAGCGGATCCCCAGCGGCTGCGTCGTTTGAGGAGCCTGCGATTCGTACGGGCTCACCCAGGGCCTCCTTGGTTCCGGGTCGCCCCTTCGCGAGCAGTCGCAGTAGTCGCCGTAGTCACGAAAACGCACGATGCTGAAGCGGCGATCCGTCGTGCGACTGAGTTGCACGTACACCCGCCCAGGGCGACGCGTGGGCGAAGTGGTGGCCCAGTCGATGTATCCCACGCGCGGCGCGAATCGGTCGCGCTCCTGGGCCCACAGTGGCACCGAGATCGGCGGCGACGAGCGCGGAAGAAGCGTGCGTTCCGCCGGTGGAGCGGAGCCGACCGCTACGGCCGGGATGACCGGATTCAGTGGTTGGCTCGCCAAGAGCACGGCGATGGTCAAAGCAAACATGCGGCCTCTCTTTCAGCATCGAATCTACCTTGATCTGTACGCTGGCTGAGGCGGCTTCGATCCATTTCAACTTGCGAAGGGATCGAATCTCGCTCGAACCACGTACAGTTCCTTTATGCCAACCGACCGGGGGTTCCCCATCTTGACGCTCGCGCTGGCTTTGGTCGCGGGCGTGCCGGGCTGTGGTTCGGGCCCCCCTTCGAGCGCCGGCAACGAATCGGCGGCGGCGAACTCCGACAGCGGCGGCCGGGGGCTGGGACGCTCGATCGGTATGGAATGGCGGAGCCTGACCGCGGCCGACTCTGGGCCCTTGGCCGAGCAGATGGCCCGCTTTGCCGCCAGCCCTGCCGCTCTTGATCCTGCGGTGCGCGAGGCGTGGGCCCGTTGCGAGATGGCGTTGCTGGTGGTGCCCTTGGCGGAGCTCCCCGGCGTGCAAGCCGCGCTGCTGGCGGCCCCGATCGACGTACGCTCCGTGGAGAGCGCCGGCTCGGCGCTGCTGGGCGGGATCGATCGGCGACTGGTCACCCAGGGCCCGCGCTACGTGGAGGTCGCCCGCGAAACCGAGCCGACCGACCGCACGGTGCTGCCTTTGGACAACGGCCGGATCGACGTGCGTCCTGGCGTGCTGCGGCTGCTGGCCCGCTGCTGGGTCGAAGCGGAGGCTGGCCAGGACGCGGCGCTCGACGTTGGGTTGCGTGTGGAGATTGTGCCGCAGTGGATCGACACGCCGTTGCGCGCGGGGGCGCTCGCGGGCGAGACGCCGGCGGGGCTCGACACGCCGGAGAGCCGGGGGCTGACGCTGTGGCGGCTGCGCGCGGCGCTCACGCTGCGGCGCGATCAGGCCTTGGTGATGATCCATCAGCGCGCCGAGGACCGCCTGCCAGCCATGCCGCGCGAGGAAGCGGAGGAGCCGCGCTTGGACCCGGGCACCCCGGGACGAGGCGGTGTGCTGCGCCGCAAGCTTGGCGAAACGCTCCCCGCCGAGCCCGCGCCCGAGCCCGATCCTGCGGCCGGTCCCAGGCTGGCGGCGTTCAGATCCACCACGCTCGGCGAGATGCTCCTCACCCAAGCAGCCCTGGCCAGCCAAGACCGGCCCGACGCCGAGCGCCCCCGCCTGCGGAAAGTTCAGATCCTCGTGCCGAGCCTGCCGGATCGCTACCGGTTATTGGGCGATTGACTCCAGCGTCGTGACTACGCCGAAGGTTTGCGGACCTGGCGACGCGGGGGGCCCGCACGAATGCGGCGGGGCTTCACTTTGCCGCGGACATCGCCCAAGACCGATCAACCCACCGCGTCAAAGCGGTCGATGCAACGAGTTGGGGTTACACGCTTGCTCAATGTCATCCTCCAGCACGCTCGGCCCGGTATGACGCTGGCCCTCCCCGCGCTCCACCCGCAGAGCGCCGGTCACGTGCTGCTCAAGCCGGGGTTCGTCCTTGATCGCCAGTCGATCGACCGACTTACAGAGCTGGGCGTCCACGGGCTGTGGATCCGCTACCCGGGTCTGGAAGCGGTGATGCGTTTCATCAGCCCCGAGGTCCTCGCCGAGCACGCGCGGCTCACGCGGCTCCTGGGCTCGGGCCTGGACCGCATCACGCGCGACGCCGCCGCGCCACTGGCGTTCCAGCCCTATGCGCGGGCCGTGCGGGCCCTGGTTCGAAAGCTGGGCGACGAGCCGACATGCCAGATGCTGGTGGCCGATGTTGTGCGGGCCGACAACCGGATCGTCACGCACTCCAGCAACGTCTGCTTCTTGAGCCTGACGATGGGGCTGAAGCTGGAGAACTACCTGGTCCTTCAGCGGCGCAAGCTGTCGCAGGCCGACGCGCGGAACGTGGAGAACCTGGGCGTCGGGGCGCTATTGCACGACATCGGGGTGCTGGGGCTCGACCAAGAAGTACGCGAGCGCTATCTCAACACCGGCGACGAGCAGGATCGGGCCTGGCAATCGCACGTCAAACTGGGCTACGACCGCGTGCGGCACAGCGTCGAGCCGACCGCGGCTGTCGCGGTGCTGCAGCACCACCAGCGCTTCGACGGCCGCGGCTACCCCGCCATCCCCGTCCGCGGCGGCCGGGCTCGGCCCCTGCGCGGGGAGGAGATCCACATCTTCGCCCGAATCATCGCGGTGGCCGAGCTGTTCGACCGCATGCGCTGCCCGCTCTCTAACGCCGTCGAAGCCGCGCCAGCTGTGCGGGCGTTACGGCGTCTGGCCGACGAAGCCCGCGGCGGGGCCATCGACCCGATCGTGTTCAAGGCCCTCTTGGCGGTCGCGCCGCCGTATCCGCCCGGCACGCTGGTCACGCTCAACGACGGCTTCCCCGCGGTGGTGGTGGGCTACGACCCCGCGCGGCCGTGCCGACCGATCGTGCAGGAAGTGCTCTGCCCGATGTCGCGGATCGATCCGACGGACCTGCCCTTGGGCCGGGTGATCGACCTCAAACTCGCGCCGGGCCTGCACGTTGCGGAGATCGGGCCGTATGAAGTGGAGCGCGACAACTTCGAACCCGTCGAGCCGGGCGAGTTCGACCTCCGTGTGCTGACGCCGCCCAAGCCTGCGGCCAAGCCGGCTCGGCGTCGCCGGGCCGCGTGAGCGTCCTGATTAAGATCACGCCGCCAGATCGAGCGGCCCGCTTGGAGGACGCTCCAGTTTGAGCCTGAGCCGGTTCTCTTCTACCGCGCGCTCCGCGGCGTTGTTCTCTGCCTGGGATTGGGCCTGGAGTCGGACGCGTTGGGCCGCTGCGGCTGCGGACGCGGCCTCCGACTCTTCAATCTGTTGCAGCCGCTCGCGGCGGTCCTCCTCGCGCCGCTCCTCGGCCTGCCGCTTCTCGCGCTTGCGACGCGCCTCCGCCGCGCGCTCGATCGACTCGTCGATGACCTTCGAGAGCACCTCGAAGTTCTCCGCCCGCACCAACGCCACGGCGAGCCGCACGTCATCGGAATAGCTGAAGGGTGAAGCCATCGGCACCAGACTCTTCGCCCACGGCCAGGCGGCGGCGCTGTCGCAGGCAGCGAGAACCATCGCGCAGGGTCCGCTTATCCGGCCTGTCCCGACTGTGCCGCCCGCGCGGGGACCCGCGCGAAGAAACGCCCCAACGCTGGCCAAACTTGGGAGATGGTGTAAAATCGACTTGGGAGTCGAAGGAGACCTCGCATGCGCACCAGTTTGTGGCCCGTTTTTCTCGCGATCACCGCCGGCTTTGTTCCGTTGGCGATGGCCCACGATGTCATCGAGCTCGGGCGAACCAATACCGGCCAGCTCGGGTTGCACATCGAGCCGCACTACGACCTGACCGCATCCACCATCACCGGCGTCACCGGCTTCGCCCGGCCGGGGCCGGCGTTCGAGTCGATGCAACTGCCCGACCCCACCGACCCCGGCGAAGGGCTGCTCCCCATCGACGCCGCTTCGCTGATCCGGGCCCGCGTCGTCGCGCTCGACAACCTGATCATCCTCGATCCCGACACACTCTTGCCATTCGAAGTCGGCTCGACGATCTTCCTGGGCAAGCGGTTCTTCCGTTTCGAGCCGATCTGGCAGATCCCCACCGGCGGGATCGGGGCCGAGGGAGTGGCGACGCTGATCTTCGAGGATCAGAGCGGGATCCATTCCGACAGCCAGGCCCTCGCCGTCACGTTCCACGCGGTGCCGA
>Ga0105049_10006257_pt1 | contig 13876 bp, 14 predicted proteins | sample MAT06_FD_78087 | JGI IMG/M metagenome (GOLD analysis project Ga0105049, IMG submission 78087) | Freshwater microbial communities from Lake Fryxell liftoff mats and glacier meltwater in Antarctica - MAT-06 | ecosystem: Environmental > Aquatic > Freshwater > Ice > Liftoff microbial mat | place...
GACTACTACGCAACCCTGGGCATCACCGAGACCGTGTTGCGCCTGCCTTCAGCCGGCCGCGACGAGGTCCTGGCGACCCTCGACTCGTTCGACCCATTCCTCGCTGGTTGAGCAACCAGCGGGTGTCCACCGACCCGGCCGACCCGCGGTTGGCTGACTTCGTCGGGCTCAACGACCCGCAGGCCCGACGGGAGATCGAGCGTCGCGGCAACTACTTCGTGGTCGAGGGAATCGTCGCCATCGAGCGGCTCCTCGGGCTGGCGCATTGGAACGTGCGCATGCTTGCCCTGCTACCAAAGGTCGCCGAGCGCCTCGCCCCGCTTCTTGTCGATCGTGGCGTCCCCACGGTGATAGCCGACGAAGACACGCTGCGAACTGTGGTCGGGTTCGACATCCACCGCGGGGCGCTGGCCTCGGTGGACCGGCGAGCACCCGTGGCCCTCGACGCTGTCGTCCACCGGACCACCTCGGGCGTCTTGGTGTGCGCCGAGGGCATCAACGACCACGAGAACCTGGGCTCGCTCTACCGGAACGCGGCGGCGTTCGGAGCCATCGGGGTAGCTCTGGACCCAACGAGCGCCGACCCCTTCTACCGCCGGTCGGTACGCGTGTCCCAGGGCAACGTCTTGGTGGTGCCCACCTCGTCGATGGCCGCGGCGCCCGAGGGGATCGAGCGCCTCCAAGCGCTCGGCGCCACGGTCTTGGCGCTGACGCCTGCGGGTGAGGTCGATCTCACCGAGCTCTCATCCGCCCGGTTGGGACCCGGACCCATCGCCGTGCTGGTGGGAGCCGAAGGACCCGGGCTGACCGGGGCGGCACGGCGCGCCGCGGACCACCGCGTGGCCATCCGGGTCCGCTCCGGGGTCGACTCGCTCAACGTGGCGACCGCCGCGGCGATCGCGCTTCACCACCTCGGGCGCTGATCAGCGAGATCAGCTGGTGGAGGTGGTGGTGATGGCAGCGCTGAGGGCAAAGATCAGCACAACCGAGACGAGGGCCAAGATCACCAGGACCGAAGCGATGATGCCGCAGATCCGCCCCGCCTGGACCTGGCTGCGGTTGGGTGCCGAACCGCCGGCCGCGTCGATCTCCTTGATGGCATTGCTGCCCATCACCCAAGCCACCGGCCCTAGCACCTGGCACACGACCAAGCTCAAGATGCCCAGGACCAAGATGGTGGTGCCCTGCGGGTGGTCGGGAGCGGCGTAGCCGTAGGCGGGCGGCGCGCCATAGGGCGGCTGCTGGTAGCCGGGGGGTGGGTAACCGGGCTGCTGGTAGCCGGGAGGTGGGAACGCCTCGGGCGGTGGGAACGCCTCGGGCGGTGGGAACCCCTCGGGCGGTGGGAACGCCTCGGGCGGTGGGGACTGCCAGCCACCTTGGTCATCAGGAGGTGGGTTGCTCATGGGGATCGCCTTCCGTCGCCTGCAAGGTGCGGCCGGTCCGGACACTATCGGCGGGTCACCGGGCAGGTGATGACCGCATGGTGGGTCATCCGGGCGGGTACATGGATGCGTACACCTTCCAACACGTGCCCAGGCTCAGGAACCATCGTGCGCATCGCCATCATCGGGTCGGGCATCTCCGGTCTCACCGCCGCCCACCACCTCCACCAGCGCCATGACCTCACCGTGTTCGAAGCCGACGATCGCATTGGCGGCCACGCCAACACCGTCCGGATCGAACTCGATGACGGCACCTTCGACGTCGACACCGGCTTCATCGTCTACAACCACCGCAACTATCCGATCTTCACCCGGCTTCTGTCGGAGTTGCAGGTGGCCACGCAGCCATCGGACATGTCGTTGGCGATTCGCGACGAACGCAATGACCTCGAATGGGGCACCAACGTCACCCGCCTGTTCTCCCAACGCCGCAACGCCGTGAACCCCCGCTTCTTGTCGATGGTGGGCGAGATCCTCCGGTGGAACCGGTTCGGGCACCGGGTGCTGGCGGGCACGAGCGGCGTCGACGAACTGGCGTCGGTCGGCGACGTGCTGGCCGAGCGCGGGTTCTCCCAGCGGTTCTTCAACTGGTACCTCGTGCCGCTGGCGGCGGCCATCTGGTCCGCGGACCCTGCCACCGTGGACCGGTTCCCCATCGCCACCTTCTGCCGGTTCCTCCACAACCACGGCATGCTCTCGCTTGGCGAACGGCCGGCCTGGCGCACGGTCACCGGCGGATCGAAGGCCTACGTCGCGGCGCTCACCGCCCCCTTCGCTCACCAGGTGCGCACCTCCACACCCGTCACCGCCATCGCCCGCACCAGCGACGGCGTCGAGGTCCGCACCGCCACCGCGGCTCGTCCCGAGACCTTCGATCGGGTCGTCCTCGCCACGCACTCAGACCAGGCGCTGACCCTGCTCACCGACGCTGACCCGGTCGAGAAAGACGTAGCGGGCGCTATCCGCTACCAGCCCAACGTGGCCACCTTGCACACCGATCAACGGATGCTCCCGACGCGCCAGCGGACGTGGGCCAGCTGGAACGTGCAGGTCCTTCCCGGAACGCAGCGCCAGGTGGCCATGACCTACCACATGAACCGGCTGCAATCGCTGCGCTCCGCACACCAGATCTGCGTGACCCTCAACCGCCACGACGACATCGACCCCACCCGGGTGCACGCCCGCATCGACTACGAGCACCCGGTCTTCGACGCCGAGGCCATTCGTGCCCAACGCCGACGCGACGAGCTCCAAGGTCGCGGCGGTCTGTACTGGGCGGGGGCCTGGTGGGGGTTCGGGTTCCACGAGGACGGGGCCCGGTCGGGCCAAGACGTGGCCCGGTTGATCGAGGCGGGCCGATGACCGCTCCGGTGCACTCTGCGCTCTACGAGGGGACCGTTTCGCACGCGCGTCTCGACGCGATCGGCCACGCCTTCACCTACGACGTGCTGATGGCGTGGCTCGACCTCGACGAGCTCCCGGCGGCACTCGACGCCCACCCGCTCTGGTCCGCTCGCGGCGCGGCCCCGATGCGTTTCAAGCGATCGGACTTCCACGGCGATCCGGCGGTCTCTCTCAGCGACGCCGTTCGCACCACCGTCGCCCAGCAACTGGGGTATCGACCGGAGGGCCCGATCCGCATGCTCGCCCACCTGCGCACCTGGGGCTGGGCGTTCAACCCGATCGTGTTCTACTTCGTGTACACACCCGACGGTACCGAGGTCGAGGTGTTGGTGGCCGAGGTCACCAACACGCCGTGGCACGAGCGCCACGCCTACGTCCTCGCTGTGGCGGGGTCGTCACTCGAGGTGCCGGTGCGCTTCGCGAAGCAACTGCACGTGTCGCCCTTCATGGACCTCGACCTGGAGCACTCCCTTGCCTTCTCGGCTCCCGGGGAGCGCCATGTCACCATCGGGATGGACGATTGGCGAGATGGCGAGCGCGTCTTTGCGGTGGAGCTAGATCTGCATCGGCTGCCCCTCGACCGGCCGACCATGAGTCGAATGCTGCGCCGCCACCCCCTGCCCGCCCAGCGGGTATCGGCTGGCATCTACCTGGAGGCGTTGAAGTTGCGCTGGAAGCACGCGCCCTTCCGCCATCACCCCGCCAAGGTCGGCGCCAGCCGCCGCACGGCGTCGGCCGTCCCCAACCCCACCGTCTTGTCATCCCCCGTCCCGAGCTCAACCCCGAGGAGCACCCCATGACCTCCGTCCTCGCCAACCACTCCCACGACACCCCCGACGAGCCGCCGGCGGCGGCCGGCCTGCGGGCCGTCCTGCGATCGGCCCAAGACCCGCACGCGGGCGCCATCCGACCCACCGAACTTCGCGTGGCACCAAAGCACGCGACCGCTGCCGATCGTGTTGCGCGCGCGGTGCTGTTACGGCTTCTTTCCAAGCTGTCGGGAGGCCAGCTGACGATCATCGAACCCGACGGGACCGTCACCCGCCACGGAGACCACGACGATCCGGCGATCGACGTCACCGTCCGGCTCCAGACCCCCGCCGTGTGGCGGGAGGTCGCGTTGAAGGCCTCGCGTGGCCTGGGCGAGTCCTACGTCGACGGTTGGTGGACCACCGATGACCTCGTCGGCCTGGTCCAGTTGCTCATCCGCAACGTCGATGGGTTCGACGAGCTCCGGAATCGGTGGAGCCGCGCCACCTCGCCGATCGCCGACGGGTGGCGACGCCTCCGGCCCGAGAGCAAGGATCGTGACCGCCGTGAGATCGCCGCCCACTACGACCTGGGCAACGACTTCTTCGAGCTCTTCCTCGACCCGACCATGGCGTACTCGTGCGCCCTGTTCGACTCACCGAGCGACACCCTGGCCCAAGCCCAAGAGAACAAGTTCGATCGCCTCCTGCGTTCGATCGACCTGCAGCCGGGCGATCACCTCGTGGAGATCGGCACCGGCTGGGGTGGTCTTGCCATCCATGCCGCCCGCCACTTCGGCGCCCGCGTCACCACGACCACCATCAGCGTCGAGCAGCACCGCCACGCAACCGATCTGGTGGCCCGCCACGGTCTCGAAGATCGGGTCACCGTGCTGTTGAAGGACTACCGAGACCTCACGGGCACGTACGACAAGCTGGCGTCCGTCGAGATGATCGAGGCGGTCGACTGGCGAGATCATGACGCGTTCTTCGCAACGTGCAACCGACTCCTGAAGCGCAACGGCAAGATGGCCTTGCAGGCCATCACCGTGGCCGACCGTCGCTTCAATCGGGTCCGCAACAGCGAAGACTTCGTGAAGCGCCACATCTTTCCCGGGTCCTGCATCCCGTCGGTCGATGCCATCACCTCGTCGGTCGCCCGCACCGGTGACTTCTGGCTGAGCCGCCTCGATGAGTTCCCTCAGCACTACGCCGAGACCTTGCACCGCTGGCGCGAGACCCTCGTCGCCCAGGCCGACGACGCCCGCTCACGCGGCTACGACGACGGTCTGCTGCGCCTGTGGGACTTCTACCTCGCCTATTGCGAGGGGGCCTTCCTCGAGCGGTACGTCTCGGTCGTCCAGTTGGTGCTCGAGCGGCCGGGATCGGTCCCCACCACCTTGGAGATCCGGCCGTGAGCTCGACGGGGAAGAAGCTGCCCACGCCGCTCTCGTTCCGCCTGCTCGACTGGGGCCTGGTCCCCGATCCGGTGCTGAGGCTGGCCTGCACCCTGCGGACCCGCAACCGGCTCGAGGTCGAGCGATGCGCCGACATCGACGCCCAGTCCGCCCGGACCCGAGCCTTGCGCGAGCGGCTGCGCAAGGGCGCCGTGGCCACCCACACCGCGGAGGCCAACCAACAGCACTACGAGGTGCCGACAGACTTCTTCGGCCACGTGCTCGGCGCTCGGCGCAAGTACTCCTCGTGCTACTGGCCCCACGGCGTGCGTACCCTCGACGAGGCCGAGATGGCCATGCTCGAGCTGTACGCCGAGCGCGCCGGCCTCGCCGATGGCCAGCGGGTGCTCGAACTCGGTTGTGGGTGGGGTTCGTTCTGCCTGTGGGCCGCTGAGCGCTGGCCGGCCTCGGAGATCGTGGCCGTGTCGAACTCGCGCACCCAACGCAGTTTCATCGAGGCCGAGGCCGCCGCTCGGGGCCTCGACAACCTCGTGGTGATCACCGCCGACATCACCACGTTCGAGCCTGCCGATGCCGGTGAGCCCGGACCCTTCGACCGCATCGTGTCGATCGAGATGCTGGAGCACATCAGCAACCACGAGGAGCTCTTCGGTCGCATCGCCCGCTGGTTGGCGCCCGACGGCCAGTTCTTCACCCACATCTTCACGGGCAACGACGTGGCCTTCGCCTATGACGCCGACGATCCACGCGACTGGATGGGGCGATACTTCTTCTCTGGCGGGCTCATGCCCTCGGACGACTGGTTCTTGCACCTCCAGTCGGACCTGGTGTGCGTCGACCACTGGCAGTTGTCGGGTACCCACTACGAGCGCACCGCCAACGCCTGGATCGACAACCACCACGCCCACCGTGACGAGATCCTGGGGGTGCTCGAGGCCGACCTGGGCAGCGCGCACCAGGCCAAGGTCTGGTACCGCCGCTGGACCGCCTTCTTCATGGGCTGCGCTCAGCTGTGGGGCTACCGGGGTGGCCGAGACTTCGGCGTCAGCCACTACCTGTTCGAGGCTCGACCACCTTCGATTGATGGGGGCCGTGCCACCCGTGATCGCGCCACGCCCCGACGGCCGTGACCACCAGGGTGAGGAGGGTGAGGGGCACCACGAACAACAACATGACGTTGGAGAAGGCGTTGAGCGAGTCGTGCGATTGGGCCCGCAAGATCAGATACACGGTGAACGCGACGTAGTAGCCCACGAACACGCCACCTTCCCAACGAGCGATCGTGTAACCGCTGAAGAAGATGGGCAGGCAGGCCACCGCAACGGCGACCATCACGGGCAGGTCGAAGGCGATGGAGGCATCCGCGACGGGAACGCTGACCGAAGACACGATGCCCACCAAGCCGAGCGCCCCGAGCAGGTTGAAGATGTTCGACCCCACCACGTTGCCGATGGCGATGTCTCGCTCGCCCCGGATGGTGGCCATCACCGAGGTGGCCACCTCGGGCAGGGAGGTGCCGGCCGCCACCAAGGTGAGGCCGATCACCAGTTCGCTCACGCCCAGGGCTTCGGCGAAGCGCACGGCAGCGTCGAGCAGGAGGCGAGAGCCGACCACCAGCATGGCCACGCCGGCGAGCGTGAAACCGACGTTGGCCCACATGGAGCGTCCACCAATGGCTTCGGCTCCGAACTCTTCGGCGAACTCGTCTTGGATCGCCTTGGACTCCTTGCGGCTCTTGCGCACCACGAACACCGTGTACGCAAGCAGCGACCCGAAGAGCAGTAGACCATCGACGCGGCTGATGTTCCTGTCGAGCGCCATCACGAGGACCACGACCGAGGCCACCACCATGATCGGTACGTCGAAACGGATCAGTTGCGAGTCCACGACGAGCGGCGCCAAGAGGGCGCACACCCCGAGGATGAGTAACACGTTGAAGATGTTCGACCCCACCACGTTTCCGATCGCCAGGTCGGCTTGGCCCTGAAGTCCTGAGCCCACGGCCACGGCCATCTCCGGCGCTGAGGTCCCGAACGCCACCACGGTGAGCCCCACCACCAGAGGCGAGATACCCAGGGCCACGGCGATGGCCGAACCACCCTTCACCAGCAGCTCAGCACCAACGACCAGCAGACCGAGCCCGAGCAAGAAAGCAATGATTTCCACCCCGCGAGTATGGCGGACCGGGTGCCCTTACCCCGTCGCTCCCCGCTGCCGCCACGCCGTCGCGGCACCGGTCGACCACAACGCCCACGCCACCAGGACGGGTTGAAAGAGCAGGCGAACGGCCCGAGCCCCATCAGATTCGAGGCCAAACGCATTGTCGCCGTCGACGAACTGCGAGATGTTGCCGGGGAAGATGGCCACGAAGAACGCGGCCGCAATGAGGCCCACCGCCACCCGGTAGCGGACCAGCACCACGAGCGAGAGGCCGAGGGTGATCTCCACGATTCCCGACAGGACCACCACCAGGTCCACCCCGAGTGGCACCCAGTCCGGAACCTGGGCAGAGAACTCGTCGCGCGCCCAAAAAAGGTGGCTGGTGCCGGCGTAGGCCAGCGCAAGGCCCAACACGATGCGCGCCACGTCCTGCAGGCGAGTGGTGGCCAGGGCCGGGGGCAGCTTCACACGTGCTTCCTAGCCGTATCCTCGCCCCATGACCACCCCCGCCCCGACGGACCGTTCCGAGCGCCCCTTTGATCTTGTGGTGTTCGGCGCCACCAGCTTCGTAGGCCAGATCCTGTGTTCGCACCTGGTGGCGCGCCACGGAACCGACGGGCCTCTGCGGTGGGCCATCGCCGGGCGCAGCGCGTCCAAGCTCGACCAGGTGGCGGCCGCAACCGGGGCCGAGGTCGAACGCATCGTGGTCGATGCATCGGACGACGCTGGGCTCCGCGAACTCGCCGACGCCACGAGGGTGGTGGTCTCGACCGTTGGCCCCTACGCCCTCTATGGCTCGGCGCTGGTGGCGGCCGTCAGCCAGTCGGGCACCGACTACTGCGACCTCACCGGCGAGACCCAGTGGATGCGACGAATGATCGACGCCCACCATGCCGATGCCGAGGCGAGCGGCGCTCGCGTGGTGCACGCCTGTGGATTCGATTCGATTCCCTCCGACGTCGGCGTCTGGTTCACCCAGCAACGCGCCATGGAGGTGTTGGGTGCCCCGTGCGTGCGCATCGACATGCGGGTGCAGGCCATGAAGGGCGGCGCCAGCGGTGGAACCATCGCGTCGATGCTGAACCTCATGGAGGAGGCCGCAGCAGACAAGGACCTACGCAAGCTCCTGGCCGATCCGTACTGCCTCAACCCACCGGACTTCCGCACCGGTCCACCCCAGCCCGACGTGGTGCGCCCCGTGCGCGACGAATCGGGTAGGTGGCTGGCACCCTTCGTGATGGCGGCGGTCAACACCCGGGTGGTGCAGCGCAGCCATGCCCTCCAGGGCCGCCCTTGGGGCCCGGAGTTCCTCTACCGCGAAGCCATGGACACGGGGACCGGGCCGCTGGGCGCCGTGAAGGCGGGCGGCCTCGTCGGTGGTCTGGGCATCGGCCTCGGACTCAGCGCCCTCGGCCCCACGCGCAAGCTGCTGGGCAAGGTCGTGCCCAAGCCCGGCTCGGGCCCGTCACCCGAAGCCCAGCGCTCCGGATACTTCGACATCCGCTTCACCGGCACCACCGCCACGGGCCAGCGCATCGAGACCCGGGTCACGGGCGACCGAGATCCTGGCTACGGGAGCACCGCGAAGATGCTGGGTGAAACGGCCGTCGCCCTCGGCGAACTCCCCCACAATGAGGTCCCGGGCGGTTTCTGGACGCCGTCCACGGCGCTGGGCGACCGGCTGGTCGAGCGGCTCGAGGCTCATGCCGGGCTCCGCTTCTCCGTCGAGGCCTGAACCGCTCAGGCGAGCAGGCTCCGCAGCATCCAGGCGGTCTTCTCGTGCACTTGGAGGCGCTGGGTGAGGAGGTCGGCGGTGGCTTCGTCCTTGGCCTTTTCCACCGGCTCGAACACCGACCGGGCGGTGCGCGCCACGGCCTCCTGTCCGAGCACGAGCCGACGGATCATCTCGGTGGCGTCGGGCGGCTCGGTGTCCTCGTCGATGGACGAAAGTTCTGCGAACTGCCGGTAGGTGGCCGGCGCCAACTCCCCGAGCGAACGGATGCGCTCGGCGATCAGGTCTACCGCCAGGGCCAATTCGTTGTACTGCGTCTCGAACATGAGGTGCAGGGTCTGGAACATCGGACCGGTGACGTTCCAGTGGTAGTTGTGGGTCTTCAGGTACAGCGTGTAGGTATCGGCCAACAGGCGCGAGAGGCCCTCGGTGATCTGCTGACGATCGTCCTCGTCGATACCGATGTCGATGGTCAGTTCGCTCACGGGGAACTCCTCTGCTTGGCGGATGCACAGCGCACTACCCACTCCAACACCAGGGGAACCCCGATGCATCCCGTTCGCCATCGATCGGCTCGATCGCAACGATTGACGACGCCCTTGGCACCGAAGCGCGAACATGATCACGATGGAACCAACTGCCGAAGACGTCCCCGCTGTTCCCGAAGCCACTCCAGGCTCTGCGCTGATCCGGATGGGCTACCTCGGGCTGGCCGTGGGGATCCCCCTGTTCATCGTGGGCTTGGTCTTGACGTTCGGTGGTCAGGTACTCCAAGTGGCAACAGCCGACGGGCGGGCGCTGGTCGGCAATCCGATCACCGTGGAAGCCAACGATGGCCGCTACGCCATCACCTTGCTCCCGGATCCAACCTCGCGCGACTACGTCGAGGAGCGCATCGCCCAGCTCGACTGCACCGTCGACCATGGCGACGGCACGTCCGAGGACCTCAACCCTGCCTCGGCCAAAGTGCGGACGTCGGGGGTGGTGGGCGTGTTCGCAGCAGACTTCACCGGCCGCTCCGGAGCCACCACCGTCTTGTGCACCTGGTCCGGCTCCGATCTGGGCAGCGCCTACGCCGTCAGCCGCGCCACGCAGGGATTCGAGACCGCCGCCCTCGCCGCGCTCGCGGCAGGGGCCGCGCTCGTGCTCCTGGCCATCGCAGCCATGGTGAGTGCCCGACGACGGGCGCTGTCGGCAGACCCCGCCGTGGTCAGCCCAAGCGCTCGATGATGGTGACGTTGGCCTGACCCCCGCCCTCGCACATGGTCTGGAGGCCATAGCGGCCACCGGTTTGCTCGAGGTGGTTGAGCATGGTGGTCATCAGGCGTGCGCCGGTGGCGCCGAGCGGGTGACCGAGGGCGATGGCGCCGCCGTTCGGGTTCACCTTGGCCATGTCGGGCTGGAGTTCCTTGGCCCAGGCCAGCACCACCGAGGCAAAGGCTTCGTTGATCTCGACCGTGTCGATGTCGTCCATCGTGAGGCCGGTCTTCTCCAGCGCATGCCGGGTAGCCGGAATCGGCGCGGTCAGCATGAAGATCGGGTCATCGCCACGGACGCTCATGTGGTGGATGCGAGCCCGAGGTGTGAGGCCGTGGTCCTTCACGGCCTGCTCGCTGGCAATGAGGATCGCCGCCGACGCATCGCTGATCTGGGAGGCCACGGCGGCAGTGAGGCGTCCGCCTTCGACGAGGGTGCGAAGGGAGCGGATCTTTTCGACGTTGGGCTGGCGCGGTCCTTCGTCGTGCGAGAGGCCGTTGAGCGGCGCGATCTCTGCTTCGAACCGACCATCGGCTTGAGCCTTGAGCGCCCGGGTGTGGGACTCGATGGCGAAATCCTCCATCTCCTCGCGGGAGAGGTTCCACTTTTCGGCGATCATCTCTGCGCCGGTGAACTGGCTGACCTCATTGGGCCCGTAGCGCTCGACCCAGCCGGGCGAGGTGGTGAACGGGTCAGGGAAGCCGAGGTCCGAGGCCAGCGTCATGGCCGAACTGATGGGGATCTGGCTCATCTGCTGCACGCCACCGGCCACGACGAGGTCGTTGACACCGGCCATCACCGCTTGGGCCGCGAAGTGCACGGCCTGCTGCGCAGAACCGCATTGGCGGTCGACCGTGGTGCCGGGCACGTGCTCGGGGCCGCCCGCCACCAGCCAGCAGGTGCGGGCGATATCGCCGGCCTGGCCACCCACGGAGTCGACGTTGCCGAAGATCACGTCCTCGACCGCTCCCGGATCGATGCCGGTGCGCTGTAGCAGCGCCTTGATGGATGCCGCTCCCAAGTCGGCAGGGTGGATCTCACTGAGCGACCCACCGCGCTTCCCGACAGGCGTGCGGACGGCATCGACGATGTAGGCCTCGGGCATGGTGCGGTCTCCTGGGGTACGAGGTGGTTCGAGGGAGTTCGAGGGTAGGGCAGGTGAGGTCAGATGCCGAGGGCAGTGGCCACGCGGCGGCGATGCCAGGCAGCGTCGCCCCAACTGCGGCTGAGCGCCTCGGCTCGCTTGAGGTAGAGGTGCAGGTCGTACTCCACGGTGTAGCCGATGGCGCCGTGGCACTGGAGGGCCTGGCGGGCAACAAGGCGGGCGGCGTCGGAGGCCAGGGCCTTGGCCGTCGACACGGTGCGCGATGCGGTGGGTGCGCCGGTGCTGAGCTCCCAGGCCGCTGCGTACACCACAGGCGTCGCGAAGCGCAGCGCCATGGCTGCGTCGGCGAGGTGGTGCTTGACCGCCTGCTGGCTCCCGATCGGCACGCCGAACTGCGTGCGCTCGGTCACGTAGCCCACGGTCAGGTCGAGCATCCGTCGGCTGAGGCCGATCAGCTGGGCCGCAGTACCCACCGCACCTCGGTCGAATGCCCGCTCGGCGGCGAGGGCATCACCCAGGCCACCATCGGCCTTCCATGCGCCGAGCTGGACCACATGACGACCGGCATCGAGCGCGTCGGCCAACGTCGGCCGAGAACTCGCGCTGTCGCCGACGGCAACGCCACGGTCGATGCGCAGCGCTCGCCACGGCATCTCAGCCCGAGGGGTGTGGTTGATGGCCACGAGGTAGGACACCACATCACCCCAGGGCACCAGCGCCGACGCCAACGGCACAACGCTCGCTTGGCGAGTGCCATCGATGAGTTCCCCCAGCGCCCCGTGGGGATCGTCGGTGTCGTCGAGCAGCGGCGCCACCACGCACGCGGTCTCCACGAACGGGTGCGGGAGCGCCGCGTAGCCGGTCTCCTCGGCCAACAAGACCCAGTCGACCTCGGCCATGCCCAAGCCGCCGTTGGCCTCGGACACGCCGATGCCCAGCACCCCCATCTCGGCCAGTGCGCTCCACACCTTCTGGACCCGGTCGGCGTCGGCTCGAGCACCCTCGCCCTTGCGGGCTCCATGGGCATCGGCGCCATCGGGCCATGCCGCGCGCACCACCTCAGGGGCACATTCCTTGGCCAAGAGGTCAGCGACTGCGTCGCGAAACGCCAGCTGGTCGTCGGTGAAGGCGAACCTCATGTCGTCGCCTACTTCCTCGGGAGGCCGAGGACACGCTCGGCGGCGATGTTGCGCTGGATCTCGTTGGTGCCGGCGTAGATCGGGCCCGACAGTGCGAACTGCCAGCCCTTGGTCCAGGCTCCGTCGAGTTCGGCTTCGGGCCCCAAGATGTCGAGGGCCGTCTCGTGGAGCTTCACGTCGAGCTCGGACCACCAGAGCTTCACGAAGCTGCTGGCCGCGCCTGCGCTGCGGCCCTCGGCATCGTCGGTGACGGTCTGCAGCGTCTGGAGCCGGTAGGCCTCGGCCTCCATCCAGCCCTGGACCACGCGATCGCGCAGCCCCGGGTCGAGCTCGTCGGCAGCCGGGCTGTGCAGGCGCTCGCGGTACAGGTCCACCAGCCGATCGGCCGCGGCCGTGAACCGTCCGGGCGAACGGAGCGTCAGGCCTCGCTCCGACGACGTAGTGGCCATCGCCACCGACCAGCCTTCGCCCACGCCACCGAGGACCACGCCTCCGGAAAGGGCATCGTCGGGCAGGAACGCTTCGTCGAAGAACACCTCCGCAAAGCCCTCGTCGCCGTCGAGGCGCCCGAACCCTCGCACCGTCACGCCGTCGAGTTCGAGCGGCACCATCAGGTAGGTGAGGCCCTTGTGGCGCTGGCTGTCGGGATCGGTGCGGAACAGACCGAACAGGTGGCTGCAAAATGCGCCCCGGGTGGTCCAGGTCTTCTGGCCATCGAGCACCCAGCCGCCCCGAGCCTCGTCGCGGGTGGCCTTGCAGGTGAGCGACGCCAGGTCGGACCCGGCGTTGGGCTCGCTCCAGCCTTGGCACCACAGGTCGTCGGCGGCGGCCATGCGGGGAAGGATGTGCGCCTGCTGTTCGGGTGTGCCGAACTCGAAGACCGTGGGCGCCAACAAGAAGATGCCGTTCTGCGTGACCCGCTGCGGGCCACCCGCCCGGTAGTACTCCTCTTCGAAGATGAGCCATTCCCACCGGCTTGCCGCCCGACCCCCGAACTGGGCGGGCCACGACACCACGGCGTAGCCGCCGTCGAACAGGGTGCGCTCCCAATCGAGGTGCTGGGCAAAGCCCTCGGTGGTGTCACCGCTCAAGATGGCGTTGCCGTGACGCTCGCGCCAGGCCGCCAGTTCCGTCTCGAGCCAGCCCCGCACCTCGGCGCGAAAGGCCGCTTCTTCGGCGGTCCAGGTCAGGTCCACGCGGTCACCTCCATACGGGTGTCGAGCGTATCTGACGCCCCGTCAGATCCTGCAGCCCTCGGCCCGCCCTGCCTCCTTCCCCTCGGTCCGATCCGCCCTGATCTGTTCTGCCGCGCTCAGGTGCCACCAACGCCAGCCCGGCGCGGCAGAAACGAGCTGCCCAGCCCTGATCCGTTCTGCCGCGCACAAGTGCCACCAACCGCCAGCCCGGCGCGGCAGAAGCGAGCTGCCCCGCCCTGGCCCGTTCTGCCGCGCCCACATGCCGCCCACTGGC
>Ga0105049_10006260_pt1 | contig 13872 bp, 12 predicted proteins | sample MAT06_FD_78087 | JGI IMG/M metagenome (GOLD analysis project Ga0105049, IMG submission 78087) | Freshwater microbial communities from Lake Fryxell liftoff mats and glacier meltwater in Antarctica - MAT-06 | ecosystem: Environmental > Aquatic > Freshwater > Ice > Liftoff microbial mat | place...
CAATGGCTTGGCGGGCAAGCGCCATCCGACCTTGCTTGACGGCGTTATCGTTGGTTCAGGTGCGCAAGTGCTCGGGCCGATCACGGTTGGTGCGGGTGCCCGGATCGGGGCCAATGCGGTCGTGACGCGAGATGTAGTGCCCGGAGCGGTAATGGTTGGCATTCCGGCCCGCGCGACGATGGTCGAAGGCGGTCGTAGCAATAAAAGTTTCGTCCCTTATGGCACACCGTGCAGCGAGCAATTTGATCCCGAGACGCAAAAGGTGGAATTGCTGCGCTGTGAAGTTGAGACGTTGCGCAAGCGGCTCGATGCGCTGCTGAGTGAAAACGAGGACCAGCGTAATCGCGCCTGATGGGAACGGTTACGCCCTTTCCCGGCAATTTTGCGCGGGCACAAAGCCAGGTTGGTTTTGAGCGCGCAGAACTGACACGGATCCTCGACCTGTATGGCCGGATGGTCGCGGCGGGGCATTGGCGTGACTATGCGATGGACATGGGGCGCGATGCGGCGATCTTCTGCGCTTTTCGCCGCGTCGCTGAACAGCCTGAGTTCCAAATCGAAAAGCGTCCGGCGCTACGCAACCGTCAGGGGATGTGGTCGCTGATCACCGAAAGCGGCGTTGTTTTGAAACGTGGCCATGATCTGACAGCAGTGCTCGCGCCGGTGGAGCGGCGGCTGATGAAATTGGTGGCGGAATAACAGCCGCTGAGATGAGCAAAAAAGCCCCCGGCGTTCTCGCACCGAGGGCAGGGGCTTTGTATCCGGCTGTGAATGGCGTCAGGCCGGGACGATCGCCTGCACGGGCAGCAAACGACGTCACTCAATAGCATAGCTGTATTATAGTATCAATACACCAATGCTGTGCCCGCCTCAGCCGCCCCGCCTCAGGCGCCCCGCCTCAGCCGCCCCGCCTCAGCCGCCTTGCAACTTCTTCAAAATGCTCATTGATTGCTCGCTGCCGGATTGCGGCGTGATCTCACCCGCGCGATCGGTGATTTCGGCCCAGTGCGCCGCCACGCCTTCGGGCGAGAGTTCTTCGCCCGTCAGCAGCTTGCCTGCCGTCAGCGTCACATACGCCGCCTGGAATACGCCGGCCCCTGCGCCCACGATCATGTTGGTCGGGGCGTCCTCCGACACAAGGAACAATGCGGCAGGGGCGACCTTTTCTGGCGCGAATGCAGCAAAAGCTTCGGCGGGAAACAAATCTTCGGTCATGCGCGTGCCCGCTGTTGGGGCGATGGTGTTTACCTTGATGTTGTTCTTCGCACCCTCAATCGCGAGCGTCTTGGTGAGGCCTGCGAGACCGAGCTTCGCCGCGCCGTAGTTGGCCTGGCCGAAATTGCCGAACAGCCCGGTCGACGAGGCGGTCATCAGCACGCGGCCATAATTTTGGCTGCGCATCGTCTCCCACACTGCCTTGGTGCAATTGGCCGATCCGTTGAGGTGGACGTCGATGACGAATTTGAAATCGGCGGGCTCCATCTTTGCAAAGCTCTTGTCGCGCAGGACACCGGCATTGTTGATCAGGATATCGACGCTGCCCCATTTTGCCTTGGCGGCCTCGACCATTGCGACCATCTGATCATACTCAGTAACGCTGCCGCCATTCGACATGGCTTCACCGCCTGCTGCCAGGATTTCTTCGACGACCTTAAGCGCCGCATCGGAATGACCGGTGCCGTCGCGCGAACCGCCCAAATCATTGACCATCACCTTTGCGCCGCGCCGCGCGAGCTCAAGCGCATAGGCGCGGCCCAGGCCACCGCCAGCGCCAGTAACGATGGCAACGCGATTGTCGAAGCGGATGGTCATGATCGTGGATGCTCCCGAAAAGTTTCAGGGGGCTTCCTAGGCGATCATGACGTGAACGGAAAGACGGGTTGTGGCGCGGCCTCAGTTACCTGAATCGAGCGCGTAGCCTGCCGAGCGGACGGTGCGGATGATATCCGGCCGGTCGCCCTGGTTCACGGCCTTGCGCAGGCGACGGATGTGGACATCGACGGTCCGCGATTCAATGTCTGAATCATGCCCCCATACGGCGTCCAACAAGCGCTCGCGTGAAAACACCCAGCCGGGATGTTCAAGGAAATGCTTCAGCAAGCGAAATTCCGTCGGCCCAAGCGAGACGACCTCGCCCGCGCGGCGGACTTTATGGCCGACGGTGTCCATCTCGATATCGGCATAGGTCAGCTGTTCACCAGCAAGTGCCGGACGCACACGGCGCAGCACAGCGCCGACACGCGCCACCAGCTCGCGTGGCGAAAACGGCTTCGTAACATAGTCATCAGCGCCGGTTTCGAGGCCACGCACACGATCTTCCTCTTCGCCGCGCGCGGTGAGCATGATGATCGGGACGTTGGCGGTCTCCGGCATCCGGCGCAGTCGGCGGCAGACCTCAATGCCCGATAGGCCTTCGACCATCCAGTCGAGCAGCACGATATCCGGCGTTGCCTCTTTGGCGAGCAGCAGGGCTTCCTCGCCGTCAGCTGTATTCTGGACGTCAAAATCCTCGCGCTTGAAGTGCCAGATCAGCAATTCGGCCAAGGCAGCATCATCTTCGACCAGCAACATTTTGGCGCGTGCCATTTTCTTCTCCATCAAGCTGAAAGGCCAGCGCCACGTTCGCGCTCGCCCATGTGGATGCCGGTTGCGGCGTAATAAACCATCTCGGCGATATTGGTTGCGTGGTCACCCACGCGTTCGAGATTCTTGGCGATGAACAACAGGTGTGCGACCTGGCCGATGCTTGCAGGGTTTTCCATCATGTAGGTCACCAGCACCCGGAACAGGCTGTTGTAGAAATCATCGACCGCGCGGTCGCTTTCGACGACGCGGATCGCCGCCTCTGGATCGCGGGCGGCGTAGGCATCAAGCACGTCATGTACCATCGTGCTGGCGAGTACAGCCATCGCTGGCAGCACCGATAATGGCTCAATGTCGCCATGATCCTCAATTGCGGCGATCCGGCGTGCAATGTTCTTCGCGTAATCACCGACGCGCTCGATCACACCGGCAATTTTGAGTGCGGCAACCACCTCGCGCAGATCATTGGCAAGCGGCGCGCGCAACGCGATCAACTGCACTGCGAGCCGTTCGACCTGCATCTCCAGCGCATCGATTTGCTTGTCGCCAGCGATGATCGCCTCGGCGGCTTCGAGATCGTGGCGCTTCAATGCCTCCATCGCCTCGACAATGGCGCGTTCGGCAAGACCGCCCATCTGCGCAATCAGACCGCGCAGTTCGCTCAAATCATCATCAAACGCTGTCACCGTATGGTCAACCAATGGTTTTCTCAATCCGGAAAGAGGGGAATTCAGCCATATCGGCCCGTGATGTAGTCTTTGGTGCGTTCCTGGCGCGGGTTGGTGAAGATGTCTGACGTGGCACCGTATTCGACCAGCGAGCCGAGATGAAAAAAGGCGGTGCGTTGCGAAACGCGCGCCGCCTGTTGCATGTTGTGCGTCACGATCACGATCGCATAACGACCTTTCAACGCTTGAATGAGCTCCTCGATCTTGGCCGTCGCGATCGGATCAAGCGCGGAGCAGGGCTCGTCCATCAGGATGACTTCAGGATCGACCGCAATCGCACGCGCGATGCAAAGCCGCTGTTGCTGGCCGCCCGACAAGGCGGTGCCGCTCTCGCTCAGCCGGTCCTTGACCTCATCCCAGAGTCCTGCGCGCCGCAGCGATTGTTCGACCACCGTATCAAGCTGTTGGCGCGATGAAGCGAGGCCGTGGATCCGCGGACCATAAGCGACATTTTCATAGATTGATTTGGGGAAGGGGTTTGGCTTTTGAAACACCATCCCCACCCGCGCGCGTAATTGCACCACGTCCATGGCCGGTGCGTAAATATCTTCCCCGTCCAGCCGAATGTCGCCATCGGTCCGGGCAATCGGGATGGTATCGTTCATGCGGTTCAAGGTGCGCAGGAAAGTCGATTTGCCGCAGCCTGAAGGACCGATCAACGCCGTGACCTGATCAACCCAGACATCAATCGAGACGTCATTGATCGCTTGCTTGTCGCCGTAGAAGACATTGACGTTACGCGCCGAAATTTTTGCAAGGGTAGGGGTATCGGGTTTCATTTTGATCATCACCAGCGGATTTCAAATCGGTTGCGAAGATAAATGGCGAGACCGTTCATCGCGAGCAGGAAGACCAGCAGGACAATAATCGCCGCACTGGTTTTTTCGACGAATCCGGCGCTCACCTGGTCCGACCACAAAAAGATCTGGACGGGCAAAACGGTTGCAGGATCAGTAATTCGATCAGGCGGTGCTGAGATGAAGGCGCGCATCCCGATCATCAGCAACGGAGCGGTCTCGCCCAGTGCCCGTGCCATGCCGATGATCGTACCCGTCAAAATTCCGGGCAGGGCAAGCGGGAGGACGTGGTGGAAAACCACCTGGATCGGGCTTGCGCCAACTCCTAAGGCCGCATCGCGGATCGACGGCGGGACTGATTTGATGGCGTTGCGTGCGGCAATGACAATCACCGGCATAGTCATCAGCGCAAGCGTCAGGCCGCCTACGAGCGCGGCAGAGCGCGGGAGATGGAAGGTATTGAGGAATACCGCAAGTCCGAGCAGCCCAAAGATGATCGACGGTACCGCTGCCAGATTATTGATGGACACCTCAATCAGGTCGGTCAGCCGGTTTTTGGGAGCATATTCCTCCAAATACAGCGCGGAGAGAACCCCAATCGGAAAAGCCAGCATGAGGGTGACCACCATCGTAAACATCGATCCTTTCAACGCCCCCCAAATGCCAACGATCGTCGGATCGGTAGAATCCGCACCCGAGAAAAAGGACCAGTTGAAGCTCGTCGTGAGCTGTCCCTTCCCCTGCAACTGGACGACGCGAGCTTTGTCTGCGGCTGATCCACGGTCTTTGGCGGCGCTGTCGATGGCGGTTGATGCCGGGACTAAAAGTGTCGCGCGGCGAATAAGCAGCGACGGATCGGCTTTGATTGCGTCGCGGACACGTAACCATGCGCCGTCGGAGAGGAGATCATCACCGCCCGGCCCGAAAGCAATAATAGCCGCTCGGTCGGTCGCTTCCTTAATCGGGGCGACGGCGAGGGCAAGATCGGCCCCAGCACTGCGTAGCCGCTGCTGGTCGAGCATTAATTTGGCCTGCGGGAAATTGATCGGTAGTTTGAGTTCGCTTTGTGTAAAGCCGCGCGCGCCGTTGGTGACCATCGCAATCAGCAGAAACGCTAGGAAGCCTGCCGAGATGATGACGGCGGCTAGGCCAAGCAGTTCAAACCGCCGTTCGGCGGCATAACGCTCCCTTGTGCGCCGCGTCATGGCGATGCCACGCCAGTCGGTCGGCGCGCGCTCATCGCGCGGAGGGATTTTTGACGTTTTACTCATATGCTTCGCGATACCGTTTCACGACGGTTAGCGCGACGATGTTCAGCAAGAGCGTGATGACAAACAGCGTCAGACCCAGCGCAAAGGCAGCAAGTGTCTTGGGGCTGTCAAACTCTGATTCTCCGGTCAATAGATCGACTATCTGTTTGGTTACTGTTGTTGCGCTGTCGAGTGGGTTTAGAGACAACGTCGCAACGCCTGAAGCGGCCATGACGACAATCATCGTTTCTCCGATCGCGCGACTAACCGCCAGAAGGACGCCGCCGATGACGCCTGGCAGCGCAGCGGGCAGCAACACCCGCACGATTGTTTCCGAAGTCGTCGCGCCCATCGCCAGTGAACCATCGCGCATTGATGCCGGGACCGCTGCTATCGAATCATCGGCCATCGACGATACAAAGGGGATAATCATCACCCCCATGACCAACCCGGCCGCGAGCGCGCTTTCAGACGAGGCGTTGGTCATGCCGAGCGCGACAGCGAAATCACGCACAGCGGGTGCCACCGTTAACGCGGCGAAATAACCATAAACGACGGTCGGGATGCCCGCGAGCACTTCCAGGATTGGCTTCATCCAACGGCGAACGCCGGCTGCTGCATATTGAGTAAGATAAACCGCGCTCATAAGGCCAAACGGGATCGCCACGATCATCGCAATCACCGCGCCGATCAGAAAAGTGCCCCAAAAAAGCGGCACCGCGCCGAGTGCTGCGCCAGGGTCACGAGCATCAATGATCTGCGGGCTCCAATGCGTTCCGGTCAGGAAATCAAGCATTGGGACCATCTGAAAGAAGCGGATAGATTCGTACAGGAGTGAGGCGACAATGCCGAGCGTCGTGAAGATGGCAATCAGTGATGCAGTGAGCAGGAGGCCCATTGTCACTCGCTCGATCTTCGTCCTCGCCTGAAAGTCGGGCTTCAGCCGTGTGTAGGCATAGCCACCGCCGGCGACCGCGAGTAGCAGCGCCAGGGTTGCGCCTATCCAGTCGAAACGAATTTGAGCCGCAGCATAGGCTGGGGCAAGCGTCGGGGCCAGCGGGTTGAGCGCCGCCCCGGAACGACCGGCGGCAATTGCGCGTGCCTCATTCAGCACGGCGGCTCGCTCAAAACCGGGCGGCGGTAGCGATGATGCGCCCGCAATGACTTGGTCCGTCACAAGCCCAGGCGTCGCTTGCGACCAGATGGCAAGAAATATGATCGCGGGGATGACGACCCACATCGCGACATAGGCCCCGTAGTGAGACGGCAGCGAGCTGAAACGCCGATTATTGCCCCGACGAAAGCCCACTGCGCGCACCCGGGCCGTCAGCCAACCGATCAAGCCTAGACCAGCAATTAAAAAGAGTATTGTCAGCGTTTGCAAGGTGTTCGTTCTTTAGTTCGCAAAAAAAAGCCGCATCCCGATGTGATCAGGATGCACGCCATACCTAATGCAATATGCTTGGATCGAGCACGGTCCGGTTTTCGATGATCTTGGTTGCGGAATCACGAATGTTTTGTGGAGCCGCAATCAGGCCGTGCTTCACCAAAGGGCCGCCCGGTCCCCAGGACGCAGCATATTCCGCCAGGAATTTGTCGAGGCCGGAAATACCAGCGAGATGGGCGCTTTTGACGTAAAGGAAAAGTGGGCGGGCGCCGGGATAGGAACCGCTCGCGACGGTTTCATAGGTCGGCTCCACTCCATTCAGCGGGATGCCATTCAAAGCTGCGGCGTTTTCCTCTAAATAGCTATAGCCAAAAATGCCGATTGCGTTCGGGTTCGATTGCAGCTTCTGGACAATCAGATTGTCGTTCTCACCAGCATCAATATAGGGACCGTCATCGCGGATGCGCGTGCAAACCTTGGCAAACTCATCCGGTTTGGCCCCGGCAAGTTTCATGCTTGCTGGATAAATCGTCATGCAGCCATCGGCAAGAATTAGTTCAGCCAGCGCGTCGCGCGTCCCGCTCGTTGCGGGCGGTCCGTAAACCATGATCGGCAAAGCTGGCAGCGCCGGATTGACGTCCTTCCAGGTCTTTGCCGTATTCTTGATGCCTCTGGGGTTGGCGGCAAGTGCCAGGTAAAGATCGACAGGCGTTAGTTGCAGTTTTGGCCCGCTGTTCGATTCGGCAAAGGCAATGCCGTCAATACCGACCTGAATTTCGATGATTTGATCAGCACCATGCTCGGCACAGTTTTTGTACTCGGCCGCCTTCATCCGGCGTGATGCATTGGCGATATCAGGAAAGTCAGCGCCAACACCGCTGCAAAACAATTTGATGCCCGCGCCGGTGCCGGTTGCTTCGATGACGGGCGTCTTTGATCCGGGATTCTTGTTTTTGAACTGCTCGGCGACCATTGTTGTGAATGGGTAAAGCGTTGACGATCCTACCGCCTTGATCTGGTCGCGCGTTCCAAAAGCGCCACCACTGGCTTGATCGTTACACGCTGTTAGGATCGCAAGCGCTGCTATGAGCAATGTAAACCGTTGGCGCATCATCGATCTCCCCTGAAAGAATCACCTTCGGATTAGGCGTCTATCATCCCGAGACGCTCTGCTCTGTGACGTTTTCGTGACTCTTTGATGACAGTGACTCCGGGATGCCGGGGTTGAATGGCGGCAACAGCACCGACGCCGTCGTTCCCTTGCCGAGCGAGCTATTGAGATCGAGCCGTCCGCGATGTCGTTCGATGATGTGTTTGACGATCGCCAAACCCAGGCCAGTGCCACCGAGCGATCGGCTGCGACCCGCATCGACCCGATAGAATCGCTCAGTAAGACGCGGCAAATGTTCAGGGGCGATACCTTCGCCTTCATCGGTTACGCTGATCCGGACCATATTGGTCTGGTCCTTCCAAAGCCGCACCGTAATCGGGGTGGCGGCCTTGCCATATTTCATCGCATTGCCGATCAGATTATGCAGGACTTGCGAGAGCTGTGCCCGATCCCCGGCGACGGGCGGCACGCCGGCGTCAATCTGCGCGACGAGATCAAGCCCGCGTCGATCATGCACGTCGGCGAGTTCGCCCTGCACCTCTTCGATCAGCTCCGCCAGATCAACCGGGGTTGCTGGCACACGATATTTTTCGGCCTCGATACGCGACAGCGATATAAGATCCTCAATCAGGCGCTGCATCCGGCGCGCTTCGTCGAACATCACTTTTAGGAACCGTTTGCGAACATCGGGGTCTTCGCCAGCCTTGTCATCGCTCAGGGTTTCGACAAAACCGAGGATAGAGGCGAGCGGGGTGCGCAGTTCATGGCTGGCATTGGCGACAAAATCGACGCGCATGCGCTCCGCCGCGTAGCTTCCGGTCTGGTTGATCAGATGAACGACGCGCAGTCCGTCAGACATTGACGTGGCGCGCATTTCCCACCGCTGGTCCAACGTGCCCAGACCGACAAGGTTGATGGGGCCATGATTGGCGCTGCGCGAAGAGGTCAGATATTCGACCGACGCCGGGTGGCGGATCGCTAGCCGCACATCCTCACCAACGATATGCCCGCCGAGCAATGAACGTGCCGCAGAATTGGCATGCGCAACTCTACCTTCACCAATAATCAGAACCGGTTCGATGATCGCTTCGATCATCTCATCGATATCAACTGGCGGCGGCTTTCTGGAGGGCTTGGGCGGTTCAACGGGCTCAGCGGTGGGTTCACCCGTTCCGGCGGACACCAGCACAGCGGCAATGCCTCCCACCAGCGCGATTAAACTCGTCTGGACCGCGCCATCAATTACCGCGATCGCGACGGCAACAATAAGCATCATCGCAATCGCTGTCAGGGTTCGGATACCAAAAGCATTGGGCATGCGCGTTGATCTAGCGCAAAGCGGCAACAGCGGCGAGGGGTGGCAGGTTAATTTGCATTCGATTTACGATTGTGAAAGGGCTTGGGGTCAAAGGTAGCAAGATCATGACCGATGCGAGTCCCCCCAAAGATCAAGGCGCGCCAAGGCTCGCCACAAGGCGGCGTGCACTGCTGCTGGGTGCGGTTGGGGCCACCGCAGTTGTTTCAATTCGGCCGGCGCTTGCGCAAACCACAGCGTCGGTTCTGACGTGCCAAATTCCGGTTCCGGACCACGGCCGGGCCGGGAGTTACATCGCGGCTGACGGCAAAGTAGTGCCATCAGGCACGGTCGGCGCATTTCGGCCTGCATCCCAGCCCTTTGACCGCGAAGCCGTCCGCCGGGCGCTTCAAGGCGGTCAGTTGCCCGGGGTCGATGCAGATCGCAGCCGAGCTTATCTCAAGTATATCCAGCGGCTCCAATCAGGCACGAGCGGCTTTAGCTGCTTTGCCTCGCTGCAGATGCCGCGCGGCTAAACGCCGTGCCGGAGGTGGCCTATCATGCGGTCGCACTGGATACGTTGCGGCTCGTTGCCGCAGACGACCTGATATTTGCCTATCACCGCGCTTCGGGTATTACTCATTTGCTTGCCCCGCCCGCGCCTGAAATTTTGAACATTTTAGCCGAAGCGCCGATGAGGGCTGACGAATTGTTGGTTCAGCTAGCCGCACTCTACGATTTGGCTGATGGCGACCTCGCGATGCTGGTCGCGCGGCTTGATGAGCTGATCGCGGCCGGGCTGGTTTGGCGGGCATGAAGCACACGCACCAATTGCGGATCGGGCCAGTGGGATTCCGGATTGGCTCTGATTGGGCCGCGCCGATTGCACAGCTCAAGACGCTTTATCGCGACTATCCGTCCCCGCATGATGATATCGCCGATTTCAATGTCCGATTGTTTGCCACGCGGCCGTGGCGGCGCCTGGTGCGGCCTTCAGTGATGATTGGCGGCGATTACATCCTCCCCGAGGCCGCCCCTCTGCCCCTGGCGCAAGGGCTGCTCGCCGCCGAAATGGCAATGAATTTGCAAATGGCGCTGGGCCAGCGACGTTATCTGCTGATCCACGCGTCGGTGGTCGAGCGCGATGGGCGCGCGTTGATCATGACGGGCGAATCGGGGGCGGGAAAATCTACTCTCGCTGCAATGCTTGCGGCACGTGGCTGGAGACTGATGGGCGATGAATTCGCCCTCGTCGATCCGACGACAGGGTTGATCCACGCTTTCCCCCGGCTGGTCAGCCTGAAGAACAAGGCGATTCATGTCGTTGCCGCTGCGATGCCAGAAGGGCGCTTCGGGCCGCTGCTGGCGGCGACGCCCAAGGGTGATATCCAGCACCTAGTTCCGGATGCGCGAGCGATCGCGGCGATGGACCAGCCCGCCGTGCCCGCGCTGTTGCTCTTCCCGAATTTCGGTTTTGCCCCTGCCATTCGCGATGTCGGTGCAGGAGAGGTATTCGTCCGACTCACCCAAGCATCGACCAACTATGTCGCGATGGGCGAGCGCGGCTTTACAGCACTGACGCGGCTGGTGCGCGAGATACCCGCCAAGGCGATCGATTATCCCGATACCGGTGCGGCCATGACCGCCGTCGAGCAGTTATGGACCGGGTTGTGAAAACGGATGGCTGGCTGTTGGCGAGGGCGCTGTGTGATCCGGCCAGCGTGGCGACACTTGACGCCAACGGCTGGACCAGCCTGTTGACCATTGCCCGAGCTGAACAACTTATCGGCTCGCTGGCGCACCGCTTGGAGGGGCTGCCGATGCCCGAAAGTGCCGCACGAATCCTTGCGGACGCGCGCGGGTCCGCCGCGCAGGGCAGGGTGCTTGCCCTTTGGGAGGCGGAGATGGCTCGCCGCGCGCTGGCTTCGTTGGGCTGCCCGGTGGTTCTCTTGAAGGGTACGGCTTTTATTGCTGCCGGACTGGCGGCGGGGGTCGGACGATCAATTGGCGATCTTGATATTTTGGTGCCGATGGATCGACTTGACGCTGTTGAGCGGGCGCTGATCGCGGCGAACTGGGAATGGGTCAAGCCTGATCCTTATGACGACGCCTATTATCGCCGCTGGATGCATGAGCTGCCGCCGTTGATCCACCGCGATCGTGACCGAATGATTGATGTCCATCATACTATTTTGCCGCTGACTGCCCGGATCACGCCCGACGCAGCCGCGTTGATCGCTGACAGCGTTGCGCTCGAGAACGGGCTGCGCATCCTTTCACACCCCGATATGCTGATCCATGCCGCAGCGCATCTTTTTGCCGATGGGGATCTGGCAGGCGGCATGCGCAATCTGTGGGATGTTCACCGGCTGGTGGAAGAGTTTGGCACCGAAGGCGTTTTTGATCGTGCCGCGCATCACGGCCTGTCGGTTGCGATGCATCGCGCGCTGCGGCTGGCCGCGGCGCTCTATGCCGATCCTGACGGCGATCAGCTCCGGCTCTCGCGGCTTGACCGGCTCTATCTCCATCGGCTGACGGCGCGCGATGGCTGGGGCAGGGCAGTGCGCCCGTTGCTCCGGCAGGCCTTTTACATGCGGTCGCATCTGTTGCGGATGCCACCGTTGATGCTTGCGCGGCACTTGTGGACGAAATGGCGCGGCGGCCATCATGCGATCTGAGCTAGGCCTTTCCCAAGGCCGGATCGACAGATTAGAGGGCGATCGTCGTGCAATTGCGCACCGTCCAGTATAACGCCTCATCCAAGCGCACCCCGGCGCGATCCTCACATCCCGCGGGGACACCGTCGGGGAGCAGCTCAGCTTAATAGAGCACTGCTGTTGATAGGAAGGGGCCGGAGGTTCGAATTCGCTCTTCCCGAAGAGTCGTCGCTTGTAATTGGACCCTGACCGCGCCCAAACTTCGCGTAAAGCGCTGGCAGGAGAAACAGGTTGAGGATCGTCGAAGAGATCAGCCCGCCGACGATTACGATCGCCATCGGATATTCAATTTCATGGCCGGGGCGGTTGCCCGCGACGATCAGCGGCACGAGCGCCAACCCTGCACAGCACGCGGTCATCAGGATCGGGATCAGCCGCTCGCTGGCACCGCGCCGGATCAGCTCGGGACCGAAAGCGACGCCCTCGTGACGCTGCAAATGGCCATAATGCGACAGCAGCATGATGCCGTTGCGCGCCGAAATGCCGATCACGGTCACAAACCCGACGAGTGAGCCAAGCGACAGCACGCCACCCGTCACCGCGACGGCAATCACGCCACCGAGCAGCGCAAACGGCAGATTGGTCGCAACCAGTGCGGTGGTGCGAAGCGAGCCAAATTCAATCCACACAAGCAGCAATACGCCGACCAAACACAAAATGCCGGTCAGTGCGAGTTGGGCGCGTGCATCGCGCAAAGCCGCATATTCGCCCAATACCTTGGGATAATAGCCCTGCGCAAACGGAATGCCCGCCACTTTGCCCTCGACCGCGCGGGCAACACTGCCAAGATCGGCCCCCTTCACGTTCATCGTCACATCAATGCGACGCTGACCGTTTTCGCGCTTGATTTCGTTCGGGGCCGGGTTGACCTCGACATCGGCCACGTCGCGCAGCCGCAATTGTCCGCCGGTCGGGCTTTGCAGCATCAAGTCGGCGATCTTGTGGAGATCGTTACGCACCGCCTGCGTCCCCCAGATCGTCACATCGAAGGATTCCTGGTCGCGATAGATTTCGCCCATTTTCTGGCTGGCGATCAGTGTCTGCGCTTGTCGCCTGACCTCACCCGCCGTCAGGCCGAACACGGCGAGATCGACGGCACGCGGCCTGATCTGGATTTGCGGCACCAGCGCTTGTTGCTCGATCTTGAGGTCGGTAACGCCCGTGATCGATGCGGCTGCGGTCTTGACCCGTTCAGCGGCGCTGCGCAGTTCGGCTTGATCGGGACCGAATATCCTGACGACGATTGTTGCTCCCGCCCCGGTCAGCACTTCCTTGATGCGTTCACGCAAATAGGTCAGCAGGTCGCGGAACAGGCCGGGATAGCCATCGACCACGCCCTGAATCTTCTTCACGCTGGCGTCGTAATCGGCGTTTTCATCAAGGCTGATCCACAATTCGGCGAAATTTGGCCCAACAACTTCATCTGCTGCCTCGGCCCGGCCGATATGCGCGCCGAAATTGCGCACGCCCGGAATCGCGCGCAGTTCCTTTGAGACGCGGATCGTGATCCGGTCCATCGCCTCAATCGACGTGCCGGGCTTTTCGACCCAGTGCATCAGAAAATCGGTCTCGCGGAAATCGGGGAGGAACTGATCCTTGAAGCTGGCATAGCCAGCGCCGGTCACGGCCAATCCAGCGATCAAAATCCCGACCGCCAGTTGGGGCCGATCGATCATGCGCGGAAGCAGCGCCGCATACCGCCGTTTGAGCATCGCCGCGAGGCGAGTATCGCCCTCTGCCTTGTTCAATCCCGCCGGGAGCAGCATGAGGCACAATGCTGGCGTCACCGCGAGCGCCACCAGCAGCGACATCGCAATCGCCAGGATATAGGCGATTGCCAGTGGCTGAAAAAACGTCCCAGCCACGCCGCCCAGAAAGAAGATTGGCAGAAACACCAGCATCACGATCAGCGATGCGAAAACCACAGCGGAGCGGACCTCGATCGAGGCCGCCAGCACGACATCAAATGCGCTGCGCGGCGATCCGGCCGCATGGTTCAGGCGCA
>Ga0105049_10006261_pt1 | contig 13869 bp, 13 predicted proteins | sample MAT06_FD_78087 | JGI IMG/M metagenome (GOLD analysis project Ga0105049, IMG submission 78087) | Freshwater microbial communities from Lake Fryxell liftoff mats and glacier meltwater in Antarctica - MAT-06 | ecosystem: Environmental > Aquatic > Freshwater > Ice > Liftoff microbial mat | place...
GCTCTTGGCTGTTAGCTCTTAGCTCTTAGCTCTTAGCTCTTAGCTCTTAGCTCTTAGCTCTTAGCTCTTAGCTCTTAGCTCTTAGCTCTTAGCTCTTAGCTCTCGATCCCCACCCCGAGCAGACCGCTTCCAGTACTTCCACCGCCTTCTCAATCTCCGCCACCTCCACCCACTCCGTCGCCGAGTGCGCGCGGGCGATATCACCCGGCCCAAAACACAGCGCCGGTATCCCCGCCTCGGCGAACAGGGCGGCATCGGTCCAGCACGATAGCCCGCCGATCTGCGGCGCGAGCTCGCTGGCGTTGCATGCCGCCTGCATCGACGCGACCAGAGGGGCATCGAGGGCGAGGTCAAGTGGTGGCTGCGCGCACACGAGCGAGACATCGGCTCGGAATCCCGGTCGCGAACTGGCGAGTGCGTCGCAGATCGCCCGCACGTCGGCCAAGGCCTGCTCTCCCGATTCGCCGGGAAGCGTTCGGCGTTCAAGGTGCAGCGTGCAGCGTTCCGCGTACGTCGACCAGCCGGTTCCTCCCACGATCGATGACGCGTGTAGTGAGGCGCGGCCGAGCAGGGGGTGCACGCGAGTGGTGAGCACGTCCAGTTCGTAGCGATCGAGCGCGGCGAGCAGCAGGCCGGCATGACGGTTGGCATCGATGCCCACATCGTAGCGACTGCCGTGCGCGGCGTGGCCGTGCAGCACCACTTCGATCCAGGCGAATCCCTTGTGCGCCGGTGCGATGGCCAGGCGCGTGGGCTCGGTGATGATCGCTCCCGTTGCGCGAAGGCCCTGCTTGAGGAGCGCGCGGGTGCCAATCGACTCGTACTCTTCGTCGCACACGGCGGTGATGATGATCTCACTGGCCAGCGCACCACGGACCGCCGCTCGAGCGGCGGCAACGCACATGGCGGCCACCCCGCCTTTCATATCGGTGGAGCCGCGCCCGTACATGTTACCGTCGCGCACGTCGGGCGCGAACGGGGCGTGCGACATGCCGTCCACGCCTACGACATCGAGATGTCCGTTGAGCACGAGTGGAGTGCGTCCCGTGGGGCCGATGCGGGCGATCACATTGGCGCGACCGGGCGCGATCTCTTGCAGTGCCACCGCGAAGCCCCAGCCGTTCAGCACCGCAGCCAGATGGGTGGCGCAGGCCAGTTCACCCGGCCCATCGGACACGAGTGACGGATTGCGCGAATCGATCGCGACCAACGACGCGGTCAGGGCAACGGGATCGAGCGGATATCGGTACGTCACGCGTTACAGTCTAGGCGTCGGGCGAGAGCCGCGACACCTCTACGCCGGTCGTGGCGATGTGCCACGGCAGGATCTCGCCGTATGGCGCAACGGCCTCGACCACGCGCGCGACGTCGGCCGCCGCACTCACGATCATGACCGAACCTCCACCGCTGGCGCCCAATGCCTTGAGTCCCTGCGCCCCGGCGGTACGGGCCGCCCGCTCGAGCGCGTCGATGCGTTCGGTCGTGATGCGCGGATGGAGGGCGCGCTGATGAACCCAATGCTCGTCGACGAGCGCGGCCAGCGTGGTCACGTCTCCCGCGTGCAGCGCGCTGCGCATCCCCCGGGCCAATACGGCCATTCGGTCGAGAGCCGCCAGCACGCGTGGGACACGATCGCGGTAGGCATCGAGTACGGCGGTGATGGTCTCACCGGAAATGCGTGATTCACCGGTGTAAACCACGGTGACGCGTGACTCGAGCGCGGCGGTCGCGACCGCGGTGAGCGGAATCTGCTCCACGGTGACGGTGTCGTCGAACGTGAGCCCCAACGCGCCACCAAAGGCGGCGGCGTAATGATCCTGACGACCGCCGGCAATGCCCAACTCTTCGACCTCGAGCACGCGACTCCACTCGGCCAACCCGGCGGGACTGGCGCTCTGCCCCTGCGCGCAGGCGATGGCGGCCGAAAGGGCGACGCCGGCCGCCGACGATCCCCCAAGTCCGGCGCCGATCGGAAAATCGCTGGTGATGGTGACGTGCCCATCGTAGCCGGCCCGCCGCAACGCGGCGCCTACCAGCGGCATCCGGTCCTGCTCAGCGACTCCATGGCGCAGCGTCACACGACTGCGCCGTTCGATGGCGAGGCTGCAAACAAAGCCGCCTCGCTCTTCGGGATAAGGTGGGACATCTGTCCACCCTCCTCCGAAGTCGAGGCGACTCGGGGCCGACGCCACGAACACGTTGTGCTACTTCTTCTTGGCGGGCGCCTTCTTCGCAGGAGCCTTCGCGGCCGGCTTGACCGGTGCCTTGACGGCCGCCTTCGCCGGAGCCTTGGCGGGCGCTTTCTTGGCCGGTGCTTTGGCCGGCGCCTTCACTGGTGCTTTGGCCGGTGCCTTGGCGGGCGCTTTGGCCGGTGCCTTGACGGGAGCTTTGGCCGGTGCAGCCGCCTTGGCCGGCGCTTTCGCCGGAGCCGCTGCCTTCACCGGGGCAGCCGGTGCTTTCGCCGGTACCGCCGGGGCCTTCGCGGCGGGCTTGGCTTCCACCTTGGCTTCTGCCTTGGCTTCTGCCTTGGCTTCTGTCTTCGGAGCCGGCTTCGCCTCAGCCGTGGCTTCGACGACTTCGACCTTCGGCGCGGGCGGCTTCGGCGCGGGCTTCGGAGGAAGCGGCGCGTAGGTCACCTTGTCCGACGGCTTTTGCGGTTCGATGCGCATGGCGGCACGCGCTTCGAGGGCGGCTTCAGCCGCCGCCGCCGGTGCCGTCACGGCCTTCGGCAGTTGACCCAGAGGAACCGGCTTTGGCGGCGGAGCCTTCGGACCCCGAACCGGCAAGGAGCCGTGCTTCGCGATATACGCCGCTTCGGCCTGCTGAACCAGCACGTCGGCCTCTTCCTGACCCATCTGGCCGCGGCGCACCATGTAGGTGATCAGGTCGCGCGCGCTGTCGATCGCGAAGTCGCTGAGCCCAGCCGCCGCCCCAATGACCTCGCGCATGGCGCCAGCCATCTTGCTGCCAGCCTCCAGGCTGATCTCGTGCGCCCGCTGCGCCATCTCGGCGGCGGTGTCACGTGCGTCTGCAGCCCGATGCCCAGGGCCGCGGCGCGGAGCCGGGCTGGCAGCAGGTGCGTCACCTTCGGTGATCGTGTCGTCGTCAGCCTGCGGCAAATCGGCCATGGGTCGAACGGACTCCTTCCGCCTGCAATTGGAGGTAGAGGTGGTCGCCCGACTTTTCTACGGAGGGATACAGCTCAGGCCTCAATAGTATGGTCCACGCCCACCAGAACTGGGGTAACTATATGATTTTCAGTGATCTATGCAAGGTATACGGACGTGATTTACGAGGTGAACTGCATATTATGAGGTCGGCGTGGTGCAGATCGCGTCGTTCCCGCTGGTACAGCGATGTCCATATTCGTCAATTATGTAGCGCCGTCAACAGGTCATATAAAGATCATCATGAAGACACTCCCGCTTGAAGGCGTCAAAGTCGTCGATCTTTCCCGCGTCCTTGCCGGTCCGCACTGCAGCATGGCACTCGGCGATCTCGGCGCTCAGATCATCAAGGTGGAACGCGCCGGATATGGCGACGATACCCGCGGCTGGGGCCCACCGTTCACCCCGGACGGCGAATCCGCGTACTTCCTGAGCACCAATCGGAACAAGCTGTCGCTCGCCGCCGACTTCACACGGCCCGAAGATGTGGTGTTGCTGCAGGCGCTGATCGCCGACGCCGATATCGTCATCGAGAACTTCCTTCCTGGTATCTTGTCTCGGTATGGGCTTGATGCTGATCTTTTGCTGGCGCGAAATGCGAAGCTTCTCTGGTGCACGATCTCCGGCTTCGGCCCGCACAGCCGGCGACCCGGTTACGACTTTGTGGTTCAGGCCGAAAGTGGCTGGATGGCCATCACCGGCGAGCCCGCCGGCGAACCGATGAAAACCGGGGTCGCGTTGGTCGACCTGATGGCCGGCAAGGACGCGGCGATTGCCATTCTTGGCGCGTTGGCGGGCCGTGAGCAACTCACCACGGCGGCCGATCGTCGGATTCATATCACCCTGCAGGCGTCGGCGTTGGCGGCGCTGGCCAACGTGGCACAGAACACGATGGTGTCAGGGCGCGACGCCAGCCGATGGGGCAACGCGCACGCCAATCTGGTGCCCTACCAGCTGTTCGCCGCGGCCGACCGGCCCTTCGTGCTGGCGGTGGGAGCCGATCCGCAGTGGCCCCTCGCCGCCCGCGCGCTGGGGCTTCACGACCTCGCCGCCGACCCCGCGCTCGCCACGAACGCCGGTCGGCTCGCACAGCGCGATCACGTTGTCGCCGAGATTCGCGCGGCCGTCGCACCGCGCAACGCCGCAATATGGGTCGACGCCCTCGAGCGGGTTGGTGTCCCCTGCGGCTTGGTGCGGGGCGTACAGGAGGCCGTGCAGGAGGCCGTGCGGGGCGGCAACGCATCACCGCGCTGCGGAATCGCGCCGCAGGGCCATAGTCGAGTTCGCTACGAACCCCCGCTGCTCGATGAACATGGCAAACTGATCCGTGATCACCACTGGAGTGCATTCCACCACGTGCCGATACTCCCAGTACGGCCTGCGTGACCTCCTCCGCGGCCATTCGTCCATTAAACGAGACGATCAGCGACGTTCTTCGCGCTTCGTTTGTCGGAAGGGGTGTCAATCCCGTTACTGCGGCGTTATCCTAGCGCCGTGACCATGACGGAAGAAGAACCCACTCCCGCAGACGTCGATTCGGACCAGGACGTCATCTCCCGCATTCTGACGGGAGAACGCGATGCCTTCGCGATGCTGATCGGTCGATACAGCGATCCGCTGTATCGACATGCTTTGGGTATGACGGGCAGTCCCGACGTAGCCGAAGACATTCTCCAAACATCGTTCATCAAGGCCTATCACCATCTCGGTGAAGTCCGTGGTCGATTCGATGCTTGGCTTTTTCGGATTGTGGCCAACGGGTGCAAGGACTGGCTGAAGAACATTCGGCGCACGCACCTGAGCTACGACGAAGACGACCAGCCATCCACCTTCGCGAGTCCCGATGAGGACCTCGACCGCACGGAACTGCGGCAGGACCTCGACTCAGCCCTCGCGCAGTTGGCCCCGTCACTTCGGGAGGCCTTCATCATGAAACATGTTGAAGGACGCTCCTACGAAGAGATGGCGGACCTCTTGGGGACAACCGTAGGAGCACTGAAGATGCGCGTGCATCGGGCACGCGAAGCCCTTCAGACTTTGCTCGAGGAGAAATACGACTGATGCTCGACCGACATGAAGCGCATGACGACCGGAACCTCGGTCAGGATTTGCCCCAACGCGACGCCGCGCCGGTTGCTGATCGTGCGGTGGCAGATCGCGAAGTGCCGCTTCCCGGTACGGCAGCGGCAGAAGATGGCCCGGCGCTGGTGATCCACCAGTGGCTCGATGGAGAAACCGGGGAAGCCGAGGCGCGACGCGCCGACGCCAAGCAGGTGGACTTGTGGAAGATGATTTCCGCGGAAACCGACCAGCGTCGTCGCATGACGACCCCGGCCTACGTCGCCGCGAACATCATGGCGGCCATTCCCGAAGTACGCACGGAATCCAAAATGGCCACCGCGACGACCACCCCGACCAGCGCCATGGTCGAGCCCAAGTCGGCGCCAGGGACTGCCGTGCTGATGGCGATGTGCGCTGGCATTTTTGCCATCGGCATCGTGATCGGGAAGATGCTGTAGGGCGGGACGGTAAACTGCCAACTGCTTAGGGAGCAGGGCGGAGACAAGAGAGGGGGCAGGGAGCAGTGAACCGCATCGAGCGGCCTGCGCCCTGCCCCCTTTCGCCTCCCTCCTGCTCCCTAAGCAGTTGGCAGTTCTTTCGTTCACATGTGTATCGCTCTTCCCAGCGCGCTCAACGCGGCCTCCTTTACCGTCTCACTGAGCGTCGGGTGCGAATGCACCGTGATGCCGATGTCTTCGGCGCTGCCGCGATATTCCATGGCCAGGATCACTCCGCTCAGCAGGTCGGCCACGTGCGGGCCGATCATGTGGCAGCCGAGGATCTCGTCGCTGTCCTTGTCGACCACGAACTTCACGAAGCCGTCCGTTTCGCCCATCGTGCGCGCCTTGCCGTTCGCGCTGAACGGGAACTTGCCCACCCGATACGCGCGCCCGCTGGCCTTCACTTCCTGCTCGGAAAGTCCCACCGTGGCAATTTCGGGCGCCGTGTACACAATGCTCGGGATCGTGCGGTGGTGCATGCGCACCGGCTTGCCGGCGATCACTTCCGCTGCCACCACGCCCTCTTCTTCGGCCTTGTGCGCGAGCAGTTTTCCGCCGCACACATCGCCGATCGCATACACGCCCGGCAGGTTGGTGCGCTGCTGATCGTCAACGAGAATTTCGCCGCGCGGACCCATCGCCAGCCCCAGCGCCGCCGCATCGATGCCGCCGGTCAGTGCCTTGCGACCCACCGACACCAGCACATAATCGGCGTCGAGGTGGGACGCGACGCCGTCCTTCTCCGCATGTACGCGCACGCCGTCGGAAAGGACCTCGGCGCCGGTCACCTTGGTGCCCGTATGAATGTCGAGCCCCTGCTTGCGGAAGATCTTGTCCGCTTCCTTCACCACGTCGTCGTCGTTGCCCGTGAGAATGGTGGGCAGGAACTCGACCACCGTGACCTTGGCCCCGAGGCGACGCCACACCGAGCCCAGTTCAAGACCGATCACGCCGCCGCCCACGACCACCAGATGCTTCGGCACTTCCGGAATCGACAGCGCGCCCACATTCGACAGCACGCGCTGCTCGTCGAACGGGAGGAACGGCAGCTGCACCGGCACGGAGCCCGTGGCAATGATCACCGAGGTGCCCTGCCAGTGCGAAATCGACCCGTCAGCAGCCTTCACTTCAACCACGTTCCCCGGCTGCAACGTGCCGTAGCCTTTGGCCCAGGTGATCTTGTTCTTCCTGAAGAGAAACTCGACGCCCTTGGTGTTCTGCGCCACGACGTCAAGCTTGCGAGCCATCATCGTGGGCAGGTCGATAGACGCACCGTCCACCTTGATCCCATGCTCGGCGGCATGGACGCGCAGCCATTCATACTGCTCGGAGCTCTGAAGGAGTGCCTTCGAGGGAATGCAACCGACGTTCACGCACGTGCCACCCAGCGTCTTGTCGAATTCGACGCAGGTCACGGAGAGGCCGAGTTGTGCCGCACGAATCGAGGCGACATAGCCGCCTGGGCCGCCGCCAAGCACCACGACGTCGGCAGTTTGGAGAGTCGGGGAGGTCATGGCGGAAAGCTAACCGACGGTGAGATCGGAGTCTTGGGTTGAAGTTTCAGGACCCGGCTACGTAACGCTCAGGAAAACGTCGCGACTTCCCCATTGGCAGACCGGGCGCGGCGCGTACATTCGGGTCAGCGATTCTTCCCTGTCGAACGCTGTGACCGCTCTCCGGCCCGCGCGTCTACAGGACACTGGCACGTATTTCGCACTGCCACTCATCAGTGTAGCATATCATCGTCAGACACGGCCCCAACCCTCGCGTTGAAAACGTGCGCTGACGAAGCCCGACGTCCCGGCGGAAACGCTTAGGGGCGTCGTGGTGCGTTCATGCCCTACTTCGCCATTACAGCAACATCGCCGCCGGGTCTTCCATCAGTTCCTTGAAACGCACCAGGAACAACACCGCCTGCTGGCCGTCGATCATCCGATGATCGTACGAGAGCGCGACGTACATCATGGGGCGGATCTCGACCTTGCCACTGATCGCCACCGGACGGTCCTGCGTCTTGTGAAGACCAAGGATCGCGACCTGCGGATAGTTGATGATCGGCGTGGACAGCAGTGAGCCGAATACGCCGCCGTTGGTGATCGTGAACGAGCCACCGGTGAGATCGTCCATCGACAGCTTGCCGTCGCGCGCGCGCTTGGCCACCGCTGCGATGTCTTTGCCGATCTGCACGATGCTCTTGGTGTCGGCGTCCTTCACGTTCGGGACCACGAGGCCGGCGTCGCTGGCGACTGCGATGCCCATGTTCACGTAGTGCTTGTACACGATCGTGTCGCCGTCGATCTGCGCGTTCACAGCCGGGTAGGCTTCGAGCGCGAGGCAGGCCGCCTTTACGAAGAACGGCATGTACGACAACTTGACGCCCTGTTCTTTCTCGACGCGCTCCTTGAGACGCTCACGAAGGCCCGTGATCGCCGTCATGTCGATCTCGTTGAACGTGGTCAGGTGCGCCGTCTGATGCTGTGACAGCAGCAGGTTCTCGGCGATCCGCTTGCGACGCGTCGTCATCTTCTCGCGCGTCTCGCGCGTGCCCGACGGCGCCACGGCCGCCGCCGGCGCTGCTGCTGCTGCCACTGGGGACGCTGCTGGCGCCGTGTTGGCCGGAGCCGCGATCGCGGCCACGACGTCGGGCTTGGATACCACCCCACCACGACCGGTACCCGCCACGTTGGCCGGATTGATGCCGGCTTCGGTGGCGAGACGTGCAGCCGCCGGAGACACCTTCACATCAGCGACCGGGGCCGGAGCGGCTGGAGCGGCCGGAGCCACTGGAGCTGCCACCGCCGCCGGCGCGACCGCTGGAGCCTCGGCGGCTCCAGCACCCGCCGTGATCTCACCCAGTTCATCGCCTACGTTCACGACATCGCCTTCGCCCTTCAGCCGCTTCGTGAGCACGCCAGCCTCCAAGGCCGGCACCTCGACGGTGATCTTGTCGGTCTCGAGCTCAACCAGCGTATCGCCGGCGACGACGCGGTCGCCCTCGTTCTTGAGCCAACGGGAGATGGTCGCTTCGACGATGGATTCGCCGAGCGGCGGAACCTTGATGGACGACATGTGGCGTGACGGTCGTGGTGAAACAGACTAGGGAGATGTCTGTCAAATATAGGCCGGGAACCCGAACGGCAGGGGAAAGCCACGCGGTTGGCCTCACGCGCCACACTCGCTCCAGCAGTGCACTCCCATTTACGCTCGAGTCGAGGGAGATTTCAGGATGTCATCCATTTTTCGCCGGCCGTTGCGCCCGATCGTCGCCGCTCTCGTCTGCGCGGCCTTCTCTCCGTCCGACCCGCTGGCCGCTCAGGAGGTTCCTGAGGTCTCGCTCGCCAAGGCGACGGCCGAAATACGCGGCGGACTCAAGTCGGCGCGGTCCGTGTATGAACTCCGCGACGGACGCCTGCTTATCGCCGACGCGCTGGGTGGGAAACTGCGCGTCGCCGACCTCAGCGCCGGAGCTGTCGAGGATCGCCTGAGTGCCGGCTCCGAGGATGACACTTTCCGCGCCATTGGCGCGCTCTGGTCATGGCCCGCTGATTCCGTGGCGTTTGTTGACGTAGTGAAGGGTCGCCTCACCATTTTGTCACCAGATGGACGCTTCGCGCGGGCCATCACCCTGAGCGAGGCGCTGGCGCCGACCGCCGCTGGGCAACCCGCGGCCGCGCGCGGCCCCCGTTTACCGGCGCTCCGCTACCTGGTCTCGCCGACACTGGCGATCGGCGCAGGATTTCCGCCGCGCGTTGCCCCGGCCACGGGATTGGCGCCGCCGGTTCGGGTACCCTACCCGCTGGTGCATTTCGATATCGCCACGGCCAGCTACGACACCATCATTCAACTCATGCCGCCGCAGCAGCCACGGGCGTTCGTCCTCAGCCAGACCGTGGGGACCCTCTCGTTGTTCGTGGGCACCGAATCGTTGCAGTCGGTCGACGCGTGGGCGGTGCTCTCCGACGGCACGGTGGTGGTGGTTCGGGCGGGCGGCTATCGCCTCGACCTCATCGCACCCGACCGCAGCCGCACGCAAGTGGGGCCGATCGCCTTCCCGAAGATTCCCGTCACCGACGGCGACCGCAAGCGCATCATGGCGTCGTACAAAGCCGCGATGACCGCCCAGATCGCGTCCAACCCGCGACTGGCCGTGGTGCGGTCGGTCGAGTACGAGGAACCCAGCACCTGGCCCGTGACGCATCCGCCATTTCGCGGCGATGTCGGAGCACGGGTCGACCGGCGCGATCAGATCTGGCTGATTACGCGGTGCGCGAAGCAGGAGCAGGCGGACTGTTACGACGTTATTTCACGTGCCGGTGAACGTGTGATGCGCGTCCGGTTGCCGGACAAAACCGCGCTGCTCGGCTTCGGGAAGGACGCCGTTTACCTCGCGATGGAAGAGAAAGGGGACAAGCTCGTCGTGCAGCGATACGCCCTGCCATGACCATGCGCGCCCTGACCATCGATGCGCATGGCGGACTCGATCAACTTCGCGTCCGCGACGACATGCCGTTGCCGGCGCTCGAGGGCCCGAACAGCGTGCGCGTGCAGATCAAGGCGGCCGCGATCAACCGGCTCGATCTGTGGGTGCTGGGCGGTATTCCGGGGGTGAAGATCCAGCCGGGGTGGGTGCTGGGTTCCGATGGGGCGGGCATCGTCGATACCGTCGGTGACGCCGTGTCTGGCCTCGCGCCCGGTGATCACGTCATCCTCAACCCCGGTCTCGTGGACCGGAGCTGCCGCTGCGAGTACTGTCTCGACGGCGATCAACCGCTCTGTCTCACCTACGGCATCATGGGCGAGCACCGTCACGGTACGATCGCCGACTATGTCGTCGTGCCGGCCGACAACGTGCGGGTGATCCCGAACACCATCCCGTTCGAGACGGCCGCAGCCTTTCCCTTGGCCACACTCACGGCCTGGCGCATGATCGTGACGCGCGCCAAGGTGCAGCCACAGGACAATGTGTTGATCTGGGGCATCGGGGGTGGTGTGGCACTGGCCGCGCTACAGATCGTCAAACATCTCGGTGCGACGGCTTGGGTGACCTCGGGAAGTCCCGACAAGCTGGCCCGGGCGCAGGCGCTGGGCGCCGATCACCTGCTCGACCACCGGCAGGCCGATCTTGGTCGCGACGTGCGTGCCCGCACGGGCAAGCGCGGCGTGGATGTGGTGATCGACTCCGTCGGTGAGGCCACATGGTCGCAGTCGCTGGGCGCCCTTGGGAAGCGGGGGCGTCTGGTGACGTGCGGCGGCACCAGCGGGCCGTTCGTGCAGATCGACGTGCGCCGGATGTTCTGGAATCAGTGGACGCTGATGGGGTCCACCATGGGGAGTGACGCCGAGTTCGATGCCATGACCGCGCTCTTTCGCGAGGGGCACCTGATGCCGCCGGTCGACTCGGTCTGGCCGATCGAGGAGTCCGCCAAGGCGTTCGAGCGGCTGTCCTCGGGCGCGCAGTTCGGAAAGGTCGTCGTCCGTCTGTGAGCGAGACGGCGCGTTACACGTCGGCCGAGGAGAAGGCCATGCGCGAGACGGTGCAGAGCGGTGAGATCCCCCGCTGTCCACGCTGCGCGATGTTGATGACGCAGCGGGCCATCGGCGGCGGCTCGTTCGGATTGGGATACCACCGGCAGCGGGAGTGGCTGCTCTGCCCGCAGTGCCGCCGCAGCGTCATCTTCGACGTGAAGCGGGGAACGCGACTCTGAAGCGGCGTCCTCTGGTGGGATCCCCTCCGTCCCGACGGGTCTTTCGCTAGTTTGCAGGAGGTTCGCAGGCACCCCCTCTCCATTCGACTTTGTTACAGCAACAGTTTCCCGACTCTCTGCTGCTCGCGGCCGCCGCGACGCAGACGGATTCGGGTCAAGCCGCACTGACGTCCACGTTCACGGAACGTCTCGAGCAAAGCTTCTCGTTACTCGGGGAATTCGTGCCCGCGTTGTTCGGCGCGCTCGTCATTCTCTTCGCCGGCTATCTCGTAGCGAAGGTGATCGAAAAGGGCACGGCGCGTTTGCTGCGGCGCATGCAGTTGAATCAGCTGCTCGAACGCGGTGGCGTGATGCAGGCTGTCGAACGTTCGGGCTCGCATCTCAATCCGGCGAAGGTCATCGCCAACCTGCTGTTCTGGTGCGTGATGTTCGCCGTGCTCCTGGTGGCAGCGAACGCGATCGGTCTCGAGTCGCTCGCCAACGTGTTCTCCGAACTCGTGAGCTACATCCCGAGTGTGATCGCCGCGATCGTGATCATCATCCTCGGCATCGTGCTCGGCGGATTCGTGGGTGGGCTGATCATGGCATCGGCGGGCGGACTGCATGGCGGTCCATGGCTCGCGCGGACGGGTCGCGCTGGTGTAATCGTGCTTGCCGTGTTCATGGCGTTGCAGGAACTTGGCATCGCGACCGACATTGTCACGACGGCTTTTGCCATCCTGTTCGGCGCGGTGGCCCTCGCGCTCGCCCTGTCGTTCGGAATGGGCAATCGCGAACTCGCCGGTGAAGTCACGCGTGAGTGGTATCAGCGGTATCAGGCCGAGCGTCGCGCGATCGACGCCGAAGCGGCCGCCGATGAGGCGGAGGAGTTGGCGGAGGAGTCGTCGGAAGACGAAACCGCGGAAATGCCGATTCCGGAGCCAGTGGTTACGGCGGTCAAGACACCAGTGGCCGTGAACGTGCGCGTGTTCGAAGAGAGCTCGCATTGATGCCCGTGAAGTCCCGGATGTGGCTGGGGCTGTTGTGCGTGTCGCTGTTGCTCCCGTTGGCCGTGGCCGGCGCGCAGTCGTCGGCGAAAGCGAAGCCCGGAACGGTGCCCGATAGTGATGCGGTGGCGACGGCATGGCTCGCGGCCGAAACGCGTGGGGCGGCACAGCGACTGAGCACGTGGCGCCGGGAGTATCTCGCCCGCGCGTCGTGGGCCGACTTGGGCGACCGGTGCAATCCGGGCGCGTTGCGGGCGTTTACGAAGGATACGACCTCGGAGCTGCAGCAGTCGTTGCAGGCCTTGGTCGAGCGGATGGAGCAGACGATTGTGCTGCATGGCGCCGGCCGGCCGTTGGCGGTCTCGGATTCGCGGGCGTTGTTGCGTGTGATCGTGGGCTGGGAAGCGGGGATCGACCGGCCGCGCTGGGATGAGGACGGCGCCGGCGTGCATCGCGCGGTGGCGACCGGACTGACCGGCGACGTTCCGGATCCAACCAAGGCCGGATGCCTGCCGTCGCCGATCGTGAGCGACACGGTCACGTTCGTGGTGCCCGGCTTCAGTGACATGGAGTTTCCGAAGGCGCCGCGTCCGCGGGTGAAGGCGTACTTCGGTCCGGAAGCGCAGCAGCGCGTTCGAAACGAGTTCTTCACCGCAGTGGGCAGCAAGACACCGGAGGCCGAGCTGTCGTATATCGTGGTCGCGCCGATGGTGATCTGGCAGGACTACGCGGTGGTTGGTGTGAAGCGTCCGCGGGAGCGCGGCGGCTTTGCGATTACCTCAGAGAGCAATGGTGGGGCAGCGTATCTGCTGCGCCGGGTGGCAGGCGAGTGGCGACTGCTCTCGATTGTGCGCAGCTGGGGCTCCTGATTGCGGAGCGGACCGCGCGCGGCCCTCGTATTGCGTTTCTAAGTCGTTGATATACAGTAGTTTACACCAGACCCAGTGCGTTGTTTTTGCGCGTCGGGTCGTGTATATTTAACGGCTGTCGATCAAGTCTCGGCTCACGTCTCTCCTGCCCGACGTCACATGACTGCACCGAACGCCCGCGAACGCATCCTGCCGCGCCTCATCGATGAGGAAGTCAAGGAATCGTTCATCAACTATTCCATGAGTGTCATCGTATCGCGTGCACTGCCCGACGTGCGCGATGGCCTCAAGCCGGTGCATCGCCGTGTGTTGTACGCGATGAACGAGCTCGGATTGTTGCCGGGGCGTCCGTTCAAGAAGTCCGCGACGGTGGTCGGTGACGTGCTCGGCAAGTACCACCCGCACGGTGACAGCAGCGTGTACGACGCGCTCGTGCGTATGGTGCAGACCTTTTCGCTGCGGTATCCGCTGGTGGACGGCCAAGGCAACTTCGGCTCGATGGACGGCGACAACGCCGCCGCGTATCGTTACACCGAAGCGCGACTCACGCGCATGTCGGTCGAGATGCTCGAGGACATCGA
>Ga0105049_10006262_pt1 | contig 13868 bp, 9 predicted proteins | sample MAT06_FD_78087 | JGI IMG/M metagenome (GOLD analysis project Ga0105049, IMG submission 78087) | Freshwater microbial communities from Lake Fryxell liftoff mats and glacier meltwater in Antarctica - MAT-06 | ecosystem: Environmental > Aquatic > Freshwater > Ice > Liftoff microbial mat | place...
GCAAAAATTAATGGCACTTCTTCTTCGGTTGTTTTTAATGAGTAAAACGCATGTGCTAACGAAAAATTATTACTTACTGCAGTAGTATCAGCATCGTTTATTATTCCGTCTCCATTGCAACCAGTGTATTTATGATTGATGCCTGATTGCAATGCCGTTGCCCATTCATTTGCAAAATGTGTGTTCCAATCAATACTCATATCATCACGTGCACCGCCAGTGCTGCCATAGCCTAGGCCAATAGCCAGCATATCATCTCCATCGGCAATTCCGCTATTATTTGCATCGCCAGGCCAAACGCAATTAAAAATACAAGCTGGTAACGCATCACCAACTTCAGAAGAAATTACTAAATAATAATTTGGCTCACCAATTACCCATGCCATTCCGCCAGTAATATATTGATTTTCAGAAACAGCTGTAATAAATGTCACTAAATTATAAGGTGCATAATTAATTACAGTTGCATTAATTGCAGTAAGAGAGGCATCCAAACTAACTATTTCTAAATAATCGCCGGTGGCAGGATCAAATGAATCGCCATCATAATTATATCGAATTAATTTATAATCGCCTAAAGGTGTTTGGGCAATTTCTCCAAGTGTTGAATTAAATAAATCGCCTGTTGCAGTAACATAATTTAAAAAATTATAATCTTTTCCAAAAACTGCAATTGCAGCTTGAAATACGTCGCCGAAAAATACCCCATTTTTTTCACCAGTTATTATTAAACTACCGTCGGTTCGCAATGTTATTTGTGCAGAGAAAAAATTGTCGGATGTTGAACCTATACTTGAAGTGCTTACAACAATTAAATCTGCATCAATTTTACAAAGTAAATTATAAACCGAATCGGGCACACCTAATCTCGATGCAAAAATAAATCCGCCATCATCTGTATGTACAATATCGGAAGTGCCGGCCGAAAAAAGTGAAATGCCAATAATATCTGCATATGTATGCGTAACGGTTGAAATTAATTCGCCGCTGGTATTGTCAACTGTGTAAATATGCTATTCACGAAATACATCTTTAGCTACAACACAGGCAATATTTCCCGATGGCAACTGATATGCAAGTGTTTGAGAGGCTTTATTCTCACCTAATAAATCGGACCACGCCGCACTCTGTCATAACATATTGCCTGCTGCATCGGTTTTAAAAAACCATGGCCTGTATCCATCAATAAGCATTGTTGCCTCTAAAAATCAGTCATCAAAAGGCACTTCGGTTATGCGGTTCACCACTTCTAGCGAACCTAGCTTATCGTGCGATTGCTCCCACAGCACCATTCCATCTAAATCGGTTTTTACCATCAAGACCTCGCCTACCGAAATGTTGAGCCAACCCATTTCACCAATAGTTACTATACCATCATCTAAAACCAATGCAGCTTTTGCATCAAATCCCGGCCAGGTTTCAGTTGCTTCTTTGGCTTAAGCATAGGGATCCTCAGCCATTGATACTGTAGTAAATGCTACTAGTAAACTGAAGAGTATCAATTTATTTACGTTCATAAAATTACCTTGTTTAGTTTCCATTAATGCAAAAGTGAGTGATATATTTGTTGCAATAAATACAGAATTACTATTTTTATAGCCGGATAGAATCAGCACAAATGATATATCTAATTGTAAATCAACAGATTACGTTCACAAAATTAACCCTTTTATAGGATGGCATTACCAAAAGTTATAGCAATTTACAACGCACTTTCTGCCAAGGAGCAGGAGCGTTTTGAACTATTTGTGGGTAGTGCTTTTCATAATACACGAGATAAAATAATACTTTTAATGGCGGCTATTGCTGCGAACTTTAAAGGCGAATTACCAGAAAATACGGTAGAAAAAACATGGGACAAGCAAGCTATTCATCATAAAATATTTAAAGGCGCAATATACAGTGAACTTCAACTCAATAATTTATTGAGCGATTTATATCAGCTTCTTGAAAAGTTTCTAGCTTGGCAAAAGTTTGAAGAAAATAGTGAGCAACAAGATGTTATGATGATAGAAAATTTAATGGAAACATCTATATTAGCCAACGCTGGAAAAATAATAAAACAAAAAACACAATTAAAAAATAAAGATGCTATAGCAGGATTTAAACTTCAACAGCTTGCCGACCAATATTACTTTCAAAGATCGCGGAAGGGTGATAATACTTTTTTATTAAAAGGACAACAAACGTTAGATATTTATTATCTCAGCAATCAACTACGTATTTGGTGCGAATTATTAAGCAGGTCGAATATTCTGGCATTGCAATATGATGCGTATAAATTTCAACGCTTTATAAATTTTCTGGAAAACAATCTTACCGATTATAGCGAACAACCCACAATCAGTATTTACTACCCAATATTATTGTGGCTAAAAGATCAACACAATGATGCTTGGTATAATGGTTTTAGGGAGAAATTATTTACACACATCCACGAATTTCCAGAACAGGAAGCTAAAGATATTGTTGCCTATGTTCAAAATTATTGTGTGAAGAGAATTAACGAAGGCAGCAATGAATTCCTACAAGAATGGTTAGCCATTTCGCGATTTATGTTGCCATTAAATTTACTACATGAAGGTCAGCATATTTCGGAATGGACATATAAAAATATTGTGACTGCTGGTGTGCGTTTAAAAGAATTTGAATGGACAGAACAATTTATTCACGATTATTATGAGCAATTATCAATTGAAGGACGCGACAATGCTTATCAATATAATTTGGCTGTGCTATACTATGAAAAAAACGATTTCAATCGTGCGATGAAACTGTTAAATAAAGTGCACTTTACTGACCCCAATTATTACCTTGATGCAAAAAGTATCTTACTTAAAATTTATTTCGACCATCATGAATACGATGCAATATTATCGTTACGCGACACGGTAAAAATATATTTGCTGCGCGATAAATTACTCAGTAAAAACCAACGCTTACTTTACAAAAGCCTATTTAACAACACCATTAAATTATATAAACTGCGCATCGATAAAGGAATTACTAATGCTGAAAAATGGGCTAAACAACTCGCAGCGCTAAAAGCCGACATATTCTCATCTACACTTGTAGCAAACAAACAATGGTTGATGAAAGAATTAGAGGTGGTGGATGCTGGGAATGGTTGATTGATGTGCCTTTATTATTCAATCTTTTAAACCTTGTTATTCTAACAATAAATTATGGAATCAATTTTTGCAGTTTGCTGCTATCACAATTTATTTATTTATAAATATTGAATTTTCATTCTATTTATTGCGCAAATGGCGCCGATTAGACATTGACTAGTTAATTAACTCTACCAATGAATTCGCACCCAATATCCGTAAATTTAACGGTATACGCCACCGAAATTTAAAGTAACTAATTACACGAATGGCGCGCCGTTTTCCCATTCTTCCACATTGTATTTCACCACCGCTTCCAATGATCGTGTATTATCAAATACTTTTCGTTGGCGCGCAGCACTGTTTCCTTTAGTGAGGATGTCGCGTAATACTTGCATGTATTTTTCGTAACCAAGTTGTTTTGCGTAAACTTCAATATTTTTCATCCACTCGTCCATAATTTCGGCGAAAGGTTTTGTGACTTGTGTATCAGGATCGATAAGCACGGCTTCCGTTCCGTAGCGTATTGCTCGCCATTTATTTTCGCGTAATATCCAACGTTCAGGAATAGGTTTATGTTTTGTAAAATAAGCTTCACCGTGGTCGTTAAACCACAATGCCAACATATGTATAAAGGCAACTATGCTTTCTAATTCAAGTAACGTTGCCGGACCGTCGCACATGCGCAATTCCAATGTGCCGTAATGTGGGCTTGGGCGCAGGTCCCACCATATATCTTTTATAGAAGTTATTGCACCTGCATTTTTCATATCGTTAAACACGCGTTGAAAATCCTTCCAATCGTTTGCCAAATATGGAATACCTGAAGTAGGGTGTGCTTCATACATTGTTGGACGGGTGGCCGCTAATCCAGTATCTGCTTTTTGCCAAAATGGCGAACTTGCACTTAGCGCAATTAGATGTGGCACCATGCGCAAAAAAAAATGATTGTATCGCATACACTCTTCACCACTTCGCATGCCGATATGCACATGCAAACCATACACTGCCATTCTTCGAATAAGCCACTGGTTGCGATCCATTAATTCCTGATAGCGGTCTCCCGCACTCGCAATGCGATCTTGATACATTGCCATGGGATGCGTGCCCGTACCAGCAAACCGAATCGCATTATTTGCCGCATAATGCTTTACGGCATCCAACGTTTGTGCAAAATCATCGTGCACCTCGTGCACACTGTTGCAAATTCCCGTTATAATTTCCAACGTGCTCCTGAACATCTCCTTTTCGAGTTTGGGTAATGCGAGTGCTTGAATAATTTCTGCACTCCGTGGTATAAGCATTAGGTTGTCGGCATTCAGTACCTGAAGCTCCATTTCTACACCAAGTGTAAGATGTGTTGGATTACCATTGAATTGTAATGTCATTTACGTGATTTAATATTTGTTAAAAAATGAGCAATATTGATCAGGGGCTATTGCAAATAGGATACGATGTATCCTGCGATTCTATAAGAAGGTGTAAACACCTTTTGTTAGCAACATTATAAATATGCGTTGCGTTGTGCGTGTAATGTTTGCTAAAATAATACTTTTTTAAAAAAAATGCAAATGGTTAGGCGAATTAACATAAATCTTAACATTTATATAAGAAATTTTGTAAAGGGGTTTGGAAGATGATGTGTAAATTGAATAGTTAATCCCAGCATAAGCAATGGATGGCGTAACATTTAATAATTTGAAATAAACCAGATTTTTCATGATAATATCATGCGCTTTTTCAATTGTTTACTATTAAGGTTAAACTCAAATAAAATTGAAAAAATACGAGGATTTTTTAAATTATAGAAGCGTTAATCTAACTTAGGCGCTGCTATTGAGCGTTTTTTTCTTTAAAATGCTATCTGCATTGGTTATACTAAAAATTATGCGCTAAATAATGTTTTTCTTCGAATCAATATTTAACAAAGCGCATGGTTCGAGCATCAATTTGCAATGTGTAAATTCCACTATTTAAATGCGAAACATCTATTGTACTTTGTGGTGAATTAATATTGGTTTCTAAAACAATTTTTCCATCCCAACTATAAACCCTTAACAAAGTGGTGTTGGCTAAATTTTTAGCGTATAAATTAATAACATTGTTTACTGGATTCGGATAAATAGTAAACTCATTACTTTCAATAAATTCAGCATCTATGTTCAACGTGTTACAACTATAAAGATTACCATATTGCTCGATAGCATTAAACACTTCTTGCTCTACAGTGTAAAATGCGGAATAGGTGTTAGTTTGATAACCATCGCCAACACCATTAGTTATAAAAACAAATCCAACTTTACGGGTCGTGTCGAAATAAGCATCACTAACTAATCCGTAAGCCTCACCTGTATGGCCGAACATTGAAGCGCTTCCAGGCAATACAATGTCATTACCCGGTTTAGCAGTTATTCTATGAATGCCTAAACCCCAGCTTAAAAAAAGTCCACCGTAATTATTCCCATTGACTCCGTTATACAACCAATTTTCATCACGCATAGCAGCAATGCTAACTGAATTGAGCAATGGTGTGGAGCAGAATGCTGGATTGTTGATGCACATAAAAATTGTTGCTAAATCACTTGCTGAGCATCTTAGTCCACCTTGTGGACCAAATCTTCCACCATTGGTTCCGGGAATATATCCCGCTAAATTGGTAAACTCAGGTTGAATACCTTGAAAATTATCGGCCTGGGGTGTCCATACACCGCTAATTTTTCGATATAGCACTGCCACGCTATCAATATTAAGCAGATCATTTACATTAAACGAAGCATCAAGTGCTAAGGGTTGAAAAATATTTTGCAGGCAATACAAATCAAACCGCATACTAGCAATTTTTTCAACGATAGTTCCCAGAATAACATAGTTAATATTTGCGTAATTAAAATAATTACCTGGAACTTTATTATTAAATTGACTTGCAACATAATAAGCACCCGCTGGTGTTAATAATTCGCTTAAGTTGGGTATTGGGTTATCGTTTACAGTTGAACTTAAAAATGAGCCATAAGTAGCGCCGTCAATTATTGTAGAAGTGTGCGACAATAGCATTCTTGTTGTAATTGCAGTTATTGGAAAATTTGGATTTTTTACATCATATCCCAAAATTGTGCTGATATCTGCGTCAAGATCTAAAAGGCCTTGTTCTGCCAATTGCATAATTGCAATTGCTGATATAGTCTTAGAAATACTTGCAATTCTGAACTTTGTATTTTCTTGAACATCAAAATTTCTCTCGTAATCAGATTTCCCAAAGTAATAAGCATCAATTATTTCAGATTCACAAAAAACAACTACTGCACCTCCCATCATATCGTTATTAGCAGCAATGCTATCAATTTCTAATGCAAGGCTTTGTGCATTTGCGAAATGAAATGTTTGTAAAAAAATAATACAAAAAGTGATTATATATTTCATATTGTAGATTGAAGTGAGTTGTTTTTTGATGTTTTAAGTGATTTAGCAAATTCTAAGAATCGAGGTTTGTTGAGAATTCTTATTGCGAAGATAAAAATACGTAATAAAGTAAAAAAGAAGTGATGGTTGATGAAAAAAGGCGGCTTGGATTTAATAAACTGGAAAATGTGAACGTGGAGAATGTTTAGGCAATTGCAGTGTTACCTTTGCTTAGGCGCTTGTTTTATTGATTGAAGTTTTTGCGGAGTGCTTGAAGGCAGGTAAATTGAAGAATGTTATTGAAATGTTAAAACAAAGGGTTGAACAAAAATAGTCGTAATCAATCAGCCGAATAAAAAAGTAATAAAACAGGTGATTAAGTTAAAATTAAATAATTAGAGCCTGTAAAGTGCGCTAAATTCAACAAAATGTTTAGCAGTGCTAGACTAGCGCGGCATAAAGGACGAAATTACTTGGTTTTAAAGTTAGGGAAGGGGTGCTGCTAATAGCCAATGTACCTTTTCAGAATTAGCTTGGACGCGCAATGGCAGTTTGAAATTCTAGCTATATTTAGCAGCCATTTTAGATTTAAATTGAGCCTTTTGTGGTGAAAAAAATATAAATATGCCACGAAATAAGTTGGTTATTTAATGAACCTTATTTGTAAATTAAGTTTTATCTTTTGTTTACCATTTTCCACATAAACATCACCGAATTTATGTCTAACTGGATCAGGTGTCTCTAGTTTAGTATTGTTGAACAAATAATCCTCAAGGGTTTTGGTGAAATAAAAGTGGTAGCAAACTAGCTCTCCATCATCTTTCACAATTAAATAACCACCAGTTGCCTGGTAATTTCTGTGCCAAACCTCAGCCGCTCTCATTCCGAGTGCATAGTCAGTTAAGAATTTTTTCATAATCATTTCATACATACTTGCATTTATATTCAAATTGTATCCGATAGAATTTTTCTTGGCAATTTTCGCAATGAATTTTTTTATCGTATTTTCAGATGCAATGTCATTGGAATAAAACAAAACAAGCAACTCCGATAAAATTTTATCAAAGTTATAGTCAATTGTCTGTAAGTTGGATTGAAATATTTCATTATCAACTTTTTCAAATTCTAATCTAGCACCAAAGCCCTCTAATAACTTGAATTTTTCAGAAAACTCATTCACACTCTTAATTTGGCTAATTTCTTCATCTGTTAAAACTTTTCCTTTAATTGAGAATGAAAAATTAGTTGCACCACTTGCATTAACTAAGGTTGAAGGTCTCCCAAGTTGGGACTTAATGCTGAAACCTAAAGTTGGAGATAAAAACGTATTTGGGTCACTAACCTGTATAGTTATATCGTTTTTCAGTTTTGATTTTGCTTTTAAAGTGCTTATAGATAATGATAATAAGAATTTTTCTATCTCAGGAATTTCAAATGAACCATTTCCTCTCTTGGCAGTTTTAATGTTCTCGAAACAAGTCTTTGCGTTTTCGATAAACTGAATAATTGGTATTTTTAAAACAAGCTCCCCGTCAGAAACTATTATCAATTTATCCTGAATTGAAAAGTCTAATGATCTATCTTTTTCGTGCCTTAATACTTTTATTATAGGATAAAAAAAATCTTTTTCTCTATTAAAATTTTCATCCCCTAGATAAAGTTTTCCTTCAGCCAATAATTTTAATAATGTGTATGGTTCACTCCATTCACCTTTATTTCCTGTCAACATAATCTTAATTTTATTTTTCTTTCAAGCGTTCTTCCAAAACATCTACGTGTAATTGGTTTAATAAAAAAATGTTTCGCACTTTACTTAATTTTGCAAAATCAACATTAAAAACAACCCCATTGATTTCAGAATAATCATCCCTCTTTGTTTTTTTATTTTTAAAATATTTACCTCGACTTGAGTCGATAAACAATGAAACAAAGGATACATTGCCTTTATAGATGATTTTCAAGTCAAGGCCGTTGAAATAATCCATTTGCATCGAATATTCTACATTGTCAAATTTATTAGATGCCTCTAGCAAATACAAAAAATGCAAATCACGGATTAAAGTAGGGTATGTGCGTTTAAGTCGGCTTTCAACTCCAATTAGGTCTAAATTATGATTCTCGTATATCAATTCTCCATTTTTAATTCCTCCAAGCCATTTTAAATATGTTTGGTAAAATTCGTTCTCCGATGGTATTTCAAGGTTTTTAAAAAATAAGTAATAAAAAACCTGTATAAATGCTGGCAATTTCGCATTTTCCGCCCCAACTATTTTGGGTAATGATTCCCCAGAATACACTATTTTTTCAATTTGGGCTTCCAATTCATGGACTGATACTTTAGCCTCTCGCATCACCGAGATTTCATTATTCGAAATTTTTATATCTATGATTTTCCTTAAAAATATTTCAACAATTCAATTATTTCATTTGCAGTCGCCTGAATTGCAGGAACAGCAACAGAGTTGCCAAATTGCTTGTAAGCTGATGCGTCAGCGACAGGAATTAAGTATTTATCTGGGAACCCTTGAAGTCTTGCCCATTCTCTTGGTGTCATTTTACGAATTCCTTCTCGGTTAACCGTTCCCTTAATATGCGTTGTAGGTGTAAAGTCTGTTATACGGTGGTCGTATACTAAATTTCTTTCTCTTCCCATACCGCCAACTACAATTGCATTTGCAACTCCATCGTCTTGAATTATTTCAAATCCAAAACCGTTTCCTTTGCTTTCGTGGCGTGCTTTGTGATTAATCAAAGTTTGCATATATTGGGTAGATAAAAAATACTTTGTTGCAGGTACCTTTCTCTCCTTAACGTCTGCAAACTTTACTTTTTTCTTCAATGGTTTAGGATATTCAAAGTCTGTAACACCTTGGTCTTTTCTGAAACCAACAATATAAATTCTTTCGCGATGTTGGGGAACTCCAAAGTCTTTTGCATTAATTATTTTTGGTTCAGGAATATAATAATCAAGGTCATTGCGTAAAACATTTAATATGGTTTCAAGTGTTCTTCCTCCGTTATGATTTCTTAAACCTTTTACATTCTCAAGGAAAATCGCTTTTGGTTTTTTTCGTTTGATTATTTCCGCAACATCGAAAAACAACGTTCCTCTTGTGTCTTCAAAGCCGCCGCGCTTGCCAGCAATAGAAAATGCCTGACAAGGAAAACCTGCGCATAAAACATCGAACCCGTCAGGTATAAATTTTTTAGTCTCCTCTTTTGTAATGTCGCCAAATGGAACTTCGCCAAAATTTGCTCGATAGGTCCTTTGCGCATCTTTGTCCCACTCACTTGTAAAAACACATTTTCCACCTAAATTTTGCATTGCAATCCTAAACCCACCAATACCAGCAAATAAGTCAATGAATTTAAACTTATAATCCTTTGGAGTTGGGAATGGAACATCATTTACTTCAAAAAGTAATTGTTGAAGCGCGTGCTCAGTTACCATTGGAAGATTGTCCTCTTCAATTCGAAATTGCACGTATTCCTTTATGTACTTCAAAGCATCTTTTTTATATTGCTTTGATACACCATTTTCAATATTATGAAGATAATGAGTAATTACAGCCTTTTTCTCATTACTAGGCACTGGCTCCACTAATCGCACTTGAAACCGTTTTCCGTCAAACTCATCAATGCTGATTTTCACCTTCAATTTCATCTTTTATAATTCTTTTATCTAGTAGTAAAATTACATATTTTACGCTGGTTTTATTAAAGTTTATCGTCAATTTTTTTGCTAGCTTCACTCACTTTTAATACGAGACCGTTTGCCTCAAAACCAAATTTACTCGATACAAGCCTGATACAACTGGCCCAATAGGGTTTTGTAACAATAATATTACAACGCTAAAATTAAATTATCCAAAATTTTCCAACCGCATTTTTTTGTTTGCTATCTTAAGTTCAGCTTCTATTATATATTTAATGTGGCTGTCGTATTAAAACTTTTGTACCGCGTCTAACCGATTTTTGTGCTGTGCACATGTCCGGCTTTGTGGCTTATAATTACTTTTAAATAATTACTACTGCTTAAATCTTTCTTCATTGTGATATTTCAAAAACTCAATATCGGGTAAAAATCTTGATGGCAAAACCATTTTTTGATTATTATACCTGAAAAAATATTTTTCTAGTGATTTACACTTTTTTTGTTTGTATAGCAATGATGAAATCCTGATTTTAAAATCTGGTGTTATTGTTAATAAACCATTTTCAAATGCTTTGTCATGAAGCGAATTAATTGCAATTCCATTGCGTGGGTTTAATCTATTTTTTTCATCTAAACTCCAAGGCCGAATATGTCCTGCTGTTAAAAACTCAGGTTGTTGAATGCCAGTTATACAGCAAGTGTTATTGTAAGATGCAAGAATGGAACTCCTAAAAAAAGATTGATTTACCCTTACTTTAACAACTTGTTCTCTTGATTTACCTTCTCTTGGTAAATCAATTTCAGGAATTTTATTTAATCTTTCAACCGTAGTGTTTTCAAATTTAGCTAGTAATTTTTCGCTTTCGAACGGTAAAGTATTCCAATTATTAAAAAATTCATTCCAAATTGCAGCATCCAATTTACTTGCGTTTGCTGCACCCTTTATTCCTCTTGCGGCTAAACTGGGGTCAAGACTAGCAAAGTTGACAAGCTTAAAAGCCATAGAACCTGGTGTTCTGCCGATTAATTTTGCAAGGCTTTTAACATCTGGATTTAACATGTGTAATTTACCAAAAGGTAATTTACAGTAAAGATTTACAGCCAAAATTAATTCTTCTCTTGTCCAAAGTTTTTGTCCTGTTTTCATTTAAAATTGTTATTAAAAAAGTCTTCATCGTATTGAGTAATAAACTCATAATTGCAATTTATATTTAAGCATTTATTAGCTTCCACTTTGTTTGTAGTATTTGATAAATTTACAATTATTTTGGTTCTCGAACTACACAATGGACAACTTGCTGGTTGGACGGACAAAATTTATATTTCTTAAAAATTTAACATTATGCCGCTCATTTTGCGTTAGGGATTGTAGTGGAAATCCTTTTTGAGAGGAACGAACAAAAAGATTGGAACGGAAAGCCCGGCCCGTTAGGGAAACGCCCAATTTATTTTTATTTCATTTTGCATTATCATGGAAAATTGAAGTTGGTTATTAGTTTGTGCACCTCCGCGATATAAAAATAAAATGTTTAAGTTCATTCAAAAACTTCTTGAGAATTTAAAATTGAAAGCCTTTGCATTGATTATAATACAAAAACGACCAATCAAAAATTACGCAATACAAACACCCACACTATTGCTCAATCAGCAGTCCATTGCACTATACAAACCTATCTTCACAAATCCCTCTTTTTCGTTATCGCCCAGCCCAACACACAAAAAACAACTGCATAAAACGCTCCCACACCGAGCGACAGTGCTGTTGGTGCCGTTTGGGTTGGTTCGAGGCCGCCGCTCATTAGGTGATCAACTGGAAAGGGTACCATTTTTAGAAAATAGGTGGCAACTGGCATATAATCACCAAAGCCGGAAGGGAAAATTCCTTCTCGCAGAATTACATCAATGGGAAACAAAAAGATTAAAAATATAATTACAGCTAAGCCAGTTCTTTTAAATAAGGTGCCGAAAAAATATCCCATCGACATCATACCTAATGATTGAATGAAATAGGCAAATATATATCCCGAATGGGCAAACATTTGATTTTTTTGTGCTGGCAACGAATAAATATTACCTGCAATTAATCCGCTAAGCATTAATATAATAGTAGAAATTATACTCAACAAAACTATCAATAAAATTTTAGCAATAACGGTTTCTTGTCTTGTTAAACCATCAATAATATTTTGGCGCAATGTGCGATAGGTAAATTCGTTACAAGTAACAAATATTACCAATATGGCTAATATAATATTAAAATAACAGGCATATAAAGTATAATAATTCCAGATGTTTGGAAAGCCTAATACAGTTGCAGATGTTAATCCCTCTTCACCGCCACCTGCAAGGTTTTTACCTACTAACAGGGCTAAGGTCATGAGTAAAACATAAATAGCAAATAATATTTTAAATGTGCGGTAAGGCACCAATTTTAGTAATTCAATTCTGAGCAGACGTATCATATAGGGTTATTCGGCAGTTAATTCTAAAAATTGTTCTTCAAGTCGTTTTTTACGCGTTTTTAGGTGTTGCAAATAAATTTGCTTATCGCTTAAATATTTATTTAATGTAGCAGCATTAAAAGTATCATCAACATTTAATACAATAATATTATTTTCAGTATTTGCTTGGCGTATTCCTGAAAATGATTGTAATGCTTGTAATACTATTTCATTATTTTCGGCAGCAACTTCTATTTGCGTTTCGCCTTTAATTAAATCGGCAACGCTGCCTTCTGCAAGCAAGGTTCCTTTTTTAATTACGCTAACATGGGTGCAAACTTTTTCAACTTCATCTAAAATATGACTCGCCAAAATAATGGTTCTACCACTTGCCGATTGCTGAGTAATAAACTCGCGCACTTCTGCAATTCCTTGAGGGTCTAATCCATTTGTTGGCTCATCTAAAACTAATACCTCGGGATTGCCAAGTAAGGCGCTTGCCAAAGCAAGGCGTTGTCGCATGCCTAAAGAGTAAGTGCGTGCCTGGCTTTTTTTGCGTTCAAGTAAATTAACTGATGCTAAAACAGCATCAATCGTTTTTTCATCAACGCCCTTAATTTTTGCAACTACTTTTAAATTTTGCTCTCCGCTTAAATAGGGGTAAAAGTTTGGCTGCTCCAATAAAGCACCAATGCGCTTGCGATTAATATCGTTCGCTCCATTATTAAACCATGAATACGCACCAGATGTTGGTTGTATTATGCCTAAAAGCATTCCAAGGGTTGTGGTTTTTCCACTTCCATTGGGACCCAAAATGCCGTAAACCGCTCCCTTTTCTACGCGCAGGTCTAGCCCGTTAACGGCTTTTATGGGACCGTATTGTTTTTTTAATGCGGTGGTTGATAGTATAGTTTCCAATGTATTTTCAGTTTAGTGTAAAAGTAAACAATTAAGCAGTATTGCCAATCAATATGCCAATTTGTAGCAATTATCAGCTAAACGCACAGACTTGGCAAAATGTTACATTGGTGGATGCGCATTGTAGCAATAGACTTCAAATTTTAAGGAATGTTCAGTCGCAAATATCAGTGTAAAGGACTCAAAGCTTGTAAAAATTAGTCAGTGTAATTTTAAAGCAAATGGCAATTATTCAGATTAATACCTACTGAATAAATACCTTATATAAAATGGATTGCACTCAAAAATAGTATTATTCCAATATTATTTTTACTATTTTTCTATCTCCATTTATTAAAACTTCTA
>Ga0105049_10006264_pt1 | contig 13865 bp, 9 predicted proteins | sample MAT06_FD_78087 | JGI IMG/M metagenome (GOLD analysis project Ga0105049, IMG submission 78087) | Freshwater microbial communities from Lake Fryxell liftoff mats and glacier meltwater in Antarctica - MAT-06 | ecosystem: Environmental > Aquatic > Freshwater > Ice > Liftoff microbial mat | place...
ATCTTCGCCCAGGCCTTCATGACGTTTTCCCGGAGCCCTGCCGGCATCGCCGCGTCGTGCAGGAGCTGTCCCCACTTCACGAGATTCTCTTCCAGCTTCCGCGCGCGATCCCGGAAGTAGTGGCTCGGCCAGATGGCATACTTTTCCAGATACCAAGTCAGCTCGCCGGCTTCGATGGGACCGATGGGAGCAATGAGCCGCCATGATTGTGCGCTGTGGACGTGCGGCTGGCCGGGCGTGGCCGGTTCATAGACCAGCCGGGCACGGGCGGACGCGCGGCGGACGCCGTCCTGCTCGCAGAACTTCAAGTCGGTGAGTTCGAGGACGAGTTCCTCCAACAGCTCAGCCTTGGGCTGCGGGACGGCGGTGGCATCGTGCGGGTCCCGTTTTCCCAGCGCGACGAGGAGCGGATGAACAGCCGCTTCGACCCCGCCTGCATCGCTGCTCACGGGAATGTGGAGCGGTTCTTCCCCGATTAGCTGGTGAAAAACGCCGAGCTTGGTCCCGTTGAGCAACAGGGGAATGACGGGGAACTTTGCCTTGTGCGCTTTCCACCTTTCGTTGAGAGCGTGGAGCACCTCCTGGCCGACCCATTCCGACTGAAACGCACCGGGACTGATGACGACGGCGAACGCCGAGGCCGTCTCGATTGCTTCCTGAATTGCGGGCCAAAGCGGATCGCCGCCGCGCAGTTCGCGCGAATCGATCCATCCCGCCGGTCCGTGATCGGCGAGCGCGGCGCGGATCGCGCGCACGAAATCGTCGTCTTCCGAGCTGTGCGAGATGAAGAGCTTGCTCATGGGGCGGTCCGGGTTCGCGAGGAGCAGAGGCGAATTTGCGATGGCGGACAAGACCGCATCGCGCCTTTGCGCGCGCGCGCGCATCCGCTACGTTGCCAGCCCTTTGAAAACCGAATGATTGACACCAATGAACGCCGGATGGTGGAGCGGGCGCTGCTCGTCGGCGCCTACATCGAACCCGCGGCCCGGGCGGAAGCCAGCAGCCTGCTGGAGGAGTTGGAGGAACTCGTCATCACGCTCGGTATCCCGGTCATCGAGCGGCTGCTCATTCATCATCGGGAAAATCACGCGCGGCTGCTCATCGGCTCGGGCAAGGCGGAGGAGATCGCGGCGAAGGCGAAGGAACTCGGGTGCGATGTGATCGTCTTTGACAATGAACTTTCGCCGAGTCAGCAGCGGAACTGGGAGGAGATCGCGGGCATCGCGGTGATCGATCGGCAGGAGGTGATCCTCGATATCTTTGCGCGGCGGGCGCAGACGCGGGAGGCGCGGCTCCAGATCGAGCTGGCGAAGATGGAGTATTCGCTGCCGCGCCTGACCCGGGCGTGGAGCCATCTGGTGCGCCAGGGCGGCGGCATCGGGGCGCGTGGGGAAGGCGAGACGCAGCTCGAGCAGGACAAGCGGCGCATCCGGGGGGCGATCGACCGCTGCAAGAAGGAGCTGGAGTCGGTGGTGAGCGCGCGGGCTACGCAGCGCAAGGATCGCCTGCGCACGCCGGTGCCGAATGCGGCGATCGTCGGCTACACGAATTCCGGGAAGTCCTCGCTGCTCCGCCGGCTCACCGGCGCGGAGGTGCTGATCGAGGACAAGCTCTTTGCCACGCTCGATACGACGACGCGCAAGGTCGCGCTGCCGAATCATCAGCCGCTCCTGCTCACCGACACCGTCGGCTTTGTCCGCCGGCTGCCGCATCGGCTGGTCGAGGCCTTCCGGGCGACCCTCGAGGAGGCGGCGATGGCGGATTTCCTGATCCATCTGCTGGACGCCTCGCAACCGGAGGTCGTGGAGTTTTTCCAGACGACGATGACCGTGCTCGCCGAACTCGGGGCGGACCAACGCCCGATGATCGTCGCCTTCAACAAGATCGACAAAGTGGAGGCTCCCGGGACGCTCGCGGCCCTCCGGCGGCATTTCCCGGACGCCGTCTTTCTCTCCGTTCATACTGGCGAGGGGCTGGACGGGCTGATCGCGCGGATGGAGGACATGGTGTCGGCGGGCTGCGCCACGGTGGAGCTGCGCATCCCGCAGCGGGAGAGCGGGCTGATCGCGCGCCTGCATCGCGACGGTCGGGTGCTCGAGACGCACTATGAAGGGGACGACGTGCGGCTGGTCGCGACGGTGCCCCGGCGGATGGAGGAAGTGTGCGCGCCGTACACCGTAGCAAGCCCGTTGCCACCTGCGGCACGCGATGTGCATTCGGTAGAGACAAAATGCGCCCCGCCCGCTAACAGAATCCCGTAATGCGAGCTGCCTCGCGGCAGTCGCTCCAGCCACCCTCACGGACCTCCAGAGTCACCACCACGGACCATGTCATTTCTCGATCGCTTCAAACGCAAAGGACCGGCTTCGGCGGAGCTGGAGCCGCCGCTTGAAGCGCCCGCGCGGCCCGCGGAGCCGGCTCGAAAAGCGGACCCTGCCGCGATCAAGGCGGCCGCCCAGCAGGTGCTGGCGCGCTACCAGACTGACTTCAATGTCGCCGGGAAGAAGGACCCGCGTCTCGCGCCACCGGTGCTCCCGCCGCCGGCCGACTCCTCCCCCGCCTCCACGGCGCCACCCGGCTCGATCCCCGGGCTCGCGGCCCTCGCCCTGGCCAGCGAAAATCACGAGCTGCAACTGGAACTCGGCGATTTTCTCCATCGCATCCCCAAGACCGCCCTCGCGGAGGGAAATCACGACGTTCACCGCGTCCTCACCTTCCGGATCGACGAGATGGCCGACCGCATCTCGCGCGGCCTGACCACCATCCCGCTCGCGGAGATCTATCGCCAGGTGCCCAACGTCTTCCGCACCGCGATCAAGGACGCGCCCGAGGCGGAGATCCGCTTTCCGTGGCAGAAGGTGATGATCCTCCTGAACGAGTCGCGCGGCGCGGGAAAGGGCTCGTCGCTGAGCGAAGCCGCCGCACGCGCCCTCGCCGCGAAACTCAAGGCCCAGCGCCCTGCGCGGAACATCATCCCGATCAAGCAGGAGACCGAGCCCCTCATCCCACCTCCGGTCCAGGCCAGGGCGGCCGTGGCCGAGCCGAAGATCCTCCAGTTGCCGGGCACGGCCACGCCCGCCGCGCCCAAGCCCGCGCCGGCGGCGAAAGAGACGCCCGCCAAAAAAGAGGCGGCGTCCAAACCTCCCACGGTCGCGCCCGAGCCCGCCGCCACGTCCAGCGACGGCCTCACCGAAGACGAGCGCGTCACCCGCGACGAACTCCTCCGGGCGCGCGGTATCGCCACGCAGAATGCCGCGCGGCTGAAGTCCGAGTACGAAGGTCTGCTCGCCGCGGCCCGCGACGAGCGGAAGGGGCTCGTGGAGGATCGCGATCGCATCGCCGCCCAGCTCAGCCAGGCGCAGCAGGACGTGCTCGCCCGGCAGACCCAGATCGACGCCGGGAAGTCCCGCGCCGAGCAGGCCGCCCAGGCCCTGGCCGCGCTGCAAAAAGAACGCGACGTCAAGGCCCCGGCCCAAGCGCAAGCCGAGGCTCAGCACGAGCGCGAGATCCAGGCGCTACAGGCCAAAGCGACGGAATCTGCGAACGACCAGCGCCGCCTCACCGCCGAACTCACGCAAGCTCGCGAAGGCTGCGCGACCCTCGGAGCGCAGCTCGCCACCGCCGAGCAGGCCCGCGAGGAGGCCGGTCGCCGGCTCGAGGAGAGCACCGCCGCGCTCCGCCGGGAATTCGAGGCCGCAGCCGGGCAGCGCCAGGCCGAGGCCGCGGCCAGCCTCCAGCAACTTCAGGAACGCCTCCAGGCCGCCGAAGCCGAGCGCGCCCGGATCGAGGCGGATTTTTCCCGCACGACGCAAGCTCGCGAGGCGGAGCGGCAGGCGGCGGAAAAACGGCTCGAAACCGAAACCGCCCGTCGCATCGAGGAAACCGCCACGCGCCTGCGGGCGGAGTTTGCCGACGCCCGGCAGCAGCACGAAGCCGGGCGGGCGTCCGCCTTGCAGGAGCTGCAGGACCAGCTCCAGGCCGCCCAGGCCCACAGCGCCAAACTCGCCGCCGAGATCGAACAGGGCCGCCGCGCGCTCACCGAATCCTCCCGCCAGATCGAGCAGCGTCTGCGGCACGAAAGCGAACGCGCCCTCGGCGTCGAACGCGCCAATCTCATCCGCGATCTCGACCAGGCCAAACGCCAGCGCGAATCCGAAATCAGCGGCTCGCTCAAGCAGCTCCAGGACAAACTCCAGATCGCCAACGGCGAACAGGCGCGACTCAAGGCCGATCTGGAAAAGGCGACCGCCGCGCGCTCCGAATCCGTCCGCGCCGCCGAGCAGCGCTTGAAGCAGGAGCATCAGCAGAGCCTCGATCTGGTGAAGGCGGAACTGCAGCGCGAGTGGGAGGCGCAACGGCAGAAGCTCGACGCCGATTCCGCGGTGCAGGTGCGCCAGCTCGTCGAGCAGGTGCAGGCCGCCACCGACGCGCGGGCAAAAATTTTCACCGAACTCGAGCACGCCCTGGCCGTCCAGACGGAGACCGCCAAAGCCGCCACAGTGCGCCTCGACGAGGCGGTCGCCCGCGCCGGCACCGAGGCCGCCGAAGCCGCACGCCAGACTTTCGCCACCGAGCGCCAGGCCCGCGAAGCGGAAAGCGCCGCCGCCCTTCGGAAGCTCGAGGAGCAACTGCAAGCGACCCACGAAGCCCGGACCCAGGCACTCGACGCGCTCGAGCACTCGAAACTCGCGCTCACCGAATCCGCGCAACAGCTCGAGCGCCGGCACGCCGAGGATATGCAACGCCAGGTCGAGGCAGCCACCGCCAGACTGCGCGGCGAACTCGAGGCCGATCTCCAACGCCGCGCCACCGAAGCCGCGACCGCACTCGCCCGGCTCCAGGAGGAATGCGACGCCGCCACCGCCGGTCGCACGCGGCTCGTCGCGGATCTCGAACATTCCCAGGCCGCGGGCACCCAGGCGCTCCAGGCAGTCGAGGCCCGGCTCACCGAAGAGACCGCGCGCCAGATCGAAGCCGTCACCGCCCGCTTGCATGGCGAGGCCGGGACCGCCCGCCAGACCCGCGAAGCCGAGGCGACCGCCGCCCGCGGGCAACTCGAAACCCAGCTCCAGGCCGCCACCGCCGAACACACGAAATTTTCCGCCGAGCTGGAGAAAGCCCGAGCCGACCGGACCGAGACCGCCAAAGCCACGGCGGCGCGCTTTGCAAAGGAAATCGCCCGCGCCGGCACGGAGGCCACCGAAGCCGCGCACGAGTCCTTCGCTGCGGAGCGCCAGTCTCTCCAGGCAGAAGGCGCCGCGGCCCTCCACAAGCTCGGAGAGCAACTCCAGTCGGCCCACGAAGCCCGGGCCCGGGCGGTCGCAGAACTCGAACACGCGAAACTCGCGTTCACCGAATCCGCGCAGCAGCTCGAACAGCGGCACGCCGAAGACACGGCCCGCAAGATCGAGGAAGCCACCGCCAAACTGCGCGGCGAATTTGCGCAGGAAGAGCAGCGCCGCGCCGCCGAAGCCGCGACCGCACTCGCCCGGCTCCAGCAGGAATTCGACGCCGCGAGCGCCGCGAGCGCCCAGCTCGCCGCCGAACTCGCCCAGGCCAAAGCCGGAGGCGCCGAGGCGCTGCAGGTGGCCGAAACGCGCCTCAACGAAGACACCGCACGCCAAATCGAAGCCGTCACGGTCCGCTTGCGCGACGAGGCCGAGACCGCCCGGCAGGCCCACGAAGCCGCCGCGACCGCCGCCCGGCAGCCCCTCGAAACCCAGCTCCAGGCCGCCACCGCCGAGCAGACGAAACTTTCCGCCGAATGCGACCGGCTCCGCGCCGCCAGCCACGAAGCCACCGCGGCCGCGGAACGCCATCTCGAGGCGACCCTGGCCCGCCGGAGCACTGAACTCACCGGCCAACTCCGCGCGGAGTTCGAAGCTGAAAAGGCCCAGCGCGAAACCGCCATCGCCGCCACCCTCCAGCAACTCCAGCAGGAGCTGCAAACCGCCACCGGCGCGCGCACCCAGATCGCCGCCGAACTCGAACAAGCCCGCGCCGCCGCCGCCGCCGCGGAGACGGAAAGCGCCCGCAAACTCGAACGCACCGTCGCCGACCTGCGAAAGGAATTTGACGTCACCCTCCGCCAGCAGCGCGAGGAAGCCACCGCGGAAGCCCACCAGGCCGGAACCCTGCAACTCGCTTCCGCGACCGACACCCTGCGCCGCGATCTCCAGGCCACCGCCCAGCAGCGCGAGGCGACCCTCACCGGCGAACTCGAGGAACTCCGCGCCAAAGTCCAGACCGCCAGTCACGCGCAGGGCCAGTTGACCGCCGAACTCGAGCGCACCCAGACCGCCCACGCCGCACTCGTGGCCGCCAGCGCCGCCAGCACCGCGCTCGTCGGGAGCTTTGAGTCGCGCGCCGTCGCCCAGCTCGAAGCCGACATCGACACCTACCGCACCCGCATCAAGAGCTTCATGAAGGAGCGCGACCAGGCCCGCGCCGCCGCGGACTCCGCGCTCGCCGAGGCTCGTGCCCTCTCCGAAAAAGTCGCCGCCGAACAGACCGCAGTCGAGACGGCCCGCGACGGCATGGAAAAGCGCCTCGCCAACGCCGACCGCACCACCGCCGAACGTCTCGCCGCCATCCGCAAACTCGAAAGCGAAGCCGCCCAACGCGCCAAGGATCACCAGCGCGCCCTCGGCGCGCAAAAGTCCCAGCACGACGGAACGCTCCAGGCCCTGCGGGCCGGGAAAGAAAGCGCCCTCGCCGCGCTCACCACCGCCCGCGACCAGGCCCTCGCCGCCCGCACCGCGCTGGAAAAGCAACTCACCGAGACCACCCAGACCGCCACTACCCGGCAGACGCACATCGAGAAGCTCCAGGCCGACCTCGGACGCGCCACCGCCGAGCACGGCGAACGTCTCACCCACATCCAGCAGCTCGATCAGGAAATCGCCCGGCGCGCCAGCGACCACCAGCAATCGCTCGCCGCCCAGACCGCCACCCACACCGACGCTCTCGCGAAACTCCGCCAGGAGACCGACGCCGCCCTCGCCGCCCTCGCCGCCGAACACCAGAGCACCATCGACTCCCGCTCGGCCGTAGAGGAAAAGCTCGTCGCCAGCACCCGCACTGGAGGAGAGCGCCAGGCGGAAATCGCACGGCTGTGCGGCGAGATCGAGACCGCGCAGAAAACCATCCAGCAAAAGGAACAGTCGATCGCGGAGCTGAACCGCCGGCACGACGAACGCCTCGAGCAGATCCAGCAACTGGAGGCCGAGATGACCCGCCGTTCCGGCGAGCAACAACAGCTTCTCGCCACCCGCGTCAGCGAACACGAGGGCGTCCTCGTCTCACTCCGCGCGGAAAAGGACGCCGCCGTCGCCTCCCTCTCCGCCGCCCGCGACCACGTGGTCGCCGCCCGGGGCGAGGTCGAAAAGCGCCTCGCCGAATCGGAACGCCTCTCCGCCGAACGCCTCGGCCAGCTCGAGCGACTCAAGGCCGACCTCGTCAGGACCGGGGATCGCATTCGCGAAAAGGAGCAAGAGATCGCCCAACTCGGTGCCGGACACCGCAGGGCGCTCGAGCAGCTCGCCGCCACTCACGAGCAGACCCTCGCCCGGCATGCCGCCGACAAGGAAGCCTCCCTCGCCGATCTCGCGCGCGCCCGAGACGCCTCCCTCGCTGCCCTCGCCGCCGAGCGCGACGACGAACGCAAAGGCCGCGCACACACCGCCGAACTCCTCACTGCGGCCGGTAAAACCACCCGGGATCTGAACGGTCGCATCCAGCAGCTCGAAGCCGACCTCACCGCCACCCGCGCCGAGATCGAGGGCCGGGAAAAGGAAATCGCCCGCCTCGGCACCACGCATCACGAGTCCCTGCTCGCCCAGAATCATCAGCACCAGCAGGCGCTCGCCGCCCTCGGCGCGATCCGCGATGCGCTCATTGGAGAACGCGATTCCGTGCTCACCTCCCGCACCCAGCTCGAATCGCAAATCGGCGACGCCCGCCGCCTCGACACCGAACGCCTCGCCCGCATCGAGGAACTCGACAATTTTGTCCAGCACGCCCGCACCCTTGTCCGCCAGCGCGACGAGACCATCGCCCGCCTCACCGAAGAGCAGCAGCAGGCCACCGCCGCCCAGACCCAGCGCCACGAGCATACGCTGAACGTCCTGACCACCGAGAAGGACGCCGCCATCGCCAATCTCGCGGCCGAAAAGGCGAACCTTGCCGCCGAGCACGACAAGCGACTCACCTCCCTCGTGGCCCGGCACGAGCACGCGCTCGAAGCCGCCGCCGCGGAGAAGACCGAAGCCCTCACCGCCCTCCGCGCCGAGCTGGAGCGCGGGATCGCCACGATCGAGGTGGAGAAGAAAAAGATCCTCGCGGCCAAGACCACCGCCGAGGCCCGCATCGGCGAACTCGCCGCCGAGCGTGACGATGCCGTGAAGGACAGCGCGGCCGTGGCGCAGCACCTCGCCACCGTGACGCTCGATGCCGAGAAGCGGATCGACGAACTCCAGGCGGAATCCGGCGCCATCGTCGCCAATCTGCAAAAAACCAAGTCCGATCTCCTCGATGCCGGGGAGGCCCACAAGGCCCAGAGCACCGTTTTCGCCCGGGAGTTCAAGACCATGCTCGCGCAGCGCGACCAGGCCCTGGCCGAATTGCAAACCACGCTCCAGCACACCGCCGAAAAGGAAACCACGATCGCCGCCGAACGCGCCGCCCTCCAGCGCCTGGAAGCCGAACTCTCCCAGCAGCACGAACGCGAAATGTTCCGGCTGCGGCGCGAGCGCGATTCCGTCATCCAGCAGCGCGACGCCCTCCGCTCCCGCTTTGAGCGCGTGGTCGAAGAACAGCGGGAACTCCTCAGCGACCTCGACAGCGCCGTGCCCGGCGGAGCGCGCCCCGAGCCCGCGCGCCACAGCGCCCGCCAGGCCGCGACCGAGTCCAACGTGATCGACATCAGCGAAGCCGAAATCCGCCGCACTCCCGACGTGCTCGTGGAGACCGGCACCGGCCTGCGGATTCCCCTCGCCCGCCCGATCTCGATCCCGCCGCCCAACGTCCGGCTGCTCTGATCCGGCCGCGGCGGCTACTTGCCCAGCAGGTGCTCGATCACCAGTTGGTCCAGCGCCTGGTAGTTGCGCTCCGCCACGCAACGCTGCGCCGCCTTTGCGTCGAAGCTCCGCACTTTCTCCACGAGCCGCAGAAAGGTGCTCCGACTGTTCACCAGATGCTCCATCCAGTGCTCCTCCCTGGTGGTGCGGAAAGGATGCACGTCGAAACACACATACTCCCCGCGCGTGCCGTAGCCGTTCCGCTCCAGCGCTGCCACTTGATCGAATGCGCTGCGTAGATTGGTGCAGCCAAAGGGCCGGTCCTGATCGTACTTCAGCCCATTCTGGTCATTGAGGTGCAGCGACCACAGCTTGCCAAAGCCGCAGGCGAAATCGATTTCGTCCGCCGGATCGAGCCCGGCGAGAATCGCGTGCGCGCTCTCGATCACACAGCCGACGCGCCGCGGATCGCGCGTGAGCTGCGCCACCGCCAGGGTGTGCCCGATGGTCGGCAGATACGCGTGATCCATGGGTTCATTCGGCTTCGGCTCGATCGCCAGACGGATCTTCTTATCGTGCGCCAGCATCGCGTCAAAGGCCTCGACCAGCAGATCGAGCGAACGCCGTCCGCTCTTCGCCTCACGGATGTAAGTCCCCTCGCGCGCCAGCCACAGCACCAGGATGTCCGTGCCGAGGATCTTCGCGATGTCGATCGACTGCTTCGAGCGCTCGATCGCGTACTTCCGATGCTTCGCTTCATTGCTCGTGTACCCGCCATCGACCGTCTGCGGCGCAAACCACAGGCGCGGCGCCACCATCTCCACCGCGATCCCCTCCCCATCGAGCCGCTTCTTCAGCTCCTTCGCCTCCTTCGCGATCTGCGGCCACGACTTGCCGTCGATCTCCGGCACCGCGTCGTCGTCGTGAAACATCATCGCCTCGAAGCCGTGCTTCTTGAGCTGCGCGAGCTTCCAGGAGAAGTCGCGATCCACCCGCGTCGGCGGGCCGTAGGGATCCTGGCCGACGCTGAGATTCCAGGGGCCAAAACAGAAGCGATACTTGGTTTTCGAGGGCATAAGGGAGAGCGGTTGCAGAATGGAGGGATGGACTTCGGGGCCAGCTTCGTATGCGATTCCCCCCCACCCTTCAACTCACGAATCCTCCTCTCCAAAGCTCCCGTTCCATGTTTTCCCACGTCGTTATCTTCTGGACCAAACCCGAACTCGCCGATGCCACCGAAAAGCTCCTCGCCGGCGCCGAGCAATACCTGCGACCGATCCCAGGCGTGAAGAGCTTCCACGTCGGCCGCATGGTTGAGAGCCATCGCGACGTCGTGGACCAGAGCTACCAGATCGCGCTGAATCTGCAGTTTGAAAACAAGGCCGCGGAAGGCGCGTATCAAGTGCATCCGCTGCACCTCGAGTTCGTCGAAAAGGCGTTCAAGCCGAACTGCGCCCGGGCCGTGATCTACGACTTCGAGTAGCCTCGCTCTGCGGCCGTTCTGCCGGCGGTTGCTTCATGCCTTGTGCGTGTCGCGCCGCTCCGCTATGCCTCCCAGATGATCGAGGCTCCCCAGATTCAGAAGGTACTCGACCGCGTGGTGCCTTCGCTCACCTCGGCGCTCGGCGAAAATCTCCACGCCTGCATCCTCTACGGCAGCGCCGTGCGCGGCGATCTGGTGCCCGGCGTTTCTGACATCAATCTCCTGCTCATCCTCCGCGAATCGACCCCCGAAGCGCACGCCGCCATCGCGGATGCGATCGACATCGGCGCACCGATCGACCCCTTCGTGCTCGGCCTCGCCGGGCTCGATCGCAGCATGCGCTCATTCGCCAGCAAGTTCCTCAGCATCCGCCGCAACTACCGGATCCTGCACGGTGGCGACCCCTTTGCGCAGTTCGCGGTCGATCCGCAGGTCGAGCGCTTCCTCTGCGAGCAAGGGCTGCGCAACCTCCGGCTGCGCCTCGTCCGGGCACGCATCCTGAGCCGCGGGAAGCCGGAGCACTACGAGACTTTCCTGCAAAACTACGACGCCGTGATTTTCGTCCAGCTCGCGGAATTGGCCCGGCTCAATGGCCTCGAAGTGCCCAAGTCCTTCGACGACCGCGTGCCGCTCTTCGCCGCGACCTTCCATGCGGACACCGCCGCGCTGCGGGAGTTGCTGGCGCTCAAGCACCAGCCGCGCCGCCTTTCCCCGGACGATGTCCACCGGCTGCACACCGGCATCTTCGGCCTGCTAAACTCCGCGGTTGCGTGGCTGGAGGAAAGATGGACGCCGTAAGCCAGTTTCTCCGCGAAGCTCGGGGGCCGGAATTCCTCTTTGCCTACCTGATCTTTTTCTTCGCGGTCTTTGCCTCGGGGCTGATTCTCCGCGGGATCGGGTTTCCCCGCAGGCTGGTCACTGCCGCGGGGTTTTTCCTCTATGAAGGTGTCGGCTGCTCCCGGATCGCGATGGCCAGCGAGGAGGGGATGCACAAGTTCGAGTTTCTCGTCATCTTCATGATCGCCGGCGGGCTCGCACTCCTCATTCGCGTGAAGACCACGGGCGGCTCGGACGGCCATGGGAGTTGTGGCATCGCCTTGAGTTGCGGTGGTAGTTCGAGCTGTGGCGGCGGCGGCTGCGGAGGTGGCGGCGGCTGCGGTGGCTGCGGGAGCTGAGCCATGATCGGCGTCGGATTTCGTCGTCCGCTCGAGCGCTGGATTCGCTCGCGCCCGGAGGAAGTCGGCTGTCTGGAGATCACCGCGGAGCATTTCTACGACGGCGGTCACCGACTGCTGCATGAGCTGGCCGATGCCTATCCGCTTTTCCTCCATGGGCTCGGCTTGAGTCTTGGCACACCCGGCACACTCGATCGCGAACAAGTGGAGCGTTTCGCCGCGATTGCCGCCATCGCGCAACCCCGCTGGATCAGCGAACATATTGCCTTCACCCGCACCGCTGAAGTCGATCTCGGGCATCTCAATCCCCTGCGCCCGACCCGCGAGAATCTCCGCGTCGTCGCCGGGCACGCGCGGGAACTCGCCGCCCGTTGCCAGCGCCCCTTGATCCTCGAAAACATCACCTCGCACCTCCGTCTGGAAGGCGAAATGACCGAGCCGGATTTTCTCAACGATCTCTGCGGCGAGGCGGGATGCGGCCTGCTGCTCGACGTGACCAATCTCTACATCAACAGCCGCAATCACCGCTTCGATCCCCTCGCCTGGCTGCACCGCCTCGATCCGGCGCACCTCGTGCAACTCCACCTCGTCGGCTTTTCCTGCACCGACGACCGCTACGAAGACGACCACGCTCAGCCGATTCAGGAGGAGCTTTTCGCCCTCACCCGCGAAGTCGTCCGTCACGCTCCGGTGCAGGCCATCGTCATCGAACGCGATGGCAATTTTCCCGCACCCGCGGAAATCGCCGGAGAACTCCGGCAACTGCACGCCATCGATGCCGGCCATTGATTTCACCACCGCGCTCGCCCGGCTGCTCCGCGAACCCGCGCTGCGACGCGAATTCGCCCACGACGCCTCGTCCGTCGCCGGGCGCTTGCACGTCCGCGCGGAAGACCGCGCGGCGGTTGTGGCTTTGCCCCTCGCGGCGCTGGAGCGCCAGGCGGAGACGCTGCTGAGGAAGCGCTTTCACGAAGCCCGCAAGTTCGCCCCGCACACCTTTGCCCTGCTCGGCGAGCGAGCGTGGGAGCGCTTTGGCAGCTACGCGCTCGCTCATTGGCCAGCGGGACATCATCGCCACCTTCTCGATGCCCTGGGCTTTTGCGAAGACCTCGGCACGCCCTGCAAGTCGGAGTGCAACCGCCTGCGTTTCCTCGCCGCGAATCGCCGCCTGCGGATCCACTGGCCCACCGACCAGCGCGGCGGCGGACTGCAAATCCTTTTCCGTACCCGCGACGGCACTCTCCGGGAATCCACCGTTCAGCTCGGGATTTAAGGCGGCGGCGCGGCCTCCACCATCACCGCCGTGCCGTAGCAGAGCACCTCGGTCACGCCGTTCATCACCTCGTTGGCGTCGTAGCGCACCCCGATCACGGCATTGCCACCGATCGCCTCGGCGTGTTCGAGCATTTGCTGGAAGGCTTCTGCCCGCGCCGTCTCGCAGAGTTCCGTGTAAATCGAGATCTTCCCGCCGAAGATCGTCTGAATTGCTCCCGCGAAATTGCCGACGATGGAGCGCGAGCGCACGGTAATCCCACGCACCACCCCGAGCGACTTCGCCGTGCAGTAGCCTTCGATCGCGAAAGTGGTGCTGGTCATCGATTCCTGCATGGCGCGGATCATTCGCGCACGGCTTGCAAAGGCAAGCGGCTTTCCCGTGCGGGGCAAATCACGGCTTGGGCGGATTGGCCGGGAGTGTCGTCGCGAGCAGCGTGCGCAGTTCGGCCAGAACCACAGCGTGCCGGGGATCGCTCGCGAGGTTGGTGTATTCGTGCGGGTCGGCGTCGTGGTCGTAGAGCTCGAGGCCAGTGCGGCCTTCATCCCACTCCGTGCAACGCCAGCGCGCGGTCCGTACGCTGCGGCCCCAGAATTCCCCATCCCTGCCCCGCCGCGCCTGCGTGAAGGCCGCGTCGTGCAGCTTGGCGCGCGGATCCTCGAGGAGCGGGCGCAGGCTTTTCCCCTGCAAGCCCGGCAGTGGCGGAACGCCGGTGAGGTCGCAGAGCGTGGGGAAAAGATCGAGTAACTCGACGACGCCCGCGCTGGTCTGACCACGCGTCTTCATCCCCGGCGTGCTCACGACGAGCGGCACGCGCGCGCATTCCTCGAAGAGGCTGCGCTTGTGCCACAGCCCGTGCTCGCCGAGATGCCAGCCGTGATCGCTGGTGAAGATGACGATCGTCTTTTCCGCCACAC
>Ga0105049_10006265_pt1 | contig 13865 bp, 9 predicted proteins | sample MAT06_FD_78087 | JGI IMG/M metagenome (GOLD analysis project Ga0105049, IMG submission 78087) | Freshwater microbial communities from Lake Fryxell liftoff mats and glacier meltwater in Antarctica - MAT-06 | ecosystem: Environmental > Aquatic > Freshwater > Ice > Liftoff microbial mat | place...
GGTCGTAATCAGTAGTACCGATATAAGTACTTGCTATAATGGTAGAAGCATCGCTGCTAACAATGCTTACAAACCCGTCGGCAGTACCACCGCCATAAGCAGGAAAAACAACACCTGCTGTTGTCGGGAAATCAACACTAGCTGTGCCGCCACAAATGAGGTAATTACCACCTGTTAACGGTTTAATGCTATAAGCCCCATCGTCGGCAGTTCCCCCAATGTAGCTGCTCCATATTAAATTGGTAAGGTTGGTATTAAATTGAGCAATAAAGCCATCTTGCAGGCCACCAAAATCAGGTTGAAAAGCAACTGCACTGGTTGGCAAGTTGGATGATCTGGTGCATGATGCTATTATAATGTTTTCACTTGCATTCACGTTTACCTCGCCGCGCGCATGGTCACCATAATTATAGCTGGTAACTCCAGTATTTAGCGCTTCATTTTGAGACCCCCCCAAAAAAGTAGCACCTAATAAATCACTACCATCCACATTAAATTTTGCAACATAGGCATCACTTCCAGCGGTAAAATTGAGCACGTAATCCACTAATTCGCTGGTGCCTCCATTAAAAGTTTGGTCATAAGCACCAGGTGTTGTAGGAAAATTGGACGAACCTGTTGCACCATAAACAATTAGCTCGTTGTCGCTATTTACAATAATACTATAAGGCAAATCCTGATTAGTTCCGCCTAGGTAAGTTGAATAGATAAGGCTGGTTCCATCAGGTGTAAACTTCGAGATGGTTATATCAGCCACATATACGCCAGGCGATGTTGCCCAATCTGTTTGAAATGCCCCAATCGTTACTGGATAGCCATCATTAAAAGCAATACCAGCACCATACAAATTACCATCTGCGTCGAAGGTTGCAGAATAACCCCAATTGTCAGTACTTGAACCTGAATAGCTTGCAAATATTAAAGTAGCTGGATCAATAGTTAATTCATAATTTTTATCATAACCATTTGGAAATGAGAAAGATATAGTGTTTTCCTCAAGTATGTATTCACATAAAATAGTTGTTTTTATTCCATTAATAATTTGGTATGCGATTGGATGTAATTCCATTACTTTATTCAGGCTAGTTGTTAGTTCTAGGTTGCCTGCAACAATTTCCATCTTATCGAGACCTTCGTATTTAATTTTAATATTATCAGCAATTGAACCAGGAGCTATAATAAAATCATATTTTACCGAATTGCTTTGGCTGTATACTAATAGGTCGGTTCCAGGGTATAATTCGGGATACCGAACAGCGCCGAATGCCGGAACTTTGCCTTCCCATGTAACTTGATTATCTCCCAAAAAGTAATTGTAATGATTGGCAAATTTATTTTCGCCAATTGGAATAACTTTTTGGTTAGCATTTATAAAAGAAGCGCGATAAGCATGTTTTTTAAAGATGAAATTGGCAATGTCGGCAGGGTTTCCGCCATGTTTAAACTCTGTTAATGCAGATCCGTTTGAGAACGAATAGGTGAAACAATTGTTTTCAAGAAATAGTGTTCCTCCGCCAACTGGTGTTGAAAAAAGGATATTTGATGCCCACTGACCATTATTTTGGATAAATTGTAAATCGCCTGTTTTGGCATGTTGAGCGGCTTGCAGCATGGAAATAGAAACAGTAAAACAGAGGAGTAAAGCTATTTTTTTCATGCGTCTGATATATTTGACACTAATTTAAGTAAAATTAGAATATTTTGGCGCATCAAATCTAATTATTACAACATTATGATAAAAGCCTTTGTTCAAAGTATAACACAATTATTAAATGAACCGCTTCCTGGAGCTGCTGCACATCAAATTATGGCGCCTGTTGCGCGTCAGGTTAAGGCGTTTGATATTACTGATTATCCTGATGCTAGAATTGGTTGTGTAATGTTGTTGTTTTACCCAAAAGGAGCGCATATTTATTTAGCATTAATAAAACGTCCCGATTATGATGGCGTGCACGGCGGACAGATTAGTTTTCCAGGGGGGGGAATTGAGCAGGGTGATGAAGATGAAGTATTTACCGCATTGCGGGAAACTCAAGAAGAAATTGGTGTTAAGGCCAATCTTATCAAAGTTCTTGGGCAATTGAGTAATGTTTATATTCCGCCGAGTAATTTTTTCGTTTTCCCATTTATTGGCTATACCGAACATCAGCCGGAATTTGTTCTAAATGATGTTGAAGTAACATCAATTATTGAAATGCCAATTAGTATATTGCTTCAGGAGGAGCATAAATCAACGATTTCAATTAACAGGAAGGAAATTACATTTGAAGCACCATGTTATATTTTTGAAGGGCATGCCATTTGGGGCGCAACGGCAATCATCTTAAGCGAATTGGAATGGTTGTTAAGAAAGTTGAATGCGAATAATTAATGTGACCGACCGAATAATGACGTAACTAGCTCGTACAATGGTCTTTTATTAGCTTCAGGTACACTTACTTTTTGTAGTGCTACAATTGCCGAATCATAATAGGTTTGCATCAACAATTCTGCTTCGGCTTTAATTTGGTATTTGTCAAAAAGCTGCAACATTTTGGTTATTTTTTCGGCTTCATTGGTGGACTTCGAATGATAGACATCTATGAGTGTTTGCTTATCTAGAGGACTAGCTTTTTCTAAAGCCTTAAGTATTAGAAATGTCTTTTTTTGTTGAACGATATCACCACCGGGTTTTTTCCCGAATTTTATCTCGTCGCCATAAGCATCTAAAACATCGTCCTGAATTTGAAAACTAACACCCAATTCTAATCCTGCTTTGTAAAGTAAATTTGCGTCAATTTCACCTGCGCCTGCAGCAATAGCGCCACAATACATGCTTGCACCAAGTAATACCGAAGTTTTATTGGTAATCATATTAATGTATTCCTGTAAATTAACATCAACTCGGGTCTCGAAATCCATATCCAATTGTTGCCCTTCGCATACTTGCATTGCAGTGGTATTAAACATATTAAGCAATTGAACAAGGTATGCTGCATCGGCTTGGCATAGCAATTTATAGGACTGTATCATCATCACATCTCCAGAAAGAATACCAGTGTGAATATTCCATTTTTCATGAACTGTTTGTAATCCTCTGCGCACAGGTGCTTTGTCCATGATATCGTCGTGCACTAAAGTGAAATTGTGAAATACTTCCATTGCTAGGGCAACAGGAATTTGAGGTGTTGGATTATCGGTAAAAAGATTAGCACACATTAATGCCAAGCAAGGGCGAATGCGTTTTCCGCCAGCGTTTAAAATGTATCGCGCAGGGCCGTATAATCCTGTGGGTTCTATAGGAAATCCTGCATCTAGTATGTGTTGCTCAATAAGTGATGCAACTTGTTTCACCTCCAACATGGTTGCAAATATAGGACGATTATTGGGTAGTGTTTTAAAGTGTTATAAATCAATAACAAATAATCTTGGTGGCAATCGATTATAAAAATTGGACAAATACGCAATAGTACCCTATATTTCAAATGACTTACATCTTTTCTTATATTGATCTGTCAAAAATCCAGATTAAACAATGGAAGCCATAGCAACTTAGATTTTATAGTAAACTCAAATATTTCAAGCCATTAAAATGCTCTTTTCAAAATTTTTGCTCATCAGGTTTAACCCAGATTAAGCAATGGAAGTGTTTACACCTTGCATTTTGCGATAAAATCAAGTGCTTCCTGTCAATTACATGCTCTTTTCCAATTGTTTGCAAATTAGGTTAAACCCAACTAAATCGATAGTTTGGTTTATTTGCTACTGTCTATTGATTAATTTGGGTTAAATATGATTTAAAATGCGTTTATTTGTAAACGATGTCGGAGTTTGAATTTACGGAACAGTTACGCGAATTACTTTCCAAGTATTATATGCACAATAAGAGCATAGAGCGCGAACTATTTAAAAGTGAGTTGAAATATCGTTCCTTAATTGAGCAATTAACTGATGCCATTTATTTTACAAGTACAGAAGGAAAGTTTCTTGAATTTAATAAAGCCACTGTTCAATTATTGGGATATAGCTATGATGAGTTGAAAAAATTAAGTGTTGAAGAAGCGTATGCAAATCCGGAAGACAGGGAAAATTTCAAACATATTATTGCTGAAAATGCTGAAGTAATTGATTACGAATTAAAGCTTAAGAAAAAAGATGGCGAATTAATTGATTGTTTAATAACATCAACCATTAGATACGATGCATCAGGCACTGCTGTTGGATATCAGGGTATTATTCGTGATATCACTTTTCGCAAACGTGCAGAGGCATTGCAACGAGCGAAGGACCTTGCTGAACAAGCCAATAAATTTAAAGCAGAATTTTTGGCCAACATGAGCCATGAGATTAGAACACCAATTAATGCAATAGTTGGCATGGTGCATTTATTGCATCAAACCCCTTTAAGTGACAAGCAAATAGAGTATTTGCATGCTATTGATACATCTGCGATAACCTTGCTAGAATTAATTAACGATATATTAGATTTCTCTAAAATTGAAGCCGGAAAGTTAAAATTGGAAGAAAAGTTTTTTTCAATTAAACAAGCTATTAAAGACCTGGTGAGTACCATTCAATTTAAAGCAATTGAAAAAAACATTGGACTGATTTTAAATCTCGACGACTCAATTCCTGAAGCAGTTACTGGTGACCAATTGCGTTTGAACCAGATATTATTAAATCTTATCAGCAACGCCATAAAATTTACTCAACAGGGAGAGATTACGGTTACGGTTAAATTAATAGATGTTTTAGACAGCAGAGCGCGCATTTACTTTAGTGTTAAGGACACGGGAATTGGCATTAGCCATGAAAATTTAAGCACAATTTTCGAAAGTTTTACCCAAGCTAACGCAGATACCACTAGAATTTATGGAGGAACCGGTTTAGGGCTCGCTATTGTGAAAAGGTTGGTTGATATGCTGCAAGGTGCCATTATGGTGAAAAGCAGGTTAGGAGAGGGAAGTGAGTTTATTTTTGAGATAGATTTTAAGGTGATTTCTGAATTAAATGCAGCGGAAGTAATTCAAACAAGCCTATCAAAGGTTTTACCAGATATAGGCACTTGCAAATTATTATTGGCAGATGATCATCCTATCAATCAATTGGTAACATCCGAGTTATTAAAGCTCACTTGGCCTAAAATGCAAATTGATATTGCAAATAATGGACGCGAAGCTTTCGATATGGTAAAAAAAGGTAATTATGATATTGTTTTGATGGATGTGCAAATGCCAGAGATGAATGGACTTGATGCAACAGGAAACATTAGAAAACTTAGTGGTAAGGTTGCCAATATTCCGATCCTTGCTTTTACAGCCTATGCTACAACTGGTGAGGCCGAAAAATGCTTGGATGCTGGCATGGACGACTATGTATCTAAACCTGTTTCACCAGAGGTTTTGGCAAAAAAGATTGCAGACCTACTTGAAAAATCAGGGTATCAATTTGCTTCCGATGCTGCAACAAATTTGACGATAGCCCATGCAGATGCAATAAACTTAGATTATTTTGATACGCTCACTATTGGCGATGTTGGCCTAAAGGTTAGATTAATGAGTATTATGCTTGATGAAACACCCTTGGAGCTAGCAATGTTGAAGGAATACGCATCAAGTAAAAATTATGTTGGCATTCGCTCAACAGCGCATAAAATGAAATCCAGTTTACAGTATTTGGGGTTAGACGAAACTTACGAAATGGTGAAAAGTATAGAAGCAGCTGCCAAAGAAAAATCTGACCTCAAAGCTATACAGGAAAAGATTAATATAGTAATTTTGTCGTGTGAATCGGCATTGATTCAGTTACAAACCGCACTTGAAAAAATCCAACCAAAATGAAAGGCAAGCAATACAAAGTATTTTTAGTAGACGATGATACCAAGCATCTAATATTATTAAAAAATCATATTGAGAAAAAGTCGGATTACGACCTTAAAGTGAATATTTTTTCCAACGGTGAAAATTGTTTGGACAAGATGCATGAAAATCCGGACATCGTTATTTTGGATTATTATTTAGATGGTATAAAAACCGATGCGGCTAATGGATTAGAAATTTTGAAAAAAATTCGCATTTCAAATCCAAATTCCTATGTAATAATGATGAGCGGGCAAGATGATTTAAAAGTAGCTATTGCCACTATCGATAACGGTGCCTACGATTACATTATTAAAGGTGAAAGTGCCTATTTGCGTGCACAAATGATTGTTGACCATATTATCGAACATTTAAATGGCATTGAATGGCAGCGAAATATGAAGATTCGCGAAACGGCATTGATTGTCGGTTTCATACTTTTGGGATGCATATTGGTAACCATCGCACTTTATGATATGGGCATGTTCGATTAACTGTTATGAATAGGCATTAAATTACTTACCTAAATAGAAATTTATTGATGTAACTAATTATGTAGTATGAAATGGATCAATAGTTTTTTGTTTAGGCTTTCCGGTTATTTTTCACGTAATTATTCCATCATTCAAAAGGAAGCTTTGGTGGCAGGTACATTTGAATTTACTACTTCAAATGAAACAGCGGCGCAAAAGCAACTTGCAAGGCAATTGTTTTACCAAAAGCGGCTTAAACCTTACCCTGTTGTATCCATCGATGAGCGATTGAGGTGTTATGGTTGGATTGCACTGTTTGAAACAATTAAAAACATAGATGGCGAAATTGTTGAAGCAGGAGTTGGTTATGGTAATTCACTTATTAATTTAGCAATTGCTAACACACACTATAACGCTAATAAAAAGTTGTATGCATTTGATTCATTTGAAGGATTTCCATCGCCTCATGCAAATGATATTGGTTTGCGTGTTCAATCATTAACGAAAGTTGAGGGATGGGAAAATAATTCACCTGAACTTTTAACTAATGCGATTCAAAATTTGAATAACCAATCAATTTTAAAAATAAATCTAGATTCAATTATTTATTGCAAGGGTTTTTTTCACGAAACTATGCCAAACTTGTTACCTGAAAAAATAGCATTATTGCATATTGATAACGATTTATATGAAGGTGCGCTGCACGTGCTAGCAACAACTTTTGAAAAGTTGCAAAAAAACGCAATTGTAATTTTCGATGAATATGACGACCCGAAGTGGCCCGGCGTAAAAAAGGCCGTTGAAACGTTTTCAAAATTGCAACCTATTACATTGCAATATTTCTCCGTAGTTCAGCGTTACGGATTTATCAAATAATTTGGCATCATTATGCAAAAAACACCCAATGCAGCGCTATCAAGAATTAGTGTAGAGCAATTTAAAAACGCGGATAAAACGCCGTTTGTTATTGTATTAGATAATGTGCGCAGTTTAAGCAACATTGGTTCTGTGTTTCGCACAGCAGATGCATTTTTATTGCGTGGCATTTGTTTGTGCGGCATAACTGCGAAGCCGCCTCACCGCGATATAGAAAAAACAGCGTTAGGGGCAACAGAAAGTATTTATTGGGAGTATTTTGATAATACAATTGATGCTTTGCTTAAATTAAAAGGAATGGATTACACCATTGTTGCAGTTGAACAAACAAGTAAAAGCATACTACTGCAAGCATTTAAACCGGAGCTAAATCAAAAGTATGCTTTCGTATTCGGACACGAAGTTATGGGTGTGAGCGATGAAGCATTAGCGCATTGCGATTTGTGTGTTGAAATTCCTCAATTTGGAACCAAACATTCGTTAAATATTGCAGTATCTGTTGGTATCGTAATTTGGGAAGCATTTAATAAGATAAAAACATCAGCTTGACCCCATATTAAATCACGCTATTATTTATTGTCTTTTAATCCTTCATAATACTGCATATCCTGCACAAATTGATTTACGGCATTCTTTCCTTCTAAACTAAATACCATATTTCCTTTTTCGGTTTCGATGATACGCTTTTTGGGGTCGTAACTGAAAATTTCGGTATTTAAATCTTCACGAGAAGTAAACAATTTAAGTTGATTACGCTTGTAACTGATATACACAAAATCTTCACTTGGCGTTACAAAATAGAGCGTAAAATAATCGCCACCACTGCGCTTTCCAAATTCGGCATAAGTTTTAATTTGCTGGTTGAATGCTTTATCGCCAAACCAAATTAACTTGCCATCACTTCCAGTGGTATGGAACGATCTTGAAGTGGGATCCCAAATCATTTTAATTCCTGAAATAAATATCGTTACTGGCGAATCTTTTGGTTTATCTAAATATCCTTTTGTGCTGATATCACTCATGAGTTTATTTGAAGATTTATCGTCCAGTAATTAAAATAACGAAGATATAATTTGTGTCTCCACATTATAATCTAGCACAGCGGCACCGGCATCATTATTTGACATAAGTAGCATGTCGCCTAATTTATTTAATAATTCGGCAGGAAGTGGAATTTCGAACGATATAGTAGCGTCCATTCTGTAATTCTCATTATTCGGACGTTTAATAATTGTGCCATAAGCTTTAGTATCGCATAAATCGGTTTTTAATCCCATTTTCAATCTGCCTTCAGCAAATAATGCACCTGTTTTATCACTGTATTTTAAAATGGAACCTTTTGCCGTAGGATCATCTAATTTTTCTAGATTGCCTAAATAAAATGTTTGGTCGGTTTCGTTATAGTATCCGCTGCCGCGGGCAGAAAATAATTGTGCATCTGCAATCGATGACTTTTTCCCCATTATGGTGGTATAGAGTGCCGCAGTATCATTAAATCTAAAAATTCCTGCATAAACCGAATCATTGCGCTCTGTAACTGCATTGTTTAGAGAAAAAATTGGATTTTTCGGATTCACGTAAGTATCAACTTTGAACCAACTTGTACGAATATTTGCTGTATCCAAAACATCAAGTTTTACGTAACCTTTATATTTTAAATAGGGGTCTTGACTATATAATTCTACAGGGCCTTTAAAGCGGACTTTATCTTCTAATACAAAATTAGCACTGTCTTGAACGTAGCCTTTTGCAACAAAATGATGAGTGGTAACTTCCATTATTGAGTCAACTAATTTCTGAACCGACATACTCTCAACTGGAATAATTTGACGTTTCCCTTGTGGCGAAATATATTCATATTCACCTGTTCCTGAAATAGCTAAACGTCCTGCTATATTCACAACGCACTTATCAAGTGTATGATTGAAACTCAGCGTATCGCCTTTAATTTTAGCGTAATACAAGGTACCCATTTTAGCACCCTTCTGAATATTTACTTTTCCGCTATCGGGTATCACATGCACATCGGCAACTCTAATTAAAGGAACACCTTCGGCATTTAATAAATAAGTATTTAGGTCGAATTTACCTTCTTTTGCTTGAAACACTAAGCTGTCTTGAACACCATTAGTAGAATAAAAATTCGAGTATTCTTTTGTTGATTTAAAATAAACCGTTCTTTCATCCATAACCCAGTCAAAAACGTTCATGTCTGTTTTGTATTCGTTGTAGGGTAATTCTGTTAAAATGGTATCGTTATTTGCTTTAAAGTGCCCAATTCTATCCACAAAGTCAACATCCATATTCACGTCATCTAACTTTAACGCAACTAAATCGGGTGTTACCTGACCAATACTTACAGCTGCTGTATCTGATTTCGCATTATTGGCTAAATAATAAAATTGATTTGATTTCAATTTCACTTCACCCCAAAACATCATACCGTCGCCCTTTAAACCTGTTGAAGTAACTATTGCAGTTCCTTTTAATGTGGCCTGGTTCTCAAACATATCGAATGGTGCAGTGCCTTGTTGTACAATCATTTTATCTTGATAAGGCAACCAGCGTGTAGTAACACCCTTATTGGTAGTGGCTGGAAATTGCACACCGCTTTCTTTTTTTGCTACCACAAAGTCGTTCACCTTTGCTAATGTTGAATCTGGGAAGAATATGATGTCGTCCGATTGTGAATTTGATGCCATAAAGTCAATTGCTCCAGATCCACGGAAGCCTTTGTTGCTTAATGAAACATTTCCTGTGTATTTTCCAATTTTACCGTAAGTAGCAAAACCACCAGCCGGCGTTATGGTTTTAAAACCAAGCGAACGGTCTTCCTGTAATTTTAACGCTTCTCTAAATTCAGGGAAAATACCAGCAGAAATCATAGTTCCTTCGAATTGCACTTTCCTGTAATCTAACGAGTCGGAACTTTCAAGTGAAAAAGGGTCTAATTTGAAATAAAATTCTTCCTTATCATAGACATTGTCAAAAATAGTTGGCTTAAAGTAATCAGCAACAGAATAGTCGTAAGTAGTAAAAATACTGTATTCAGGGTAATGCACTTTACTCGATTTGTTTTCGGTTTTATCTATTTGCAATCTCCCAGATGTGACACTTATATTTGTGTTTACCGGTAAATAAAGTGCATTACCATTGTCGTCTATTTCAGTTGATTCCACATATAATATCATTGAGTCTACTGCGTTCATTTTGATATTAAATGTATCGTAGCTAAAATAGAAATTGGTTCCCTTAAAATCGATATTACCTGAAACAATGGTTGCATCAAATAACATGTCACGATTCTTCTTAATAGTAATTTTATCATCGTAAGGATAAATTAAAACGAATTGTGAGTCACTTAAATAAAATTGCTTAATACCATCAACATTTAAATCATAATTTTTCAAATTGAGAATAGCATTCGCATCTTTTGTAACTGAAGGAATAGCAATAATGTCATAGTCTTTTTTGCCAGCAGATGCAAAAACATAATTAAAGGTTTTATCTTTTACTACTACAATTTCACGTTCTTTATCGTAAAAAATAAATCCTTCTTCTACTAATTGCAGTAATAAACTTTGCACACCATCAACAGTAAGTGTGGGGTTTAATTCCTTTGCTAGTGCGAGTGTTGGAATTTCACGCGTTTTATACATCTCGCAATAGCGTTTTATTTTAACTAGTGGCTGATATGTTGAAACTCCGCGCACTCGATCGAATAATTTTGTGCTGAATAAATCTTGACTTTCGAACCAACTTACCTTATTTCCCGCGCCCTGAATGTTTTTAAATTCAATAAGCGTATCGCCTAATGCCCAGTTCATGTTATCTACTTTAACATCCATTTTATGGTAAGAACTATAGAACATTAAACTTGAAAATCCTTCATCCTGACGTGTGATATTCATTGTAGCCAATACGCCATCATAGCGCAGCGATACATCGTGATGGTAAATTGAATCATCCTTGGCAACTCTAATTATTACTTCGGCATCTTTAGAATAAATAGACATTGCAGGTTCAATCAAAAATGTTTTAGAACGCGATAACACAGCCTTCTTACCTTCAAAATTTTTAAAACTCATTTCTGCTGGTAACGAATCGTCGCCACTTCCAATAATTTGACTTCCTTTTAAAAAGAAGCCGCCTTTGTAGTCAACGTTTACTAAAATATCTTTTACGATTAGTGTTTTATCGTAGCTTCTAAATTGAGGATAATCGCTTTTTTCTGGTGTATTGTTTGTAACCAATCTATCTTGTAAAATACCAAGTAACGGTTTGCTGAACATCCCACCAAAAAATAAAGTAGATGAATCGGCAGTGTATTCATTTGATTCGGTGTTGATGACATAGTTTTTTAATTTTCCATAAGTTACAGTGCTGTCTAATCCAGCCCTTGCCCAGCCAACGGTTCCATTTTTACCGCGCCATTCCTTTTCTAGAGGGAGATAAATACCTTGTGTTTCATTTATATACAAGGTATCACCTTTTGTGTAAGCGAAAAGTGATGTTGAAGGAAAATGCACTTCCGGGATTTCACCGTTTAATTTAAATTGATAATCGAACGAGGTATAGCACCAGGTTTTTGTTGGGGTATTGTTTAAAGCATATTTTTCAAAAAATGCAGCTGAGAAATCAAGAAAACGATTATAGGTAACATAACTGCCTTTTTTCGAATTATCTAGAATAGTATTAGTTATTTCCATCCATTCTTCATAGCGTTCGTACAATTGGCTACTCTTCGTAAACGCTACCGTGGCATCGAGTACAGCAACGAATTGTGGTGTAGGCTTCATGCGTCGCTCCATCATTTTGTTGCTCAGTCCTATTACGAGATAAAGTTGCTCGCCTGTAATGTTACCAGCCTCCACTTCTTTGGCAAAGCGATTGTAACTTTCTCTGCCAATTTCATTATTGTTTGCCTTCATGAAATCGTCCAGTTCTTTCATGAATTGTACACGCTCGGACGAAAATTCGGTAACCTGAGCAAATGCCCCGGAAACTGTAATTAAACAAATAAGGAGACCTACAATTTTTTTCATGCCGTTAAGTTAAAATAAGTATTGTAATTAGAACCTAAAGTGAAACGAAAATAACGTGGAGAAATTATATACTTAACACAAATTAAACTTCGAAACCCTTACTAGAATTAAACTTGCTGAAAAACAGCTGAAATCCAATCATGCTTAGAACTTGTGGAAATCAATTGAAAGAAATAGTTACCAGCTTCCTTTTCTACATCATTAATGTCGTTTTGGAGGATGCCACTGATTATCAGGAATCCACCTGGTGAAATGGAGCGAAAAAATTGTTGGATGTTACCCAATACGATATGTTTGTTAATATTTGCCAGGATAATATCAAACTGTTTATCCTGAAGTAGGCTAAAATCGCCTAATTCAATGGTAACTTCATCAATTACATTGTTTAATGCGATATTATCAAGGGCGTTGCGATAAGCCCATTCTTCGATATCGACAGCAAAAACACTTTGCGCTCCCTTTTTTGCAGCTAAAATTGCAAGAATGCCTGTTCCACAGCCAGCATCACAAACGCTTTTTCCCTTGAAGTTCAAGTCCAGCATTTCCTGAATCATTAAATGAGTGCTTTCGTGGTGACCTGTGCCGAAACTCATTCGAGGTTCAATCAAGATATCGAATTCCACGCTTTTTTCAGCAGGATGAAATGGTGCGCGAATAAGGCAGCGGTTAGCAATATTTACTGGTTTGAAATTTTTTTCCCATTCTTCATTCCAATTCTTTTGTTCCATTTCTGTTTGCGACCATGTGAAAACAAATTTTTGTTGCAAGTCGAAAAGATAGGTTGCAATTTCATTTTTTATTTCAACCTTATCAGGAATATAAGCACTAAGTTGATTGTCATTTTGATCAAACGTATCAAAACCATAATCAGCCAATAAGGCCATTAGAATTTCAGCCGTTTGCTCATCTGCTGTTGTAAAATGATATGCTAAATATTGAATCATATTGCAGTCGACGCTGCGTTAATAATATAATTAAAATCAGCTTCAACTAAACTAGCTCCGCCAATTAATCCGCCATCAATATCTGGCTGTGCCAATAATTCCGCAGCATTGTTCGGTTTTAAACTTCCGCCATAAAGAATGCGCATTTTATCGGCTGTTGCTGCACCGAATTTATTTAATAATTGCGTTCTGATAAAGGCATGTATTTCTTGCGCTTGCTCTGGACTTGCCGTTAAGCCAGTTCCAATTGCCCAAACAGGTTCGTAAGCTATAACAATGTTATTTAAAGCCAATTCCGAAAAATTAAATAATCCGGTGTGTAATTGGGTTTTAATTATATCAAAATGATTACCCGCTTCTCGCTCTTCTAGCGTTTCTCCACAGCAATAAACGGCAATTAAATTACTATTTAAAGCGGCATCAATTTTCGTCGCTATTATTTCATCAGTTTCACCAAAATAATTTCTGCGTTCGCTGTGACCTACCAATACAAAATAAGCACCAACACTATGCAGCATTTCTCCCGAAATTTCTCCCGTGTATGCACCTGAAACATGCGTGCTAATATCTTGCGCACCAATACGTATGGGAGTATTGCTGGTGTTTTCTGCTAAGGTATTTATGTATACATAAGGTGCTGCAATCCAAACTTCTGCATTTAATGCATTGGGCAAGCCAGCCGCAATATCA
>Ga0105049_10006270_pt1 | contig 13853 bp, 5 predicted proteins | sample MAT06_FD_78087 | JGI IMG/M metagenome (GOLD analysis project Ga0105049, IMG submission 78087) | Freshwater microbial communities from Lake Fryxell liftoff mats and glacier meltwater in Antarctica - MAT-06 | ecosystem: Environmental > Aquatic > Freshwater > Ice > Liftoff microbial mat | place...
CCGCCTTGCTGGCCTTTGCACATATCGCACTTCACGGCTTTCTTGGGCGCATTCTTGTCGTATTCGGTTGCGGACGCGCCGGGCTCGGCGCCCAAGCCGAACAACAGCCAGGAGAGCACGGTCGGCTTTGTTTTTTGCTCGGCCACGGGGGCGAGTTGAATCACACCATAGGGACAGTTCTTCTCGCAATTGCCGCAACCGATGCACGCGTCGGTGATAAATACCTCACCGTTTTGCGAGCGGTGGATCGCATCCGGCGGGCAATCCTTCATGCAGTGCGGGTGCTCGCAGTGCCGGCACGAGGTGGGCACGTGAATTTGAGCGTAAGTTGGGCCGGCTTCGCGATCAAGACGCGAGGTGCCTTGATGGGTTTCCGCACACGCTTTCTCACAGTTGTTGCAGCGCGTGCAAAGCGACTCATCGATCAACAATACATCGGTCGCTTCGCCCAGGCCCTGTTGCATCAAAAACGAGATTAAATTGCCCGAGTCGGATTTTGACTCCATGGTCTGGTTGACCGACATACGCTGCATCAGTCGCGCGTCGACACCGCCGCGCATGGACGTATTGCGTGCAACAACGTCAACGAAGCGTTTGGCCTCCAGCATCACGCATTCCGTGGGCACTGCGGCTTTCACGGTTGCCGAGCGCGGTGCATCGGACATCAACGCCATCTCACCTATGTAATTGCCGGCGGCCACGTACGACAATACGATTTCCTTGCCGGCAATGGCGCGCGACACCGTCACCGAGCCGCGTCGGATCATGTACAGCCCGTCGGCCTTGTCACCCTCGGCAAACAGCGTTTCGTTGGTGGCGTATTTTTTGATCAACGCACCTTCAACCAGATAATCAACTTCCTCTTCCGTGATCTCCGCCTGCAAATACTGCCGCACCGCGCGCTTGAGAGACACCTGATCGAGGGTTTTGCGCACCGCTTCAACGGAGGCCAACAATTTCAACATCGAGCGGCGCGGCGTTTCGATCAGCACGCAGTTTTCTCCTGCACGAACAGTGGCCGTACGCCGCCTTCCAGAAATCAAGCCCATCTCGCCGAAGAATTGCCCCTTGCTCAACACAACTTTTGCGGACTTGCCATCCTTACCCGGAACGTCGATGGACACACTGCCTTCAACGATGGAAAAGAAGGTGCTTGTGTAATCGTTTTTGTTGAAAACAGTCGAGTCCAACGCGGGTGTCAGGATATCGCTATCGAGAAGAAACTCGCGCAGTTGCAAGGACGTGAGGGCGGAAAGCAGGGGCACGTTTTGGCGGATGCGGTCAATCCCTTCGTTGACATCTTTCGCCATGCGATAGGAGGCAAACTTGGTGCGCAGCAACGGTTCGTCGGCCGGTTCTATATTGCGACCAAGCGCGTATTCGATGACCTCATAGCCCTGATTCATCGCCTGCTTGATCAACGGATAGCCGCCTAATGCACCGACGATGTAGACTCCTGGAACGTTGGATTCATACTGCGCAGACAGCTGTGGCACGGCAGCCGGGTCATCGTTTGGAAATTGTACGCCGAAGCTTTCCACCAGCTTGCGCGGCGGGGTCGCCCCGAGACGCGCAATCACGCGGTGGCAGGCAATCGATTCAACTCCTTGCGGGGTTTTGGCGACGAAGCGGGCGGGAGGCCCGCCGTTGACGTCGATCTGGTCATCGAGTTCCACGCGATCAACGCGCGTGCCAAAGCGACATTCGAGTTTGCCGTCTTTGATGGCGGACAACACGGCGCTTAGATTGCCTTCTTTGCAGCGGGTGAATTCATCGTTGCGGTTGACCATGATGACGCGGTTGTGATTGGCCAAGGCCATCGCGTTTTCAATGGCCGCATCGCCGGCACCGACCACGATGATGGTTTCATTCTGAAATTCGTCCGGATCGTTCAACTGATACTGCACCAAGTCAAGGTCTTCACCCGGCGCGCCAAGTTTGCGTAGATTGCCCTGCACCCCGATCGAGAGCACCACCGTGCCGGCGTCAATGGTGTTGCCGTTGGTCAACGTGATGGTGAAAGCGCCTTTGCTGCCGGTTATCGATTTCACTTCACACTGATAACGGATATTGACGCCGTACTGCTTGAGCTCGGCATCCCATGCGCCCAGAATTTTCTCGCGCGATCCAGCGGCAAAACTCATCGGGCTTCTAAGCGGCAGCACGTTTGGCTCGGCCATCACGTGCTTGCCTTTCTGGTACTTATAAATCGTATTTGCGGGCTGCTTTTCGGCCTCTAGCAGGATATGCGAAACCTTTAGTTCGGCGGCGTGTCCCGCAGCGGATAGTCCGGCAGGGCCGGAGCCGATGATGGCGATTTCAAAGCGTTCCATTATTTTCTCCGTGTGTCTTTATTGGCAAATCAGCGTGGCGCGAGCACGGCCCGCAACTCGCTCATGCGCGCCATGAATTCTTGTGGCTTGAATTTTTCGTCGTAACGCAATGTTTCATTGAGGCGCTTCCACTGGGCGTTGAAGGCCGCACCCGATTTCAACGCGCCCTGTTGGATCATGAATTGCCCGATGGACGCCAGGGCCATCGCGGCCTGCTCGGCGGCTGCGTAGTCGCGGTAGACGCCGTTGGTGCCTTCGTCGGCAAGACCCAAGGCAATTGTCTGCATCAGCTTCGCGTCGACATTCAATGTCTGTACGCGTCGCGCGACTTCGGTGGATGCCGACTTGAGCTCAGTTGCGGCCTGCTTTGCATCACCATCCCCGGCGATGGCACGGTGCAACGCAACCGTGCGCGCACCGACCCGCTCGCCCAACGCGGGATCGATTGCGCGCGCAATCACGCGCAGCATCAACATGTTTGAATCGTTTAGCCGCACCAATCCCGGTGTCGCGCTCATGCCGAGTGGGGTTTTGGCCTGCAAGCGGTTCTCTGCCATCGGGCGGTGGCAGGCATGGCAATCGAACAACACAAGTTCCGGAAACAAGCCATCACGCCCGCGCTTGTCGTCGTTGAGCCAATCCATCGTTTCCCCGACCATCAGCGCCTGCCCGATTGCCCACACTTTCACGGCGTCCCACACGCGTTTGCGTTCACCGTAGTCGCGGTCGATCACAAAATGCTTGGGGGCCATCTCGGTGAAGCTGGAGAGTTCAAAGCTCATGCGCGGGTGCCCTGCGCCCATGATGCGGTGCGTGACCAGTTTGTCCTTGTTCCCGAAGTGACAGCTCAAACATAGTTTTGCGCGCGCAGTGGCGTCATCTGTCGGGTACATGCCGTCGGCGATATTGCTTGCGTGTGTCGCATCGGGGCCGACGTGGGAGCGAATCCAGCGCTCGGCTGGACCATGGCAAGATTCACAGGTGATGTTGTCGTTGATGCTGAATTTTTCGCCGTGGCGTCCGGCGGGAACGTTGTGGGCGTGGCAGTCAAGGCAGATTTTCGCCTGATGTGCCGGTTCCTTGAGGCCGAGATTCGTGACGATACGTTTGGATTCCTCGTTCAGCAGTACGTTGTAAGCGCGCGCGTGCTTGTCGAGCCGGCTCCAGGTGATGTACTCGTTTTGCAGGATGTTGGAGTCTTGCCAGGTTTTGATCGCGCCGTGGCAAAGCGACGAAGCGCAGGTGACGGCACCTTCAGTTTTGTGCGGCGACTGGTAAGGCAGCGGTTGTGCGTGGGTCGCGGGCAGAATCAGCAGCCCGGCAATTAGCAAAAGAGCCGCGATTCTCATGGGGTCACCCTCGGCGCGGTTTGACTGCTGGACTTTATAAGCGCGCTGAGAGGCACAAATTTGCTGCGCTCAATCGCATCCGTTACCGTCCACACTCGCCCCTCGGGTGTGAGGTAGAGCTTGTCCATTTCACGCCTGTTAAATGGACGTGAGCCAATGCGTCCGAACACTGCGATCTGCCCGCCGGTTTCATCTACCGCACGATCACGATCCAGCCCTTTGGAAAGCGCAAGGGCCGGCGAATCGGTCTTGCGCCAAGCGATCAGCTCGGGCTTGGGCTCCGGCGAGAAGCCATAGAATTTTGGTTGTGAATCGGGCGAGGTGAGTTGAATCACTTTGATCCCATTGACGCCGTCTGCCACGTAGGCGTAGAGCGAGGCATTGGTGGAGGCGACGATTACATCGTGCGCGTCGTTGATGGTGCCGGAGGCAGTGAAAGCCAAGTATTGGCGGGGGGTTTCGGGTTTTTCTACATCGATAATCACCAGCCCGTCCTTGCCCGCTGCTACATAGGCGTAGGTGCGCGCGACGTAAACGCGGCGTGCGTCGGTGAGGGCGAGTGAGGCTTTTTGCAATGGCTGATCCGGGTGCGTGACGTCAATCACTTCCAGCCCCTTGGCGGTGGTGGCGAAGAGATAGCGAAACTGTAACGCAGACGCGCGCATGTCATTGAGCGCCAGCTTCGAGGCGACCACCGGCTTCAGCGGGTCGTTGAGGTTGAGCACCACCAAACCAGTGTCTGTGGCGATATAGGCGTAGTAGCCGCCAAGGGTGATGTGGCGCGCGCCTTTGAGCACATTACCTTCATTCCATGTGATGGCGCGACGCAGGAAGTTATTGCGTGGTTCGCCGTCGGCCAGCGCATCCACATTCACCAAAATCAGCCCTTCCACCGCATCGACCACAAACGCGTAGTGGTAGATCGGATGGAACGGCTGCTCCTGATTCGTCACTCGCATCAGTTCACCCGTATTGCGCAGTGGGGCGATGGGTTGGTTGGTCGGTAGCGCCATACACGTGGCATTGGTGGACGACACATGGGTGTTGTGACCAAGTGCAGAGAAGGGCGCGCTGATAATGCGCTGCGACACCCCTTTGTTGGCAATCGAGGCGATGTCATAGACGCGAAAACCGCCAGCGCCTTCGGCGGCAAACAAGTATTCACCGCGCACTTGAACGCAGCGGGCCGCGCCGCCGGTGGTGTGTGAATGATGCTCCTTCAACGCCTTGTCAGCCTTGTTGTGATTGGCAAACCAATCCGGATACGCATACCGATGCAAATAGCTGCCGATCACCGCTTGTGGTTCGTCCCACTCGGTGACTTGCACCGCTTCAACGTGTTTGGCCGAGCCAACCCAGGCGTTGAACCCGACAAAATTGACGAAGTTGGTGCCGTGTAACAGCAATTGCGACATGATTGCGTTGTTGTCGCCCTCGCGCGCCGCGTGGCAATCGGTGCAGGTCTTGGTTTCAGTCTTGCGCTCTGTATGCGGGTAGTGCGGCGCGAAGGCTTGTGAGGAGTGTCCGCTGGCGGCAATCGGTGGTTGCTGTATGTAGATTTTTTCGCGGTTCGCGTTGGTTGAGGACAGAATCAAGGCCGAGCTCGAACGAATCGGTGCCACCCGGTTACCTTTGACCGGGCCGTGACGGCCCAGCTGGAATGCGTCGTCGCGTGCGACTTGTGGGTTGTAGGTCGCATAGTTGCGCGTCTCGCCGCCCTCATAGTGCTGGCGATCGGTTTTCCAGTTGGCTTGGATCGGCAGATGGCAGCCCGCGCAAGTGGTTGTCCACGACAAGTGGCAGGAATAGCAGGTCATTTTGTCGTTGGAATGCGCAAATTCTGCGGCCGCTGCTCCTGATTCCCCAGGCCCCCACTTTCCATCGCGCCCGGCAGCGCCCGTCTGCATCAGCTTGGCGCGCGCCGCTTTTTCGTTGTACTTGGGGTTGCCTGGCGTGACACTGTTTTTGGTCAGGCTCATTTTCCACTCCAGCTTGGGGTCAAGGTTGGAGCGTTGAAATAACTCGTCGTTGATCCACTCGAAGCGTTTGCGACCGTCTGGCGTGCGCATGAGCTGCAAATCGCGCCCTTGTGGCGAGGCGGCCGGCCCAGAAGTAAACAGGGTTGGAAATTTATCTGCCGTCCCATGGCAATCCACGCAATCGATCTCAATGGCAGCGGCAACTTCACCGTAAATGTGACCGTTGCCGTGTACGTCCTGCGAGAAGTGACAGTCCACGCAATGCATGCCGACATCCAAATGGATCGAGGTCAGATGTACCGCCTTGTCGAATTTTTTCGGGTCGGTATCAGAGACCGGCTTGTTGTCTTTGTCGAGTAGCGTGCCCTTACGATCGCGTTTGAACACATAGCGGAAGTTCCAGCCGTGGCCGTGGTAATCGGCGAACTGGGTGTCCTTCATCTTACCGTTGTTTTCCCAAATACGTTTGAGGAAATCCTTGTCGCCCCACAGCCCGCGCGTGGCGGCCTCTTCCGGATTGCGCTTGAGAATCTCAAGTTGCGCGCTCGCGGTAGGGTACTGTTGCTTTTTCGGCCACATGTTTGGTGCGTCGGCTTCGTAGTCCCACATGGTGGTGCCATAAAAGCTATTCACAAATACATTCGGCTGATGCATGTGGCAGACCATGCATTGCGAGGAGGGAATCGCGCGCGTGAACTCGTGCTTCAACGGGCTGCCGGACTTGGTTTTATCGATGGTTGGATCGCTCGTTTGCGATTTGCCTTCGTTACCATATTTGGCATACGGCCCGCTGTGTTTAGGATCGCGGTCATTGGCGTAGACCGTGTGGCAGGCGGTGCAACCAGACGAGCGATAGTCGCCCGGCTGTTCGTTGGTGCCAAGAAACCACAGATGCGGATCGTTCAAACGCGTCTTGGTGATGTTGATCAGCGGCACTGCGATGCGCTGCCCGGTGCCGGGGCCACGGTTCGACTGTTTAATGTCTGGGCGTCCCGGTTCGTCGAGTTTCTGCAATGCACCGGTCGAGTTTGGTAAGCCGACTTCTGGAAACTGGGAGATGATCACGCGACCGCCTCGCTCAAACACGCGAAATACGTCGGCAGGCGGCACGGTCTCCCACGCAGGCAGTGGTGCCAACTGCGGCAAGATGCCCATCGCCGTCATTTGCGGCGTGGGGACGATGGGATTTCTGATCAGCGCGCCGACGCCTTCTGGCGTGTAGGCTTCGCCCAGAATGTAGCGCTTGTAGGGCAGGATGCCGTTGTTGTACGAGGCGCCGCCCCAGAGCATGGCCGACGAGGCCATGAGACTGCGTTCAACGGCCTGAATGATGTCGAGATGACACGCGCCGCAGGCTTCGCGCGCTACACGCAAATCGCCAGGATTCATGAAGCGCACAAACTCTTTGGCTTCGCGATTGAGGAGCGTGTAACTATGTTCAGGATTGGCACTCGACGGCGTTTTCCATTCCGACGGGAAGCGCGGCAATACGTGTGCCATGTCGAGCGCGTGCTGATACGCAAGCTTGTTGGTACCGTTGTAGATGGCGTCCTTGGGTTTCACGACGTTGGCGTCGCCGCCATGGCAATCGGTACAGCCGATCACCACGCCTGGGTTGGCGTGCATGGTGTGGCGGTCGGTGGTGGTATGGCACGATACGCAACCGAATGATTTGCGGGATTCGTCCATCACCGATTGGCGCGCCGGTGCTGCGGGAGCGGCGCTGTAGCTACGGGCGACGGGTTTCTGGCTGGATGAAGCAGACAGGGTTGCGGCGAAAAAAACGGAGGCCAAGCAAACAAGCGCAATTACAAGCAGTTTTGCCTGAAAGTGCCCGCCGATAAACGACTTTATGATGTTTTTCATGTTTAGTAGGTCAACACCAGATTGAACAGTACTGAATACTGTGGGCCACGATTGTTTTCATTGAACAGTTGCTTTAAGGCTTTGCCGGGGAGCAACGCGGACGCGGAAGTCATCAGCACCACGTTCTGCGACATGAATGGCCGATATTGAATGCCGCTGGAGACGTCGACACCCAAGTCCTTGGAGGTAATGTTTTGATTGCGCAGCACCGATAGCGATGAGGTATTGATGAAATCTAGCTTCGATACATTCGCCAGCATACGCAGTTGTGGCGTGACGTCGGCATCGACACCGACACCAATCAAGCGTAACCCGGGATTGACAAAGTTCGACTGGCCCTGGTCTTTCGATGATCGCAGTGAAGGTAGTATGCCATTGCGTTGCGACAATGCGACACCGCCTCCACCAATCAACGGCACACCCTGGCGAATAAAAAAGCTCGAGTCCGCGCCGGCGAACTGCGGGTTCTCAAAAATTGCGTCAAAGCCGGTAGCACGACCGTCGAACGGATTTTTGTCACCACTGGCGATGAGCGCGTTACCGCGCACTCGCAGCCAATCGAAGTCGCGCGACAGCTCCGCAGCCGCAAAGCCGGCGCGGATGGCTTGCGGCTGCTGTGCCACCGGATGTCGTTTGTCAGTTCCGAACGCGGCGTAGATGGACGAGGTTAAGTTCCAGCGCCCGAAGTGGCCGTCTCCGTTGACGCCGACGTATGTCACTCGATAGTTGCGCGGACGGACATCACCAATTACCGCAGGCCGCACGAGAAAACCGTTGCGGTCGTAATAATCGGCAGCCGACTCGCGGTTGATGTTGTGAATGAGTGACACCTGCATGGTGTGGCCGAGGACCGGGAGGTCCTGCCGGTAAAGATTGGCCGCAAGCACATAGTCGCGCCGCATTTTCTGGCTTACGTCGTTGAGCCCGCTGTTGGTGTCTTTTTCGAGGCGCTGAAACAGCGCCAGGTTGTATTGCCATTGATTGTTGTCACGATTGCCGAACACACGCACGCCAAACGGAACGTCCTGAAAAATGAATCCACGAAAGTCGGAGATAAATGGCTGAATGCCTACGCGCAGCGAATCAAAGTCGTAGCGATCCGATACGTTGCGTAAATGTACGTCGGCAAACAGTTCTTGAATGCCGATGTGGGTGTCTGTACGGTTACGTCCTTCGCGCGGGTCGATACGCACCCCCCGCACTTCTTGCAAGCGTGCGTGGTTGATTTGAATCGCAGGGACAAAGCGAAACTCATAATCGGGTGGCTTGAAAGTGGTGTTGCCCTTGATCACCGCCGTTGAGAGGATGATGGTCTGCACCAGTACGGTTTGCGTGCTGCGGCCAAACACGTCGTTGGCGCTCGTGCGTGCCGAAGACTGAGCGCCAACCGGGGTCGGCAGGCGGCGCAATTCAATCAGTGAATCTGAGATCGCCGACAGCGCCAAAAACCAGTCGCTTCCCCAGCGCGCGAACGCGGGAAACGGCTTGTCGCCCTTCCACACATTGTGGTTGTAGGGGTCGTACCAGGGGAATTTGAAACCCAGCGTATCGATGATGCGCCAGCGGTCTGGCACCGACACCGACACCGATTGCTTAAGTTGAATCGGCGTTGGCGGTTCGACCCGTGCCGGGTCGATCGGCGGCAGTGGATATTTGAGAGGCGCACGATTGTCGGCGGGGCCTCTATCACGGGTGGCGGGTGGTGCTGGCGGATCGGATTGTTGCGCGTTGAGGTAGGTGCATGTCGCGCACGCCGCCAAAGTGACAACGAGAGTCTGGAGAGTTCGCCTCACAAACCCTCGCACACGTTCTGTTCGCTGCTGTCGATGAACGGCGCTTGCGGGCACTGCGCGTAACGCAATCGGGTACCGCTGCCAGCCGGCTGCAGGGTATCTGCGCGCATACTTTTCGGGGCGTGGCCGATGCCGTTGTTGAGTACGCGTCCGGCATTGGCGAGACCGAGAAAGGCAATCATGTCGTCCTGATCGACGCCGTCACCGGACACCCCGATTGCGCCCACCAACTGAGTGCCGCGGTAAACGGGTACTGCACCGGGGAAAATCTGGATACCGTTCTTCGCGCGCGCGAGGCCCGTGCAGCCGACCGCGTTGGAACCGGTTGCCGCGGCGACAATCGCGTTGTAGCTTAAATCGAGTTGCAGCCCGACGTGAAACGGACTCCAGTTGGCAATTGGCGTGGAAAATGGTCCGGCGCTTGAGCCGATGATGCCGTCGGGAAAGTAGGGGCGTGACAAATTGCCGATGGCGCGGTTGGAGTAGGCGACACCATTGGAAAGCGACGTTGAATCGTTGAAGAATGTACGGGTGGCGGCAACGTACTGGGGGAAGGTGCGAAACGATGCGACGGCAGTACCGTTTCTACCGATATAGTTCGCCGCCGGCAGCGCGGCAATCTCCACCGCCGCGTCAGGATGCGAAAAAAGTAATGCCGAGCGCGCTTTTTGCAAGCTCACATCGGTGCCAAACACAGGCGCATCCGGTGTGCGCGCCAGACCCAGCACTTCGCCGGTGGTGTCGACAATCGAGATGGTCACTTGTGCCTGCGTGCCGAGTGGGCGCCGAATTTGCGCGCGCGCCCGATTGGCGATCTTTAGCGCTTCGGTCAACAAGGTGGCAGCTTCGGCTTGCGTGATCAAGCCGTCGGTGCCCGCGCGCAAGGCATAACGATTCGTGTTTGCGCCATCGACCAACAGGAACGCATTTTGCGCCAGCAAACTCGTTGAATCGCCCGTCACCGCGGCGCGGTAGCCGGATGCGGCGTTACCGAATGAAGTGCCCGCGCGAATGGTACCGTCAAAGTAACCCGTCACCGGCACACTCGATCCTGCCAGCGCGGTGAACGCGGGTGCCTGCGCGGGATTCGATTGGATCGATTCAGAATCGACATAACGAAAAGACCGGCCATCGGCCGTAATGCGGTTGCCGCGGATGTCGTCCGGTGCGGCGAAGCCATTTGATGCGGCGACTGCAATCAATTCATCGATGTTCTGGTCGATATCGGTGATGTCCAAATCGAGACTGTAAACACCATTTGCAATCACGCCCACCCCGCCCACTAAGCGGCTGTTTTTATAGAGCGGCAAGCCGCCCGGATCGGCGGCAAGTCCCAACGGCGAGCGCTTCGGCCCGACGCTGCCATCGGTGGCACGGCGCATCAGGTCCGAGCACGATAGCTGTGAAAACTGAACACCGAACAACGGACCAGCGGGTTGATTGAACTCGCGCGGATTGAAGTGCTCCTGCACGATCTGGCTCGCCGTACGGCTCGAAAACGCGTTGCCGTTGGATGATAAGTACGCGCCGGTGATCGCTTTGGTTAGTGCGGCGAAGGAATCCGGCAGGACGTCGATGTTCTCCAAACCGCCCACCGCATTGCCGCCGCTGGAAATGCGAAACGTCTGCGCCGCACCACTCATGCGGAACACGCCGAGCACATTGCCGACCCGGTCCACCACCGCGATGGTGCCGCGCGCATTGCGTGCAGTGGCCTCGAACACCGCTTGCGCGATGACGCGTTGCACGTCTTCCACCGTAAGAAAATCCGTAGCAGCAACCGGTGGCGAGCAGTTGCCTGTGCAGACGCCGACGCCGCTACCGCCGCCTCCGCCCGAGCAGGCACCGAGCGACAGTAGCGCAAACGTGAACGCGGTGATTTTTTTTTGCCACTTCATTTCTTAGCGAGCACTTGTGCCGCAATTTTGATTTTTGGCAACACAACCGGCATGCCACTGCCCTTGCCGCCGACATGGAAGCCGTGGCAGGTCTCGCAGGTTCCGACGGCCTTGTCTTTCTCAATCGCATTGCCGGAGTGGCAGGACTTACAGTTGGCCAGATCTGGGATGGCGATATCCGCGCTGGTTTTGGACTGCGTGACTTCGTGGCATTTTTTACACTCGAAGGTGGTGTGCTGGTTGTGAGCAAAGCGAGCTTTCGGCAGCCAATGATCGGTAATGGCAATCGGCGCAATTGTCCATTTTTTGTCTTCCGCCTTGCCGGTATGGGTAATTTCGTGACACGCAAAGCAAGTGCGCTTTTCCATCATCTCGGTGACGATGGCCTGCGACTTTTGATTAACCCACCCGATGCTTTTGATCGGGCCGCTGGAAAGCCTGTCACCGCTGCGCACTGGCTCTGGCCCGGCTTGGTCGATGGACTTCCCAAACAGCGCGGCCTGCGCATAGAACTCGTTGACCGTGGCAACCACATCCGCAACGTTGCCGTGCGGTACTTGTCTTGTCGTTGCTTTGGGTTCGAACTCGAGCGAATGACAGTCCTGACAGTGCTCTTTCATGCTGATCGGTTTAAAGCGGGTTCCCGTTTCATCGGGTGCGTGGCAGTTCTTGCATTCGAGCTGTTGCTTGCCAGTTGGGCTACGTACGCCTTTGGGTGAAAGGTGGACGTCGTGTGGAAACTTTAGATTCGACTTTTCAACCATCTGGGCTTTGTCAGACTGTGGGATACGCACCACAGCGTCTTTGCCTGTTTTGCCCGGGATCAGCATGGAGAGCTTGAACGTGGGGTGATCAGTTTTGAGGTCTGTTACATTGCCAAACGCGACGCTCGGGTGGCGCGTCTTCAAATCCTGATGGCAGTCGGTACAAATTGGTGAATCTTGCCTTTTTAGGGCGTGAATGCCCTTGTGGTCGCGGTGACAGGACGCGCATCGACCCTGGCTTTCATCCGCACTAAACACGCTGTCGTGCAATGCCTTGGCAGCAGGTGTGTCGAGTGGAAAGTGCCAGCCGATTGTCTTGTGGCAGCTTTCGCAAGCGTCGTTTTTGGTTTGGACGAACGGCGTCTGGTGGCATTGCCCACAATCGCGGCCGAAAGTTGCGTGACCGCTATCGAGTGGCCCCGGCTCCCACGTCGCGTCGGCCATGATCGCGCGTGTGAGTTTCGGTTGCGGATCATGAAGGGTACCGCGGTCGAGCGCATGCATGACAGGCCAGACCAAGCATGCCAGCAATACGATGCCCGCCAACGCCCACGAAAGCGCACGTTTCGAAAGCCCTGTTTGCGCCAGATTGCGTCGCTGTTCAATTGACGTGGCGCTTGAGTCATCCGGAAGGGGCTCGACCAACTCCAGCGTTATCGCAAGATCGGCCGACGTCGGTGTCTCGACGATGTCGATCTGGTAAGGGCCCACCCGGATACATTGCGCGGCTTTAAGCAATGCAGCGCTCTCGACGCTACCATCGATGATGATCGCGCCGCCTTCAGCCTCAATCGAACATTTGCCGGCAGCCTCGGAACGGATGGTGGCGTGACGCAGTGCAACGCGTGGATCGGGCAGGTACAGTTTGCAGTCGGTGCCGCGACCAATCAGAATGTTGTCGGCTTCGAGGATTTCATCGACGCGTGCGACTTGCCCTGATTTGCTACGTGTAATTCGGGTGAGGAGCAGTTTCATTGGCCGCTTACCAATAGAAAAAGACGGAAACAACGTGTGCGACGAGCGCGGCGAGCAAGGCGAACGAAAGCGGCACATGTGCGTAAAGCCACAGATCCATGATCGCTTTGTAGCGAATGTCGCGTCTTGCTCTCTCAACCAGTTTTTGTTTCCGCAACATCACCGCATACAGCTCGGTCCGCTTTTGTGCCTGCTCGCCCTTGAAAGCAAGATCTTTGTTGATGGACTCAAGCAGCGAGACGGCCAGCAGCGTCGGGCATGACGCGTGATCGCTGCGCAGCTGGTTGTAGACCCCGCCACCGATACACGTCGCATTGATGCTCTGCGTGATTGCCACCAGCAGATTTTCGGGCATGGCGAGTGAGAGCTTACGTGCCTCTTTGTCCAAATCGGCAATTTTGAGCAGAATGCCGTCCAGCGTATCGTCGCCGAGGTTCTCTGTTGTGAGCGACGGATAACGCAAATACGCGTAAACGCCAAAAAAACCTGAAGCGATGACGATCAGCATCAATAGATACGCCAACGTGTGCACATTCCAGCCAATCTGGAATCCGGCGTGCAAGGTGGCGACAACGATCAAGGTCGTGCCCAAGTAAATATGTGCCGAGAGCCAACCCTTCACGGTAGAACGTGAAGCCTTGTACTGGCGCTTGCGCACGCCCAGCCACATCAGCAAGACAATTGATGCCGCCGCCAGCCCGCCCAAGGCATAGCCAACGGGCGTTCCGCCATAGCGGCCCACGGGGGCGGTTTGATAGACGTACGCAATAATCGAGGCGACGACAATGACTATCGCCATCTTCAGGTAGCGGTAGCGCCGATATTCGAGAACAGTGCGTTGCTGCATAGCGCGTGCGAATCGAATGCCACAGACGTTGCTGCGACAACCAATGCCG
>Ga0105049_10006271_pt1 | contig 13853 bp, 13 predicted proteins | sample MAT06_FD_78087 | JGI IMG/M metagenome (GOLD analysis project Ga0105049, IMG submission 78087) | Freshwater microbial communities from Lake Fryxell liftoff mats and glacier meltwater in Antarctica - MAT-06 | ecosystem: Environmental > Aquatic > Freshwater > Ice > Liftoff microbial mat | place...
AGCGGCCAAGATGATCCTGGCCGACGACAACTTCGCCACCATCGTCGTCGCCGTGCGCGAAGGGCGCGCCATCCTCGACAACATCCGCAAGTTCCTGCGCTTTCTGCTGTCGTCCAACATGGGCGAGGTACTGACTGTGTTCCTGGGCGTGGTGGGAGCTGGCGTGATCGGATTGAAGTCCACAGACACCGGGTCCGGTGGCACCGTGGTGCTGCCGCTGCTCGCCACCCAGCTTCTGTGGATCAACCTGATCACCGACTCGGGGCCCGCGCTCGCCATGGGTGTGGACCCCACCACCGACGACCTGATGGCTCGCAAACCGCGACGCTTGACCGATCGGCTGATCGACGCCCGCATGTGGTCGAGTGTGATCCAGACGGGCCTGGTGATGGCGGTGGTGACGTTGTTGACGATGGACTTCTACCTGCCCGGCGGGTTGATCCCCGGTGCCGGCGACCTGACCACAGCCCGCACGGCAGGCTTCACGGTGATCGTTTTTACCAACTTGTTCAACTGCTTCTCTGCCCGCTCCGACACCACGAGTGCATTCGTCGGATTCTTCGTCAACCGCTGGCTTTGGTGTGCAGTCGCACTCTCGTTGCTGCTGCAGGTGGCTGTCGTACATGTGCCATTCCTGAACATCGCCTTTGGTACGGCGCCGTTGGCACTGAACCAGTGGCTGGTATGCGCGGGGATGGCCAGCGGAGTGCTGATCTACAGTGAACTGCGGAAGGTGGTGAGCCGCATGCGCGGTCGATGAGGGATGGACTCGCCCCGATTTCGTGGACGCGTGGTTGACAAGGATCTACGCGGCCCTGTTCAACTGCGGTTCGTACTCCGGTGGGCTGACGTGGCCCATTCGCTCAGCCAGCCCTAGCTCCGACGACGGTGCCGCTGGTAACATCGTATAGGGCGTTCGATCACCAAAGCAAACTTCACGAGGTCACCATGCGACGTCGCACATTCCTGCAGACTGTTGGTGGGCTTGCTGTCGCTCCGCTGCTGGGCGCCTGCAACAGACTCGGTGCATTGCCACCATCAAGCATCGGCCCGTCGCGCAGTCGTCTTTCGCGCATCGGGCTCGAGCTCTACTCCGTGCGCAAAGCGATGCGCGCCGATCCCGAACGCACACTCGCTGCCGTTCGCGCGGCAGGCTACACCGATGTCGAGCTGCTCTGGTCGTTCAAGAACTTCGGTCGCACCACACAGCAGGTGAAAGACTCGCTGGCGAAAGAAGGATTGAAAGCGCCATCAGCACACATCGATCCGTCAATTCTGCTGAACGATTGGGAGACGAGCCTTTCGACGGCGAAGCAGCTGGGGCACCAGTATCTCATCGCCCCCGGCTTGCCGTCTGAAGCGCGAAAGTCGCTCGAGGTGTGGCGTATCTGGGCCGATCGATTCAATCGCGCGGGCGAAGACGCACGCAGAGCAGGCATCTGGCTCGCGTTTCACAACGAGCCCGATCACATGAAGCCGATCGAAGGGCAGGTGCCCTACGACATGTTCATCGAACGACTCGATCCGAAGTACGTGCGACTGCAGCTCGACATCGGCAACATGACCATGGGCGGCGGCGATCCGATGGCATATCTCACGCGGTATCGCAATCGCTATTGGAGCTTTCACCTGAAGGACGTAGTCGCAGACAAGTCAGCCGACACCGAGCTTGGCAAGGGAACGGTCGATCTCAAAGCACTGCTCGCGGCAATCCCCGATATCGCGAAGAAGCCCTGCTTCGTCGAGCAGGAAGGACCGAAGGACGAACTCGCCTCCGCACGTGAAAACGCGGCGTATCTCAAGGCGCTCGAGTTCTGAACGACGCGCTCCCGCTCTCCCGCTGGTCAGTGCTTTCCAGCAACCCTCACCAGCGTGCGAAAGATCATCTCCGTTCCTTGCTTCAGTGATTCGATGCTCACGCGCTCGTCGTTACCGTGCATGCGCGTGAGTTCGTCGGCCGAGATGGCGTACGGGTAGATGCCGTACACGGGGATGTCACGACTCCGCCACGCGGCAGCGTCAGTGCCGGCCTGAAAGAGATACGGCGTCACATGCACACCGGGAAACTGCACCTTCGCTTCACGTTCGAGTGCCTGATACAACTCGGTATTGATTGGTGACTCGAGGATCTTTGGAGCCACATTCAGATTGGCCGCAACTTCCGCCGCCGTTGCCGGTGTAGACGCCTGCCTGATCTCCACACGAGGATCGTTCACCACCCGCGTCAGCTCGGCAATGATCGACCCGACTGTTGTGCCCGGAATCGTGCGCACGTTGATGGTTGCTTCCGCAGAACCGGGAATGACGTTACTGCGAAACCCGGCGTTCATGAGGACCGGGGCAATCGTGTTGCGCATGATCGCATGAAGCAGCGGATCTTTGCTGATCGCCTTGTCGGCAGCGTTCTGTTTGGCCGTCGTGCCACTCACCAGATCGCGAAAGTACTGCGACATCGGCGGTTCACTGGTTGCGGCCAGCGTCGAGAAAAACTGTTTCGTGCTGGCCGTGAGTTGCACCGCGGTCTCATAGTCGGCGAGCTTGGCCATTGCCTTCGAGAGCGTGAAGATCGCCTGATCGGGACGCGGCATGGAGCTGTGCGTCGATGTGCCACGTGCCGTCATCACCAGTTGCAACGACGACTTGTCCGCCGTCGAGATGCTCACATACTGCGTCTTCCCCTTCGCATCCTTGATGATCCACCCGCCTTCGTTCAACGCAAACTCGGCGTCGATCTTGTCGAAGTGATCCTTCGACAACCACGACGTGTTGTACGGCGCCCCTTCTTCGTCGGCTTCGGCCATGAAAATCACGTCGCGCGCAAGCGGCACCTTCTGCTCGGCCAGCATCATCGCCGCGCGCGCAAACACAGCCATCCCACCCTTGAAGTCGATGGCACCGCGTCCGTAGACACTGCCGTCTTTGATCAACCCGGCAAACGGATCGACCGTCCACTTCTCGCGCTCGACGCCGACCACATCGGCGTGTGCCGCAATCAGCAGCGGCTTCTTCGACCCGTCACCGCGCAGTCGTGCGATGAAGTGCGCTTTGCCGGCCTGCGGTGTCGGGATGATGGTGATCTCGAAGCCGAGTGCTTTGAATTTCGGCGAGAGCAGATTGGCGATCTGCTCTTCGTTGCCCGGCGGGTTGCTGGTGTCGACACGGATGAGCTCCTGCAGCAGCGCAGCCGTGGGGTTGGTCTGCGCTGCACTCTGAGCGTTCGCACGCTCGACGGAGGTCGCACACACCAGTGCGAGCGGAACCAGCAAAGGTAGGCGCATGATGTGAGGGTAGAGGTAGCGGTTGGGCCGAACGGTTGACTTTGTGTGACACGGCATCGTTCACTCGCTTCGCCAAGGACCGCGAAATGCGCCCAGTGACACGTGTGGCACTTCATCGCGCAGTAACGATGCAACCGACTCGCCGATTGCTGCGGAATGTTTGAAGCCGTGCCCGGAGCACGGCGACACCACCAGCACCTGATCCTCCCCAGGCAGCGTGTCGATGATGAAATCGAAGTTGGACGTCACGGTGTAGAGGCACGTCGTTGAACGCACCACAGTTGCCGAGACATTCGGAAAGCATCGCGACACATAGTTCTCGTACAATGCCGTTGTCTCGGCCTCCGTCACTTCGCGACGTACGGTGTCGGCTGTTGTTGTCTCGGCGAACTGCTCGTCCGCGATCTTGACCCCGCCGCGTGCACCGTCAACCGCAGGGAAACCATAGATGTCGTGATTGCCCTCCAGCGCCCAGATGTGAACCGGACAACGCTCCGGGTCGAATGCGGCAATGTCACCCGGTACGTCAAACCAGCAAAGCACTTGTCGAACGACGGTGAACAGCGGCGCCAACGCGATCGGCATTGCGTCACCGATCCACGCACCCATCGACAGCACGAGTCTGCGCGCCGTGTACGTGCCCACGTTCGTCGTCACCTTCACCGCGCCGCCCCTTTCTATTTCGTATCGCACGAACGTCTCGTGCCGACGTATCTCCGCACCGAAGAACTCAGCGAGCGCCAACTGCTGGCGTACGCACGCCTCAGGGCGCACAAATCCACCACTTGGCTCAAAGATCGCGCGCTCGGTCGAACGGATGTTGAACACGGGGAACTGCGCACGTACGGTCTCCGCGTCAAGCAACATGTAGGGGACGCCGTAGCGCTCTGCAGACTCCTGCGTACGCGTCAGAAATCCTGGCCGACCGTGCACCGCAGAATCGTCGTTGATGGGCGCGATGTACAATGCACCGCACTGTGTCAACAAACGTGTGCCGGTCTGCGCTTCCAGATCGCGCCAGATCTCATGCGAACGGATCGCCAACGGCGAGTACTGCGCCCCTTCACCGATCGCGAGCCGCGTGATGCGCGTGTCTCCGTGCGTCGACCCGTGCGCGTGCGGCGGATCAAACCGATCGATGCCAAGCACGCGCGACCCCTTCTTGGCCAGCTGATAGGTGGTTGCAGCGCCCGCTGCACCCAATCCGATCACGATCACGTCGTAGTGCACCATTACGATTCCGCCGCGCCCAGTAGAGGGTGATTCGCCAACGTTGTCGATCGTCCAGTCTTGCGTGCATGTGCCCGTGTGCGACGCCAGGCTTCCCACACGTTCGCAACGAGCAGCCCTGCCAACAGAAAGTACGCGGCGCCAACGTACTCGAATACTGCAATGCTGACAACGGCAACGATGACCCCGTACACGATCTGATCGCGATGCTTGGCTGGCGATGTCGACGGGTCGGTCACCATGAAGAGGGCAAAGAACAGTGCAGCGTGCAAATCCGGCGCTCTATACAGCTCAGCGACGCTCACAGACTTCCCTCCAAACGCCACGATCGTGCTCAGCAGAAAGTACGCACCAGGGAATGCGATGACCACCGGCAGTTCGTTGACGCGATCCGTGATGAAAGTGCCGGTCGCTGCAAACAGCGCCACCGTAACCAATGGCAACTCGGGAGGCGCGCCCCATCAACTCTGGCCGGTGCCGAAGACATAGAACGTCGCGACCAGTGCCGAGCATGGACTCATGCGGCGTGAGCACCATCGCCACCAGTAGTCCGGTCAATAACGCACCACTCGGCAGCTCCCATTGCTTTTTGCGCCACCGCAGAATTAGAGCGTCAACCGCCATCGCAACCAGCGCGGCACCCGCAACACGAGGGAAGATGAGTGAAGCGATCCCCCCCAACGCCGCTGCAATGATGAGGATTGGCAGAACGATCGTCAGCAGGCCTTTCGGTGTGCGAAAGAATCGACGCCACGTCTCCGAGCCGCTGCGACTCTGCGCGGTCGCCTCCGACATGATGCACGTGGCCGACTGTGAGTTGGTCCAACGACGGGGTCACAAGGAGCGCGTCAACGCCATGCCGTTCGGGGAGCGCAACGGCATCGGTACGCCCGAGAGCAAACGCGGCAGTTGCAAGCGCGTCGGCGACCATCGCCGATTGCGCGATCACTGTCACGCTGGCGAGCGACAGTGCCGCACGGCCCGCGCGCGCTGCTGCTCGGAGGTCGCGCCGTGTCCGACTACTTGCATCGTGACCACGGTTCCCATCAATGACATCGTGCGGACGTACGTGTCGCTCACTTCGCCTTGAGCAGAGCGGCGACGACGGCGTAGCAGTACGCGTTCGTGCTCTGTGTTGCGCCGGACACATAGTCCACGACGGCGCTTTGACGCGAAAGCATCTGCACCGGCAAACCGGCGATCCATGAGCACGAGTACAGAGTCAAACACTGCGCAATCGCTGCTGACACGATGCGACCGTTCTTGATCTCGACTTCCGCCTGAATGTCACCGTGACGGGTAGCGCCCCAGCCGTAAAACACGCCGTCGGTGTACCCGGCTTTCTCTTTCGCGGGTGGCGGTGCTTCGGCAGCCGTTGCCGTCTTTCCGTACCCACCTGCGTTCGCGCGTGCAGCGACGGCGAGCGAACCCGTGCCGTGGTGGTGTTGTCCACGACACCGCCGCCGAACCCAAGGCCACGAGGTTGTTCGTGCGCTGCTTGCTGGAGCGAGAACGTCCTGACATGCGCTACCGGATCACGAGTTGGGATTGCCGTACATGAATGGCGGCTGACTGTGCGGTAGACCGGGCGTGCCGCTCGCTTGATACACCAGCCTGTAGCGACTACGGCACCGGCGTCGGGTTCGTCGCCAGCAGTTTGGTCAGGCGATACAGGAACTCCTGCCCTTCGAAGTACGACTGAATGCGCATTCGCTCGTCACGGCCGTGGGCGCGGGCGTCCGTGGTCGGGTCCATGAAGAGTCCGGAGACGCCGTAGGCGTCGACGCCTATGGTGCGAAAGAATCGTGAGTCAGTTGCCCCGGCGAGCATCGTCGGGATGACAGGGATGTCGCCAAACACCTCGTTCGTTGCGCGCGTGACCGCCGAAATGATCTCGGGGCTCATTGCTGCCGCCGGCGACGATGGGCGCTGCGACTTGATCAGCACCCTAACCGTGGTATCGGCAATCGCACGTTCGAGCTGCGCGCGTACTGACTCCGCCGTTTCGGTCGGATAGATGCGGCAGTTGACGTTGGCCTCGGCCAATTGCGGCAACGCGTTGGTGGCGTGTCCGCCCGAGAGCATGGTTGCGACACAGGTGGTGCGCAACACCGTGTTGTACTCCGGCTCGGCCGCGAGCGTTGCCAACGCTGCCTTGTCCTTCGGATTGGCGACGAGGGCCCGCATTGCGAGCGCCATCGCTGGCGCTTCCACGCGTGCCGTCTGTGCAAAGAACGCGCGCGTTACGTCGCTCACCTGCGTTGGAAATCGATAGCGTCCGACTTTCGCGAGCGCGTCAGCCAGTGATGTAATCGCGTTGTCCGCGCGCGGCACCGACGAGTGGCCACCGCGGTTGGTGACGTGCAGTGTGTAGTTGGTCGTGATCTTCTGCGCGAGCTCGATGTAGTTGGCAACAGGTTTGCCGTCGCGCAGCGTCCCGTCGCCACCCTCGTTGATCACAATCGCCGCGTCGACAAGGTTGCGATGATTCTGCACCAACCAGTCGACGCCGTTGAACGGTCCGCTTTCTTCGTCCGCCGTCAGCGCGACGATGATGTCGCGATCGGGAACGTACCCGTCAGATTTCATGCGCAGCAAGTTGGCAACGAAGATCGACGCCATCGCCTTGTCGTCGGCGACTCCGCGCGCGTAGTAGTAGCCGTCCTTCTCCGTGAACTTGAACGGATCGAATTCGGGCGACCAATCTTCCTTCAGTGCTTCGACGACATCGAGATGTGCAAGCAGCAGTACCGCTTTGCGTCCAGCGGGATTCTTGCCGCGCACGCGCGCCACGACGTTGTGCTTCTCCGGTCGCGGACCGCCAACAAAAATATCGGAGTCGGGAATGCCAGCGGCGCGGAATCGCTTCGCCATCGCGAGCGCGCCATTGGTGATGTTCCCTGTCGTCACGCTGGTATTGATCTCGACGATTTCCTTGTAGATCTCGCGGGCGACCTGTTGCGTCGGCGTGAGTTTGCCTGCGGTGTACACCGGCGCTTTTGTGGTCGTTGTCTGCGCGCTCGCGGTTGCCGCCAGCGCGACGACCAACAGAGTGCTGACGGAAAACGCGGCACGGCAAATCGTCGATCGGGGCATCGAAATCCTTTGGGTGGCGGTCGGAACGGGGAAACACCGTACTGCATCTCAACTCAAGATGCCCGCGCCCCCGCGCGCCGCAACCACAACACCCTTTCGCACACTTCGCGCCCCCTCAACCTTGACTCGGCAGGCGCGCCGAGCGTACGCTCCATGTACCAAGCAACGATATGTCACAGGGCGCGCACTTTCGGTGACGAACTCTTTGGCGGCTGCGTGCATATTCGCCCCATGCGCTGCAGACCACTCCCGTCGAGGACAGACAGACGATGCTCATGGCTCCGACCACCCAGGCGTGGACGCTCGCAGAGCTGGATCGGTTGCCCGACGATGGCAACAAGTACGAGCTCGTGGATGGGGAGCTGTTTGTGACGCCGGCGCCCTCGCCTGCGCACGAGGCCTTGGTCACTGAACTGTTCGAGCTCGTGTACCCGTACGTGAAAGCGCAGACGCTCGGGCGTTTGGTCTTTCCGCGTTCGGTGGTACGCCAACAGGGCTCTGAAGTCGAGCCCGACATGATGGTGCGGCCACCTACGCCAACGCGTCCGGAAACGTGGGCAGAGATGCCGACGCCGCTACTCGTAGTCGAGATATCGTCACGGACAACCCAACGACGCGACAACGAGCAAAAACGCGGGTTCTATCTCCGCATCGGCGTCGCGGAGTACTGGATTGTCGACCGCTTTACACGAACCATTCGCGTTGTCAGAGCAAACGCTGACGACGTGGTCTGTGCGTCGGAGTTGGTGTGGTTCCCACCGGCCGCGACCGAACCGCTAAACGTCGATGTGGCCGCGTATTTTCTCGCGGCGTTGGGGGCGGAGTAGGCCAGCATCGGACGAAAAAAAGGGAGGGAGCGTGAATCGCTCCCTCCCTTGCTCGCACGTTAACAAGCGACGTGCTTACGCGCACGTTAGCAAGCGACGTGCTTACGCGCGACGACGGCGTGAAAGCGCGCCAACGGCGCAAAGGCCAGCAGCCATGAGCACGTAGGTCGACGGTTCCGGCACAGTCGTTCCCGTGGTCATGTTATCGAAGTTGTGCGTCTCGGCTTGGCCACCCTGCGTGCCACCGGTGTACCCAACGGCGTCCATCGAGTTTGTGGCGATGAATCCAAAGAACTGGCCGCTGTAGCTGTTTGCGATCTCGGTACCCACGACCTGAGAGCCGCCGCCAGTCCAGTTAACCGTGAATTCGATACCCTGCCCTTCGCCACCGGGAGTCAGATCCCACTCGCCGCCGAAGGCGTAGGTGCCGCTGGCGAACGACCACGTGGTGGTCCGGCTGCTGCGGATCACGCGATCGTTGAACAGGCCGCCGCCGAACGAGCCGGCGTTCGAAACGACCGAGGCACCGGGCGTTGTGATCGCGTTACCGTTGAAATTGTCAACGTAGAAGCTGACGAGTGCTGCTTCAAAGGTCGTGCGATTGTTGTAAATCGTGAACTGCGCCGAGGCAGTTCCCGCTGTGGCGGCAACAAGTGCTGCTGCAGCCACGATGGAGCGGGCGAACTTGACCATGGAGGGGCGGGATTCGAGTGGAGCCACAAGCGCGTAATCGAGTGCGACGATACGCGACGCTGACAATTTCAGGCACTACAAGTGGCGAGCTCAAGGTATGTCAGGAAACGCGCCTGTATCAATAGCGCATGAAAAAATTAACACCGTTGCGTAAGTCATTGTCATGTTTGGTTTGCCGATAGCGTTCATTGCTAAAACGCCTTGAACTCGTCGAACGGCTGCAGACAACTGTTACACACATGAATGGCCTTGCACGCCGTGCTCCCGAATTCACTCTGCAGCCGCGTGTCGGTCGAGTCACAAAACGGACACGTCGCCGGCGCCCGCCTGCGTGTCAGCGTGATCAGCCCTGTGGATTCAGCCTTTCCTGGCGGCGCGATGCCGTAGGCACGCAACTTTTCGCGCGCCTCGGGGCCGATCCAGTCCGTCGTCCACGCCGGTGCGTACACCGTGTCGACCACCACTTCGGTCGCGCCAGCGTGCAGCAACGCCGAGCGAATGTCGGCCTCGATCTCGCGCATTGCGGGGCAGCCGGAGTATGTCGGCGTGACGGTCACACGTACGAGTTTATGTGAGTCGTCGCCTTCGACCCGCGCCTCGCGAATGATGCCAAGATCAACGACGCTGATGACCGGCACCTCGGGGTCCATGACGGTGCTGAGTACCGTCATCACATCTTCGCGTGACTGCAACATCATCACCTCGTTTGCTACCACGTCGCGCCCGGATGCGACCGCGCCACAATCTGCATCTCGGCGAGCATGTGACCCAGAAACTCCGTATGACGACCGCGACGTCCACCACGGCGTGCCGCCGTATCCGTCGGCAGCGTCAGCGTGGCGCGCGCAGCGACCTCTGCGACCATCGTTGACCAGCGCGACCTGATCGCGTCATGGTCCACAACGACTCCGTGCGACATGGCGACGGCGTCGTCGACCGCATCATGGTCGAACAGTTCCGCCGTGTAGCGCCACAGCTCGTTCAACGACGTCTGCACGCGCGCGTGAGACTCATCGGTGCCATCGCCCAGGCGCACCACCCACTCGCTGCTGTGGCGCAGATGATACTTGTCTTCTTTGAGACACTTGGCGGCGATGGCTGCAAGCGTCTCGTGCTTTGCATGGGAGAGTGCATCCCAGAGCAACACGCTGTACGCATCGAACAGAAACTGTCGGACGATCGTGAATCCGAAGTCGCCCTTTGGCAGCTCGACCATGAGCGCGTTGCGATATTCAACGCCTTCGCGGAAGTACGCGAGCGCATCTTCGTCGCGGCCTTTGGCTTCGACTTCGCCGGCGAGCTTGAGCAGACTCGCCGAGTGTCCGACGAGGTCGAGTGCCATGTTCGACAGCGCGATGTCTTCCTCGAGAATCGGTCCGTGACCGCACCACTCCGACAGCCGATGACCGAGCACCAGCCGGTCGTCACCGAGGCGCAGCAGATACTCGAACAGCGGGTTCTCGATGGCGCGTGTGCGCGGTGCCGCGACCATGGGCGTCATCGATGGCGAGGACGCCGTCGATTCAGTTGCCGAAGTGCTTGGCGTGCTCAAAAGATCCGCACTCCGCGCGGCGCCATGTAAAACTGCGGATGACGATACGCTTTGTCGTTGCCCGGATCGAAGAACGGGCCTGCATCAGACGGCGCAGATGCTGTGATCGCCGCCGAAGGCACCACCCACAAATTCACTGCTTCGCCGCGACGCGCGTACACATCGCGCGCGTTCTGCAGCGCGAGTTCGGCGTCCGACGCATGCACACTGCCCGCATGTTCAAACGGCTCGCCGTGCGCGCCCTGTGTGAACACTTCCCACAGTGGCCACTTGTCGCTCGCCGCCTGCAAAGCAGTCGCTGACATCAGGCGGCCACCGTCGCTGACTTGGCCGCATGCTTTTCTGCGTGCGCATTTGCAGCCGCTCGCACCCATGCGCCTTCGTCGTGCGCCTTATTGCGCGCTTCCAGACGTTCGCGGTTGCAAGGACCGTTACCGGCGATCACTTCAAAAAACTCGGACCACTCGATCTCACCGAATTCCCAGTCGCCCGTTTCCGCGTTGTTCTTGAGGTCAGGATCGGGCACTGTCAAACCGATCGCGATCGCCTGCGGAATGGTGAGGTTCACAAACCGCTGGCGCAGTTCGTCGTTCGTCTTCCGCTTCACGCGCCACTTGAGCAGCTCGGCCGAATTGGGCGAGTTCGCGTCACTTGGTCCGAACATCATCAGCGACGGCCACCAGAAACGATTCACCGCGTCCTGCACCATGGCTCGCTGCGCCGGCGTGCCCCTCGCGAGGGTGGCGCAGATTTCGTAGCCCTGACGCTTGTGAAAGTTCTCTTCCTTGCAGATGCGGACCATCGCGCGCGCGTACGGACCGTACGACGCTTTCGCGAGCACCGTCTGATTCACGATCGCCGCGCCATCGACCAGCCACCCGATGACACCCATGTCGGCCCAGCTGAGCGTCGGATAGTTGAAGATGCTCGAGTATTTCGCGCGTCCGTCGAGCAGCTGTTCAACCAGATCGTGTCGATCGACGCCGAGTGTTTCGGTGCCGCAGTAGATGTAGAGACCGTGCCCCGCTTCGTCCTGCACCTTCGCAATCAGCGACATCTTGCGCCGCAGACTCGGCGCGCGCGTGATCCAGTTGCCTTCGGGGAGCATGCCGACCACTTCGGAGTGCGCGTGCTGCGACATCATCCGCGTCAGCTGCTTGCGGTAGCGATCGGGCATCCAGTCTTTCGGCTCGATGCTTTCACCGGCGGCGATGCGGGCATCGAAGGCGGCGGCGAGTGCCAATTCAGCACGTGCCGTGTCAGAAAGTGCAGCTGCGTCGACCGGTTTCAGCGCCGACGTTGAGGGAGTCTGTTCCATATTTGGAATCTACCGGGTGCGTACTGACGACGACAAATGACGAGGACAAGACGAGGACAAGACGAGGACAAGACGAGGACAAGACCAGGACGGACGCTGGCCGATGACCCGCTTAGAGCGGGCTGCTACCTTACCCAGCCATGACCCCTAACGCTCCAGCCCCGTTCGTGGTGTCCTCGTCTGACGGCGACGCTCGCGTCCAGATCGCCGATGGCATCGGCACCCTCGAGTTCTACCATCCCAAAGGCAATTCGCTCCCTGGCGTCCTGCTCAGGCGTCTTGCCGCCGAAGTCACCGCACTCGGCGGCAACTCGGCGGTGCGTGTGATCGTGATCCGGAGCGGCGGCAGCGGACCGTTCTGCGCCGGCGCGTCATTCGATGAGCTGACGGCAATCGAGAGTGTCGAACAGGGGCAGGAGTTTTTCAGCGGCTTTGCCGGCGTGATTCTGGCCATGATCCGGGCACCGAAGTTTGTGCTGAGCCGTGTGCACGGGAAGGCAGCCGGCGGCGCGGTCGGGCTGATCGCCGCAAGTGACTTCAGCTTTGCACTCCGGAACGCCTCGGCCAAACTGAGCGAGCTCGCCATCGGTATCGGGCCGTTTGTGGTCGGCCCCGTCATCGAAAAGAAGATCGGACTCGCGGCATACTCGGCGATGGCGGTCGACGCCGATTGGCGTGACGGCGCCTGGTGCGAGCGGCACGGCCTGTATTCCCGCTTGTTCGAACTGCCGGACGAGATGGACGCGAGTCTGGATGCGCTGGCTCAGACGTTGGCAGCGTCCAACCCCGAGGCGATGGCCGAGCTCAAGCGGGTGTTCTGGGCGGGAACGGAGGGGTGGGACCAGCTGCTGGCGGAACGGGCGGGGAACAGTGGGACGATGGTGTTGTCGGAGTTCACCAGGAATGCGATTGCGAAGTTCATGGGAAAGTAAAGCGGCTAAGGTTTTTTTAAAGCGCTCAGTGCTTGTGGAGTCTGGTCAGACTAGTCAGAGGCAGCCCATGCCTGACGAATACTCAATCTACGACGCCAAGGCGAGCCGGGAGGCGCTCTCACAACAATCACCTCGATCGCCTCCGCTCCACCATCAATCGCATTCACCGGAAGCCGTCGGTCGAACGTCGCCAACTTCGCGTCGTGCTGCTGCGCCAACAGCAACAAATAGACATCTGTAGTTGACGTAGGCGTGAGCCGCTCCGGCCTGACAATACGGTCGTCGAGCAGTGTGACATCGTCTGGCCGGAACTCGTGTCCTAAATGCGTGGTAAACGCGCGCATCAGGTCGCGCACCGCGCTGACGGTGCCGAGCGAGTTCCGATGGCGCGGCTGGTTGGCTGGCCCCACGGAGCACGCCGTTTTGTACGATGGGGCAGGTCAAACACCGACTGTTGGGATCGGCTGAGACCCACGCATGCGCCGCCTCGTGAAACACGTGCTTCGGATCGGCCAGCGCGAGGACCGTGTCCACATCGAGTAGATAGCTTCGCGCTTGGCCGATCATTCGATCTCGTGCAATAGTTCGTTTACCACCTCCATCGAGACGCTGCACGAGCGGTGGGACGGAACCCCTGGCTCGCAAGTTATCGGTAATGTATATATGTGTATACCCCAACAAGGAGGCACGCACATGACGATCGCGCGCAGTCGCACGTTCCGCAGCGGCAACAGTGAAGCGCTACGCCTTCCCAAGGACGTTGCCTTCGGCGACGATGTCGAGCTGGTGCTTGTGCGTTCGGGTAACGTGATGACGATCTATCCCGCCGCAACGAGTATTCCCGACATGCTGGCGACGCTGCGCGCCACGCCTGCGCCGAGCGAGATCGAGCGTCGGGATGAGGAGCCTCTCTCGGAACGTCGGGGG
>Ga0105049_10006274_pt1 | contig 13849 bp, 12 predicted proteins | sample MAT06_FD_78087 | JGI IMG/M metagenome (GOLD analysis project Ga0105049, IMG submission 78087) | Freshwater microbial communities from Lake Fryxell liftoff mats and glacier meltwater in Antarctica - MAT-06 | ecosystem: Environmental > Aquatic > Freshwater > Ice > Liftoff microbial mat | place...
CCGATTTCGTCCCCGGCCTCGACGGTCCCGTGATCCGATGTGCGCTCGGCGAGTTGGTCGAGCTGTCGATCGAGCCGCTGTGGATCTCCGAGCTGATCGGCGCGTTGCCCGCCGCGCAGGCAGGCAGTTCGGCGATCATCAACCGGCTCGCGTGGCCCAAGCAGGATTCGCTGCAGGCCGCCGATGCGCTCGCGCAGGAGTGGTGGACGGCGTTGGTGCCGCCCGCTCGCGATCGGGATGCTCACGCGGCCGGCGCGGTGCTCGCACTCGGCCTCTCGCTGGGGAACTACTTCGTCGCATCGACGCGTGCACCGTCGCCGATCGCGGGCGCGTATCGCCACATCGCCACCGAGGCGCTCCACCTGGTGCGCCGCTCGCGCTACCAGATCGACGTCGGTGCGATCAGCGCGCTGCTGCAATTCGTCGAGAATTTCGGGCGTGCACCCGAGTGGCTGCTCGATACCTGGCTGTTGCGAATCGAGCGCGCGCTCGATCTCGAGGCCGAGCACGGCGCGTATCTCTCGCAGATGACGGCCGGCATGCCCACCGTGCAGCGCCTCCTGCGTGGCGACGAGCGGATCGGCTGGGAGCTCCGCCTCGCGCACGATCTCGCGTCCGATCCGTCGCAGTACGAGCCGGCCGCGATGCTGCTTTCTCGTTGCGCGCGCGCCGTCGAGGGCGGCACCGTCCCACTCGCCTGGTCGATCGCCGCGATCGCGGGTGCCTCGCCCGAGGTGCAGCTCGACGTGCACTGGAACGCCGCGTTCACGAACCCGACCGGAGTTGCCGCGCCGTGGCTGTGGCTCGCACATCGCCTGATCGATGCGGGCCGCCACGCGGATGGCTTCGCGGCAGCGTGCCGCGGGATCGCCACGATCCCCGCGCGCGACCGGGCGCGAGCGATCGCGGAGCTCGCCCCGCGGTGGGACGCGATCACCACGCCGCTCGACGGCAACGCCGCGTTCGAGGCGGGTCTCGCCGCTGCGTCCGAAGAGCGCTTCGAGGTCGCCGTCCAGCACCTGCAGTGGGCTGCCGCCGTCGAGCCCGGCAATGCGAAGCGCGCGCAGAGTCTCGCTGTCGCGCTCGGTCGTGCGGGTGCCGGCCTCGAAGCCCTGCGGGTGCTGTCCGCGCACGAGCGCGTCGATGCGCCGCGGCTGATCGGTCGGGTGCTCGCCGAGAGTGGCCGCCCCGGCGAGGCAATCGGCCTGCTCCGCTACGCATCCCGCCGTTTCCGCACCAGCGACGACTGGATCGTGCTCGCCACCGCCGCGAGTCGCTGCGACAATGATGCGGTCGCCGTCGAGGCCGGCAAGCGCGCGCTCGCGCTCGGCTCCAAAGATCCGCAGCTGTTGATGGCGTACGCGCGCGCCCTCTACCGGGTTGGCGACTTCGTCACCTGCGAACGCGTCGCGCAGCAACTGATCGCCGAGCACGGCCTACGGGAGGCCCGGATCGCCGGCCTCCACGCAATGGCGCGCGCCCTCGCCGGTCAGGGTCGCCACGTCGACGCGCATAACTATGCCAAGGCCGCCGCCGAGCTCGGTCCCAACGGCGAGCTCGCCGCCGAGCTGCTCGAGACCATGGATCGGATCGTCGCGCAGGGCATCCCTCCGATCCGCCCGAGCTTCGAGGACACGATCGAGCGCCAGGCCTACGGCGATCTCGAGGCCGGCCGGTTCGAACACCTGGTCGCCGCGATCGCGAGCCCGTCGTTCGGCGTCGCGCGGGTCGCCCTCGCCGCGTCGGAGTTCCGCAGCGAGGACGAGTCCGGCATCCCGGTCGCGCCGCGCGCGCTCGATGGCGCCATCGCGATCCTGCAGCGCACCGAGGGAGCCACGCAGATCGAGGCGGTGCTCGCGCGGATCCGCGCGCTCAAGATCCGTGACAACGCGTTCATCCAGATCGATCCGCCGCCGCCGCTCGGCCTCCGGTTCACCCCCGAAGAATTCGATCGGCTCTACGCGGAGCGTGATCGCCGGCCACATCGGCCAAGCGCGATCATGAGCTTCGCGCGCTGACTTCGGGGGGCGCCCAACCACGCAGTGCTTGTCCGCATCTTCGGGGCGAACTGGCCAGCACGGTTTCCATCGTGTTCGCCCGTTCGTCCGAGAGGATGGCTTCGTCGCGATTCAAGCGGATGGTGCGTAGGCGAGATCGCGGATCACGAGCCCCCCCGCGCGCGCCAATAGTCGAGAAATGCGCGTAGCCGCGGAAGGCTTTCACGGTCCTTCGCGCGATTGGCCGCCTGCTTGCTCGCGATGATGTCGACTGGATGACACACCGCGAATCCTTCGACCTCGACACGACGCCCCCACGCGTCCGCGAACCTCTCGATCCCATCGGGTGCGAACACGAGGTCGAGATCGAACGGCCCATCCTTGAGCTGGATGAAGTCCTTGCCTCGGAGCACCTCGGCACGCTGTGGGTCGGTCAAGGCAAACCCGAGCTCCTCGATCGCGATGGCCAGCGCCGCGCAGTTCTCGGGCGTCTTATCGACGAACAGATCAGTGTCCTGCGTGGTGTCCGGGTATCCGAGCAGGATCGCACCCGACTTTCCAAGGAACAGGTACCGCACGCCGTGCTTCGCGAACACGTCGCGAATCTCCTCCGCCTGCGTGTATTCGAACTTGCTAGCGGCCATAGCCCAGCCACGAAGGGAGCTCCTGCTCGCACCATGCACGGTAATCCGCCATGGTGTCGAAGGAGCGATACCCAACGTCGTCGAGCACCGGCTTGTAGGTGTGCACGAACGCGTAGCGAAACCTCACCCGCAGCGGACGCCGTGCTGCGGCCTCGAATTCGCTCCGCCACTCGGAGGCAAGGTCATCACCGCCCGAGTTGGAAGGAACGTCGCTCACATCACGCAGCGTATCATCGCCACGCTGGTGTGTGACCAGTCGCTTCGGGACCTCCGCGGATCGCGGCGCACCCGAGCGCAGGGCGACCGGATGACAGACCACAGCCTCGAGATGTGGTGCCTCGCTGCCGTAACTGTCGACCGGATGGAGCCACGGCAGCCGGCCATGTCGAACCTCGAGATCGGCGACGTGCCGATGTAGCGCGTGTTCGCTCAGGCCCGACCGCATCCCGCCGAGCCCACCCCAGTCCGATTCGACCGCGTAGCTTCGCGAGTAGTAGTCGTGCCCGACGAAGCTCAGCGCCGGCAGGTTCTTGCTGCACGGGTGCGACGTCGTGGTCCGCTGGCATGTGGTGGCGCTTCGGCCAACCCGCTGCTCGGTTTGCGAGCTTTATAGCGGTCAGATTTCGACAGTTTAGCGGAGGGCGATCGCGCAGATCTCGCGACGATTCGACGGCAGGTGCCGCAGCCGGACGTCCGCGAACCCGAGCTGGTGGATCCGCTCGACCAGCTTCGGCAGCTCGTCGACGAACGCCCAGTCATTGAGCTTGAGCGTGAGCACGGCACCGCGCAGCGTGTCGCGCAGCTTCGGCATCAGCCGCGCGATCTCGTGCAGCGCGACCTGTGGTGCGAGGTTGACGTCGAGTAGCAACCAATCGACGCGCGCGGGGAGCTGTTCCCAGCGCAGCGCGCCGACCTTGATCGGGAGATGCGTGACCCCGGGAAGCGCGAGCACCTGCGATGCGAGGCAGCCGGGATCGACGGCGATCACGGTGAGGCCACGACGCGCGAGCGCCATCACCGCACCGCCGGGTGCTGCGCCGATCTCGAGCGCGGTCTGGCCGGCGGTGACGGGCAGCGATCCGAACGCGATCGCCTCCTCGATCTTCGCGTACGCGCGCGACGGCGACTCGAGCGGCACCGCGGTGGCGGCGTAGGCGATCGCGGAGCGCGTGCGATCGTGCACGTGCGCGCCGATCCAGGTGCGTTCCGCATCGACGATCACGTCACCGACGCGCTCGCTTTCGCGTGCGCGTCCGGTGGCGAACGAGGTCCACGCCGCGGGGATGGGCTCGTCGGGATCGCGGGCGAACACGTGCACGCACCCGGACGGTCCGAGCAGCGCGCGAGCCGTGTCGACGTCACGCGCCGCGCCGAGCGAGCGGCCCCACACGCGGGCGAACGCGGCGCCCGGTGGATCGTCGAGCGCCACCTCGGACGGTGCCTTGAACGTGATCAGCCCGGGGCGCGAGTAGGCGAAGCGAAGGTGCGGCCGCGTGCGCGCGACCTCGCGCTTCACCGCGGTCTCGAGCCCCGGCAAGCAGGTCGCGAACACGAACTCGGCCACGCCGTAGAGGTATCAGATGCTCGACGAGAAACGTGCTCGGCATGTCAGAAGCGTCTGGTAGCTTGGTCGCATGGTCAGCGCGCCGAACAAGAAGCCGGCCACGACCTCCTGGACGTTCCGCAGAACATGGTCGCCGAGATCATCGGAGGCGAGCTTCGGCTGTCGCCGCGTCCAGCCAATCCGCACGCAGTCGCCGCGTCCAGCCTGGGGATCTTGTTGGGAGGTCCATTCCACTTCGGGAACGGCGGGCCGGGTGGCTGGATCATCCTCGACGAGCCCGAACTTCACCTCGACACCGAGATCGGCGTTCCCGATCTCGCCGGCTGGCGTCGCGACCGGATGCCCGTCGTATCGCGAGAAGCGTACTTCACACTTCCGCCGGACTGGACTTGCGAGCTGCTCTCGCCTTCAACCCGAATACACGATCGATCGGAGAAGCTGCCGATCTACGCACGCGCTGGCGTCTAACATGTCTGGTTGATCGACGCGCTTCACCACACGCTCGAGGTGATGCGGCTCCACGAAGGCAAGTGGCTGCTCATCGACATCTATCGTGGCGATGCAAAGGTCCGCGCTGAGCCATTCGACGCGATCGAGTTGGATCTCGGGCTCCTGTGGGCAAGCGTCGCTCCACCACAACCAACCCGCGCATCGGAAGCAGCGGCGGAGCACCTGCTGTAGCCGCTTCGGTCGCGTGAGCTTTGTTATCGTCGACCGCTTCTTCTACGCTTCTTCTCCTGGCTCGCGTTGTAGCGGCTACGTTCGGCGCAGCGCACGACCTTTAGTGGAAGATGCGTGACCACCGCGGCGACGTGAAGGTTCGTGCCGCCGGTCGACGCGATCGAGGTCGATCTCACGATGCCGTGGGCAAGCTTGGCACCGCCGCCGCAGCCATCCCGCGCTTCGGAAGCAGCGGATTACCTGCTGTAGCTCCTTCGAGCAAACGAGCTGCGCTATCGTGCAGCCGCTCGATGTACCGCTTCTTCTACTGGCTCGTGCTCCAGCGGCTCCCCGCCGAGGGCACGCATAAGGTCTCGTTCGCGGTACTGCGCGCGCTGGTCAAGGTGCCGGGCGTCGCCGCGTTGATGCATCGCTGGCTCGGCCCTTCGGCACCCGAGCTTCGCGTCACCGCCTTCGGCCGCGAGCTTCCCGGCCCGCTCGGCCTCGCCGCCGGGTTCGACAAGGATGCGAAGGGCGTGGGCGCGCTGCTCGCACTCGGCTTCGGCTTCGTCGAGGTCGGCACGGTGACCGCCGAAGCGCAGCCGGGCAATCCGAAGCCGCGGTTGTTCCGGCTGCCCGCCGATCGCGCCTTGATCAATCGCCTGGGCTTCAACAACGACGGTGCGCTGGCCGCAGCACGGCGACTCGAGCGCCGGCCCGCGGGCATGGTCGGCATCAACATCGGCAAGACCAAGCGGGTCTCCGAGGACGAAGCACTCGCCGACTTCACCGCGAGCGCGAGCGCCCTCGCCCCGCTCGCCGACTATCTCGTCGTCAACGTCAGCTCGCCGAACACGCCGGGCCTGCGCGATCTCCAGGCGGTCGACAAGCTCCGCCCGCTGCTCACCGCCGTGCGCGTCGCGTGCGAGACGGCCTCGCCGATGCGGCGCGTGCCGCTGCTGGTCAAGATCGCACCCGATCTCGCCGATGCGGACCTCGACGCGGTCGCCGACCTCGCGCTCGAGCTCGGCCTCGACGGCATCATCGCGACCAACACCACGATCTCGCGCGCCAATCTCGCGACCCCTCCGTCGAAGGTGACCGAGCTCGGCAGCGGCGGGCTCTCCGGTGCGCCGCTCAAGGATCGATCGCTCGTGGTGCTACGGCGCCTGCGGGCACGTGTCGGCACGCGCGTCACGCTGATCGCCGTCGGTGGGATCGAGACCGCGGACGATGCGTGGGCGCGGATCTGCGCTGGTGCGACGCTCGTGCAGAGCTACACGGGCTTCATCTACGGCGGCCCGACCTGGCCACGCCAGATCCACCGCGGCCTCGTCGAGCGAGTCCGCGCGGCCAAGCTCCGATCGATCGAGGATGCGATCGGGCTCGATGATCGAACGACCAACACCGTAGTCTCTCGGCTATAGAGCGGTCGAGCTGCGTTGCGGTGGTGACTAGCGGGGGTAGAGTTCGCCGAACTTGCCGTTCGGGATGATCTTCATCCACTGGCGGCCGCCGTCAACGACCACATCCCCCGACTCAGGCTTCTGGAAGGCCGCGGCGCCTTGCGCGAGACTGAAGGTCAGGCCGGTGATGTCGCTGACGCAGCCACCCGCGAGAACTGCACCAGTGTCGTCGGTCTCCGCGAAAGAAGTCGGCCCGATCGTTCCCCTGGTGGCTCCGTTTATGACCTGACTCGATTCCGTCACCGTGATCGTACCGCTGGTGGGGAACAGGACGCGGTCGACGTTCGAACCGTTCTGGCTTTGCAGGTAGAGCGACAGCGCGGTGTACACGTTCGTGGATGCGCCGTTCGTTTCCCAGGGCACCGCCTGATTGGGAATGATGGGCGTAGCCACGTGGAACTGTAGCTGGTCCATCGTGTCTCGGACGCCGATGATGATCAGGAGCTCGGTGACACCGGTGTTGGAGCCCATCGTGGGGGCGGAATACCAATCACACCCCGTGTTGCCGTCGGCTCCGCAGGCAGCGCATCCGGTCGGTGGGGCGCCACCTGGTATGCAGCCGGACACGGGAACACCAACAGGTGCTGCAGCCGTGCCAATGCTGCCGCTTAGACCCGTTGGCGGACACGCGAGGACTGCGGGCGAGTCCGGGATGACGACCGGCGTGTCGACGGGCGTCGGGGTCGGGGTATCACCACCTCCACACGCAATGATGGTGGGAACGAACAGAACGAGCAACAGACGGTTCAGCATGGCCACTCCTTGAATGGCCGCACATTAGCCATAAAAGTTCGCCGTCGGGAATAGCTTTTGTTGCTGCTCGCTAACCGGGATGTAACCCGCCGTTCGCTGCCTGATAGAGTCCGCACATGGCCCTTCGTAAGATCGCTCAGATCGGGCACCCCGTCCTGCGACAGGTCGCACGTGACCTCACCCGTGAGGAACTGCACAAGCCGGAGACCCAGCAGTTCATCGACGACCTCGTCGAAACCATGCGTGATGCCGACGGTGCGGGGCTCGCGGCGATCCAGGTCTACGAGCCGATTCGCATCGTCGCCGTCGAGGTTCGTGACAACCCTCGCTACCCCTACAAACCGAAGATCCCGTTGACCATCCTGGTCAACCCGGTGCTCACACCTGTGGGCGACGAGGTGTTCGAGAACAACGAGGGCTGTTTGTCGGTCCCGAACCTCCGCGGCGTGGTGAAACGCCAGGTCCACCTCCGGGTTCAGGCATGGGATCGCGACGGCAACGCGATCGACGAGGTCGTCCACGGCCTCAAGGCCGCCACCTATCAGCACGAGGTCGATCACCTCGACGGGAAGCTGTTCGTCGACCGCGCCGACCCGTCGACGTTCTCGAACTGGACCGAGTTCGATCGCCATCACAAAGCGGCGTTCGTGGCGAGCGTCCAGCAGTTGGTTGCCCGCGTCGGCTCTTGACGGAACGCGCTTGATTTCAGGTCGGTTGCGAGATTTTTCTGATCCACACGCAACCATTCCAAAACGGCTCGACAGGCACCGCATGTCCAACGAATATCGTTGCATGCACTTTCTGTTGTGGGCGTTGGCCTTGGGTGTGTTGACGGCGTGCACCAAGCCAAATCCGGCGTCATGCGCCGATGATTTCTGCTCTGATCCGGCCGGAGCCAGTCTCAGCGGCTTCGGAGGGAACGGTGGATGCTTCGAGAGCGACGCTCGCAATGGACGTAAGGGCGGCAGCTTGCCCGGCGCCGGTGGTGGTTCGGCGGGCTTCTTGCTCACGTACACGCCCCTACGCACGGCGCCCATCCTCGACCCGCAGACGGCATCTCCGAGCTTCGAGAGCAACGGCGCGATCGCCACCAACTGACGCCGATCGGAGAAACTCGCGCAGTAACTTGCCGCGGGACCTCCGGGTGCGGTTTCCTCGACGCGATGGCGAAGGCCGCGAAAAAGGCCAAGGGGAGACCCAAGGCGAAGCCGGCCGTCGAGACCAAGGCGTCCGCGCGCGGCAAGGCGAAGGCGAAGGCGAAGGCGCCAGCGCCGCTGATCACGGTCCGTCACATGCACCGTCGCGACATCAATCGCGTGTGGGACTTCCTGAAGGTCAGCTTCCGCGAGGTCAACATCGAGACCGTCGAGTACCAGCGGCCGCGTAGCAAGCATCGGTTCGAGGAGATCTACGAGGAAGAGGGCATCGAGCAGCTGGTGTTCGAGGTCGACGACGGGATCGTCGCGTACGCCGAGTGCAGCTACGAGCCGACCGGCTCCGATAACTGGATCAACCCGCGCTACTTCGAGAAGCGGGACATGAAGCCGCTGTTCGTCGACGAGCTCGCGGTGCATCCCGACTGGCACGGCCGCGGCGTTGGCTCGTTCTTGCTCGAGCAGCTGCATCACCTCGCGCGCGTGCACGCGCTCGACCACATCGTGCTCGAGGTGGCGGAGAACAACGTCAACGCGTTCGAGTGGTACAAGAAGCGCGACTTCAAAAAGCTCGACGCCGCGATCTTCATGGCGTGCTCGGTCGAGATCGAAGCGGAGCTGTTGCCGCCCCGCGAGTTGCCGTCCCAGCGAACGTCCGGAGAAGAATCGGGTTAGCGGCAGGCCGTGGTCAGCCGGGCGCGTTGCGCCGAGGCGGGCCACCGGAGGTCGAACGAGGCGGGCGGGTGCGCTGGCGTCGTGCAGCATGCAGAGCGCCTCGACCTCGACCGCCATCGCATCCTCGGCGAGCTGACCGCGGAACGACGTTTCGGTGCCGTGGAGGCGACCGGCGGTGAGTGCGGCGCGCAGCTCGCCGTGGCGAAGTGCGGCCATCGCGCGATCGACGAGCTCGACCTCGCGCGCGAGCGTGATCGTCTTGAGCGTAGCCCGCGGTCCTACGGCTGTGCCCGGGCGCTGCGGATCTGGACGCGCATGTCCCGATGTTGCATCACCGCTTCGAGATGCGAGCGTGATCGATCGCAGCGGCGCGACAGCAGCGACCGGCCGCTGCGGAGCGGGATTCGCGATCTGGATCGAGGGTGTCTCGGGATCGGGTGCGACGGCGGCGGGTGCCGCTTCGCGAACCGTGCGCAGCGACCGCGACGGCGGGGGATCGGCCGGTAGTGAGATCGCGAGGTGAGACTCCCACGATCGGGTCGCGAGGAGCACCGCACCGGTGGTGACGATGACGGCGAGCGCGACCAGGCCGAGCTTGCTGGCGAGCGTGCTCGTCACCGACGTGGTCGCGGTGGGTGTGATCACCGCCTCGATCTTGCCGCGCATCCGCGCGATCGCGACGGCGTCGGGGCCATCCCTGCGAGCCGCGTCGAGCAACCCGCGCGCGCTCGGTCCGAGCTCGGTCATGGTGTCTCCCCTGTCATCCGACTGCGGACCGCGAGCTCGAACGCCTGCCGTGCGAGGCGGAGCCGCGTCACGAGGTTCGAAGGTCATCGCCAGGCGACCTCGATCCCGAGCGCCGAGCGCGCCGAAATCGGCGCCGGCTCGCGGACGGAGCTGCCGTCCATGAACTGGAACTTCGCGCGCTCGACCGGCACCGCGACCTCGAACGTACCGACCAGGCGCGTGCGCGACGAGATCGGCCAGCCGACGCCGAAGCCCGACGAGATCGCGATCCAGCGACCGACCCCGGACGCGGGCGAGCGGAGCGCCGGTCCCGAGCCATGCATCTGGCCGTCATGCCGATGCCGGAGAGTGCGAGGGCGCGAACCCCGCGCGACCACACCGCGGGCTCCGGCCGCTCGTGCGAGGCCGGCAACGTCACGGTCATCGTGGTGGGCGAGACGCGGACGCGGAAGGCCGACCGGGCCTCGCGATGGGCGTCGGTGGCGAGCCGCGCGACGATCAGCGCGACCGCATCCGCGAGCTCGTTGCAGCGGTCAGCAGTCAACGTGCGTCGCCCACCGGCGACCGCTTCGATCGTCGCGGTGAACCGGCCGTCTCGTGTGACGGTGACGTCGATCGCACCCGCGTGCTCGATCGAGAGCTCGCCGAGCCGGCTCGCGATCCGGCCGCGGACGGCGGCGGTCGGGCAACCCGCGGGTGCGGTCCAGCCGACCTCGGCGACGGCGCTGCGACGCCAGCACCAGGGACAGCAGCGCAAGCGAGGCGATCCGCACGGGAGCCCGACACGGTCCGCTCTCGAGTTGCGCCAGGGACGACTGTCGCCATGCGGTCTCGACCTGACAACGCGGTTGGCGAAGCGCCTTCCCCGACGCGAGCGAACCCCGCGAACCGTCTCGATCGAACGTCAGCCGCGACATCGCCTCCTCCAGCCGTTGCACGCGATGGGCCGACCGCGGGGCTCGCACGGAGGGTTCGTGCAGGGACCGCCGGGATCCGTCACGCAGATCAACGCAGCTGGGTCGCGAACAGCTCGAGCACCTCGTCGGCGGCCTCGATGTGCAGCCAGTGGTTGCCATCGACGACATGCGAATGGACGTGGCCCGGCGCATCCGCGAGGCGCGCGCGATCGGCAGGCGACAGCGCGCTCGAGTGGTCGGCGATCACGACCTCGAGATCGCCGCGCGGGGCGAAGGCGGCATCCCACAGATCGAGCGCGAAGTAGTCCTCGAGCAGCGCGCGGATGCCCGCGAGGTCGAGACGATTGACGTACACGCCATCGCGCTCGACGAGGTTCATCGCGAGCCACTGCGCGAGGGCGTTGCCGTGACCGGCGTCGATCACCGCGGTCGCGAAGTCGTCGCGGTTCGCGAACGTGGGCGGCAGCCGCTCCATCAGCTCGAGCACGGCGACCACCGAGTTGCCATCGCGCATCGCGCCTGGACGCGCGCTCGGGCTGGCGTCGAGCATCCACGTCTGTGGCAGCTCGATCAGCGCACGGGTCGCGAGGGCGGTCTTGCCGCCGAAGCTGTGACCCGCGAGCGCGCGGACGTCGCCGAGCTCGGCGATCAGCGCCGCGAGATCCGACGCGCACGCCGCGACCGTGTGCGGTGGTGCGCCGGCGTCAGAGCGGCCATGGAGGCGCAGATCGACGAGCACGACACCCCACTCGCGCCGGCGATCGACGAGCTTGCGTGCGATGCCGCGCCAGTTCGATCCCGCACCGAAGATCCCGTGCGTCATCGCCAGCCATTGCGTGGGCGACGTCGAGGAGTGCGCGATGCGTTCGTGATGCAGCACCGCGGGACTATGGCATGGTCGCGCACATGACGATCGACGCGCTCCGCGACGCGGGCTTCGACATCGCACATCCGTTCGATGCGCAGGCCGCGTCGTGCGAGCCGGGCTGGGCGATCCTCGCGGGCGCGCAGCAGCGCGGGATCCTGATCGGCAACACCCGCGCGCTGTGGCCGGTGTTCACCGCGGCGATGAATGATCCAGCGCTCGCCGCGCTGCGCGATCCGCTCGATCACTACACCGAGACCGCGATCGCGACGGCGTTTCCCTGTGCCCGCGTGTACTACTCGCATCGACGCTACGATGCTGGCTACCTGCCGTTCCAGAAGCTCGCGGTCGCGATCGGGCTCGGCGCGCTCTCCGAAGGCGGCCTCGTGATCCATCCCGAGTACGGACCGTGGCTCGCGTTGCGTGCGGTGCTCGTGATCGACGGCGAGCCGGTCGCACGCACGCCGATCGCGAAGCCGTGCACGTGCGGCGCGCGCTGCGCCGAGACCCTCGAGCTCGCGCTCGCCGGTGGCGACTGGCGCGCGTGGCTCGCGGTGCGCGATGCGTGCTCGCTTCGGCGGTTTCGTTACAGCGAGACGCAGGCGCGGTACCACTACACGAAGGCGTGGGTTCCAGGAGATCTCCCTGTCGAACCAGATCCGTAGCTGCGATAGACTGACCGGCCGTGGACGATCTGGACCATCTGGACGATCTGGACCATCTGGACCATCTGGACCATCTGGACCATCTGGACCATCTGGACCATCTGGACCATCTGGACCATCTGGACCAAAGTCTCGCGCCGTTTCATCCAATGGTCGCGGGCTGGTTCCGCGAGCGGTTCGGCGCGCCGACCGAGCCCCAGCGTGTCGGCTGGCCGCGGATCCACGCCGGCGAGGACGTGCTGATCGCCGCACCGACGGGTTCCGGTAAGACCCTCGCGGCCTTCCTGGCGGCCCTCGATGATCTGGTGCGACGCGGCCTCGAGCGCCCCTCCTCTCTCTCGGAGGGAGGCACGCAGATCCTCTACATCTCCCCCCTCAAGGCACTGTCGAACGACGTCCACCGCAACCTCCAGGCGCCGCTCGCCGAGCTCAAGGTGTACGCGGCCGCGCGCGGACAGCGGTTCCCCGAGATCACGGTCGCCACCCGCACCGGTGACACGCCGATGGCCGAGCGTGCGCGGCTCGCGAAGCACCCGCCGCACATCCTGGTCACCACGCCCGAGTCGCTGTTCATCTTGCTGACCAGCCAGTCGGGGCGAGCCGCGCTGAGTGGCGTGCGGACGGTGATCGTCGACGAGATCCACGCGATCGCCGGCGACAAGCGCGGCGCGCATCTCGCGATCTCGCTCGAGCGCCTGGATCGGTTGGTCGGCCAGGCGCGCGGCACCAAGCCCGTCCGCGTGGGGCTGTCGGCGACGCAGCGTCCGATCGAGTTGATCGCGCGGATGCTCGTCGGCACGCGGCGGCCGATGCCGTACATCGCCGACGCCGGGCATCGCCGCGAGATCGATCTCGCGATCGAGATCACCGATGACGAGCTCGCCGCGATCGCGTCGAACGAGCAGTTCGGGCGGGTCTACGATCGGATCGCCGAGCTGGTGATGCAGCACAAGTCGACGATCGTGTTCGTCAACACGCGGCGGCTGGTCGAGCGCGTCGCGGCCGCGCTCGAGCAGCGGCTCGGCGAGGAGCACGTGGTCGCGCACCACGGTTCGATGTCGCGTGCGCTGCGACTCGCGGCCGAGCAGAAGCTCAAGTACGGCCAGGTCAAGTGCGCGGTGGCGACGGCGTCACTCGAGCTCGGCATCGATGTCGGCACGGTCGATCTCGTGGTCCAGCTCGGCTCGCCGCGCTCGATCGCGACGCTGCTCCAGCGGGTCGGTCGCTCGGGTCACACGCTGGGAGCCACGCCGAAGGGTCGGATGTTCGCGCTCACGCGCGATCAGCTCGTCGAGTGCGCGGCGTTGGTGCGCGGCGTGCGGCGCGGCAACCTCGACGCGATCACGATCCGCGACGCTCCGCTCGATATCCTCGCGCAGCAGATCGTGGCGATCGCCGCCGCCGAGGATCTGCAGGAGGACGAGCTCACCGAGTTGATCCGCGGCGCCACGCCCTATGCCGCGCTCGCCGACGACAAGCTCGAGCAGGTGCTGCACATGATCTCGGAGGGCGTGTCGGATCGCCGCGGGCGCAACGGCGCGCACGTCCACCGCGATCGCGTCGCCGGCAAGCTCAAGGGCCGCCGCGGTGCGCGGCTCGCGGCGATCACGTCGGGCGGCGCGATCCCCGACATGAATCAGTACACCGTCGTGCAGTGGCCGGAGGAGCTCCAGGTCGGCACGCTCGACGAGGATTTCGCGATCGAGAGCTCCGCGGGCGACATCTTCCAGCTCGGCAACACG
>Ga0105049_10006275_pt1 | contig 13848 bp, 13 predicted proteins | sample MAT06_FD_78087 | JGI IMG/M metagenome (GOLD analysis project Ga0105049, IMG submission 78087) | Freshwater microbial communities from Lake Fryxell liftoff mats and glacier meltwater in Antarctica - MAT-06 | ecosystem: Environmental > Aquatic > Freshwater > Ice > Liftoff microbial mat | place...
CCGTAAACAGAAAGTGCTCCGCTGCCCACTCCGCGTCGGTCATGCTCCCCCCGGACGCCGAACGACCTAGCTCAGTAGCGGCGGCCGTGCTGAGAGCCGTAACTCACGAAAAACCGAGATCGCAGCTAGCGTCTAACTACTGCCGAGTTGAGGCCCGGAAACCTCGTACGTCCCGAGGTTCGCGGGAAGTCGCGGGGTCAATCGAGTTGGAACACTTGGCCGTCGTCCCGCAAGATGAGCACGCCGACGACGCCCGGGGCGGTGCTGTCCCGGAGGAAGCCGACCGAGCCGTCGCCGCGGAGCGTGTTCACGCCGCCGGTGTGGAACGAGTACATCGAATCGACGTTGTATACGTTGATCGCCCCGCACCCGTTCGGCGGGGCGGTCCCTGCGGGCAGCGGCACGGCCGCGGTCTGGATGTAACCCCGGAGCCCGTTCCGCGGGTTATTGTTTAGGTCGGCCCACCCGGAGTTCAGGTTCAACCCGCCGTCGAGCAATGTCGAGCCCCCGTGCGGCCGTCCGCGGTAGTAGACCTTCTGCCGGCCGGCGATCTCGACGAACGCGAGCGTGTTCGAAAGGCCGTCGGTCACCTCGGCGATGTTCACCGTCTGCTTGGTCACCACGTTGGCTGTGCCGAGCATGCCCCGGTCCCTCAGCCCGGCGGTGGACACGGTCGTCGGCAAGCACGCCCCGAGGCTGCCGTGGACGCCGCGCGGGGCGGAGTAGTCCGTCGGCCCGAGGTACGCCGGCCCGCTACCCGGCAGACCGTTGGCCGCGAAAAACGGGCCGTAGTCCGAAACTCGTTCCGGGGTGGACGGGCAGATGAAGGCCGACAGCTTCGAGGTTTCCCCCGCGAGGACGATGTTAGTCCCCCAGTTCGGGGGCAGGTTCGTCGGGTCCACGTTCGTCCGGTCGAGCCGCATCGCCCGGAAAATGTTGTCCTGTTCCAAGTACGGGAGCAACCGGGTTTGCACGCTGTGGCCGGCCGTCAGGGGGAGGGCCGGATTCGGCGGGGTGGCGAACCCGGTCCCCCAGGTGGGGAACGCGTTGAAGGTGCTTTCGTGGTTGTGCAGAGCGAGGCCGATCTGCTTCAGGTTGTTGCTGCACTTCATCCGAGCGGCGGCCTCGCGGACCTTTTGCACCGCGGGCAAGAGTAACCCGATCAGGATCGCGATGATCGCGATCACCACCAACAACTCGATCAGCGTGAACGCCGACCGTCGACACGCGCGAACCATGAGTCACCCTCCAGGAGAAGAAGATAGAAGCGGAATCACTTCAAGTCGAACGGCTCGAGCTTGTTCTCGCCCGACTTGACCTCGGCCCGCAGCGGGGTCTTGTCCCGCTTCGCATACCGACCTTCGAACACGTCCGGGGCGTCGTTCGGGTTAGCCCCGCCCATCCGCTGGAGGTCGGTCGGCTTCTTCGCCGGGTCCGGCCACACCACGGACACGACATACTTGCCCGGCTTCACCCCGCCCTTCGTACCGGTGAATAGTGTGAACGAGCCATCGTCCCCGCAGGCAGCCGTGGCTGGCGCGGCTTGTAGGTCCGGCGGGCCGTCCGGGTAGAACATGACGGTCGCGCCGGGGCACGGCTGGCCCTTGAACGTGACCTTTCCAGTAACCGGGTGCAGCACGTCGCCGGAGCTGCAACCGACGAGTGCGACGCATAACACAAAAGCGGGTGCGTAACGCATGGGAAACCAAAACGGGGACCGGTGTAGTTGATTGTTGATGTCCATAATACCTCCGCTTGCCGCAGGGTCTAGTGAAAATCGCGTGAAATTCGACCACGCTCATCGTCCCCTCGGCGCACGACCGAACAGGGTTCAGGCGTACTCGCCCTGACTGCGGGACGTCTCGGCGGCTGCGACGCCCGTCCGCATATGCTAACATGGCTCGCCGAGTGGCCGCAAGAAGATTCCGGGGAAGATCTCCACCGAAGTTGGCTCGGGACTTCGAGGCCCAACTACACAGTTCAGTGGCAGCCGCTGTGGACGGGTCCACTGCGTCCGCGCGAGGAAACTCCCCACGGACGTTCGTGGGCTTGCACGGTTTTGGAGCTTATGAAGTTGATACTTACGTCAATTATGAGAGCGAAATTTCGCCTTGTGGAGCGTTGCACTCTCATCATACAACGATTTCGGCTAAGATAGCCGCGTGTCGTTTGCGTTCCTCGATGGGTATCGCCATGTCCGAGCCGTCCGAAGCGGTACAAGACTACCTGAAGGCGATCCACAACCTCGGCGGCGCGGCGCAGATCGTTTCGCCGGCAGAGATCGCTAACCTGCTCGGCGTGAAAGCGCCGTCGGTTACGGGGATGCTCAAACGCCTCGCAGAAGCGGGCTGGATCACCTACACGCCCGGCGACGGGGCCACGCTCACGCCATCGGGGATCATTGCCGCGCGACGAGTCGTAAGGCGACATCGCCTCATCGAGTTGTTCCTCACGCAGGTTCTCGGGCTGGATTGGAGCGAAGTCGACGCCGAGGCCGAGGCGCTCGAACATGCGATTTCGCCGCGGCTCGAACAAGCGATTGCGACGTATCTCGGCGAACCGGCCGAAGATCCTCACGGCCACCCAATCCCTAATTCTAAAGGTGAACTGACCAATCGCGTGTTGCAGCGGCTATCCGAACTGCGCGATGGCCAATCGGCAATTATCCGCGAAGCCCAAGACGACAACCCCGCCCGATTGCGACAATGGCGCGAACACGGTTTGATACCCGGCGCGACGGCGCACTGCCTCCGCTACGACGCACTCGACGATCTTTTCGAGATCGAAGTGAGCGGGCGGATCATTCGCTTGGGTAGTGAAGGACTGTGGGGATTACGCGGCGAACCGAAGGCCCAGGCGTAAGCTGCGTTACAAATTGCCGAAGCTACCACTCCGCGCAAAACGAATTGCACGGAAAATCCGACAGCAACTACCGGGATTCTCACGGCGAGTGTTTGCACCGTCGTTGCTCTTGAATTAGGCTTAGACTGTGAAGGTACGACGAAGCCCGACTAAAGGTTTGTGTCTCTTTAAGGGCATATTGCCTTCGCGCACTCTCTAAGGGCGTTTACAATGTTTCAGATGGTTGTCGGATATCTCGCCGTGTTCGCCATCGCCGCGATTTACTACGCCTGGCGCGATGGCACTGTTGCGAAGGAACGCAGGCGAGCGACCTTGAACGAGCGCGTCGCGTACATGTTATGGGTTGCTGCCAACCGATCGTGATTGTCCCGTTCGCCCACATTGCCTGAACACTTATCGCCCGTTATCACCTATTGCGCTTCAATTGAACGTGGGTGCCGGTACGCCGTAAGCGGCTTCGTACTCCGCTCGCAAGCGTGCGACTAACTCTCGCTGTTGGACGGGATTCTGACTCAGTTCTTGCGTGGCGTTGCACATGATATTGTGTGCGACCTTTGCAATGATCGTCGGCCCCTTGCGAATCGAGGTTATGACGTAAGCGTAACCTGATGACTGATGGTTCATTTTCCAAAGTTGTTCGGCAGCAACGGTCAATTTCCGCTTGCCGTTGATGACGTCGTACACGATCGCTTGGTTCACCTGGTATTGCGACTGTAGCGTTTGATTCAGGGTGCTGAGTTGGTCGCCCTTCCGATTCGCGTCGCGTAGCTCATCCTCGAGACGGCCGACGTTCCACACATCGATACCAGCAGCTTCGGCAAGCACGGGATCGACGACGACCCAACCGAGCATCGCGATGGCGGCAATGGGCACGGCGACCGAAATCACGCGAATGTATCGAAAGCGAGACATAAACCACTCCTCAACACAAACGACAGTTCCCTAAGAGAGGCCACGAGGCTTCTCCCGAACGAACCGCACGGACAAAGGAGAGAGTGACAATTGCCAGCGTGCCAAATGGCGCACGCTGGAACTGGCGGGGGCGGGCTAAAATTAGACACACATTGGCATTATCGAAGGCCAGCGGGTGTATCGTGCGAGCAGACGGTGAGTTCCCGGTTAAGTTTCTGGCAACCGGAATTCACACCACGTGGGTAGGTCCGACGTATCACATGAACATCAGACAAAGCAAACCGGGGGCCAGTTCCATGCAAAAATCATTTCTTTCGCAAATGCCCTACGATCCCAGTCGCTTCCGTCATAATAAAACCGTTGTCGCGTCGGATTGACAACGGATGCGTGTTCGCTTTCCATGCAGATTCGCACGGATGTCGGGCACGCAATCGCGGACGGCTCAGGTATTTCGTACGAGTGACCCATGATTGATACGCCGACCGCAAACCCTGCCCCTCTGCCGATGCGGTCCGGGCTCTGGCACGATCCGGCCACGCTCCAGACGGCGGCGTATGCCATCGTCATCGTTGCAGGCGGTTGGTGGATGCTCGGCCAACTCGCGGCGGTGCTGCGGCCGCTGTTGATCGCGGTGTTCATGTGCTACGTGTTGCTGCCGTACTACTCTCGTGTGCGGCGTAGCGGCGTACCGACGCCCGTGGCACTCGCTCTGCTCGTCAGCGGAGCCTGTGGCGTCATCGGCGCGACGATTTTGCTCGTTTATGCCAGTTTGCTCGGGTTGGCCGAAGATGCACCCGCGCTGAAAGAACGTGCGATAACCCTCAGCCAGGGCCTACACAATTTCCTGAACGTCAATGTGCCGTGGATATGGTCGCAAAAAAGCGAAGGCTCGAAGAGCTTCGAGGAACAGATCGCGGAGCAACTGCCGGGGCACATCGGCACGATGGTCAACGTGGCGCTCGGTGGGCTAATCGAACTCGCCGTGGCGGGGTTATACTTGCTGTTCTTGTTACTCGGTGCCGAAAAACTGCCTTCGAAAGTGCGGAACGCCTACCCCGACGACGAAGCGACCAAAATCCTGCATATCGCGGGCCGCATCAACTCGGCGATCATCAGTTACCTGAAGGCCAAGGTGCTTTCGAGCCTGATCTTCGCAATCCCCGTCGCCCTCGTTCTGACCGTTTGCGGCGTGAAATTCGCGATTATGTGGGCGGTACTCACTTTCGTGTGCAACTTTATCCCGTACATCGGCAGTGTGGTCGCTTACGTGCTGCCGATCGCGTTCGCGCTCCTGCAACTCGGCTTCGGTGCCCCCGTAATCGTGGCGGCGATACTCGTACTTGCGGTGCATATCGTCTGTGCGACGCTGATTGAGCCGATGCTGATCGGTCGCGCCGTAGGCCTCAGCCCGCTCGTTGTCCTTGCCGCTCTGGCCGTCTGGGGACTCGTCTGGGGACTGCCCGGAATGGTGCTCGCCGTCCCGCTCGCAGTCATGGTCAAGATCGTGCTGGAGAACATCGAAATTACGCGATCCTTCGCAAAAATGGTCGAAGAATAGCGGAGGCTCCAAAACCGGTTTTTCGTTTAGCCGCGCCGCGGAGGCTTTGCGTAGCGAAGCGCAGGGCGTAAACTCACCGAAAATTCGCGTTGTGGCGCGATACATCGAACCCGCGCTTCGCTCCGAAGACTACGCGGCGCGGCTAAACGTCGAAGCCGATCACTCCGGCAAATCGAGATTCCGCCAGTTCGCTATGGGTGAGAATTTCGCCATCAGATCGCACCTCGGGGAGTAGGCTGGATACGTATTGAATAGGATTTGCGCGAAGGCGAGCACACGTTCGATGTTCGCTCAGACGATGTCAATCCTCGTTGCGGCGACGCTTCCGGACAGGTGGCGGTTCCTCGATCACTTCAAAGCCCTCTTCGTCGTCGATGACCTTGGCCTCCTCGTCGCTCTCGCGATGTTCGACAATCGCTGCGATGAATTTTTCTGAAACGTTCGTCAGCATAACTTTTTGTCCATCTACCGACTCGATCCAAATCGCACGGGCCATCATAATCAAACCGACAAAAGCGCCGATGACCCCAATCGCCATGGAAACCATCAAAACCATCGGAAACAAGTCAGAGTTCTGCTTGCTCATGATCGCGAGAAAGCCGAACATCAACACGATAAACGCCAACATACTGCCGAACATTACGATGAACGGCAACTTCCAATGATTGCGGTGGCGATCGCAAATCGGCAACTTCGACGGGATTCTGACAATCTGATTTTTCATGACAAAATAGGCAACCAATCCGAGTACGCCACCACCGATTAAACCAAAAAACGTGACGATGGCCCGCACTTTCGGTGGCCAGAACACCAGCGTTTTCTTCATCGGTTTGCGCACGGTTTTGCCGCACTTCATGCAAAGCGGGGGCAACTCGCCCGACGTCAGTTCGCGACGAGTGAGTGAGAGTTTCGCCATCGGATCGCACCTCGGGAAAGTAGGATGGATACCTATTCAATATGACATTGAAGTAGAATAAGTGCCTTGAGTCAACCTCCCAGTTTCTGTCAGTAGGAACCGGTCCTGTCAGTATGAGCCGGCACCCACAAGGGGTGCCCCTACGTGAGAATTGCGCAACCTATCCTCTGCACCCGGTCGGCGAATTCCTGAGGTAGCGGCGAGGTGGAATAGGAGCGCGTTTTTCACTTGCCATTTTCGCAATGCTGGCACGTGAAAAACGTGTCCCCCGTTGACAGCGGGTACGTCTATCCCCTAAAGTCGCGATGGAAGACCTGCCCAAAATTGGTGGAAAGCGAGCCTGCCGTGCCGATTCAAATGGAACTCAAACGGATCATCATCAGCGAGGTCGACGACACTCAACTCATCGTGTTGAAGGAACTCGAAGGCGACCGGAGTTTCCCGATTGTCATCGGTTTATTCGAGGCGCACAGCATCAATCGCCGTGTCAAAGGCGAATCGTCGCCGCGCCCGCTCACTCACGATCTGATCGTCGCCGCCGTCGAAGCGATGGGTGGCGACATTCAGGATGTGATTATCAACGACCTGCAAGAACACACCTACTACGCGAAGCTGCGGGTCCGGCACGAGGGCGAACTCATCGAGATCGACTGCCGACCGAGCGACGCGATTGCCGTTGCCGTAACGGCGAAGATCCCGCTCTACGTCAACGAAAGCGTCCTCGGCGACGCACTCGACGAAGATTAATCCGGTTCGTTTTATCGCACGGCAGATATAATTCCGGTGTCTCGGTATCACCGCTACAAGGAGTCTGCACATGCGGAAATGGTTTGCACTCATGGCCATCGTTGGCTTGACGGACACGGCGTCGGCGGCCGTTAAGACGCAAGTTGTCGATTACAAATTCGATGGCATCACGCTGAAGGGGTTCCTTGCGTTCGATGAGGCGGTCAAGGAGAAGCGCCCCGGCATTTTGCTCGTTCACGAATGGTGGGGGTTGAACGACTACGCGAAGAAGCGGGCGGAAATGCTCGCCGAACTCGGCTACGTAGCGTTCTGTGCGGACATGTACGGCGATGGCAAAACGACCGAACACCCGAAAGAAGCCGGCGCGATGGCAGCGACGGTTCGCAAGAACGTCGAAGTCTGGCGTGGCCGCGCGGAAGCGGCACTGAAGTTACTCAAGGAGCGCCCAGAAGTCGACGCGAAGAAGACCGCCGCTATCGGCTACTGCTTCGGCGGTTCGACGGCGCTGCAACTCGCACTCGCGGGGAACGACCTCAGCGCCGTCGTCAGCTTTCACGGCGCACTGCCAACGCCTTCGGCCGACGACGCAAAGAAGATTACGTGCAAGGTGCTGATCTGCCACGGGGCCGACGATGCGTTCATTCCCGAAGCGAACATCAAGAAATTCCGTGGCGCACTCGACGAAGCCAAAGTCAGCTATCAGTTCGAGAGCTACCCCGACGCGGTGCATAGCTTCACTGTCAAGGGAATCGACGACAAAGGCGTGAAGGGCCTCGCGTACAACGAAGCCGCCGACAAGAAATCGTGGGAGCAGATGCAGACGCTATTTAAGGGCGTGTTCGGCCAGAAGTAACGGCAGCACGCGGTCGAGGATCGGCGCGATCCATTCGTGGCAATCGTGCAGAAGCAGCGTATCGCCGGGCCGGACTTCACGCAGTACGGCCACGGTGCATTTCTCGGCATCGTCGCTCGTGCGGCAACGCCAATCGTTCGAATCGAGCGACCAATTCATCGTGCGATACCCGCATTGCGCCGCCGCCAGCAGCGTGGCCACGTTCACCCGCCCGAGTGGCGGGCGGAACCACTTCGGCGGCACGCCACGTCGCGAGCCGTTCGAGCACGGCGCGGGTGTGAATCGGGTGCGGGCCATCGTCGAATGTGAGTTGCACGCCGCGTTCGGCACGACGGCGAACGAGCGAATTCGGTAACCGCGACCAAGGGAAACGAGGCCGCGTAATCATACGACTTCGGCATTGCGCCGTGTCCGGTGCCATACCGTCGAGCTTTTGGTGAATCCGCCGAGTGTGACGAACAGCAAACGCACGACGACCCACGGCAACGCCAGTATCATCCGCCCCGCTTTCGGTGGCAACCCGACCTTCAATCCCGCACGCAAGTACATGCCGAACGTGAGGAACCCGATTGCACCCGTCCACAGAACGAACCAATCGGGCACGAGTTGACATAGCACTGTCGCGATCACGACGAGGCTCGTCAGCATCCACTGCGCGAGCACGAGCGGTTTACTTTCGATCCAGCGTGTGAAGATGCCCGAGCCGACGAACAGCGAGGCCCGCCAGCGACGACGCTGCTGGAAGAGATCGACCGTGAGAACGGGGGCTTCGCTTTGGACGATTGCGGTGGCGAGGAAGCGAATTTTGACGCCGGCGCAAGCCAGGCAATGATCGTATTCGGCGTCTTCGGTCAGCCCGAACGCATTCCACGGGAATCGCTCGAGAATGCTGCGTGCGAAGCCCATTCCCGTGCCGCGGAGCGGTGGGCGCAGGCCGAGCGCGTCTTTGCCGGCCGCTATTTCGTTATCCATGATGTTACCGATCGCCGAGGCGAAAACGGCCGAATCGGGTCCGGGGTTTCGCGTCACCACGGCGGCTTGTACCACCGGCGTGCCGCTTTGCAGATGGGCATCGAAAATCCGAAACAGATCCGGATAGACTTCGCAATCGGCATCGAGAACGATCACCGCATCGGGGCGACTCGGCAGCACATGATCCAACCCGTAAGCGAGCGCGTAGCCTTTACCGCGTAAGTTCCGGTCGAAGCGTTCGAGCACTTCCGCACCGTGTTCGCGAACGACATCGGCGGTGTGATCGGAGCAATTGTCGGCGACGACGACGATCCTCCGCAGCGCGACCGGGTAATCCGCATCGAGCACAGATCGCAACGTCTCGGTAATCGAAAGCGCTTCGTTGTGGGCGGGAATCAGCACGACGAACGCCGTCTGCGGTTCGAAGGGAATCGCGATGACGCGCCGATGCCCTAGGTACGTGAGTACGACGTAAAAGAGGCACGCGAACGTTGCCGGGGCAAGGAACGCGAGAGCCACGAAGAGGGCGATCATCCGAAATCTCCTGCGTAAGATTTGCAAACGGTAATGGATTGCCGGCATTCGCACCAGTGCAGTTTGGCGAGCGCGTGTATCGCACGAAATGGCTGTTGCGTGGCAGATCGTGGCGAACATCCTCTCGCCGTCTGGCGTAACGTGCGATAGATCATTGGTGATATACATTCGGTCGATCATTCTGCGGGAATCACGACATGGACTGGCTCACGAATCCTTCGCTCATTACGGCCGGCGTATTGCTGGCACTTTACCAGGTGATTGCGGCGTTGCCTTGGCTCCGTGCGATCGACCCGAAAGGCTTCTCGCAAACCGTGCGGAACCCCACGTCGCTGGGGTATGCCGTACTCAGCGTGATCGGCATCGGGCTGATGTTCGCGGTGTACCTCGGCTACACGGGCCAAAGTGCGAACATCACGCTATACGGCAAGGTTTATGGCTCAATTCTGCACCTGCAATTGCTGATCGACTTCTTCATTCTCGCCCCACAAGCGTTGATTCTGGTCTCGCCGAAAGCCGGTGCCGTGGCACAGGCGGCGTACCGCGAAGGCTGGCGGCAGCCGATGTTCTGGCTGATCGCCGCGTTCGGTATCGCGCTGATGGGCCTGTCGATCGTCATCCCGTACTTCACGTTCGGCGACGATTACAAGATGATGAAGCAGATCGGTTTCGACATCTGCATGCTTGCCGCCGTGCTGTTCGGCGTGCTGGCGTCGAGCATGTCGATCAGCGAAGAAATCGAAGGCCGCACTGCGATTACGGTGATGAGCAAGCCGATTAGCCGCAGGCAGTTCCTAATTGGCAAGTTCCTCGGCATCCTGATGGCCTGCATCGCGATGACGCTGATTCTCGGCTGGTTCCTGAACTGGGCACTGATTATCAACCCGGCTTACGACAAGATCAATGAAGTCAGCGACCCGATGTCGATCCAGGCCCGCGTGGAAATCGCACCACTCGTGCAGCGACTCGTTCCCGGTACGACCGGCAAGCTGTTCGCCGAAGGCACGGGCTATTGGGTCGGCGAGACGGTCGCCCACTCGTTCGGCCTGCTGTTGGGCTTCGGGCAAGTGATGATCCTCGTGGCGCTCGCGTCGGCGCTAGCCACGAAGATGCCATTCGTGGTCAACGTCGTGCTTTGCCTCGTTTTGTACTTCCTCGGACACATGGCCCCCGTCGTGGTAAAAGTGACCGACAAGAAAGATGCGACGGGCGAAGGCGGCACGGGAAACGGCCTGATTCGCTTCCTCGGGCAGTTGTTCGATACGATTCTGCCACCGCTCGAATTCTTTAACATGAGTCCGGCCATCGTCCGCGATACCCCGCTCGACTTGTGGGCGTTCGCCAGTTACGTGCTTTCGGTGTTCGGCTGTGCCATCATTTACACGATGATCGCGATTATCATCGGACTGTTGTTGTTCGAAGATCGCGACTTGGCTTAATTTGACGATTGCAGCCGAGCGCGGAACGCACATCGGGTTCGATTTGTCGTTCCGCGCGGCTTCGCATCTGCTAGCGTAGAAGTAGTGAAATTGGGTGCCGTTCGGTGCCCGTCGTGCCTCAGATGCACCTCGGTTGCCGTGCCCGTCCCGGTCGCAACGAGGTTCCCGTGGAAGCGCAATCGTTCAAAACTGCACGTCAATCGTTGAACGCGGCCCCATTCTCCAAATGGCTCGCGATACTGGCATCGATCGTTTCCATCGTGGCATTTCTGCTACTATTGCCGCTAATCTATCTGTTCGTGGACTTACTCGTCTGGCGTGGGGCCATACCGACGTTTGCCACGCTCACGGCCGCGAGGCAACAGGATTTCCGCGAAGATTGGGAGCGTTCGCTCGGCCAAGACAGCAACATTGCGGGCAACCTCGCGAAAATCCGACCCGCTCACGAGGAAGGCAAAGCCGACGAAACCGACAAGTGGGAATGGCGCTGGCAGGCCACGGTTTACACGCACTTCGAAAGCCGAATCGGCACCGATGCGGCAAATGCCTATATCGAACTCTCCGAACCGCGCCCGCCGATCGCGATTCCCACCAATAACCGGCTCGGCGTGCTCAGCCTGATCGCCAGGGAACGACCGCGTTGGGCAGCCACGTTACTCAGTCATTGCGCTCGGCTCAATCTATGGATGTGGCACTCGGACCCATCGAACGGTGCGAACGTCAAATACCTTGGGGGGCTGTTCATCGCAGCGTTCGTGCTGTCGATACTCTTTCTGGCGATGTTGTTCGTGGCCGAACATGGTGCTGCGGTGGCGACGCTCGAATCGGCAACGGGGTTGCGTCGCAGTGTGTTCACACACGCGAATCGACTCAGCCAGTTGGCCGTGCGGAAACAGTCGGCGCTCGAAGCGGCGAATTTGTTTACGCAACGGATCGACGTCGTACAAGATGGCCTCCGCGCATGGCTCCTGACGGGGATCAAGTCGCCGATTGCCATCGTGCTGCTGCTCGTTTTCATGCTGGTAATCAACTTCTGGCTCGCCACGAGCTTGCTTCTGCTCGGTGCGATCGTGTGGCTAGCGGGCGGTCAGTTTGCGGCCTGGTTCCGCCGCGATGGGCGCATCGCCACACGCCGTTCCGAAGCCCGCATGATGCAGATGAAGGAAAGCCTTTCGATCATTCAACTCGTGAAATGCTACCTGATGGAGCGGTTCAACCAGAACCGCGTCGAACGGCAAATCTCCGACCACACGAAAGCCGAATGGCGACGGCTTCGCGGAGATGCACTCTCGCAACCCGCGTTCATTTCTGCCGTGACGATTGCTGCGATTGTCGCCATGTACCTCGCGGGCCGATCCGTGCTGGCGGGCGATATGAGCGTGGCCGGCATGGCGATAAAGCTCGCCGCCGTTACGGGCCTCGTCTGGGCGCTCAGTTCGTGGATTTCCGCCCGCGTTCGCATCCGTCGTGCGATGGTCGCCTACGACGAAGTCGCCGAATTCCTCGACCGCCGCGCCGAAGCCGGGCAGACGATCGATGCCGAGTTCCTGCAACCGATGGTGGACCGGCTCGATTTCATCGAAGTCAGTTTGCGCGAATCGGGCACGGGGCGAATGCTGCTCGAAAAGGTGACGCTCAGCGTGCCCGCTGGGTCGCGTGTCGTCGTCGTCGGCTCCGATCCGGACGAAACCGCGTCGCTCGTTCACCTGCTCGCGCGGTTCCTCGACCCTACCGGTGGCGAAGTCCGCATCGATGGCAAGAACATCCGTTGGGTGACGCACGAATCGCTACGGACGCAAGTCGCGATGGTGCTCCAGGAATCGCTCGTTTTCGGCGACACCATCGCGAACAACATCGGTTGCGGCGACACGAGCTTTTCCGTTCCGCAGATTATCGAAGCCGCGAAACTGGCGCACGCGCACCAGTTCATTCAACGCCTCGGCTACGGCTACGAAACGCTGATCGGCGATGCGGGTCATTCGTTGCGCCCCGGCGAAAAACTGCGTATCGGCCTCGCACGGGCGATTTTGCGCGATCCGTCGATGCTCGTGATCGAAGAACCTGAACTGCCGATGGACGAAGATTCGCGGGCCTTGCTCGACGATAGCTACGAACGCATCCAGAACGGGCGAACGATCCTGTTCCTGTCGCGCCGCGAATCGCTGTTGAAACGCGCCGCAAAAGTCGTGGTCCTGCACAAGGGCCGAATCGCTATCGCCGGTACGCACGACGACCTGATGCATTCGTCCGAGCTATATCGGCGTCTGTTGTTCAAGGAAATGACGGTGTCTTCGCCATCCGTATCATGACGGTTGAAACCAACCGCCCACCGTCAGGATGATCGAATGGCTTTTGAATCCGAACTCGCCGTGGCACTGGAAGCGGCGGCACTGGCAGCAACATTTATCCGAGCCGAATACGAGACTTTCGTACCGATCCCTCATGCACCTGCGACAATCAGCACGCACGTCGATCGTGGTTCGCAAGACATCATTCTGAACCACATCGTACGCTATTTCCCGCAAGATGGTATCTGTGCCGAGGAAGACACCGCCACGAAGCAGACGCGGGCCAATCGCATGTGGGTCGTCGACCCCATCGATGGCACACGCGGATTCGTCACGAAAAACGGCGAGTTTTCGATCATGATCGGGCTGACGATCGCGGGCAAACCCGTCGTTGGCGTCGTGCTCGAGCCAATCACGATGACCTGGACCTACGCCAGTATCGAGCAAGGCTGCTGGACGCGGATCGACGATGGCGAGTTACGCCGTTGCCACGTGTCCGATGTCGCCAAACCGAGCGATTGTTTGCTGATCCAGAGCCACACCAGACGCAGCGAATCGCCCAACGCAGTCGTGAAGGCGCTTCAACCCGCTCGCCTCCACGAGATGTACTCGGCAGGGGTGAAACTCGCCGTCGTGGCGCGTGGCGATGGCGATGTGTACGTGAACACCTACTCGAAATTCCACGATTGGGATATCTGTGCGGGGCACATTCTCGTCGAAGAAGCGGGCGGCACGGTCACGGGCTGTAAGGGCGAACCCATCGTCTA
>Ga0105049_10006276_pt1 | contig 13846 bp, 13 predicted proteins | sample MAT06_FD_78087 | JGI IMG/M metagenome (GOLD analysis project Ga0105049, IMG submission 78087) | Freshwater microbial communities from Lake Fryxell liftoff mats and glacier meltwater in Antarctica - MAT-06 | ecosystem: Environmental > Aquatic > Freshwater > Ice > Liftoff microbial mat | place...
CACCACGTTCTTGATCATCCAGTCGCGGCGGGAAACGCAGGCAGCCCAGCAAGAGTTTGTCGACGAGGCACCCAAGCTTGAGCCCGGCGCTTGGGACAACAAACTGCCGGCTCAGTTGGCCTTGATCGTCGTTGGCCTGGTGGGCTTGGTCTTTGGCTCCGAATTCATGGTGACATCCGCCGTGGCGTTCGCCAAAGCGCTGGGTGTCAGCGACCTGATCATCGGGCTGACGATCGTCGCTGCCGGCACCTCGATGCCCGAAGTCGCGACCTCGGTGGCGGCAGCGCTCAAAGGCGAGCGCGACATCGCGGTCGGCAACGTCATCGGCAGCTGCACCTTCAACATCCTGGCCTGCTTGGGCATCTCCAGCATCGTCTCGGGCAACCTGGGGCTGGTGATGGCGCCCTCGCTGATGGCCTTCGACATCTGGGTCATGCTGGCCGCCACCGTGGCCTGCCTGCCGATCTTCATGACCGGGCGTGAGATCGCGCGCTGGGAAGGCGCCGTGTTCCTGGGCTACTACGTGGCCTACGTGACCTACCTGATCCTGTCGGCCCAGGAACATGCGGCGCTGGAACCCTACTCGCGTGTCATGATGAGCTTTGTGATTCCGCTGACTTTGATCACCCTGGTGGTGATGTTCATCCGCCGCACGCCCGAAGTGCCCAGATCCATATGAATTCACTGCTCTGGCTGGCCCTGCTGCCGTGGGTGGGCGCAGCCCTGGTGGCCTGTATGCCAGGGACCGCACGCCAAGCCGTGGCCATCCTTTCTGGCGTCGTGACGCTGCTGGCACTGGGCCTGGTGCTGCTCAGCGCGCCTGCAGTGTTTGGCGGCGAAGTGCTGCGCTACAGCGTGCCCTGGCTGCCCGCGCTGGGGCTGGACTTCGGTTTTCGCATGGATGGCCTGGCGTGGCTGTTCGCGCTTTTGATCACCGGCATCGGCGCCTTGATCGTGCTGTACGCCGCCTGGTATCTGGACCCCAAAGACCCGGCCGGGCGCTTCTTCACCTTCCTGATGTTGTTCATGGGCGCCATGCTGGGCGTGGTGCTGGCCGATAACCTGATCCTGCTGGTGCTGTTCTGGGAGCTGACCAGCCTGAGCTCCTTCCTGCTGATCGGCTACTGGCATCACCGCCAGGACGCCCGCCAGGGCGCACGCATGGCGCTGACCATCACTGGCGCAGGTGGCTTGTGCCTGCTGGCCGGCTCACTGCTCATCGGCCACATGGTGGGCAGCTTCAAGCTCGATGTCGTGCTGGCTTCGGGCGATTTGATCCGCGCCCATCCGCTGTACCTCACAGCGCTGGTGCTGGTGTTGCTGGGCGCGTTCACGAAGAGCGCGCAGTTCCCGTTCCACTTCTGGCTGCCGCACGCGATGGCCGCACCCACACCCGTGTCGGCCTATCTGCACTCGGCCACCATGGTCAAGTGTGGTGTGTTTCTGCTGGCGCGCATGTACCCGGCGCTGGGCGGCAGCGAAGAGTGGTTCTGGATCGTCACCCTCACGGGTCTGGCCACGCTGCTGCTGGGCGCCTATGTGGCGATCTTTCAGCATGACCTCAAAGGCTTGCTGGCCTACAGCACGATCAGCCACCTGGGTTTGATCACCATGCTGTTCGGCCTGAGCGAACCGCTGGCGGTGGTGGCAGGCGTGTTCCACATCATGAACCACGCAGCGTTCAAGGCGGGCTTGTTCATGAGTGCAGGCATCATCGACCACGAGTGCGGCTCGCGCGACATGCGCCGCTTGAGCGGGCTGATGAAGTACATGCCCTTCACCGCCACGCTGGGCATCGTGGCGGCGCTGTCGATGGCCGGGGTGCCATTGCTCAACGGCTTCCTGAGCAAAGAGATGTTCTTCATGGAAGCGGCGTCCAAACAGGCCCAGGGCGCGATGGGATGGATCCTGCCTGTGGGTGCCACCTTGGCCGGCGTCCTGAGCGTGGCCTACAGCCTGCGCTTCATCCACGACACCTTCTTTCGCGGCGAGCCGGTGGACCTGCCCAAGACGCCGCACGAAGCGCCCTTCTTCATGCGCCTGCCGGTGCTGTTTCTGGTGGTGCTGTGCGTGGTGGTGGGCCTGGTGCCAGCGCTGGTGGCCGGGCCTACGCTGGCCGTGGCAGCTCAGGCAGCGCTTTTTGGCGCACCCGGGCAGGCGCTTCCTGTGTACAAGCTAGCGATCTGGCACGGTCTGAACCTGCCTTTGCTGATGAGCGCGGTGGCGGTCGTGGGTGGCGTGCTGCTGTACTTTGGCTTGCAGCGCTTCATCGACCTGCACCGCATCGTGCGTTTGCCGGGCTGGATCAACCAAGGCGGGCGCGACTTCTTCATGGCGCTGCAAGCGGTGGGTGTGGCGAGCGCCAGAGGCCTGACCGGCGGACTGCAAAACGGCAGCATGCAGCGCTACTTGCTGCTGCTGGTGCTGATGGCGGTGGCCGCTGGGCTGTGGCCGTTTCTGCGCCCGGGGCCTTCGGCGCAGGCGGCGGCGCTGCATCTGGAGGGTCTGGACCCGGCGATGGCCCTGGTGGGCCTGATCGGCATGCTGGCTGCTGTGGGCACCGTCCTCAGCTACCGTTCCAGGCTGGTCGCGGTCGCCATGGCCGGCGCGACGGGGCTGGTGGTCTGCCTGACTTTCGTCTGGTTCTCTGCGCCCGACCTGGCGTTGACGCAGTTGCTGGTGGAAGTGGCCACCGTGATGTTGCTGATGCTGGCGCTGCACTGGCTGCCCAAGGACAGCCCCAGCGAGCGCACCGGCCCTACCAAGCGGTGGATGGCCTGGCGGCAGTGGCGCGATGCCGGGCTGGCGATCGCGGCCGGCCTGGGCGTCACGGCGCTGGTCTGGATGGTGTTGACGCGGCCTTCGGTGTCCTTTGCCAACTACGTGCTCGAGACCGCCAGACCACTTGCCGGCGGCAGCAACGCCGTCAACGTGGTCATCGTCGACTACCGCAGTTTCGACACCTTGGGTGAGATCGCCGTGCTGGTGATTGCCGGTCTGATCATCCACGCGCTGCTGGCCGGCTTCAAGCCGCTGCCGGCTTCGCCCGCCGAGCCTCACTACGGCGGGCCGGAAGCTGGCCGCAGTCCCTTGATGCTGCAGATCGTTGCCCGCCTGGCACTGCCCTTCACGGTGCTGATTGCGGCCTACATGTTCATCCGCGGCCACAACCTGCCGGGCGGCGGCTTCATCGGCGGGCTGGTGATGGCCATCGGCTTGCTGCTGCTGCAGATGGCCAAGGGCCAGCACTGGGTGGCCGAGCGCAGCGAGATCGACTTCCGCGACTGGATGGGATATGGCCTGCTGGTGGCCAGCGCAGCGGGCTTGGGCAGCTTCTATTTCGGCGCACCCTTCCTGACCAGCACCTACGACTACCCTTGGCTGCCGGGAGTGGGCGGGGTGCCGATGGCCAGCGCGTTTGTGTTCGACGCAGGTGTGTTTCTGGTCGTGGTCGGGGCCACGATGGTGATGCTGCTGGGCATCGCCAGGCTTTCGCGGCCGGCACCCGGGGGAACGCGCTGATGCTGTTGCTGCTGGCCATCGGAATCGGCGTGCTGACCAGTTGCGGCATCTGGCTGTTGCTGCGTGCGCGCAGCTTTGACGTCATCCTCGGCCTGGCGCTGTTGACCTATGCCGTGAACCTGTTCATCTTTGCGATGGGCCGGGTCAAGGTGAATGCCATGCCGATCCTGGAAGGTGCCGGCCCCTTCACGCTGGACAACACCTCCGACCCCGTGCCACAGGCGCTGGTGCTGACCGCCATCGTCATCAGCTTTGCGATGAGTGCGGTGCTGCTGGCCATCGCGCTGCGCGCACGGTCTGAGACCGGCACCGACCACATCGACGGGCAGGAGCGCAAGTGAGCACGGCTGCAGCGGGCGCCGTGAGCTCACTGGTGCTGGGCGGCCACGGCATCGTGATGGCCATCGTGCTGCCATTGGTGATGGGCTCGGTGCTGGTGGTGCTCGAAAAGTTCAAGTCGCGCTGGGTCGTGCCGCTGTCGGTGGGCGCCACACTGGCGCTGCTGGTGTTGTCGATGCTGCTGCTGGCCCAGGCCCACAGCGGCCACACCCAGGCCTACTTGCTGGGCAACTGGCAAGCACCCTTTGGCATCTCGCTGGTGCTGGACAGGCTCAGCGCGCTGATGCTGGTGCTGATGGCTGTGGTGTCATGCGGGGCACTGTTGTATGCACTGGGCGGTGACCACCAACGAGGGGAGCACTTTCACTCGCTGTTCCAGTACCAGTTGATGGGGCTGGCAGGTGCCTTCCTGACCGCCGACCTGTTCAACCTCTTCGTGTTCTTCGAAGTGCTGCTGGCTGCCAGCTACGGCTTGTTGCTGCACGGCGCCAGCCGCGCGCGGCTGCGCGCCAGCCTGCACTACGTCACCTTCAACCTCGTGGGTTCGGCGCTGTTCCTGTTTGCCGTGAGCCTGCTGTACGCGCTGACCGGCACGCTGAACATGGCCGACATGGCGGTCAAGCTGCAGCAGCTGGGCCCGCAGGATGTACGGCTGGCCCAGGCTGCAGCGCTGATGCTGCTGGTGGTGTTTGCGGTCAAGGCAGCCCTGCTGCCGCTGTACTTCTGGCTGCCTGACACTTACGCAGCAGCCAGTGGCCCGGTGGCGGCGCTGTTCGCGATCATGACCAAGGTGGGCGTGTACGCCGTCGCCCGCACCACCGCGCTGATTTTTGGCGCAGGGGCAGGGGTGGAGGCAGGCAGTGTGGCAGCTGGCATCGCAGGCATGGCGATGCCGGTGCTCGTCACCCTGGCGCTCGCCACGCTGGTGCTGGCAGCCATTGGCGTGATGGCGGCCAGGCAGCTGCGCGGGCTGGTATCGTACCTGGTGGTGGGCTCGGCAGGCACGCTGCTGCTGGCGATCGGTCTGGGCACCGTGCAAACCCTGGCCGCAGGCTTGTTCTACATGGTCAACAGCACCCTGGTGGCAGCGGTCTGGTTCTTGTTGGCCGACCGCATCGGCGCTGCCCGCGGGGACGTGGACATGCTGCGGCCACGCGCCATGGCAGGTGCCTGGGCGCCTCTGGGGGTGGCCTTCTTTGTCGCTTCGGTGGCAGTGGCTGGCGTGCCTCCGCTGGCAGGCTTCTTTGGCAAGGCACTGTTGCTGCAGGCCGCCGGGCTGACCCCTTGGGCGGTCTGGGTGGTGGCGCTGGTGCTGGCCTCCAGCCTGGCAACGATGGTGGCGCTGGCCCGCGCCGGCTCCTCGCTGTTCTGGAAGCCGGCGGCTGAGACGGCTGCACAGCCACCGCTCCCCACGTCCGGCGGCATGTCAGCCAGCACGTCACGCAACACATCAGCCACCCGGCCCGCGCATGGCATCGCCATCATCGGGCTGTTGCTCACGGTGGTGGCGCTGGCACTGCTGGCAGGCCCGGTGAACAGCTACACCGAGGCCGCTGCACAGCAGATGGTGCAGCGCCAACCCTACATCGACGCCGTGCTGGGCGCGCGCCCGGTTCCTGCGGCTTACGACGTGCGCAAAGAGATGCACGAGCGTGGGGAGTTCAAATGAAACGACGCTGGTGGCACAGCTTCCTGCCTGCACCCTTGCTCAGCCTGCTGCTGGGCTTGAGCTGGCTGTCACTGAACGAATCGATTTCGGTGGGCAACGTCCTGCTGGGCGCCACCCTGGCCATCCTGGTGCCTCTGTACACCCGCGGCCTGCACAACGAAGGACTGGTGGTGCGCTCGTGGCCCACCGTGTTCAAGCTGGCCGCAGTGGTGCTGCGCGACATCGTGGTCTCCAACATCACCGTGGCACGTCAGGTGCTGGGGCGAGAATCGGCGCTGAAACCGCGCCTGGTGTGGGTGCCGCTGGACATCCACAACCGCTACGCCATCGTCTCGCTGGCCGGCATCATCACCTTGACACCGGGCACGGTCTCCAGCGAGCTGAGCGACAGCCACAGCCACCTGCTGGTGCACGCCCTGCACTGCCCCGACGATGCGGCCGAAGCCGACCTGATCGCCGAGATCAAGTCCCGCTACGAAAGCCCGTTGAAGGAGATCTTCGAATGATCCTGCCCGTGCTGTTGCCCTGGCTGATGGCGGCCCTGGCGCTGGCGCTGGCGCTCAACGCCTGGCGCCTGTTCAAGGGCCCGGGCCTGCCCGACCGCCTCCTGGCGCTCGATACGGTGTACATCAACGCGCTGGCATTGGTCGCCATGTTTGGCCTGTGGATGGGCACCAAGCTGTACTTCGAAGTGGTGATCCTGATCGGCCTGCTGGGCTTCATCGGCACCGTGGCATTGGTCAAGTACATCTTGCGTGGGGACATCATCGAATGAGTGACGCCACCTTGTCGCAACTGCCCTTGTGGGCGGAAATCGTCGCCGCTGCCCTGCTCGTGATCGGCACCATCTTTGCACTGATCGGCTCTTATGGGTTGGCCAAGCTGGGTGACTTCTACAAGCGCCTGCACGGGCCCAGCAAAGCCACCACATTGGGCGTGGGCTGCGTGCTGGCGGCCTCGGCGCTGATCGCGGCCTTCAGCGACAAGGCCAGCCTGCACGAGGTGCTGGTGATCGTGTTTTTGTTCATCACTGCGCCTGTGGCTGCACATTTGCTGATGAAAGCAGCGCTGCACCTGGATCCGAAGTCGCGGCTCAAAGTGCCCAAACTACCCAAGCACAATGACGAAGGCTGACTCAACTGGCTGAGGGTCTTTGTCGGCAGCAGGCGCTCGGCAACTACCGCCACTTCAAGGTTGCCGTTGAGGTTTCAGTCGTTTCGACGCCGGTTTCAAGCTTGAACCAGCGCTCGCGAATCTCATCGTCCATCAGAGGACCGTCTCTGAGGGCTGCGGACAGCCCATGGTTCTGCCCGAGGTCGCGCTCGATGACGAAACTCAGCGAAGGCTCACCTGGCTTGAGTCCTTCAGGGGTCTCGGGCTCTGCCCATCGCCCGGTCGCGCTTTCAATCAAACCGGCGCCGGCCAACAGCCAACGCACAGCGTCCGCCGCAGTGACTGTGTGAAGCTTGGGTTTTGGCTGGATCCCAGGTGGGCGAGCCCACTGACCAGCAGCCCAATCCTTTCTTTCCAATGCCGACTCCAAGCTGACACACGAGACCGCAAAACAGGGCTCGCGCGCAGCAGCCTGTTCACTGATCACGCTGCGGCCGATCTCTCTGAACCCGGGGTCCGCAGAGCGCAAGAACGACAGCGTGGCACGCAGGCTGATGTGAGGGCCCAGGCCAAATTCCTTGGCCGGTGCCACCTGGGCGGCCCCCAGGCTGGCCACCAGACTTCGGCGCACGGCTGGCCCCAGATTGAAGCGTTGCACCTGCACGAAGCTCACCGTTTCGTTCGCGCCATTGGGCAGCGGCAGTTGGCGTTGAAAAAACGATATTTTGTAGCGCGCACGCTGCAGCGGCACCTCGCTGGCATCCAGCAAAGCAATCAGCTTGTCGACCGGGGATGCCACTGCCGAGCCTACAAAGGCAGTGTCCAGGCGGCGCTCGGCTTGAAAGGCATCGATCGCCACATGACCACGGGCCAGAGCAAAAGACCGCTCAGGATCAGCGCCCAGCGATTGGCTGTGGGCAGTGCCTGACCCACCCATACTGAGCCCCACCAGCGCCAATAAAAAACCGTTCCGAATCAGGTTCACGCTGACCTCAAACGCCTGTCTTGCAGACTCATCGAAACCAGATTCAGCTGCCGCTGCCCACCTGCGTTTGCAAGAAATTCTGCTCACCCACTTTGTCGACCAGCTCGATCTGCGTCTCCAGGTAGTCGATGTGCTCTTCGGTGTCTTCCAGGATTTTTTCGAACAGTTCGCGGCTGACGTAGTCGCGCACGCTTTCGCAATGGGCCACGGCTTCTTTGAGCAAGGTCTGCGAGGTGGTTTCAGCCTTCAGGTCGCAGTGCAAGGTCTCGATGGCACTTTCACCGATCATCAATTTGCCCAGGTCTTGCAGGTTGGGCAAACCACCGATCATCAGCACGCGCTCGATCAGCAAGTCGGCGTGTTTCATCTCTTCGATCGACTCTTCGTACTCATGCTTGGCCATGCGATCGAAGCCCCAACTCTTGAGCATGCGGGCGTGCAGGAAGTACTGGTTGATGGCAGTCAGCTCATTCTTCAGCTGCGCGTTGAGGAAAGCGATGACTTGTGCATCACCTTTCATGGCGGTGCTCCTGGCGTCGTGGTCAATCGGCCATTGTGCCAAGCTTCAATGGCGCCAGACGCGTAAACCCCGCCATTGTTCAAAGGCATCGAAGTCGCGGTCGTGGTGCAGCAGGGCGTAGTCGTTTTCGATGCAAAAACTGGCTACCAGCACATCCAAGGCACTGCGAATGGTGAATCCGTGGCCACGCAGCGCACGGTAGTGGTCGCAGGCTTGCAAACACAGGTCGGCGGGGGTGTTTTGCCCGTACAAGGTCGGCCCCAGGGTAGCTTCTACTGACAAGCTGGACATCAGTTGCCGGGCGGCGCGCAAGTCGCGCTCGTGCCTGAAACCGCGCAGCACTTCGAACAGCACCAGATCGGGCACCACCAGCCTGACCTCGGCGTGATCCAGCAAATGGCTCAGCAGATCAACCGCGGGGGTGTCTGCACCGTTGAAAAAGCCGATCCAGACCGAAGAATCAACGACCAGCACGGCGCTTGGCTGTCTGGGGCATCACTTTGGACTGGGTCGCCCGCGAGCGCGGTGACGGCTCGAAAGCCAAGGGTTTTGCAGCCGCTCGAGGCTGCCTGCCGAGCCCGTGAGCAGGATCAGGCTCAGCGGCCATGACAGTGCTCGCGGGCCGGCGCCTGCCAGGGAGGTCTTGGTACTTGACCGGGTCAGGGGTAGCTGCATCAGTCGCAACATCATTCGCCAAATCAGCAGCAGCGTGACCCTGCTCCCCAGCGCTTTGCGACCAGTCGACGCTGTCGTCACCCTCCCACCGGAGTTTGCCGCGCCACTTCAGAATCTCCCGGTAAGCCACCTGACGTGCCAGCAGCTTGAGTCCAGCCTCTACGGCGTCCTTCTTGGTCTGGTAGGGGCCCGCCTTCATGGCTGCAGCCATCAAGTCATCGTCGATTTCGATGTTGGTGCGCATGATGTGTACCTATATTGAATTTGAATACACATCGTACACTCTTGGCTTGTTGCCTGCAACCCACCCACCGGGGGCTACACCGCTTGTTGCCCTTCTCACCCGCACCCGGGAATCAGGTGCTGATGGCCGTCGTGAAGGTCAGCCGGTTGCCGAAGGGGTCGGTGACCGTCATGTCGCGGGTACCCCAGGGCTGGGCCTCGATGTGTGGTCGCGAGAAGCCATAACGCTTGGCCAGCAATGCTGCACACAGGGCGTCGATGTCGTCTACCTCTATGCGCATCGCGGCATGCGGGCTGGCGTCCCCGTGGTGCTCGGACAGATGCAGGTGGCAATCGCCGTGCTGCAAGCCCATGTAAAGCGGCAGCCCGGGCTCAAAGCGGTGCTCAAAGACAACTTCGAACCCCAAATAGTCCAGATAAAACTCGCGCGCCTTGGCTTCATCAAAGCTGCGCAGGATGGGGGTGGTGCGGGTCAGTTTCATCGCTCGACGCCTTTGCGGTGGTGGCGGGAAATCTGCAACGGAGATGCTCAGCTGCGGGCGACACCGATGCTAGAAGAAAAACGGATCATCGTCACAGCTGCGCTGCATCGCACGCAGGCTCTTCAGATAGCGCTTGGCATTCGCAGCAGGCCCGCAAAGGGCACGGCGCTCGCGGTCCAGCAGCAGCCGTTGCGCCTGCAGACCAGCCAGCTCCATCGTCAGCACCTTGCCCAAGCCCATCGGGTCCTGGCGGCTTGGGAGCTCAAGGCCGTAGCTGCCCTCCAAGGTGGCCATCAGATGCTGCACCTGCTCTTCGATCTCGCGGACTTGTTCGGCCAGCAACTTGTTCAACTGTCGCACCTGGCTGGCGGCCATGCTTTGCGCCTGTTGCAGGCTCACCTGCTCGATCTGCAATTGCAGCGTCAGCAGGGCCAACAAGTCGTTGTTCTCGTAGGCGCCGTTGGCACGCTGCATCAGCTCGGTGCGCTCGGCCTGCTGCTCGGGCGTGGCGCCAACGGCGCTGCGGTCGGGGTGCAAAGCAGCGGCCAATTTGCGGTAGACCTCACGCACAGTCTGCGTGCCTTGTTTGGCTTCGGCTTCGGCGCGCCTTTGTGCGGCGGTTTGTCGACGGTGGCCCTTTTTTCTGTTGCGGCCTGAGCCTGGGCCGTGAGTGTCGGATTGCGGGCCGACCTCCCCGCCGTTTTCACCTTCGCCAGCGCGCGCACGACCCCACTGCTCTTGTGCATGACGCATCAGATCATCGGCGCTGGCAAATTCCTGATCGCCCAGATCAACACCCGTCACCTCTTGCAGCAAGGCCTTCATCACTTCAGCGTCTTCGCGTTCGGCACTGTCAAAGTCAAGCTCTGCGTGACGATCATGCAGCGCTTTGACTTCGACATCGATCCCGCCTGCGGTGCCCACCATCAATTGCCCACAAGCGTCCAGCAAGTGCTCAGTCAGTGTTTCGCGCTCCGAGCGCGACCAGCGACCGCGAAGCAGCAGTTCTTCCATGTCAAACAACCACTGACGGTGCACCTTGTGCAAAGACTCCAGTTCTGGCTTGACACGCTGCGCATAGCTCTGCGCAAAAAGGGGCAGCTGCTCTTGCCATTGCTGCAAACGCTGACGCGCCCGATCGATCTTGTCCATCAGCACTTTGAGGCGCTTGTGTTCGGGGCTGCCGCCGTCTGCAGAGCCGGGGGGTGTGATGTGCAGTGCGTGGGTGGGTGGCATGGTGGTTCCGACGACTCAACACACAACAGTCTAAGGTCACCCAGACAGTGGCTCGCAAGCGGCGACACAGCACTCAGTTCAGCAGGCGCACACGCATCAACCTAGGTTCAAAGTTGGATCATCAGTCCTGTCCTTGGTCCCGTCGCTGTCAAGACTTGCTGTCGAGATTCACTTGCAAATAGGAACGATTCGCATTACATTCCAGTCCATGATCGTTTGCCTGTGCCACAGGGTCTCTGACCGCGATATCGCCCGCGAAGTGGCGCAGGGCTGCACCGACTTCATGGCGCTGCAAAGAGCAACGCATGTGGCTACCGGGTGTGGAGCCTGTCTGGACTGCGCGCACGAGATCTTCGAGCATCGGCAACAGGCTCTGGTACAGGCTCTGATATCGGCACAGTCAGCGAGCGCAGTCGGTGCCGTCATGCGTCGCTTCCCCGCGTCTCCGCGCCCCGTCGCAATCGAAGGCTTGGGCCTGGCACAGCAGTTGGGCTGCACCCCGGCGTCGGGCTGAAGGACCAAAGCCAGGCGATCGCCCCCGGCGGGTGAACTGATAACAGGCTTCTGGTGTGCGCCAGCAACTCGGGTGTGCAGGTGCAGGCGCCCCTGCGCGCAGCCAGCTTGCATCCGATCTGGCCGCATGGGCGGTTTGCTCCTGAGTCCGGCAGGCCGTTTCTCGTAGGCCGTTTCTTGTCGGGCCTGTGCAACTTCAGGAGAAACGCATGTCCCGGTCATTTGCCGCGAACATCAGCCTCAAGCCTTGCCTTGCCACGCTCGGCCTCGCCACCTTGACTGCCTTCAACACCGCCGCCCAGGCCTTCACGGTGGTCGGCCTGACCAGCAGCAACGAGATCGCCCGCATCGACACCGCCAATATCGGCGCTGCCACCCGGGTGGCCATTTCAGGGCTGGCCCCAGGCGACCGGTTCATCGGTTTGGACTTGCGGCGGCGAGTCCACAGGCGCTGAGCAGCGCCATCCTGCGCCACCCGCCTCAGGCTGGCGCAGGCGGCGCTGCTTCAGCTGCCTGGTGCAGCACCCGCTGCGGAAACGGTATCTCCACCCCCGACGCGTTGAGTACACGAAGGATTTCCAGGTTGACGGCCGAGCGCACGTTGCCCTGGCCGTTCTCAGGGTCCGCTATCCAGAAGGCGATGCGCAGCGCCAGGCCGTCAGCCGCAAAGCCAGTCAGCAACACGCCCGGCGGGTTTTCCTGCAGCACCCGTGGCACCGAGGCGACAGCAGCGGCCAGGCGGGGCATCAGCGTATCCAGATCGGTGCCGTAGGCCACCTGCACGTCTGTGGTGATCAGCAACTTGGGGTCGGCCAACGAGCTGTTCTCGACCCGCTGCGTGATCATCATCTCGTTGGGCACGATCGATTCGCGACCATCCAGCGCGCGGATCACGGTGTAGCGGGTGCTGATGTCGGTGATGCGGCCCTCGAAGTTGTCCACCTTCACGGTGTCGCCGATGCGCATGCTGCGCTCGGCCAGGATGACAAAACCGCTGATGTAGTTGGCAGCCAGCTTTTGCAGGCCAAAGCCGATGCCCACGCCAATGGCGCCGCCCAGCACACCCAGGGCCGTGAGGTCGATGCCGGCGGCCGACAGCGCCATCATCAAACCGATGAACAGCAACAGCGCCCGCAGCGTATTGGCCGCCATCTTGCGGATGCTCACATTGCCGCGCGCGTCCTTGAGCAGCCGCGCCTCCAGCGCTGCCGACAGCCACAGGGCTCCGATCAGCACCGCTACCGCCGTCAGGGCGCCCTCCAGCAAGTTGCGCACCGAAACCTGCTTGCCGCCCAGGTTCCAGTTGATGCTGTCCAGCTCGAGCAGGATCAGCGGCAGGGCGCCCGAGATCCACAGCACCACCGCGATCCAGGCCACCCAAGAGACGCTTCGCTCGATGATGCGGACTGGCCGCGAATAGGGGTAGGCGCTGCGCAACACACGCACCGTGACGCGGATCGCCGCCAGCGAGACCAGGATCGGCACGCCCAGCTGAAAGACCGCCATCGGCTGCAGCTCGCGCATCAGCCAGCGGGCGATCAACACCAGCATCAGCGCCACCAGCGGGAACAACACGCCGTCGATGATGCTGCGGCCAAACCAGATGGACTTGGCCAGGGTACGCTCGGGATCGGGGCCCCTGAGCAGGCGGACCAATCCGGCTGCCAACAACAGGCAACCCACGAACACCAGCGCTTGCAGCCACAACGTGGGCGCACCGAACAGGTCGATCAACCAGCCGAACTTCTCGGCTGGCGGTAGAGGCTCTGCCAAAGCAGGCGTCAAAGGCGATGTCAAAGTGAAGGCGGTCGACGGGCGGGCCGGAAACGCATCGTCAGGCGACGTCAGCCAAGACACGCAGGTGCGCTGCGACGCTGCGCGCCAGCGCGCCCAGGTGGTAGCCGCCTTCCAGACACGAGACGATGCGGCCCTGGGCATGGCGCCGGGCAACAGTCAACAGTTGCTGCGTGATCCAGGCGTAGTCGTCTTCGATCAGGCCCATCTGCCCCAGATCGTCTTCGCGGTGGGCGTCAAAGCCGGCCGAGATGAAGATCATCTGCGGCGCAAAACGCTCCAGCGCCGGCAGCCACATCTGCTCGATGGTCTGGCGCACGACCGGGCCGCGCGTGTAGGGCTCCAGCGGCACATTGACCATGTTGGTGCCTTTGGGCACTGCTCCGCTGTACGGGTACAGCGGATGCTGGAAGAAGCTGCACATCAGCACCCGCTCGTCGCCGGCGATGATGTCTTCGGTGCCGTTGCCGTGGTGCACATCAAAGTCGATGATCGCCACCCGCTGCAGACCGTGCACGTCCAGCGCGTGGCGGGCGGCCACGGCCACGTTGTTGAAGAAACAAAAGCCCATCGCCTGATCGCGTGTGGCGTGATGGCCAGGCGGCCGCACGGCACAGAAGGCGTTGCTGGCGCGGCCGGCGATCACATCGTCGGTGGCCGCTACGGCAGCGCCTGCCGCTCGCAGCGCGGCTTGCAATGTCGCCGGGCACGCAATGGTGTCGGGGTCCATCGCTTTGGTACCGCCTTCGTCGCGC
>Ga0105049_10006277_pt1 | contig 13846 bp, 10 predicted proteins | sample MAT06_FD_78087 | JGI IMG/M metagenome (GOLD analysis project Ga0105049, IMG submission 78087) | Freshwater microbial communities from Lake Fryxell liftoff mats and glacier meltwater in Antarctica - MAT-06 | ecosystem: Environmental > Aquatic > Freshwater > Ice > Liftoff microbial mat | place...
CCAAGCCCCCAGCAGCGCTCTCAGGCGATGGCACGCACAGGTTTCGGCCACGTTGTGTTAGAACCAGAACGCCACACGGTAAAGTTCCGCGTGCCCGGCTTGAAGCTGAATCTCGGTGCCGTCGGGAAGGGATACGCCCTTGATCGCGCCGCGGAGTTGCTCCAAAACGAATGGGGCATTACCGCTGCCCTTCTCCACGGTGGCGGCAGCAGTGTGCGCGGCATCGGTCATCCGCCGGGCGAACGGCGAGGTTGGCCGATTCGGCTTCAAGACCCCAACCAGCCTACGGAATCGCTCGGCACTCTCTACCTGCGGGACCGAGCATTGGGGACTTCAGCGGCCACCTACCAGTTCTTCGAGTATAAAGGGGAGAAACTGGGCCACTTGCTCGACCCGCGACTCGGGTGGCCTGCTGACTCCGCCTCCAAGACAGCGAGCGCCAGTGTGACGGCGAGCACAGCGGCCGAAGCCGATGCGATGTCCACCGCCGCGTTCGTGCTGGGAATGGCAGGCACCGAGACACTCCTGAAGTTGAAGCCCGCACTGGGTGCGGTCATGCTCACAGCCTCGGGGCTGCCGAACAGAACCCTGGGACCGCGGGCGTCCCGCCCGCTCTCCGGCGGAAACACAGCGGCCAAGATGGCTGCGGTCCCAGGCTCTGACGACCTGGGACCGCAGGCGTCCCGCCCGCTCTCCGGCGGAAACACAGCGGGCGGGACGCCCGCGGTCCCAGGCTTTGTTGAGCAGTCCTCGCCGAGTAAGCCAGAACTCGCCACGTTCAATCTCGCCCCGGAAGCGTACTCTCCACCGTCCGAGTAGGCCGAAGCACGATGAACTCTCCCATTTTGAACGCCGCCCTCTACGCCGGCCTCGCGGGCACGCTGCTCGCGCTGGTCGTGGCGACCGCCCAGCAGAAGTGGTCGTGCCGGGTCTTCTTCCTACTCGCGCTGCGGCTCGCCATCGGCTGGCAATTCCTTTTCGAGGGCTTGTACAAGGTCAACACGCACTACACCGGGCCGACCGAAACGACTCGCGTCTTCACGAGCGAGCCGTACTTCCGCGTCGCACCGGGACCACTCGGGGCGTACATGCGACGGCAGTTCGAGAACCCCGAGGAGGTGATCGCCGCACGGTTGAAGCCGACGAAGGACACCACACCGGATGCGTTCGCCAAGTTGGCCGTCGAGGAGCAGGCGGAGGCTTGCCCCGAGGCTGTTGCGAAGTCGCTTGATGCGGTGAAAGATGAAGCCGCGAAGGACAAGACAAAGGCCGATGAGGCCGAAACCAAGGATGTGGCGGAAGCGAAGTCCGACGAAGGCAAGGCGTGGGCCAAGACGAAAGCCGACGACGCCCGCGCGGCGGCTGCGAAGAAGGCTGAATTCTTTGAAAGCGCGGTCGGAAAGGAACTGTTCACCGCGAAGAAGGCGGCTTATGCTCGCTGGGTGTTCGGCGTCGATGGCCGTAATACCAAGGTGAAGTTCATTACCAACGACGTCTGGCTAACCGCGCCGCAGCGGATCGCGCACCTCGATTGGCTTCGCAAAGAAGTGAAAGAAGCCGAAGGCCGGCAAGCGCCGGGGCTGGGCAACGGCTCAGGGATCGATCAAAAGCGGGTGGCCGAGTTCCGCACCGACCTCGTCGCCGCCGAGTCCGAACTCGTCAAGGACAGCAACGACTTCATCGCGGACCTGAAGAAAGAACTCAACGGGGGGAAGGCGGTCGAGGAAACGAAGCCTGTAACACGCGGTCAGCGGATGGATATTTTCACGATGTGGTTCCTCGTCGCGGTCGGTGCTGGCCTGATGGCGGGTCTGGTCACCCGCGTGATGTGCGTCTTGGGGGCGGGCTTCCTCCTCATGACGTACCTCGCTCACCCGGCGGTTCCGTGGTATCCGCTTCCGCCGAACACGGAGGGGAACCCCGTGTTCATCAACAAGAACATCATCGAGTGCATCGCCCTGCTCGCGCTGGCCTCAATGCCCACGGGTCGCTGGCTCGGCCTCGACGCGCTGTTGATGCGACTGTTCTTCCGCGGCAAAGAACAAACCCCCGGTCAGCCGGGGGCGATCTGAAACGAATGTAGCGAACAATTCAATAACCCTCCCGGAGAACTCTGATGGCTCTCGACCTCACCCCCGAGCAGAAGATCGCGGGGAAAGCGAACTTCGACCAGGCGGCCGGCGACCTTGCTCGCGCGGGCAAGATGAACTCGATGGTAAGTGGTGGCACCCCAAAGGAACGCGACCCGGAAAAGTGGGACCGCCGCGACGTGCTGAAGGCGGGTCTCGCTGCCGGGGCGGTCGTTCCCATTTCGGCCGCCGTGTACTTCGGCTACGAATCGTGGAAGGGCAACAGGGCCGTGCGGACGGCTCTCATCGGGTGCGGCGATGAAGGCGGCGTCCTCGTGGGCGACCACAACCCCGAGTACAACGAGATCGTCGCGGTCTGCGAGATTCGGCCGACGAACATGAAGCGGATCTTCGACGGCGACACCGGCCCGCGCAAGGGGCTGAACAAGGTGTACGGGAAGGACAGCGCCGCCAAGATCGAGAAGTTCACCAGCCTGAAAGACCTACTCGACAACGCCGAGCGGCTGAAGCTCGAAATGGTGGTCATCGCCACCCCGCTGAACACGCACGACGTGATTGCCAAGGCGTGCATGGACGCCGAATTGCACGTCCTATGCGAAAAACTGATGGCCCGCACCATCGGCAAGTGCAAGGGAATGATTCAGTACGGCGAGAAGAAAAGCTTGTTGCTCTCCATTGGGCACCAACGGCACTACAGCACACTGTACGCGAACGCCCTTGAGGTGATCGACAACGGCATCCTCGGCGACATCAAGCACATCCGGGCACAGTGGCCGCGCAACAACTCCTGGCCATTCACCGCAAGCGACGCCGACAAGGCCAAGTTCGCCCCAGGCTTCGATGTGCCATTTTACCGCGACGGTTGGTGCAAGCCGATCCTGAAAGAGGACCTGGACGCGCTGTCTCCTGAAACATTGAAAAGCATGGCGTTCGGCGATGTGGAACAGTACGGCTTCAAGGACGTGAAGGAACTCGTGCGCTGGCGGCTCTATGACAAGACTGGCGGCGGGCTGATGGCCGAACTCGGCAGCCATCAACTCGATGCGTCGTCGATCATCCTGGGGCATGTCAAGCCAATCGCGGTGTCCGGAGTTGGTGGGAAGTTCTTCTACGGCCCAGGCCGCAACGACCGCGAGAGCGACGACGGCGTGTTTGTCACCTACGAATTCCCGGGTCAGAAGCACCCCAAGGCCGGCAAGGGCGGCACGGACGAGAGCGATGTCGTCGTGGTCACCTACTCGTCGTTCAACACGAACAGCTTCGAGGAGTACGGCGAGTGTGTCATGGGCAGCCGGGGCACGATGATTATCGAGAAGGAAGCGAACGTGTTCCTCTACAAGGAACCGGAACCGGCCAAGCCCAACAGCGGTGGCCGCGACACCAAGGTGACGGTGACCACCGAAGGCGGCAAGAAGCCCGCGATGGAAGCGAGTAGCACTTGGGGCGGGGCCGCCGGTGGGGGCGTCACCAAGACGGCAACCGGGCCAGCGTGGGACACCGCCGTCCGCGGCTACCGCACGGAGATGGAACACTTCGCCTACTGCGTCCGCCAGTCCCAAAAGGACCGCGCGGACCGCGTGGAGCAGGTGAAGAAGAAAGCCATCAAAGTCAGTTACGTCAAGAAGGACGGCCACTTCGTCAACGCCGCGATCATGCCACGTTGCCACGGCGAAGTCGCAATGGCCGACGCCATCCTGGCGCTCACCGCGAATATGGCGATGGCCAAGAAGGAACGCATCGTCTTCGAGGAAGACTGGTTCAATGCCGATAAGCTCGACGCCGTGCCGGAAACGAAGCACGCCAAGAAGTAAGGGTGCTCAGCAAGACCCCCGGCAAGCCGGGGGCAATATGGCCAACGCTCTCATTTAGCCCCCGGCTTGCCGGGGGTCTTACCGCGCGCAAGGCCCGACGCCCTTCCCCACCTCCCAGTTGCACCCACATGCCGAGACAGGTTCCACCCGTTGCAGTACGCTAACGGTTGGGAAACGTCCGGCGAGGGTGCGACGACGATGAACGCCCAACTCGACTCAGGGAACGCCAACTCGCCGCAACCGCTGCTCCGCACGCTCGCGCCGCTGCTGCGCGGTCTGGAACGGCAAGTGCGGTCGTGGCTCGACACCCGCCGGCGCTTCCCGCTCACCATGCTTCAACGGGCCGAACTCGAAGGACTCGCCGGCGACCTGCGGCGGCAAGGCGAAGCCCTGGACGTCGAGAAACCGCTGCTCGTCATCATGCTAATGGGTGGCACGGGCGTCGGCAAATCGACGCTGTTGAACGCCCTCGCCGGGGCACCGATCGCGCAGGCCGCGTTCACCCGGCCCACGACCCGCGATCCCGTTGTGTACTTTCACCACTCGATTCGCCCGGATCGCCTCGACCCCGCGTTGCGGTTGTGTCGCCTCGCACAGCACGACCGCATCGGCCTCGAACAGAAGATCATCGTCGATACGCCCGACCTCGATTCCAACGACCTCGCCAACCGCGACAAACTCATCGCCTTGTTGCCCATCGCGGACATCGTGCTTTACGTCGGTTCCCAGGAGAAGTACCACGACAAACTCGGCTGGGACTTGTTCAAGGACCAACGTCGGCGGCGAGCGTTCGCGTTCGTGCTCAACAAATGGGACCGCTGCGTGACGGGCGAAAGCGGGCTGCGGCCCGACGAGGATTTGCTGAAGGACTTGAAGGACGAAGGCTTCACGAACCCGCTGCTATTCCGCACCACGGCGCAACTGTGGCTCGATGCCGCCGCCAAGGCCGGGACCGGGTCGTGGCCACCGCCACCGCCCGCTGATTTGCCCGAAGGCGAGCAATTCTCGCTGCTGCGGAACTGGCTCGAACTCGGCCTGACCCGCCTGGAAATCGAAGCCGTGAAAGCACGCGGCGTCGGGCAACTGCTCACAACGGTGGCCCGCGTGGTGGACAGCGTTCGGCCGCCCGACCTGAGCGCCGAAGCCGAGAAGGTGCAAGCCGCCTGGGAGAAGTCGCTTGAAGCCGAAGCGGCGGTGCAGTCGGACGTTCTCGTGGGCACGCTGGAACCGTACCAAACCGAAGTCGAGCATCATTTCAGCGTCGAGGATCAGCAGAGGTATCGCGGGCTGATGGCGGCGTACTTGCGATTTACCACGCGAATGCGGTACGCTCGCAGCAGCCTGCGCGACCGCATCCCGTTCGCCGGTCGCATGCTGCCCGGCGCGAAGGTCGAGACGCCCGTTGAATGGAATCTCGGGGCGTTCGTGCAAGAATGTGCCCGCACGGCGGGTGAGCGGGTTCTCGATCAGCGCACAACGGCGCTCATCAACCGGTTGCTCGTGGACGGCGACCAAAAGGGCTTCCCGCTCGCCCTGTTGAGCGATCCCACGGCGGCGATTGGCCGCATGGATTGGCGCGAACGCATGACTCGCGGCGTGATTGAAGCCCTCGCGGAAGTCGAACGCGAGGCGACGCACCCGACCGGCTGGCGGCGTGTTCTGCGTGCCGCGCTCACGACAATGGCGAACACGCTGCCGGAACTGTCACTGGTGGGCACGGCGGTCATCATCCTGTTCAGCTTCATCGTCGAGCAGCACGTTCCGGGTCTGTTCGAGATGTCGCTAATCTTGCTGATTCCGCTCACCGTGGTCATCGTCGTACACTTGCTTGTGCTGATGTTGCTGCCGATTCGCTGGCCGGCAATCCGCGGACGCTTCCGCGAGAAACTGGGAACGAGGCTTTCGGAAGAACTGAGCCGCGTTTACCTGCCGGTGCCAGCCGAGATCGCGGCGGCATTGCGAGACGAACGCAAGCAAGTGGATACGCTTCTGGGCGAGACCAAGGAAGTCGCGGACTTCCTCGCCGAACGACAGCAGGCGGCGCAGGTAACCGAACTGTACGGTTCTTCGTGAGCAAGTAGTCGTTAGTTTTGTAAGGCGGGCACTGCCTTCCATATAGCCCCCGGCTTGCCGGGGGCTATATGGAAGGCAATCATATAGCCCCCGGCAAGCCGGGGGCTATTTCCGCGTGCGCCAATCCGAATCAGTCCACGATGGCGAGAACGTCGTCTTCCGTGAGGATCAGGTATTCCTTGCCTTCGTGGGTAATCTCGTTGCCGGAGTAGGTGCTGAACAGCACGCGGTCGCCGGCTTTTACCTGGAACGCAGCACGCTTGCCGTTTTCGAGGGCTTTGCCGTCGCCCACCGCGAGGATTTTGCCTTGCTTCGGCTTCTCCTTGGCGGAGTCGGGCAGGATGATGCCGCCAGCCGTTTTGTCATCGGCTTCGAGGCGTTCAACCAGAATCTTGTCGTTCAGCGGAACAATTTTCATCAGTCTCTCCATTGTAATGCGGTGAACAGTCAGACAGACGCGATTTACGCGGGTGGCGTCGGTGGCTTGGTCAGCGTGGGGCCGGCATCCCGGTTGGGCAGCAGGTTCCCGCACGCCACCCCGTAGACCTTCGCCAATGCCCGGGACAGCGTATTGAGTACGATGTTCGTGTTTACCGGTTTGGGGATCACGCTGAACATCTGGGCCTGGAACGCACGCCGAATCAGGTCGTTACTGGCGTCGGCCGTCATCAACACGGCCGGCAGGATGCGGTCGAGCGTTTGGCGAATCACGGCAAATGCTTCCAATCCCGTCAACCCAGGCATGTGCATGTCGAATAAGATAAGGTGGACCATGTCCACCTGAACGAGTTCGACAGCCTGCCCGCCGTCAGCCGCGAGAACTGTGCGGAAGCCTTGATTCTCAAGCACTTCCGCGAGCGCTTCGCGGTTGCCACGATCGTCGTCGGCGATCAGGACAGAGAAACGAACGGTTGGCCCTTTGGGGTTATCGGGATCGTCGTTTCCAGTTCGCGGTGAGTTGGTGACCATGCCAAGCCTCCCGCTATTGTAAGGGGTAAACCGAAGGACTCGCTCCCCAGCAACCCGCGCGGAAGTTTAGTTGAGGAGGTCACAGCAAAGGGAATGCCGAACCGCGAGGCGGGGCGTGGTCACGGCAGTAACTTGCGGTAACATATTGACCATACGTTAGATGCGAGGCGGAAATCAAGTCGGCCTTCGGGAAGTTTAAAGCAATTCACCTGCCACCCGGACATCCTGGGTGACAGCATGACAGGGAGAACTCCCATGAATCGGTGTTGGCCCGTGGCGGTGTTTGGTGTTCTTCTGGCGACGCTCCTCACGGGATGTGCGGGGCAGCGGTTGCTCGAAATCCGCGTTGAGCGGGGCGGGGAACTACTTCTGAAGGGTTCATTCGCGATTCCGGACAATCAGACGCCCATCCAGGGATGGCTCGCCATCGCGGGGCGGCCGCTTCAGGCTGTCGCCCCCATTACACCAGATGCCGACAATCCCAACGCGGCCGCGCTGAAGGGTGAGTTGCGTGTCTCGCTCACGCACGCCGGTGACCACTTCGCCGCCTCGCAGTTGGAACGGCTGCAAATTACCCGTGTGCCGGGCACCGACGATCAATGGGAAATCCCGCTGTCGGAACTCGAACGCGCGACCAAGCCCGCGCTGAAAGAAGGAATTGGGAAGGGCACGCGGCAGTGAGCCTTAGCGGTTCATATAGCGGCGGGCTTGCCCGCCGTTTCAGTCACTTTTTCTTGCCGAGGCGATCCGGGGAGAAGTCCGCGTCGGTGAGGCCGGCGGGGCTTTTGATCTTGTCGAAGAAGTAATACTCGATTTCGGTGTTCTTCGCGTCGTATCCCACGATGACGACGGGCATTCCGCACGAGGGCGAGCCTTCCTTCACGTCGAAGAACCACTGCCGAAGGCCGCCGGTGGGGAACAGGGGGTCGTCGCCGGGCCGCAGCACGAGTTGCACGCCGATAAGTTGCTCCCTGGACTCGGGGCGGGTCACGGCCCCCGTGAAGGTCAGCGAGCCAGCGGGAATTTTGCCGGCTTCGAGTTTCGCCACCCAGGTGTTGACCCGTTCGATGGACACGCCGAACCCGCTCTCGCGGAGGCTGTACCGAGCCTTTTCCTTCACCCGATCGTCGTCGGGCGAGATGGCGGGAGCCCTGAACCCGGCTTTCATTAATTTGTGGTCCCCTTCGCCAATCATGATGTGCAACTTGTCTCCGTACTTGCCTGGGTTGTACACTACTTCGCGGCCTTTACCGTTCTCTCCAATAGTGCGTGTGAACAGGCTCATCGGCTCCTTGCGAAACTGGAATACCAACACTTCGCTGTTCATGCCCTTGGGCGTGAGTTCCCGGCGGGTGATCGTCGCCTCGTAGTCCGTGACCTTGCCCCAGCGTTCGGCGGCGAATGCAACCAGTTTCTTGAGTTCGGCAAGGTTTTGGGCCGCGGCGTCGCCCGCGCCGGCACCGGGGTTCTTGGCTTCCGGCGTCTTGGCCGCGCTCGGCGGTTCCATTCCTGGGGTGCCCTTGTCCTTGGGCTCCCTTGGTGCGAAAGGGGAAGGGAACTGATTCGGTTGCGGTTCCGTTTTGGGCCGACGCGGACGCAGTGGCGGGAACGCGAGAGCATCTTCGGATGGAAGTGGGGGAATTCCGCCAGCGGGAATTACGGTGCCGAAGCCGTTCCCGAGCGCGGCAGGCTCAAGAGGCAGCCGGACCGGCACCACGCGATTTATGTCGGGTGGCAGCGGCGGTTCCGGTTGCAGATCGGTGGCCAGCGCAAGTGGTGAGCTATTGGCGGGCGGTCCCACCGGAATCGCCGCAGTTGGATCGGATTTCGGCCTCGGCGCAAACGGCCCAGGCGAGAATGGGCCATTCGTGCGGGTGCCGTAGCGCGTGCAGCCGGCAAGCAGAACGGCAAGGGTAACGAGGGCAAGTGTGCGGCTCATGGTTGCGTCCGTGCCGAAACGAAGTCTCAACGAACCGACGGCCCGTCATCTGGGACCATATCGCCCCTGTGGAACGCCGACAAGCGGAGAAATTGCGATTGGTGCCCCTGTGCCCCTTGGGCTGTTGGCGTGTGGTCCGGTCGCGGAGCGAGCGGTTGGGGATTGGATGCAATTCGAGTCGCGTCCGAGGGCCATTCCGTGTTTACAAAATCGAAGCAGGATTTACCGCGAGAACGGTAGAGTAGGGGCATGAGTAACCCGTTCCGCTCGCTGCCGTCGGTCACGAAGGTGCAAGATCAACTCGCGCTTGCGGAGGTGCGCGAACAGCACTCGCCCGCCGTCGTGGCCGACGCGATTCGCGTGGAACTGGAAGCGTTGCGAACTCGCCTCAGTGCCGGGGAAACACCCGATCTCGCTCTGGAAGTTGTCGCGGCGCGAGTCGTTGCGCGGCTCGTGGCGGACACTGTCCCGAAACTTCGCCGGGCGATCAATGCCACGGGGATTGTGCTTCATACCAACCTCGGCCGCTCGCCACTGCACGAACACGCCGCCCTCGCTGCTTACGAAGCCGGTCGCGGTTACCTTAACCTCGAACTCGACCTAAGTACGGGGAAACGCTCGAGCCGGCAGGACGCCGTGCGGGCTGGCATCTGTGCGATCACCGGGGCAGAAGCCGCGACGGTCGTGAACAATTGCGCGGCCGCTACGGTGATCGTGCTTCGCACACTGGCCACCGGGAAGGAAGTAATCGTCTCACGAGGCCAACTTATCGAGATTGGCGGGAGTTTCCGCATCCCGGACATCATGGCTGTCAGCGGGGCGACACTCCGCGAAGTCGGCGCGACCAACATCACCCGGATCAGCGATTACGAGAAGGCGATCGGCCCGAACACGGCTGCGCTGATGCGGGTTCACACGAGTAACTACTGCGTGCGGGGGTTCACGAAAAGCGTGGAACTCGCCGAACTCGTGGCACTCGGCGCGAAGCACAATCTCGCGGTGATCGACGACGCGGGCAGTGGGCAGGCCATCGACCTTTCGCCGTTCGGTCTGGGCGGCGAACCGCTGGTGTCAGCGGGGATCGCGGCCGGTGCCGACCTCGTTCTCTTCAGCGGGGATAAACTTCTCGGCGGTCCGCAAGCCGGCATCATCGCGGGCAAGCGCACTCACATCGAAGCAATCGAACGCGATCCCTTGATGCGTGCGTTCCGCCTCGACAAGATGACGCTCGCCGCACTCGAAGCGACGTTACGGCTTTACCGCGACCCGGCCCGTGCGCTCTGCGAAATCCCCACGCTTCGGATGCTGACAACCCCACTTGCCGAACTGCAATCGCGCTGTCTGGCGTTCGCCGAAAGACTCCGAAGTGTGCCCAACTTGGTTGCCGAAGTGCGTCAAGACGAAGCGTTCGTGGGCGGCGGCTCGCTTCCCGATGTCGCCCTTGCCACTGTGGTTCTCGTGCTGTCCGCGAATGGCATAAGCGAGACAGAACTGGCGACCCGGTTGCGAAGCGGCACACCCGCCGTGCTGGGCCGCGTGCAAGCCGGCAATGTCTGGCTCGACCTGAGAGCCGTCTTCGAGCGCGACGAAGATGACTTGCTGGGGGCGATCACGAGGGCAACGCAGGGTAGAAGTGGGTAGTGGAAGGCAAAAGGCAAAAAGGCAAGTTGGCCACAAAAAGGCACAAAAGGCCACAAAAAGAAGACAGAGAACAGAGAAGCAGGGGACAGAAGACACGTTGACCACAAAAAGGCACAGAAGAAGAACGAATTCTGAGGTTGCCCGGACTCCATATCTTCTTCTGTTCTTACTTTTTGTGGTTTTTTGTGCCTCTTTGTGGCCAACTTGCCTTTCTGCCTTCAGTCTCCGTATTCTCCGATCACCCGTACTTCTTGTGGCAGTCGGTGCTGGACATCTTGGGAGCCTTCACGAGGCCGTCTTTGAGCTTTTCGCCATCGGGATCGAGGTATAATCGGCCGCTAACTTCCTTGATTTTGGGGTCGTATCCCGTGATGTGTACGTTGAAGATGAAAGCCGTCTCCGACTCGGCCTTGAACCAGTGGATGTTGTCCTTGTGGTCGCTGATTGTGGAGAGATCGCCAGCCGTGAACTCTTTGTCAATGGTCGGCTTCACGATGTAGTGGTCGGCGAGCGTTTCGACGCGGTCGTAGTGCCGACCATGCCATTTGCCCTTCAGTACGATAAACCCGGTACACATATTCGCGTGGCCGTGGGGCACGATGGACTTGCCCTTCTTGCAGGCGAAAATCTGCTTGCCGAAGCCGAGGTTCGCGGGCAACCCCTCAACCTTGGAGAGATCGAAACCGACGTTCGCCGCGCCACTGTCCGGCAGCTTGATGGACTTCTCCACGTCGTCGAGCTTGATTTGCGAGCACAGCGTTTTGAGATCGACCCGCTTGTAAAGGTCCTCCATCTTGGTCTGGAATTCGAGGTCGGTGAGTTTGCGTTGCTTGAGGTCTTTGGTCATCTCGGTGAGTTCGAGGAACCACTTCTCGATAGTGGGTTTGACGGGATCGGCGAACAGGTCGCGCGCGCGAAGCAGTTCGACGAGACCGAACGCGACGGCGGAACTCAGCAACTGAGCGTGGAAGGCACGGCGAGATTGCACGGGTGAACTCCGGAGAGGGGTGATAGCCCAGCGTACCGCAGCGTGAGGATTCGGTGAAGCGAAAAGCCCGGATGTTCACGAGAAGACAGAGATCAGAAGACAAAGGCAAGTTGGCTCCATAGAGGCATAAAAACGCGGCGTTGCCGTTTAGCGTTGTCCCAACATCATTGTCATTCGCCCCAGAGCCACGCCACCAACTCGGCTTGCTGCATGTAATCCGCGATAATCATGTCCGCCCCGGCCGCGATGAGCCTGGCCCGCTTCTCGGGGTGGACCGCACCCGGCCCGCTGCCCTGTTCGGAACTCGCCACACCAACCGCCACGCCACCGATGCGCTTCACTTCGGTCGTCTCGACCACACCATCGCCGAAGCCCAACAGTTCCTCACCCCGGATTCCTAGCTCCGTCAGCAATCGGGCGATGACCTTCCCTTTGCCGAAACTCGGGTCGTTGTCCTTCGGAGCGTTGATGCCACTTGGGAAGAATTGAACCACGCCAAGTAAGTCGGCTTCGCGCGAAACGTGGGCGTAATCCGTGCCGCTCGCCACGAATAGTTGAACTCCGCGTTCCCGCAAGTTGCCGAGAATGCCGTGAGCGTTCGGCACGACCCATTCTGCCGCACCGGCTTCACCCGATTCGAGAGCCGCCCAGCGCTGCCGAACGCCGAGCATCAGCCGGTCCAGATAATCGCGCAGATAGTCCCAGGTATCGGCCGGCGTGCCACCACGAGTGCGGACTTCCTCGGCGAACACTTGCATCTGGCGGATGGTGGGCGCGCCGTTCTCGGCCATCACGAGGCGGTCGATGTGTGCCCAATCATCGCTTTCGGATGCACTTAGCAACCCAGCCGCCCGCAGGCGTTCGATCATCATGCCGACCATGACGCGGGGCCAACCTTCGCGGATGAGCGAGAGAGTGCCGTCGAAGTCGAAGAGAACCGCGCGAAACGGCCCACGACGAACGCTCGAATTCAGGAGTTCACCGGGCGGCATGGGTATTCCCAAGAAGAGATTTATCCGCGGAGAATGCACATTTGAAGACATTTAAGACAGAAGACAGAAATCAGAAGACACATTGGCCACAAAAAGGCACAAAACGACACAAAACAGGAGAACACCGAAGCCCGAAAAATGCCCGAATTCCGTGCTTCATTCTTGGTTCCATTTTTGTGGTTTTTTGTGCCTCTTTGTGGCCAACTTGCCTTCTCTGTTCTCCGTTCTTCACTCTTGATGTTCGCATTGCCCCAACTTCGCGGGCGCGGTATCTCCGATCTTACTCCAGAAAATGCGGGGAGCCGAAATCGTGGGGAGCCGAAAATGCACTGGCGCGGCGAACTGTGCGAGCGGCGGGTGGACCTGGGCTATCTGGTCGTGTTCGCGCTGGCCTCGTCGGCGTGGTGCCTGACGGCGTCCGCACAACTCGGGGCCGCGTTCGATGAGCCTTTCTACATCAAAACGGGGTTGGCTTCCTGGCGTGAAGGCAGCAACAAACCGCTGATGCGTTCCGGCGTGATGACGCTGCCCACCGACGTGCAAACGCTGCCGCTGTATCTGTGGGAACGCCATCGCGGTCAAGTGTTCGACCCGGTAACGGAGTTGCACACGCTGTTGCCGGTGGCCCGCGCGATGAACCTTGTCTTCTGGTGGTTACTGCTCGTTTACACGATGCGACTGGGTCGCACTCTTGGTGGCGTGTGGGGCGGGCGGCTCGCGGTGGCGCTCGTGGCGTGCGACCCAAACTTACTGGGACATGCCGCGTTCGCCACCACGGATATAGCCGCTGTCGCGTGCCTGTTGGTCCTCGTATATCACTTCTGGCACGGCCTCGGTCAAAGCTCCACCCGCCGCGTTTTCGTGCCCGGGCTGTGTTACGGACTGGCTATCGTGGCGAAGGCGTCGGGCATGGTGTTCGGCCTGGAAGCGATGGCCGTTCTCGGCTTGTGGCACCTCGGACAACAGGGCGCATTGGTCGCGCCGGTGGGGACTGGCCCCTGGCGGAAGTTCACGCATCTCTGGCACGCGACCTTCCGACTTCGCGTCGATCTCGCTTGCATCGCGGCAATCGGGTTCGTCACGGCGTTCATTTACACGGGAAGCGACTGGCAGCCCGAACCCGCAATGATTGCGTGGGCGGAAGAACTTCCACCTGGTGTGTTGCGTGATGTCATGGTGCCGGTGAGCCAGCACTTGCGAATCTTCACGAACGCCGGCGAAGGGCTGTGGTATCAGGTTCAACACAACGCTCGCGGGCACGGCACATTCTTCCTGGGTGAATGGTACAACCGAGCGACGCCCGCGTACTTCCCGGTCGCGCTCAGCATGAAGGTGCCATTGCC